>Ga0308166_1004822_pt1 | contig 10585 bp, 7 predicted proteins | sample PhyCR2_2_FD_202137 | JGI IMG/M metagenome (GOLD analysis project Ga0308166, IMG submission 202137) | Phyllosphere microbial communities from UC Gill Tract Community Farm, Albany, California, United States - DLSLCC.R2 | ecosystem: Host-associated > Plants > Phyllosphere > Unclassified | place... | reverse complement strand
TGACGGTAGCGACGATGGCGCCAACGCGCAGAAGCAGCAGTTCCGCGCGCTGGGTTCTGGGGTAATCATCAACGCCGACAAAGGCTATGTGGTTACCAACAACCACGTGGTAGATAACGCCACCAAAATTCAGGTACAGCTGAGCGATGGCCGTCGCTACGATGCTAAGGTCATCGGCAAAGATCCGCAGTCTGACATCGCGCTGATCCAGCTGCAGGATGCGAAAAACCTGACGGCAATTAAGATCGCAGACTCCGACAATCTGCGCGTCGGTGATTACACCGTGGCCATCGGTAACCCCTACGGCCTGGGCGAAACGGTCACGTCCGGCATCGTCTCGGCGCTGGGGCGCAGCGGCCTTAACGTCGAAAATTACGAAAACTTTATCCAGACCGATGCCGCCATCAACCGCGGCAACTCCGGCGGTGCGCTGGTTAACCTGAACGGCGAGCTGATCGGTATTAACACCGCGATCCTCGCACCGGACGGTGGCAACATCGGTATCGGCTTTGCCATCCCGAGTTCCATGGTGAAAAACCTGACCGCGCAGATGGTGGAGTATGGCCAGGTGAAACGCGGCGAGCTGGGCATTATGGGCACCGAGCTCAACTCCGAGCTGGCTAAAGCGATGAAAGTGGATGCGCAGCGCGGCGCCTTTGTCAGCCAGGTGCTGCCAAACTCCGCGGCGGCGAAAGCCGGCGTGAAAGCGGGCGATGTGGTGGTCTCTATGAACGGTAAAGCGCTGACCAGCTTTGCGGCGCTGCGTGCGGAAGTCGGCTCGCTGCCGGTCGGCACCAAACTGCAGCTGGGCCTGCTGCGCGACGGCAAACCGCTCAACGTGACGGTTGAGCTGCAGCAGAGCTCACAGGATAAAGTGCAGTCCGCGACGATTTACACCGGCATTGAAGGCGCCGATCTCAGCAACGTCGACAGCAACGGCCAGAAGGGCGTGCGCGTGGACAGCGTGAAAGCCGGCAGCGCTGCGGCACGTATCGGCCTGAAGAAAGGCGATGTGATCCTCGGTGTGAACCAGCAGGCGGTAAGCAACCTTGGCGAGCTGCGTAAAATCCTCGACACCAAACCGTCGGTGCTGGCGCTCAACGTCAAGCGCGGCGACAGCAGCCTCTATCTGCTGATGCAGTAATCCTTTTATTGGTCTCTCAGGCGAGCTTCGGCTCGCCTTTTTTATTGCCTGTATGCTGCTGCGCCCCCAGTCATCTGTGCCTTCCCAGTGTGACCGCTGCCGCAATTCCGGTAATCGCCCTGCGGCTATGTGCAGTTGCACAATGCCAGGGGCAATCGGGATGCGTATTCTGTCGGTTCGTCCCGAATTCTGGAGTGTTTGATGGCCACCTATCATCTTGATGCGCGACTGGCTCAGGATATCGTTGCCCGCACCATGAAAATTATCGACAGTAATGTCAATGTGATGGATGCGCGCGGCCGCATTATTGGCAGTGGCGATCGCGAGCGTATTGGCGAATTGCACGAGGGCGCGCTGCTGGTGCTGTCACAGGGCAGGGTGGTTGATATTGACGAAGCGGTGGCTAAACACCTGCACGGCGTGCGGCCGGGCATCAATTTGCCGCTGCGCATTGACGGCGACATCGTCGGCGTGATTGGCCTCACCGGCCAGCCCAGCACGTTACGCCATTACGGCGAGCTGGTGTGCATGACGGCAGAGATGATGCTGGAACAGGCGCGCCTGCTGCATATGCTGGCGCAGGACAGTCGCCTGCGTGAGGAGCTGGTGCTGAACCTGATCCGCAGCGATACGCTGTCGCCAGCGCTGAACGAATGGGCGCAGCGACTGGGCATCGATCTCAATCAGCCGCGCGTGGTGGCGGTGGTGGAAGTGGACAGCGGACAGCTGGGGGTCGACAGCGCAATGTCGGAGCTGCAGCAATTACAGACGCTGCTGACCACGCCCGATCGCGACAACCTGATCGCCATTGTTTCGCTCACCGAAATGGTGGTGCTGAAGCCAGCGCTGAATGCCCATGGCCGTTACGATCAGGACGATCATCGCCGCCGCGTCGATCAACTGCTGCAGCGCATGAAAGAGAGCGGTCAGGTGCGGATGCGTATCGCGCTCGGCAATTTCTTTACCGGGCCCGGCAGCATTGCGCGCTCTTACCGCACCGCCCGCACCACCATGATGGTGGGCAAACAGCGCATGCCGCAGCAGCGGAGCTTCTTCTATCAGGATCTGGTGCTGCCTGTACTCCTGGATAGCCTGCGCGGCGGCTGGCAGGCCAGCGAGCTGGCACGTCCGCTGGCAAAACTGAAGAGCATGGACAATAACGGTTTGCTGCGGCGCACGCTGGTTGCGTGGTTCAGTCATAACGTGCAGCCGAGCGCCACAGCGCGCGCGCTGTTTATTCATCGCAATACGCTGGAGTACCGCCTGAACCGCATCTCGGAACTGACCGGCCTTAATCTGGCGAACTTTGACGATCGGCTGCTGCTGTATGTGGCGCTGCAGCTTGATGAGCAGGCATAAAAAAGGCCAGCAGCGGCTGGCCTGAGAAGCGGCGGGAATTAGCGACCGTTGCGGGTCAGCTGATCGAGATCGGATTCGATTTCCGCGATTTTGTTCGACACCACGTTCTCCAGATGGCGCAGATCGGCGAGGATTTTGCGCTTCAGATCCACTTCTACCTGATCGCGCTGGCAGATCTGATCCAGTTCGTCGATCACGTAACGCAGGTTAGGGCTGATTTCCTGAATCTCTTTATAACCCTGGGTGGTGTGATCGGCCACCACGGTTTTGCGCTGACGCGGGTATTTAAACTTCACGCTTTTGGCGAAGAACTCGCCCTTGTCTTTGCGGAAGTAGATTTTCAGGATGTCGTTGTTGGCTTCCTGACGCAGGCTGTAGCGGTCAATGTCTTCAGGATTGCTGATACCTAAGCTTTTCAGGTTGTCGTACATAGCGTTTATATTCCATCTGAGAGTGAGTGAGCGCGCAGGATTATCATCATCATTCGGCTGCGTAATAAGCGCAACGAACCGAACGCTTACGGCATACTTAATCAACTGTAGACACAAAAACCGGGATGAACAGTGCGCGACCGGAGTTAACTGGCGCGGATTATGACCTGTTTGAAAAACAAACGCACCTGTTAATTCGCGGCGCGAAACAGGTAATAGCGGCAGAAGTGTAAAGAAAAAATGACGGGCCTGAATACAGGCCCGTGGGTATAAAAATAAGCGGGAAGAAAAAACTTAATCGATGGTACGCAGCAGTTCGTTGATGCCGGTTTTTGCCAGCGTTTTCGCGTCAACTTTCTTCACGATCACCGCACAGTACAGGCTGTAGCTGCCATCTTTAGACGGCAGGTTACCGGAAACCACCACCGAACCTGCCGGTACGCGACCGTAGTGCACTTCACCGGTTTCGCGGTCATAAATTTTGGTGCTCTGGCCGATGTAAACGCCCATGGAGATCACCGAGCCTTCTTCGACGATCACGCCTTCAACGATCTCAGAACGGGCACCGATAAAGCAGTTATCTTCGATGATGGTTGGATTGGCCTGCAGCGGTTCCAGTACGCCGCCGATGCCGACGCCGCCGGACAGATGCACGTTTTTACCAATCTGCGCACAGGAGCCGACGGTGGCCCAGGTATCAACCATGGTGCCTTCATCGACATACGCACCGATGTTGACATAGGACGGCATCAGCACGGTGTTGCGCGCGATGAATGCACCCTGACGCACCGCTGCCGGTGGCACGACGCGGAAGCCGGCGCTTTTAAAGCGCGCTTCATCCCAGCCGGCAAATTTCATCGGCACTTTGTCGTAGAAGCGGGTCTCTGCCCCGTCGATCACCTGGTTGTCGTTGATACGGAACGACAGCAGTACCGCTTTTTTCAGCCACTGATGCGTTACCCATTCGCCGTTGATCTTTTCTGACACGCGCAGTTCACCGCTGTCCAGCAGGCCAATCACCTGGTTGATCGCTTCACGGGTGGCGCTGTCCACGCTGGTCGGCGTAATGTCGGCGCGGCGTTCAAAGGCAGATTCGATAACGCTCTGTAACTGTTGCATATTTAATTCCTGAGTCTGTCATTGCGGATGCACGCCAGCTGGCGTGCAGAGTAAAATTATCAGGCAAACATCCTTCATGCTGCAGAACGGTGGCGCGCCTATCGGAGCGAGATCCACGGATGGGCCGGGTCACCAGGCCAATGCATCGGCAACGTGAAGAATGTAAGCCGGGTCACATTTTATCGTTTGGATTAAGTACCTCTGTCAACCGTTGTTGCAGCACGGAGCGCATTTCGGCATCCAGCGCACGTCGTTCGCTGTTGGCAAGGATGAACAAATCCTCCACCCGTTCGCCGATGGTACTGATGCGGGCGCCGTGCAGCGAAACACCGAGGTCAGCAAACACTTCGCCGACGCGCGCCAGCAAACCTGGCTGGTCCAGCGCCACCAGCTCCAGATAGCTGCGGCGGTCGGTATGGGTGGGCAAAAAGTTGACTTCGGTATCGACGCTGAAGTGTTTCAGACGTGACGACGGCCGGCGCGTACGCGGTGGCACCCACTGCGTTTGCGTGATCGCCTGCTCCAGCGCCTGGATAATCAGCGGATGGCGATCCGCTGCCAGCGGACTGCCGTCCGGCTCCAGCACAATAAAGGTGTCCATGGCCATGCCGTCGCGGCTGGTAAAGATCTGCGCATCGTGCACGCTCAGATTACGGCGGTCGAGCTCTCCGGCTACGGCGGCAAACAGGTAAGGGCGATCCGGGCTCCAGATGAAGATCTCGGTGCCGCCGCGCGTGGCCTGCGGGCTTACCAGCACCAGCGGTTTGCTAAGGTCATGATTGATCAGATGCCGCGCGTGCCACGCCAGCTGGTTGGGCGTATGGCGCAGGAAGTAGTCGGCGCGGCAGCGGCTCCAGATATGGTGCAGGCGCTCTTCGTTGAGATTTTCCATGCGCAGCAGCGCCAGCGCCTGCAGCCGGTGATGACGCACGCGCTCGCGCAGATCCGGGCTGTTCTCCATACCGCGGCGCAGCTGTTTTTCGGTGGCGAAGAACAGCTCACGTAGCAGGCTCTGTTTCCAGCTGTTCCACAGGCTTTCATTGGTGGCACAGATGTCGGCAACCGTCAGGCAGGCCAGATAGCGCAGCCGGTTTTCATTTTGCATCACTTCAGCAAACTGCTGAATCACCGTGGGGTCCTGAATGTCGCGACGCTGAGCAGTCACCGACATCAGCAGGTGATGACGCACCAGCCACGCCACCAGCTGCATTTCGCGCGAATTGAGGCCGTGCAGCTCAGCAAAGTCCAGCGCGTCCTGGGCGCCGAGAATCGAGTGGTCGCCGCCGCGCCCTTTGGCGATATCGTGCAGCAGCGCGGCCATCAGCAGCAACTCCGGCTGCGGCAGACGCGGCCACAGCTCGACGCACAGCGGGTGCATCGGGCGCGTGGCTTCGTCGGCAAAACTTTCCAGCTTCTGCAACACGCGGATGGTGTGCTCATCCACGGTGTAGGCGTGAAACAGGTCGAACTGCATCTGGCCGACAATATTGCCCCACAGCGGCGTATAAGCCCACAGTACGCTGTGGCGATGCATCGGCAGCAGCGCGCGCTTTACCGCGCCTGGATGGCGCAGAATCGCCATAAAGGTGCGGCGCGCTTCGGGGATCTGACACAGCGGCTGTTGCAGATGACGGCGGGCGTAGCGCAGCTGGCGTAGCGTGGTGGAATAGATGCCGGTGATGGTTTCGTTACGCACCATCACGTAAAACATGCGCAGAATCGCCTGCGGCTCGCGCTCAAACAGCGTGGGATCGCGCAGGTCGATCAGATTACCGCGCAGCTGAAAATCCTCATCGATGCTGCGCGGCTTCTCGGTGGTCGACAGCGCCAGAATGGCTTCGTCAAACAGCTGCAGCAGCATCTGGTTCAGCTCGCCGATACGGCGCGTGACGCGATAGAAATCTTTCATCATGCGCTCAACCGGCTCATTGCCTTCGCCGCCATAGTTGAGGCGCTGTGCCACGTTGAGCTGGCGATCGAACAGTAAGCGGTTATCGTAGCGCGGCAGCGTCAGGTGCAGCGCGAAACGGATGCGCCAGAGAAATTCCTGGCACTCATTGATCTCATTGCGTTCGGCTTCAGTGAGAAAGCCAAAGCCGACCATCTCATCCATGGTGGTGGCGCCAAAGTGGCGGCGCGCGACCCACTGCAGAGTATGAATGTCGCGCAGCCCGCCCGGGCTGCTTTTGATATCCGGTTCGAGGTTGTAGCTGGTGCCGTGATAACGCTGATGGCGTTCCAGCTGCTCCTCAATTTTGGCGGCGAAGAAGCGTGACGACGGCCAGAAACCGTCGCTGAAGATATTCTTTTGCAGTTCGAGAAACAGCGCCACGTCGCCGGTCAGCATGCGCGACTCAATCAGGTTGGTGGCGACGGTGAGATCCGACAAGCCCTCCAGCAGACACTCTTCCAGCGTGCGTACGCTGTGGCCGACCTCCAGCTTGAGATCCCACATCAGCGTCAGCAGTTCTGAGGTGCGCTGCGCGGCAGCTTCGTCCAGTGGCTGACGGCTCAGGATCAGCACGTCGATGTCCGACAGCGGATGCAGCTCGCCGCGGCCATAGCCGCCCACCGCCACCAGCGCGATCTCTTTCATCTGGTCAAAGCCAAACAGCCGCCACAGCCGGCGCAGCAGGCGATCGATAAACAGCGTGCGCGCATCAATCAGCGATTCAATATCGCTGCCGGCGTCAAAAGCGCTGCCCAGATGCTGCTGGAACTGTTCAAGATACTGTTTGAGTTTGTCGCGCGTCAGCGCGTCGTCTGGCCAGCTGGCGGGGGAATCGGTCAGGCCTTTGTGTACTGCTTCGGTCACGCTACCACTCATCAACATGCCTCTTCTGCGCCATAAAAAGCGGGCTTAACGCCGTGATGCCGTTCAGTTAGCCACCGTCCGTGACATCACCGCAGTAGCGGCGCGGGTTAACGCGCAACTGATGGCGCCGCTACGGGAGGTGCAGGGATGGGTGAACCTAAACTGACAGGCGTTCGTTTTGAGCCGGCCTGTTATCCTGATGACGAGCGTTACGCGTTGTTTTCCAGCACCGCTGGAATAGTGTCGTCGGCGCGCAGCGTCAGGATCTCACAGCCGTTTTCCGTCACCACAATAGTATGCTCATACTGTGCGGACAAGCTGCGATCTTTGGTTTTCACCGTCCAGCCATCTTTCATGGTGCGGATGCGATAATCACCGGCGTTTACCATCGGTTCGACGGTAAACGTCATGCCAGCCTGCAGCACCACGCCGCTGTCGTCGGCATCGTAATGCAGCACCTGCGGCTCTTCATGGAAGCCTTTACCGATGCCGTGTCCGCAATACTCGCGGACCACGGAAAAATCCTGTGCTTCCACGTATTTCTGAATCGCCCGGCCCAGTTCACGCAGGCGAATGCCCGGCTTCACCAGACGCAGCGCAATGTACAGGCTCTCCTGCGTAACCCGGCACAGGCGCTCGCCCTGAATCGTCGGTTTGCCGACGATGAACATCTTTGACGTATCGCCATGGTACTCATCTTTGATCACCGTGACGTCGACGTTAACGATATCCCCGTCTTTCAGCACGCGATCGTCGCTGGGAATACCGTGACATACCACTTCGTTGACCGAAATACACACTGATTTCGGGAAACCGTGGTAGCCGAGACAGGCTGAAATGGCCTGCTGCTTTTCGGTGATGTGCTGGTGGCACAGACGGTCAAGCTCGCCGGTGGTGACGCCTGGCACGACGTGTGGAGCAATCATCTCCAGCACTTCGGCAGCCAGACGGCCCGCCACGCGCATTTTTTCGATTTCTTCTGGGGTTTTGATTGAAATGGCCATTAAATAATCCGCAATCGCCGCAATTTTCGACAATAATGAGTTCTGTGGCAGTCATGTTAGCAGTCAGCAAATGGGCTGCCAAATCGGGATTATACCCTGCCGCTCATGCTAACAACTGTTGGCGTATTCCTGCGCATTGTGGTATAAAGCGCGCCGACGATTCTCTGTCACCTCGTATGAGAGGGCAGGAAACGCATAAATCTCATTATGTGTACTAAAACACACATGTATCGACACGTACGCCGGGGTGCCTCGTAAGAGGTCGGTTGTATGGGATACATGGAGGCCCAACCCCAAACAAACTTTTAGAGGTAATCATGGCAACTGTTTCCATGCGCGACATGCTCAAGGCTGGTGTTCACTTCGGTCACCAGACCCGTTACTGGAACCCAAAAATGAAGCCATTCATTTTTGGTGCGCGTAACAAAGTTCACATCATCAACCTTGAGAAAACCGTACCAATGTTCAACGAAGCCCTGGCTGAGCTGAACAAGATCTCTTCCCGTAAAGGTAAGATTCTGTTTGTTGGTACCAAGCGCGCTGCTGCCGAAGCGGTAAAAGAGTCTGCGCTGAGCTGCGACCAGTTCTTCGTTAACCACCGCTGGCTGGGTGGTATGCTGACCAACTGGAAAACCGTTCGTCAGTCAATCAAACGCCTGAAAGATCTGGAAACTCAGTCTCAGGACGGTACTTTCGACAAACTGACCAAGAAAGAAGCACTGATGCGTGCTCGTGAGCTGGCCAAGCTGGAAAACAGCCTGGGCGGTATCAAAGATATGGGCGGTCTGCCGGATGCACTGTTCGTTGTTGACGCTGACCACGAACACATCGCAATCAAAGAAGCAAACAACCTGGGTATCCCGGTATTTGCTATCGTTGATACTAACTCTGATCCAGACGGCGTTGATTTCGTTATCCCAGGTAACGACGATGCGATCCGTGCTGTAAGCCTGTACCTGACTGCCGTTGCCACTACCGTGCGCGAAGGCCGTTCACAGGACCTGGCTGAGCAGGCTGAAGAAGCTGCTGAAGCTTAATAAGGTTCGCTCTTTCTGAGAGCCCTTAGACATCAGATGTGATCTGTTAAGGGGCCGTGAAGGCCCCTTTATTTATCTCACTTAGTCACGCACCCTGTTCGGGCTGGCGGGGCAAGTAAATTTTCCGCAACAAGTTTCTGACAGTGTGAAAGCACTGCGAGACGAATCGAGGATTCTGGAATGGCTGAAATTACCGCTGCACTGGTAAAAGAACTGCGCGAGCGTACTGGCGCAGGCATGATGGACTGCAAAAAAGCGCTGACCGAAGCGAACGGCGACATTGAGCTGGCGATCGAGAACATGCGCAAGTCTGGTGCGATCAAAGCTGCTAAGAAAGCAGGCAACGTGGCTGCTGACGGCGTGATCAAAACCAAAATCGCTGGCGACTATGGCGTGATTCTGGAAGTGAACTGCCAGACTGACTTCGTGGCAAAAGATGCCGGTTTCCAGGCCTTTGCTGACAAAGTGCTGGACGCTGCTGCTGCCGGTAAAGTGACTGATGTGGAAGTTCTGAAAGCGCAGTTCGAAGAAGAGCGCGTGGCACTGGTTGCGAAAATCGGTGAGAACATCAACATCCGTCGTGTTGCTGTCCTCGAAGGTGCTGAGCTGAACGGCTATCTGCACGGCGCGCGCATCGGCGTACTGGTTTCTACCACCGGCGCTGATGAAGAGCTGAGCAAGCAGATTGCGATGCACGTTGCTGCCAGCAAGCCAGAGTTCGTGAAGCCAGAAGACGTTTCTGCTGACGTGGTTGAGAAAGAGTACCAGGTTCAGCTGGACATCGCGATGCAGTCTGGCAAGCCAAAAGAGATCGCAGAGAAGATGGTTGAAGGCCGTATGAAGAAATTCACCGGCGAAGTCTCTCTGACCGGTCAGGCTTTCGTTATCGATCCGAGCAAAACTGTTGGCCAGGCGCTGAAAGAGAAAGGCGCTGACGTGATCAACTTCATCCGCTTCGAAGTGGGCGAAGGCATTGAGAAAGTCGAATCTGACTTTGCAGCCGAAGTTGCTGCCATGTCCAAACAGTCTTAATGGTTTGCAGGAACCGCCGAGAGGCGGTTCTTTTTTGTCTGCGTTTTGGCGCAGCAATTTTCAGTCTCATCCCAATAGCTTTTCTCACGCGCTAAGCGGATGATCGATCAGATTTAACTTCTCATTCATCTTATCTTCCAGGAAGAATTGACCATGGCGACCAACGCAAAACCTGTATATCAACGTATCTTACTGAAACTGAGCGGCGAAGCACTGCAGGGTGCCGAAGGTTTTGGTATCGACGCGAGCGTACTTGACCGTATGGCGCAAGAGGTGAAAGAGCTGGTTGAGCTGGGCATTCAGGTGGGTGTGGTAATTGGTGGCGGTAACCTGTTCCGTGGCGCGGGTCTGGCGCAGGCAGGTATGAACCGCGTGGTCGGCGACCACATGGGGATGCTGGCGACCGTGATGAACGGCCTGGCAATGCGTGACGCACTGCATCGTGCGTACGTTAACGCGCGCCTGATGTCGGCGATTCCGCTGAACGGCGTGTGTGATAACTACAGCTGGGCAGAAGCCATCAGCCTGCTGCGCAATAACCGCGTGGTGATCTTCTCTGCCGGTACCGGCAACCCGTTCTTTACCACCGACTCAGCGGCCTGCCTGCGCGGCATCGAAATCGAAGCGGACGTGGTACTGAAAGC
>Ga0308166_1004821_pt1 | contig 10586 bp, 2 predicted proteins | sample PhyCR2_2_FD_202137 | JGI IMG/M metagenome (GOLD analysis project Ga0308166, IMG submission 202137) | Phyllosphere microbial communities from UC Gill Tract Community Farm, Albany, California, United States - DLSLCC.R2 | ecosystem: Host-associated > Plants > Phyllosphere > Unclassified | place... | reverse complement strand
CGCCGCGCGAGATCAGCGCGTTGGCCGTGATGCCGTCGAACGCCAGGCCTTCCGAGAACACGTCGTGGAAGTCGAGTTTCAGCATGCGCGGCAGCATCTGCAGGCTCAGCACGCCCAGCAGCTTGGCGGCGCCCGGGTCCTGCTTGAGGAATTGTCCATCCTCGACATTCATCTGTATCTGGCCCGACAGGCTCGGGATGTCGAGCGAATACGGCAGCCCCGCCCACGACACGTCGCCGGACAGCGAACCCTTGCCGCGGCGCAGGGTGCCGGGGAAGCCGAGGCGGTCGAGCAGGCGGCCGGCGTCGCTGATGTCGAGCGTGAAATTCAGCGCCGTGTTGCTCTTGCCGTCGCGCGTCAGCCAGCGGCCGTTCGCCTTCAGCTGGCCGTCCGGGTTCGTCAGCGCCAGGCGCTCGATGCGCCATTCGCGCCCGGCCAGCGCCTGGGCGTTGCTGGCCTGCAGTTCCAGGCGGCCGAACTGCTTGCCCGACAGTTCGAAGCGCTCGGCGACGATGTCCAGGCCCGGAATGCTGGCGCTGGCGCCCTTGTTCGATTCGAGCAGGTCCTTGACCTCGTTCGCGGACGATTCCGGGATCACGAGCGACGCCAGGCGCGCCGTCACCTTGCTGCCCAGGCCCTGGCCCGCGCGTCCTTCGCTCCATGTCACGTAACCGATCACCTGGCGCGAATCGATGCTGGCCTGCCACGTGTTGTTCAGGTGCGTGGCACCGACGACGACGTCGCGCAGCGGACGCTCGCCGACCACCAGCTCGCCGGCGCGCGCGCCGATCGTGTCCGGCATCAGGTACTGCCCCATGCCGCCGCCCGCGCCCGCGCCCGTCCCCGCGCCAACGTCGGCCGCGGCCGCGGACGCTTCCGCCGGGCCGGCGATGTCGGCCGCCGCCGCCAGCCAGCGGTCGACGTTCAGCGCCTTCATGTTCACGTTGATCATCATCCCGCTGTCGGGCTCGGGCGCCGGCACGCCTACGCCGATGCCGCCCCGCTTGACGATCCACGGCCCGCGCCCCTGGCGCTCGCGCACGTATTTCGCGGCGGCGAGGTTGCCCAAGGCCACGCGGATCTCGTCGTGGCCGACGCCGTCCGGCCCGGCGGGTTGCCCGGCCAGCACGAAGTGCAGCGGCAGCGCGTCTGCGGCCGGCTTGTTGAGCGGGGCCGGCAATTCGATGCCCATGCCGGCCAGGTTCGAGTCGACGACGATCTGCGCGGCGTGATCCTTTACGGTGACGGCGCCGGCAAAGCGCGCGCCGCCGGACAGTTTGGTGCCGAAGCGCTGCAGCCCCGGCAACGATGCCGTCTGGCGCATGCCCTCGGCGGTGGCGTTGCCGGCCATGCGGATCTGGATGGCGCCGTCGCGCTGGGTGCCGCCCGACAGCTGCAGCGGACCGCCGAGGAAGCTGGCGCCCACGCCGTTCAGGTTGACGCCGTGCTCGGAAAATTCGATGCGGCCGAGCGCGGCCTGGATCGGCGGCAGGTCGGGGAACAGCACGATGTCGTTGTTCTGCAGTTGCAGCGTGCCCTGCACCTTCGTGTCGTGCATGTTGGCGAACGGCATGTGCAGCTTCAGGCCCAACCGGGCGGCGCCGGTGCCGCGGGCGTCCTCCGTGAAGTGGCCGATCCAGTCGAGCACGGGGCTGGCGGCCACGTAGCGGAAGAAATCCTGCAGCGGGCCGGCCGCGGTGCCGTCGATGTCGAGCACGCCTTCATGCGTGCCGAGGTCGGGGATCGCGGCATGCACGTTGGTCAGCGCGATGCCCAGGGTGCGGGCGGTGTCGGCATGGATGTCCATGCGCGCGCGGTCGAACACGATGGTGCCGTCGATGTTCTCGGCCAGCGGCCACAGCGGCGACTTGCCGTCGGCCGCGAGGTGGCCCGGCGAATACTCGATCTTGCCGTTCTCGATGCGGCCGGCGACGCGGAATTCGCCGCGGCCCGCGTCGCGCGTGTTGTCGGCGCGGAACGGGAAATGCGCCAGGTCGCCGCGCAGGCGCACGTGCGTATCGTGCAGCGTGCCGCCCTGCAGCGCGCCCGCCAGCCAGTTGCGCAGGTGCTCGGACGTGGCCAGCGGCAGCCAGCGCCCGATGCTGGCGATGTCGAAATTGTCGATTGTTGCCGTGATGTCGGCGTTGCCCGCGCCCTTGCCGGCTGTCAACGGCAGCAGGTGGCGTCCCGACAGGCTTGCCTTCAGCGCGCCCTGCGCCAGGTTCATGCTGTCGACTTCGACCAGCAACCGGTCGTCCTGCGGGAACGACCAGCGCGCGTGCAGCGCCAGGCTATCGAACGGCATGTCCGGCTCGGCGAACCACGCCGGCAGCGCCAGCACGAGCTGGTTGGAATCGACGTCCACGCTGCCGCCGTTGTCGCTCGCATCGATGCGGCCGGACAGGTTCCTGAAGCCCGGCAGCGCGGCACGGGCGGCCTGGGCCGGTTGGCCGTCGGCGGCCGGCAGCGCGGCGCGCGCGGCCAGCGGATTCATGCCGAGGTTGGACACTTCACCGCGCACGCGGTAGCCCGTCACGTGCGGGAAACGGCCTTCCCATTCGACGGCCGCGTCGCTCACGATCCCGCGCGGCGCCAGTTCCGTCAGCAGCTGGCGCTGGGCCGGCGTGACCGGCAGCCGCACGGCCAGCGCCGCCAGTGCGCCGACGTCCAGCCGCGCGGCACGCACGTCGAAGCGCTCGGGGCGGTTGCGCGTGGCCGGGCGCCACGTTTCCGTCAGCGTGGCCGGCGGCAGCTCGACGCCGTCCGCCATCACGACGGCAAAGTCTTGCAGGCCGATGCTGTGGCCGAGCGCGCCGAAGGTCGGCTTGCCGTCTTCCACGTTCGGGGCGATGGTCTCGCTGGCCGACAGCCGGCCGGACACGCGCGCGAGCGCGAGCGGCGGCACGTCCGGGCCGAGGCGCGCGCTGACGCCGGCCAGCGCGAGGTCGGCCGTGAACCCGGCCAGGCGCGCGTGGTCGAAGTCGAGCCAGGCGCGCACCGAGCCGCGGCCCTGCTGCAGGACGAACGGATAGTCGAAGTACCGCTTCCAGGCGGCCAGGTCGGTATTGCGCAGGTCGGCATAGACCTGCCCTTTCCAGCGCCGCGCGTCGGACGGCCGGGCGCCGAACGCCGGATGCGAGAAGCGCGCGCGCAGATCGAGCGGATCGCCCGCACCCGGCGGCGGCGCGGCCTTCAGGGCGAAGCGGTGCGTGCGCCAACGGCTCTGCAGCACGAGGGTCACGTCGTCCAGCGCCAGCGTGGGCGCACCGCGCAGTTCGTCCGTCCAGGACAGCCGGCCCTGGCGGATCACGATCTCGTGCTGGCGCAGCAGCCAGTCGGCACCGCCGCCCTCGTCTTTCTTGTTGGGGTCGATGCGCACGCCGGCCACGGCGATGACGCCATCGGCACCGCGCCGCACGTCCAGCTGAGGTTGGTTGACTTCGAGCAACTCGAAGCGCGGCTCGGCCGCCACCACCGACCACCACGACAGGGTGGCGGACACCGACGGCAGCGCCAGCAGCTGGCGCCCGGCGCGGTCGCGCAGGCGCACGTCGGTGAGGTACAGGTTCGGGCGCAGGCCGCGCCACGACGCGTGGACACGGGCGATCGTCACCTGGTTGCCGAGCGCGCGGCTGGCGGTGCGCTCGATGTCGGGCTTGTAGACGTCGATGTTGGGCAGGATCGCGTAGCGCAGGACGAGGAACAGCACCGTGAACGCGAAATACACGAGCAGGCCGGCCTTGACGGTAAAGCCGAGCACGTGGTGCGACGCCGTGTTGGCGTAGCGGTAGCAGGCGCGCGCACGCGTCCAGCGCGCCCGCAGCGGGACATGCTCGTGCTCGTGCGCATGCCCGCGTTCTTGCGGATGCGCCTGCTCGGGCGCGTCGTGCTCGCGTTGCGCCTGCGGTTCCGGGTTGTGCATCAAGGTGCTCAAAAGGCTCGCCGTCGGTCGGCACGCCGCCCGTTTTGCCGCGTGCCCATGTTTAATCTGTAAATAAGAGAGCGCTTGCAACGTTTGCGGCGTCTACCTTACCATCATGCTGACCCAGGGCAGCATGGCGGGCAATTTTACCGCATAGCAAGCGTCCCGGAACGCACAAACTCGTCTGGAATCCGCCCTATGTTCCAAGCTTCCCCCTCTTCCGCCGGCGCCGCGGCGGCATCCCTGGCGGGTGATTCCCGCTTTTACCAGCGCTGGCTCGCCGCCGACCCGGCCCGTGCCGGACGCGTCGATACCCTGGCCGCATTATCGCTGGCCTCTCTCGATCTCGGCGCAGCCTTGGCGTCGGAAGCGGCGCTGGGGCCGCACGGCGCGACCCTGCCGACGCCGCGCGCCATGCGCCGCCTGCGCAACCTGCTCATCTGCGCCATCATCCGGCGCGACCTGGACGGCCTGGCCGACCTGGACGAAGTCGTCACGGCGATGAGCCGCTTCGCCGACTTCGCCGTCCAGACCCACGTGGCCGAACTGATGGCCGAGATGACGGCGCTGCACGGCGAACCCATCGGTGCCGACTCCGGGCGCCCCCAGCAGATGATCGTGTTGGCGATGGGCAAGCACGGCGGCGGCGAACTGAACGTCTCGTCCGATATCGACCTCATCTTCGTCTACCCGGAGGACGGCGACACCCGCGCCGGCGCCGGCCAGAAAGCGCTGTCGAACCACGAATTCTTCGTGCGCCTGGGTCGCAAGCTGATCGCCGCGCTGTCCGAGGTGACGGAAGACGGGTTCACGTTCCGCGTCGACATGGCCCTGCGGCCCAACGGCAAGTCGGGCCCGCTCGTGGCGAGCCTGAACATGGTCGAGGACTACTTGATCGTACAGGGGCGGGAATGGGAACGTTATGCCTGGGTCAAGGCGCGCGCCGTGACGGGCGAGGCGGCAGACATTGCGGCCCTCGACGCCATCGTGCGGCCGTTCGTGTTCCGGCGCTACCTCGACTTCGGCGTGATCGACGCGATCCGCAACATGCACGCGCAGATCCGCGCCGAGGTCAACCGCCAGGAGCGCCTGCATCCCGAGCGCAGCAACAACGTCAAGCTGGGCCGCGGCGGCATCCGCGAGATCGAATTCCTGGCCCAGGTGTTCCAGCTGATCCGCGGCGGGCGCGACCCGGCGCTGCGCGAACGCTCCACGCGCAAGACGCTGCGGCTGCTGGCCGAGCGCGAATTGCTGGCCGCGGACACCGTCGAGCAATTACTTGAGGCTTATACGTTCCTGCGCAACCTGGAACACCGCCTGCAATACCTGGAAGATGCGCAGACGCACACCCTGCCCGTCTCGCCGCAGGATCGCGCCACGGTCGCGCGCATGATGGGCCTGGCCGACGAGGCCGCCCTGCTGGCCGCGCTGGAGGGGTGGCGCACGTTCGTCGCCGCCCAGTTCGACGCGATCTTCGCCGACAAGGCGGCCGGCAACGACCCCGTCGACCTGGATGCTTCGTTCTCCGATCCGGACAACCGCGATGCCATCGCCGACCGCCTGTCCGTGCTCGGCTTCGATGATCCGCGCGCCGCCGCCGCCCGCCTCGTCGCCACGTGGCAGGCGCCGCGGCTGCAGACCCTGCCGGAGGCCAGCCGCCAGCGCCTCGTTGCGCTCGTCAACATGGCGCTGACGCAGATCCCGCGGGTCGTCGCCGAGGCGGGGCTCGGCAGTCACGCCGCCACGCTCGGCCGCCTGCTCGACTTCTTCGAGGCGATCGCGCGCCGTTCCGCCTACCTGTCGCTGCTGACGGAATATCCGCACACGCTGGAGCGCGTGCTGCGCATGATCAACGCGTCCGGCTGGGCGGCGACGTTCCTCACCCAGCACCCGATCCTGCTGGACGAACTGCTGGACGACCGCGGCAACACGGCCGAGGACCTGCCCGCGCTGGCGGCGAGCCTGGCCGCGCAACTGGACGCGGCCACCGGCGATACCGAGCGCCAGCTCGACATCCTGCGCGAGATGCACCATGCCCAGATGTTCCGCCTGCTGGCGCTGGACCTGGCCGGCGAGCTCTCGGTCGAGCGCCTGGCCGACCACCTGTCGGCGCTGGCCGACCTGATCGTGGCCGAGGTGGTCCAGCGGGCCTGGAAGACGATCGCCAGCCGCCACCGCGAGGTGCCGCGCTTCGCCGTCGCCGCCTACGGCAAGCTGGGCGGCAAGGAACTGGGCTACGTGTCCGACCTGGACGTGATCTTCCTGTTCGACGACGACGACGACATGGCGCCGTCGAACTACGCCAAGCTGGCCCAGCGCTTCATCACGTGGATGACGACGCACACCCCGGCCGGCATGCTGTTCGACATCGACACCGCGCTGCGGCCGGACGGCGCGTCCGGCATGCTCGTCTCGTCCGTGGCGGCATTCGAACGCTACCAGCTGACGTCGGCCTGGCTCTGGGAACACCAGGCGCTGACGCGTGCCCGCTTCTGCGCGGGCGACGCGGACATCGGCGCGCGTTTCGAGGCGATCCGCGAACGGGTGCTGCGCCAGGACCGGTCCGGTCGCGACGCCGAGCTGCGGCACGAGGTCGTCAAGATGCGCCAGCGCATGCGCGACGCGCACCCGGCGCACGGCCCGCGCTTCGACCTGAAGCACGACGAAGGCGGCATGATCGACATCGAATTCATCGTCCAGTATCTCGTGCTGCGCCATGCGGCCGCGTATCCGCAGCTGACGGCGAACGTCGGCAACATCGCGTTGCTGAAGCTGTGCGGCGGGCTCGGGCTGATCGATGCGGGCCTGGCCGACGGCGCCGCCAGCGCCTACCGCGCCCTGCGCCGGCTGCAGCACCAGGTGCGGCTGCAGGGGGAGGACAATGCCCGCGTCGAACGCAAACTGGTCGACGGTCATCCCGACAAGGTGGTCGCACTCTGGCACGCCTGCTTCGGCGCGGAAGGCGGCTGACGGCCGGGGCGCTCGCCCGGCGACGCCGCGGACCGTCATGGCCGCGGCGTTTTCTTTGATTCCACTCCGACTGCTTCTTTTCCCTGCGTCAACAATAACGTAGCGCTCTTTTGCGGATTTACAACACTTCACCGCAATGCCTCACTTTTCAGATTGTTACATCTTCATTGCAAATAACCTGTCTATCCCCTGTTTGCACGGAATTATATGGTGGCAAATGTAAGTTCATATGCTCCAATTTCGCCACAATCGTACCCGAATCGCATGAAAACCATGTGTAAGGCGCAGTAATTCGATGAAAACCCGGGGTAAATACGAATGTCACCAGCCAATCTGCATAACAAAAAGTGAGAACGCTAACAGGTTACAAGCCCCGAAACACCTCGTTACACGTGTTGACACTGAGCTACTTGAAGTGATTTTATTAGCAGCTTGGAAAACGTACGCATTTGAATAGATGCAACCCGCGTCAACCAAACTCTGTCGCTCGCCGACGCTGACGATAGCGCTGCGATCCAGCCCTGCCGTTTTCTACACCCTTAGGAGTTTTTGAACATGAGAGAGAAAAGTTTGTCCCGCTCGATCCGGATGATCTGCCTGGGCGGCGTCGCCCTTGCAGTGCAGGGAGCGTATGCACAGGACACGCAGCCGGCACCGATGCAACGCGTCGAAGTCACCGGCTCGCGCATCGCCTCGCCGAATGCAGAGTCGCCCTCGCCCCTGCAGGTGCTGAGCGCACAGGACATCGCCGCGTCGGGTGCCAACAACCTGCAGGAACTGCTGCTGCAAAACCCGACCCTGGGTGCGCCGACCTACAGCCGTACCAACACGGCGTTCCTGACGTCGGGTGCCGGCGTCGCCACCGTCGACCTGCGCGGCCTGGGTACCTCGCGTACGCTGGTGCTGGTCAACGGCCGCCGCTTCGTGTCCGGCGTGCCGGGCAGCTCCGCGGTCGACCTGAACGCCATCCCGACCGACTTCATCGAACGCGTCGAACTGCTGACCGGCGGTGCCTCGGCAGCCTACGGCTCGGACGCCGTGGCGGGTGTCGTCAACATCATCACCAAGCGCAACTTCGACGGCCTGACGATCGACGCGCAGGGTGGCCAGAGCTCGAAGGGCGACAGCCAGAAGCGCAAGCTGTCGATCACCTTCGGCACCAGCAACGACAATGGCTTCCTGATGGGCCACCTCGGCTTCACGCGCGACGGCCAGGTCTGGTCGCGCGACCGTGCGGCATCGGCAATCGACCAGACGTCGAAGATGACGCTGGAAACCGGCGATCCGGCCGACGCCTTCACCCCGGTCCGTCCGACCTACTCGAGCTACGCGCCGCAGGGCCGCTTCACCTACAAGGGCGCCGACGGCAAGACCGGCAGCTACACCTATGACAAGAACGGCAACCCGATTCCGTTCGTGTCGTCGGAGTCCGGCTTCAACCGTTCGCAATACCGTTCGATCGCCGTGCCGGTCGACCGCTTCATCCTCGCCCTCAACGGCGAGCGCAAGCTGGACGAACACAACACCGCGTTCATGGAAGGCACGTATGTGTCGACCCGCTCGGGCAGCACGATCGAGCCGTTCGCGCTGAGCTCGGCCGATATCTTTTCCAATGCCCAGGTGCCGGCCGGTACGCTGGTCAACGGCCAGGTCGTGAAAAACCCGATCGTGCCGCAATACCTGTACGACCGCATCACGGACACGGACGGCGACGGCATCCCCGACTACTCGTTCACGCGCCGCATGAGCGAAGTCGGCACGCGCAGCAACAGCGTCGACCGCGACACGTTCCGCCTCGCCACCGGTATCAAGGGCGACTTCCACGCCTGGAAAGACTGGAACTACGAAGCGTACGTGGCCGTCGGCCAGACCAAGGAAGCCCAGCAGTCGACCGGCCAGGTCAACGTCCTGAACTTCCGCAACGCCCTGACCGCCACGACTGATGCCGACGGTAAGGCGGTCTGCGCGGATGCGAACGCGATCGCGCAAGGTTGCGTGCCGATCAACATCTTCGGCTACAACGCGATCAGCAAGGAAGCGCTGGCCTACGTCACCGCACCAGGATCGCTGGTGACCCGTACCACGCAAAAGCTGGCGGGCGGCCACATCGACGGCCAGATCTTCGACCTGCCGGCCGGCCCGCTGGGCGTGGCTGCCGGTGTCGAGTTCCGCAAGGAATATTCGGAATCGACGCCTGACGCGCTGACCCAGGCTGGCCTGAACGCCGGCAACGCGACCCCGCCGACCAAGGGCGAGTTCAGCGTGCGCGAACTGTTCGTCGAAGCGCACGTGCCGATCCTGAAGGACCTGCCGTTCGTCAAGGAACTGAGCCTGCCGCTCGCGTTCCGCCACGGCAAATACACGTCGGTCGGCAGCGTCAACAGCTGGAACGCCGGTTTCGAGTGGACCGCCATCGACGACCTGAAGTTCCGCGGTACCCGTTCGCTGTCGACCCGGGCGCCGGACATCAACGAACTGTACCAGGCGCCGAGCCAGGACTTCCCGAGCGGCCTGACCGACCCGTGCGAAGGCGTGACCGCCAGCTCGCAAGGCGCGTACGACGCGCGCTGCCGTGCCGATCCGGGCGTGGCCGCGAACATCGCCGCCAACGGCGCGTTCACGAACACCCTGGCCGACAAGCAGGGTGTCAGCGGCTACAACCGCGGCAACCCGAACCTGCATGCCGAAAAAGGCCGTTCGACGACCATCGGTATCGTCTGGACCCCGCGTTCGATCCCGATGCTGAAGCGTTTCACCTTCACGGCTGACTACTTCAACATCAAGATCGCCGACGCGATCGTGTCGACCCCGCGCCAGTACGCGCTGACCAGCTGCTACAACGGCACGAACCCGGCCATGTGCAACTTCATCACCCGCTGGCCGGCCCCGAACGGCAACAGCAGCGCCGGTGCCCTGCGCTACATCGACACCGCCGTGTCGAACAGCGGCGGCCGCGCCACTTCGGGCCTCGACCTGACCGCGGCATGGAACGACCGTGTCGGCCCGGGCCGCCTGTCCGCCCGCCTGGCGTACACCTACGTCAAGACCGGCTACGACGTCCCGCTGCCGGGCGCTGAGCGCGATCCGTTCTCCGGCGAAATCGACAATGCCAAGAACAAGGCCAACCTGAACCTGGGCTACCGTTGGAACGACTTCAACGCCAACGTCACGTTCGACTACATCGGCCGTTCGTCGCTGGATGACCAGTTCCTGGCAAGCTACGATCTGCCGGCGAACTCGATCAAGATCGGTTCGCGTACCTACACGAACCTGCAACTGTCGTACCAGCTGATGAAGAAGACCGAGCTGTACTTCGGCCTCGACAACGCGTTCGACACCAAGGCGCCGCCGATCATCTCCGGCCTGACCGGCGACACGACCGGTACCGAAACGGCCGCCGGCACGTACGATCCGATCGGCCGTCGCTGGTACGCAGGTATCCGCGTCAAGCTGTAATCGACAGGCTTTCCGGCACGTTCGCGTGCCGGTTGCCGTCCAGCCGCCCGCTCCATGCGGGCGGTTTTTTTTTGCGCGCACGGCCGCTGGCGGTATCATGCCGCATCGGCCGCCGGCATCCGGCCGCGCGCCCAACGAAAGTGAACATGCCCATCAAACTCAAGACAGAAAAAGATATCGCGAAGATGCGCGTTTCCGGCCGGCTCGCGGCCGAGGTGCTGGAAATGATCGGCGAATA
>Ga0308166_1004816_pt1 | contig 10592 bp, 14 predicted proteins | sample PhyCR2_2_FD_202137 | JGI IMG/M metagenome (GOLD analysis project Ga0308166, IMG submission 202137) | Phyllosphere microbial communities from UC Gill Tract Community Farm, Albany, California, United States - DLSLCC.R2 | ecosystem: Host-associated > Plants > Phyllosphere > Unclassified | place... | reverse complement strand
TTGTAAGCAGGGGAGGGAACATGCAGGACTATCTTTTGGAGTCGGTGAAGCTTCAGCGTATTGATTTCTTTTTAAAAATTGTTGCTGTCAGCGATTGTAGTGATCAAGAAAAACGTATGGCAATTGAGTGGGTTTCCGAACTCACAGATGAGTTAATGGCGCGTCTACGAAAGCATGAATACAGCCTTTCAATGAATCAGGCTGAATGATAAAAGCCCAACATAACTGCGAGCCGTGAGTGCATGACCATGCTGCATGAAATCGCATGATCCCAAAAGGATCTCTAATGCTCAGGCCCGCCAGTATTGGCGGGCCTTTGTATATGTCATGCACCTGCATGAAAACCGCTGCATAAAGCGCGCAGGTGTGGCGGGGCTACGAGCGCGCGCTAGCGCTACTCTAGGTTTGATTTCAAATGTCAAACATTTCGTGATAAGTTAGGAACAATCCTGACGGTAAGGGAATTTTCGGCCGTAATTTTTTCTAATTTAATTGGAAGGTATATGAAGGAATCATTTAGCGCATCATTGATTATTCAAGGCAGACATAGGTTTTATAGTCTTACGCTACCTATTAATGTCATAGCAAGTTGCTGTTCACCAAATCCTCGAAGTGAGGATCCTGAAGAGGGATTTCAAAGGAGCTTGGATGCAGCGCGCGCAGAGTCAATATCTGAATACATTGCTAATGGTGGTGTAATACCTTCCAGTATCATTTTATCTGCGCAAGCATCAGCAGATTTTGAATACAACAGCGGAAAGAAAACTCTAAGTTTTAATAACGATTTGAAGTCATTTCTAATTATAGATGGGCAACATCGAGTTTATGGATTTAGAAAACTCTATGAGCGTGGATTCGATGACAGAAAGTTGCGCATACCGGTCGTGATATTCTCTGACCTAACCCCTATTGATGAAGCTAGGCTGTTTATCGACGTAAACACTCTTCAGAAACCAGTGCCAAAAGAGTTGTTATTAGATATAAAAAAATTAGCAGAAACGGAAAATGCTGAAGAAGAAATGTTGGATTTAATTTTCACTACTTTTGAAAAAAATTCGATGAGTGCATTAGCAGGAAAGTTATCTCGATTTGAAAAGAAAAGAAATTTAATTTCAAAAGTTACTTTTTATGAAGCATTTAAACTCATCTTGCGCGCATTCGATATTTCAAGCCCTCAGAGACTGTTTGAAATATTGAATGCATATTTGTTCGCAGCACAAGATTTGTTAGATTCTCAAGGTGTGAGCTTTGATGAAATAATCGTCAAGCCGACATCATTTAAAATACTGATAGGACATAGCAAAGCAGTTATTGCCATGATATTTGATAACTCACCTGATTCTGCAAGTATGATTAGTGAGCATAAGAAATATTTAAAAAGAAGTTTAAATGGAAATATAACGACTGTATTGAATAATAGAGCAACTATAAAATCAATTGAACTTCTTGATAACAAGTTACTTAAAAGAAATATAGTTATATGACGAATATTGTAAAAGTTGAACGCCTTATCAAGGGGATAAACTGCCCCCTTGTTTTGGGGGCTAAACGTATAGCTCATGGAAGGACCATTGAAAAAATTGGTGACCTTAATTTCACATTGACAAATGTTTCCCCCCCCCCTAACCAGAAACTAACTCTTAACATGTTGGACTCTAATGAATTTGCATGGTTTATGGCAGGAGAAGCGAATAGGTTTTTTTTGGCGTCAATGATCTCCTTAAATAGATCACAGCAAAATGAAAGTGAAAATATATCTTGGCAGATAGTTGAGCATTATTATGCTGCATACTATGCTGTCCACTATCTTATTCGTGTCGTAGGTTTGAGTATTACAAATATAGACAAGCCAACAATGCAAGTTATACTTCGTTCAAATTTCACTGGAAGCACATTTCAGAATCTTGAGAGCGGACTGAATTTAATGAGATATGATTCATCGTGTCAAACCATAACCTTAGAAAAGAAGGATAAAAAGGGAGGTTCTCATATTGATGCATGGGCTGCTTGGGTATCCGTAATAGAAAGTTTACTACAGCAAGCTAATACAGATATTGAAGAGTATGCAGAAAGCTCGGTATCTCTTTCTGAACACCTCGTATTCATTAAAAGAAGTAATGATACTTTTAGCCCAACAGTGATAAGAAATGAAATCAATTATCAATTTTCTAACAATGCTTGGTGTTTTGATGGGTTGACCCTGCAAAAAATTAATCGTATTAGGAGAGCCATCGCGAACAATAGTATGATTCTCAAGGATCGGGGTGATATGTTAGAGAACTTAGTATGTAATAATAACTTCATAATATCACTTGCCAAAAAAGTATTCACATCTGGAACAGAGAGTCATACAAATAGTGTTGGTAAGGTTTTGTTGCATAAATTTAAAAGGAAAATCCCAACTTTAGTATAATTTCTGGTGGTGATTTCACTAAGATTATTATTTTAAAGCGCATTTTAATTGGTTTATTCAATGGGCCTTGTTTTTAATTTTTGAAGTAAATCCCCAAAAGCTATTGTTTTTCTTTGTAGGTAGATGTTTATGTTTTATCTGGGAGGTGTTATTAAAAGGGATAATTAATTTCCTAATGAAATAATCGATATTCGAACTTGGGGTATAGCATTTTTGCATTGCCCATACTTTATTATAAGTATGGGGGATTTTTTTTATTTATTTCTGTTAAAAAATAGTTTTCGAAATTGATCACTTTATCTCCTAGCCAGATATTAAGTTCTTCTAGACGCTTTTGAAGAGGGAGCAATTCATTCCGCACAAATACAAAACTTGCTTTTTCCACATCCCCAAATCCCCCAACATTATTCGGCATAATCCCCATCATCTGCGGCGGCACGCGGTGTGCGGCCATCATGTCGTCACGGCTCACGTTTTTGATATTAAGAAACTCATCCTTAGCCGCCACTTCTGACAGTGGGATGATTTGGATTCCGTCCTTCTTCCCGTTCGGCGAGTACATAAACAGGTTGCGGAAGTTGCCCGGCCCCTTGGCGCTTTTCATTGCCTGGCGGATATTGTTTACGTCTTCCTGATTCTGTGCCGCATCGGTCATGTACATGATGAAACCGGCGTGGCTGCCGTTCAGGTAGTATTTGCGACGGAACAGCGTTGCCGAATCGTTTAGCAGGGTGAACGGGATCAGCGGACGAATCAGCCGGGGGGATTATGAATCTGCAGACCGTTAAGCGCTGCGCCGTGGGCGTCGTGCTGGCGCTGGCCGCCACGATACCCGGTTTTCAGCAGCTGCATACCTCCGTGGAGGGGCTGCGGCTGATTGCCGACTACTAGGGGTGCCGCCTGCAGTCGTACCAGTGCAGCGCGGGAAAGTGGACCGACGGCATTGGTAATACGTCCGGCGTGGTGCCGGGTAAGCCCATCACGGAACGGCAGGCGGCGGGGAATTTCATCACCAACGTGCTGCGCACTGAGGCGGCACTGGCGCGCTGCGTGGCGGTCTCCATGCCGCAGCAGGTTTATGACGCGCTGGTGTCGCTGGCGTTCAACGTCGGAACCGGCAACGTGTGCGGCTCAACGATGGTGTCGCTGCTGAAAAAAGGCCAGTGGCGCGAGGCGTGTTACCAGCTGCCGCGCTGGGTGTACGTAAAGGGCGTATTCAATCAGGGGCTGGATAACCGGCGCGGGCGTGAACTGGCCTGGTGCCTTAAGGGAGTCTGAGCACATGAAGAACATCATCGTGATGGTTCTTTTTTTTCTGGGGATTGTATTGTGGCAGTCGTGGAACCTGCACAACGCCTATCAGAAGATTCACGCACATGAGGCAGTCATAGAAACTCAGGGAAAAAAGCTGAGCCAGAAAAACAACCAGCTGATTGCCCTGAATATCCTGACGCAGACAAGCAGCCAGGCACAGACGCAGCTTTACGCCGCCGCTGAACGCAACGGCCAGCTGCTGCGCGACCGGCAGCGAAAGATTGAGGAGCTGAAACGTGAAAATGAAGACCTTCGCCGCTGGGCTGATACTCGCCTGCCTGATCCTATTGTCCGGCTGCGCCAGCGACCGGCCTTCGCAGGAGGTGAATCTTACCGTGAGTGGCTGTCCGAAAATCACCCGCTGCCAGCTGGACCTGGCAGCGCCGCGCACTAACGGCGATCTTCTGACCCTGCTGGACGAAACGGAGGCAGCCTGGGCGGCATGTGCCGGTAAGGTCGATACCATCATCAGCTGTCAGGAAAAAGACGATGAACAAGCCGCAGTCCTTACGCAGCGCCCTGAATAAGTCCGTCGGATATGTGGCCGACAACCCAGACCGCCTGCACCTGTTCGTGGACAGCGGCCAGCTGGTCGCCACATCTGCCGCGTCCCTGTCGTGGGAGTACCGCTACACGCTGAACGTGGTGATCACCGACTTCACTGCCGACCAGAATCTACTGATGGCACCGGTGCTTTTATGGCTACGGGAAAACCAGCCCGATGCGCTGCAGAACAGTGAGGCGCGCGAAAGGCTGTTTTCGTTTGAGGTCGATATTCTGGGGAATGACCGCTGCGACATCAGTATGGATCTGAAGCTGACCGAGCGCGTGGTAGCAACCACTGTAGACGGTAAAGTCAGCATTGAGGCAATGCCCGAGCCGGACGCGCCGGAGGAAGTCTGGACGGTGAAACGTGGCTGAACTACATGAAGTGGATGCATGGCTGGCGGCGCTGCTGTCACAGCTGGAGCCTGCTGCCCGGAAAAAGATGCTGCGCGAGGTGGCACGCGACGTGCGCCGCATTCAGCAGGCAAACATCATCGCGCAGCGCTCGCCTGACGGCACCGCATGGGAGCCGCGCCGCGTCAGCGCACGCAGCAAAAAGGGCCGCATCCGTCGCGGCATGTTTGCGAAGCTGAAAACAGCGAAGTATCTGAAGGCGCAGGCTGGCGCGGACGCCGCTGAGGTTGCCTTTGTGCCGGGGGTTCAGAAGCTGGCCCGAGTCCATCACTATGAACTGCGGGACCGGGTAAGTCGTCGCGGCCCGATTGTGAAATATGCTGAACGTCCACTAATAGGAGTCAGCAGTGATACGGAGAATCAGATCCGGCAGATACTGTTAAGCTGGCTTGGTAGATGAAGCATTTGAACATTTTTTACAATCTAGAATTTGCTAACTCAGCAAAGGGATGTTCCTCTTTCATCCACTTTGCTAACTTACCTATTTGACCGCCTGCATTTATATACAAATCTGCTGTTCGAGGCGTTATTAGGAATGCCGCCTCACTAATAGGCCTATTAAATTTAACGGGTTCGTATCTGAATTTATATTTCCAAAAATCTATTGCCGCCAACTTAATCTCGATATTAGTTTCCTTGAGCTTACTAAGGGTTTTTCGCACTGTATCAAGGCTGGATCTTTCACCTAAAGTTACACATTTTATTGCTTCTAAAGGTAAGTTCATTACACATATGGGTAACTGTCCTTTTTTCGCCTTATGTGAAGTACAATCCCGTAAAGAACGGATTATTCGCCATTCTTTTTCATATGACCAAACTTCGGATTTAGAACACAGTTCAGATACTGGTATCGGATCACTTTCTAAAAAGTAATCAATGTGCAACTTTGGTCTTTCATCGACATAATTAACTTCGATAGCTCCTTTGAAGAACTCATGATTACTATCAAATTCAATTACTGCCCCTCTATAGCTATCTGCATAGTGTGCCCACATCAAGTGAGATTCTTCATTTTTACTTAAGCATAATATACCTATAGCTTCATTAAGTTGCTTGACTACTTTTCTTGAGAAAGAATCATTACAGTTATCATGGCTAAAGTCTCTATCAACGAGATATTTACTAATATCTCGACGAGGATGGAGCACATCAAAACTGAAGTTCCTTGCGCCATCATTTAAACCGTATGGATCGAAAACTTCCATTGATAATTCAAACGGGTCATTGAAACCACTTGGTTGAGTTAATCTGATAGACCCATTTAATATCTTATCTAAAGTTTCTAAAGTCACATATTTATAAAAAGACATTTGTCTCATCCTGTGCATCTGACGATGTCCTTATCTTGTGCCATTAACCTCACAATGGCAACAACATGAGATAGGACGATTTATATGTCACTTTCAGTTCATGAACAATCATTTGACCGAAATAATGCGCCTTATCACCAACCTGATCCGCACCGGCATTGTGTCCGAAGTGGATCCGGTTAACTGGCTGTGCCGGGTGTAAACGGGCGACCTCGAAACCAACTGGATTAACTGGCTCACCCTGCGCGCCGGTAACACGCGCACATGGTGGAAGCCCACCGTCGGGGAGCAGGTCATGCTGCTGAGCATGGGCGGCAATCTTGAAACTGCCTTTGCGCTGCCCGCCATTTATTCCGAAGCCTTCCCGCCGCCTGACTACTCGGAAGACGGCACCACCACCGTGTTCAAGGACGGCGGATGGTTTCAGTACGAGCCGGAAAACGGCCAGCTGCTGATAAAGAATATTAAAAGCGTGCGCATTGAAGCGGCAGACGGCATTCAGCTGATTACCGACGCGCTGGGGATAGAGGCCCGCCAGACACGGATCAACGGTGACACCACACTGAACGGCGATGTAACCCACGGCGGCGGCTCAATGAGTTCTAACGGCGTGATTGCTGATAAACACTTACACGACAAAGTGAAGAGTGGCGGCGATATGTCAGGAGGCCCGCAATGATGTATCTCGGCATGAACCGCAACACCGGCGAAGCAATTACCGACATCGATCACATCCGGCAGAGTATACGCGACATCCTGATCACCCCGGAAGGCAGCCGCATCGCCCGGCGTGATTATGGCTCGCTGCTGTCCGTGCTGATTGACCAGCCGCAGAACGAAGTGATCCGCCTGCAGGTGATGGCGGCGGTGTATGTCGCCATAAGCCGCTGGGAGCCTCGCGTGAGGCTGAGCACCGTAAACCTTACCAGCGATTTTGACGGTTCTATGGTGGTTGAGCTGACCGGCCAGCGCGATGACGGTTCGCTGGTTGCTATGTCTGTTCCAAAGAGGGTGAACAGTGGCAGTAATTGACCTTTCCCAGCTTACGGAAACAAACAGAGCTGGGCCGCGCGTGGCCACTTATCGAGGGCTGCGGGACGATTTACGGCATGTTCGTAATTGAAAGCCTGAGCCAGAGCAAAGCGGAGTTCTTCAGCAGCGGCGTGTGCCGCCGCATTGAATTCACGCTAACGCTGAAGCGCACCGATGAATCGCTGGGCGAGATGTTTGGCAGCCTCAGCGATCAGCTGTCTGCCATGCAGGGCGCAGCCGCCACCGCCGCAGGTAAGGTGAGCGCCGCAGCGGGAGGATTATTTTCATGATGACCAGCCCGTGGATTAACGGCCAGCAGAATTCCCCCGCGTTTCGCCTGACGATGGACGGCGCAGACATCACACAGAAGCTGGAAAAGCGCCTGCTGAGCCTGACGCTTACCGACAACCGTGGCTTTGAGGCGGACCAGCTGGACATCGAGCTGGACGACGCAGACGGCCAGCTGCAGCTACCGCGCCGGGGCATCGTACTCTCGCTGTCGCTGGGCTGGCAGGGAGAAGCACTTTTTCCGAAAGGCACCTACACCGTGGACGAAATCGAGCACAGCGGCACGCCTGATCGGCTGACGCTGAGGGCGCGCAGCGCGGACTTCCGGCAGACGCTGAACACGAAGCGGGAGACTTCCTGGCACAAAACCACCGCAGGCGAAATTGTCCGGGACATCGCCGGGCGGCATAAGCTGAAGGCGGCGATAGGTGAGGACATGGCGGAAACAGAAATTGACCACCTTGACCAGACGAACGAATCAGACGCCAGCTTTCTGATGCGCCTGGCTAAACAGTGCGGCGCGGTGGCCTGCATCAAGGGCGGGAATCTGCTGTTTATCCGCCAGGGACAGGGGAAGACGGCAAGCGGTAAGGCACTGCCGGTGATCGCCCTTCAGCGCCGGGACGGCGACAGCCACCGCTTCAGCCTGGCAGACCGTGAATCTTACACCGGCGTGATCGCCAGCTGGCTGCGCACCCGCGAACCGGAAAAGAAGCCGGTGGCAAAGGTAAAGCGCAGGCGACGCAAAACCACGGAAAAGAAGAAGGAGCCGGAGGCGAAACAGGGGGATTACCTGATAGGCACGGATGAAAACGTGCTGGTACTGAGCCGCACTTACGCAAACCGTGGCAATGCAGAGCGGGCGGCCAAAATGCAGTGGGAACGCCTGCAGCGCGGTGCGGCGACCTTTTCTATTCAGCTGGCGAAGGGACGCGCAGAGCTATATACGGAAATGCCGGTGAAGGTCAGCGGGTTCAAGCAGCAGATTGATGCGGGGGACTGGATCATCACAACACTGACGCACAGCCTGAGCGCTGACAGCGGATTTACTACCAGTGTCGAACTGGAAGTGAAAATAGATTCACTTGAAATGGAATAGAACTATCTCAAAGTGGTTAATTTAAGTATTATTAATCTCAATTGGGTTTTGGAGAGAACGTGATGATGAATTGTCCTTTGTGCGGGAATGCCGCACATACACGCAGCAGCTTTCAGGTATCAGCAACGACGAAAGAGCGCTATAACCAGTGCCAGAATATTAATTGCAGCTGCACGTTCAAATCCCACGAAACGGTTTCTGAGATAATTATGAAGCCGGGGAGTGTTAAACCTGTGCCACCTCATCCGGGAAGAAATCAGCAGCAACCGTTGTGGCTATGATTGCTGCTGTGTTGAAAATTTCTCGCGATGCGCGGGATTTATAATTTATAAATCCCCCCTGAATAAAGTTTTAAGGGGCATTACATTCAGTATAAATGTGACTGGTTTAAGGCATGTTAATTAATTGTTGGCTCGACGCAATCATCACTTGATGGGCAATGAAATTAGCAAGATCAATATCGTGATCTATATAGGCTAGTTCTTTTGCTTGCGGATGTAATACTTCAAGATTACCTTCAATTCCTTTAGTGTGAACAATTCTGCAGCGAATATTGTAAAATCTTTGAGAAACCTGGTCTAACAGATCTTCGTCCGAAACTGTAGGGTTAATGACAATCTTAGATAATTTTTTTGCGTTTGCTGATGAAAAAAAATTATTTCGTCCATTCTCCGAAAGCCATGAACGAAGGTTCTCAAAATTTAAACATTCGAATATAGTGGCTTTAAGTTGGGATAGCTCGTTGCCAAATGCTCCGGAAGATGAGTTGAACTTTACAATATGCATTATACTTGCAAGGTCTTTATCATTGTTTGCATTAAAGTTAGGGCTTTTTAATAAGTTCCTGATTTTATTTTGTGCAGCCATTGCTGAATATACTGGATAGTAGAATTCAACAACTTGGTAGAGAGCTAAATATTTGAGCAGGGGCATACCAAAAGCAGACTGTGCATACCAATACAATGACAAAGCTTCATTGTCATAAGTATATTTAATTGCTGATAATTCAATATCCTCTAATGAACTTGGGCGTTTTCGCAAGGTTCTAGCTTTTTTCTCGAATCCAAGCATTAAAGGCTGATCTATTTTACAATCTATCTGGAAACATATCGCGGAGCATATTTTCTCAACTAAGTATAACGCTTGATCATGCTGAGTAATATCCAAGCCCGATATTTTTATTGTGGCTGAATAATCCTTAATCCGTTCAAAATGAATAAGAGGTCGAAAAAATTGATCTCTTAATAAAGTAAGCAGGGCAAATGCGTTGGTAGGGCTTGAAATTTCAATGTTGATTCCTTCTTGATAAGAAGGAACCATTAAGGACCAATTACTGCCTGAATCAGAATTTTTTCTTGAAAGTCTATGGAATGGGAATCTACCATTAGGAAGTTGAATTTCGCATTCAAGCGTACCTTTATCAGGTGACCATAAAGCCTCATAACCATCTACAAACTTATATTTAAAAAAATCAGGAGCACATTCTAGGATTTTTTTTGCAGCTTCTTCATTTGTAAAAATTTGGCTACTATTCCTACCCTTAGGCAAGTGTATACTGAATCCTCTCCTATTTTCATGTCTATCTGAATGTTTAATTCCGTGTTCATCACAAATAGATTTTAAAGCTTCTATGCTCAATTTTAGCTCCCATTTTTAAAAGGGTACATTTAATAACTTGCTGTAACTAAAGAACGGCGATTATTTTAACAAATTGATATAAAGCTAACGATAATTTTCATTTATTTCAATAAATTTCCAATAAAATTATGTGAATAGTTTTCACAGTACTAATGCGAGCCTTTTGTCAGCTACTTTTCGAACGCTTCCCTGAATGAATGGTTAGCGCACCAATTACAGATTTTGATGGAAAAAATCAGTATGCCAACAAGTGTGGACTACTCGTGAGTTCAATCAAAATGTGGTGGCTTGTTTGGAGCGATAAGCATTATCAGCATCTTGAGCTTTAGTAGCTCTGCTGCCATTTTGCTGCCAATGGCATATTATTCAAACAAAAAAGCCACCTCAAAATGTGGCTTAACTGCATGATTTGCATCATTAAATTTGGTGGCCCCTGCTGGGCTTGAACCAGCGACCAAGCGATTATGAGTCGCCTGCTCTAACCACTGAGCTAAGGGGCCAGCGGAGCGGGGATTATAAAGTATCTCTTCAGGGCAAT
>Ga0308166_1004804_pt1 | contig 10605 bp, 9 predicted proteins | sample PhyCR2_2_FD_202137 | JGI IMG/M metagenome (GOLD analysis project Ga0308166, IMG submission 202137) | Phyllosphere microbial communities from UC Gill Tract Community Farm, Albany, California, United States - DLSLCC.R2 | ecosystem: Host-associated > Plants > Phyllosphere > Unclassified | place... | reverse complement strand
CACCTTGCAGACGTTCGACCCCCGCATCTACGCGGTGGGCGAATGCGTCAGCCATCGCGGCACGGCATACGGCCTGGTGGCGCCGCTTTTCGAGCAGGCCAAGGTCGCGGCCAATCACCTTGCGCAACATGGCATCGGCCGATACGAAGGCAGTGTCACGTCGACCAAGCTCAAGGTCACCGGCATCGATCTGTTTTCCGCGGGCGACTTCGCGGGCGGCGCGCAGACCGAGACCATCACGCTGGCCGATATGCCGGGCGGCGTCTACAAGAAACTGGTGATACAGAACGACCGGCTGGTGGGCGCCTGCCTGTACGGCGATACGGCGGACAGCGCGTGGTACATGCGGCTCATCCGTGAAGGAGCCGGCATCGGCGTGCTGCGCGAGCAGCTCATGCTTGGCGAAGGCGCGGCAAGGGAGTAGGACATGGACATGCCGATGGCGCGACGGATTGAAATCGTCAGTGAGGCGGCGCATGAGGTCGCGTCCATCTGCTGCTATTGCGGCACGGGCTGCGGGGTGCGCGTGCAGGTGCGCGGCGGCGCGGTGGCGGGCGTGCGCGGCGACGACTCGCATCCGGCGAATCGCGGGCGCCTGTGCAGCAAGGGCCTGGCGCTTGCCGACACCGTGCGGCGCGATGGCGCGCGCGTGCTGTCGGCGCAGTGGCGCGAGGCCCGTGGCGAGCCGCTGCGGGATATCGGGCTGACGCCCGCGCTGGACATGGCCGCGGACCGGCTGGCCGAAGCGATCGTCAAGCATGGGCCCGATTCGGTGGGCTTTTATCTGTCGGGCCAGTTGCTGACGGAAGACTACGCGGTCTTCAACAAGCTGGCGCGCGCGCTGGCGGGCACCAACAACATCGACACCAATTCCCGGCTCTGCATGTCGAGCGCGGTGTCGGGCTACAAGCGCACGCTGGGCGCGGATGCGCCGCCCGCCTGCTATGAAGACCTGGAGCTGGCCGACACGGTGCTGATCGCCGGGTCCAACATGGCCTACGCGCATCCGGTGCTGTTCCGGCGGCTGGAAGCCGCACGCGCGCAGCGTCCGGACATGAAGGTGATCGTGGCCGATCCGCGCCGCACGGACACAGCCGCGTTTGCCGACCTGCATCTGCCGATTGCGCCGGGGTCGGACGTGGCGCTCTTCAATGCCATGCTGCACGTGATGCTGTGCGAAGGCTTGGCCGACGAGGACTACATCGCGCGCCATACCGAGGGGTTCGAGGCGCTGCGGGCGCGCGTGCAGACCGTCACGCCCGAGGCGGCGCAACGCCTCTGCGGCGTGCCGGCAGACGACATCGTCCAGGCTGCGCGCTGGTTCGGCCAGGCGGGCGCGGCGTTGTCGCTGTACACGATGGGCTTGAACCAGTCGGTCGCGGGCACCGACAAGAACGCGGCGCTGATTCACCTGCATCTGGCCACGGGGCAGATCGGGCGTCCCGGCGCGGGGCCGTTTTCGCTGACCGGACAGCCCAATGCCATGGGCGGCCGAGAGGCCGGCGGCATGGCGACGCTGCTGCCGGGCCATCGCGATCCGGCGTCCGCCGCGCACCGCGCCGAGGTCGCGCGGCTGTGGGGGGTGGACAGCCTGCCCGACGTGCCGGGCGCCACGGCGCTCGATATGTTCGACGCGGTGGCGGACGGGCGCATCAAGGTCCTGTGGATCGCCGCCACCAACCCGGCGCAGTCGCTGCCCGACCAAGCGCGCGTGCGGGCCGCGTTGGCGCGCGCCGAGTTTGTGATCGTGCAGGAGGCGTACGCCGGCACCGAGACGCTGGCCCATGCCGACCTGGTGTTGCCGGCGGCGACCTGGCCCGAGAAATCCGGCACCGTGACCAATTCCGAGCGGCGCATCAGCCGCGTCCGCGCCGCGGTCGCGCCGCCCGGCGACGCGCAACCGGATTGGCGGCTGGCGCAGGCGGTCGCCCTACGGCTGGCCGCGCGCATCGCGCCGCACAAGACGGTCCTCTTCGATTATCGCGATGAAAGCGAGGTCTTTGCCGAGCACGCGCGCATGACGGCCGGCCGGGACTTGGACTACAGCGCGCTGGACTACGCCGCGCTGGACGCGGGCGGACCGCAGCAGTGGCCGTATCGCGCCGGGCAGGGCACGCCGCGGCTCTATGCCGACGGCGTCTTTCCCACGGCGAGCGGCCGGGCCCGATTCTGCGACGTGTCGTGGCGGCCGACGGCCGAAGCGGTCTCGGAAGACTATCCGCTGCAGCTCACCACCGGCCGGTTGCGCGATCACTGGCACACCATGGCGCGCACCTCGCTTGCCCGGGCGCTGATCCAGCACGTCGAGGAGCCCTGGGTGTCGCTGCATCCGAACGACATGCGCCGCCTTGGCCTTGCGGCCGGCGACCTGGCCCGGCTGGACTCGCGGCGCGGCGGTCTGGTGCTGCCGGTGCAGGCGGACGACACGCTGCGGCCGGGGCACGCTTTTGTGCCGATGCACTGGGGCAGCGCCTTCATGGCCGGGTTGGGCGTGAACGCCCTGACCAACCCGGCGTCCGATCCCGTCTCGCGCCAGCCTGAGCTCAAGTTCACCGCATTGCGCGCGGAGCCGGCCGGGCTTGCGTGGCAGGCCGCGGCCTGGCGGCAGGGCGACGCCGTGGCGTTGCGGGCCCGGCTTGCGCCCTGGCTGCGCCGTTTCGACTACGCCGTCGTGCTGCCGGCGGGCGCCGGGGGCGTGCGGCTGCGGCTGGCGAGCCGCGTCGCGCCGGATGCCGCCGTGCTGCACGAACTGGCCGACGCGCTTGACCTGCGGCGCCCGGAGGTCGCGTACGACGATCCCGCGCGCGGCTGCCTGCGCCGGGTCGCGGCCGGGCAGGGCGTGTTGCGCGCCTTTTTGCTGACGGGCGACCTGCGCGCGCAGGAGGCGTTGCTGGCCTGGGCGGCAGGCGGTGAGGCGCCGGCAAGCGCCGCGGCGCTGCTGATGGGACGCGTCGCGGGCGCGGCGCGCTCCCGGACGGTTTGCGTCTGCAACGGCGTGAGCGAAACGGCCATCTTGAAGGGCATCGAGCAGGGTTGCGATCTGGCGGCGCTGAAGGACACGCTGGGCTGCGGCACCGGTTGCGGCTCGTGTGTGCCGGAGATCAGGTCGCTGATGACGCGCGCCCCGGCGGCGGCGCTTGCGTGACGACACGTTCGGACATACGCCGCGCGCGGCAACCGGTGTAGTATCAAGCCAGCCGTCCCTCAAGGCGGGGACGGCATTTTCCGTTTTCTGGAGTGGCTTGTGACGACGATGCGAAAAATGGCATCCCTGGTTCTAGCGGCCGGCGCGTTGGGCGCGGCCGCCTCGGTGCAGGCCGGCGTGTGCGACGCGCAATTCATGCACGACGGCGGCGCGGTCCAACTGACCGGCACGGGCAATCTGGCGCTGGGCGCCGACCTGACTTTTGCCGAGGTTACAAAAAGCAATGGCGACAACTGCCGCGCGCGCGTGCAGGGCCTGGCCACGTTCAGCTACGCAGGCCTGCCGCCCGGCAAATCCAAGCTCGATTACCTGATGACGGTAAAGGGCGGCCAGGCCACCTTCCTGCGCTACGCCACCGCCGGCGAAGCGCCCAAACCCGCCGAAGGCCAGTTCGACCTGCGCATGCTGGGCCTCTTTGCCTACGACGGCAAACTGGCTTCGGGCCAGAAGCTGCCCGGCTCGTCGTTTCGCCTGAAGATCGGCAAGGAAGCGCCCGTTGGCGGCCAGCCCAGCACCACGGTGCGCATCGGCGAAAAAACCGTCGGCCAGAAGACCGCGCTGACGACAGCGCTGGGCAAGCAGTCCTGCCACCCGATCACCTATACCCGCAATTCGGATCCCACGATGGCCACGTTCCAGGGCCTGACCATTCCCATTCCCGGCATGAACACGACGGTCACGGATTGGTATTGCCCGGCCGTGAATCTGGTGATGAAGCAGGACATCGACCAGGGCGGCGTGAAGTCCGCCGTTGAGATTACGCAGATCAAGTAGCACCCGGTAGCAAGCGGGCGTTTGCGCCCGCGTGGCCGCTGGTATCATCGTCTCGTCATGGACACACAACAGGAGCTCAGAAAATGGCAACGAGAAAATCCGAAGACGTCGCAAAAGAAAAACTGATCGACAGTGTCAAGACCAGCCTGAACGACGCCGAAAGCCTGCTGCGCGAAGCCGCCAGCAGCACCGGCGACAAGGCCAACGAACTGCGCGACCGCGCGCTGACGTCGCTGCGGCGCACGCGTGAGGCGCTGTACGAAGCGCAAGATGCCGTTCTCGAACGCGGCCGCAAGGCTGCCCGCGCGACGGATGACTACGTGCACGACAATCCCTGGCAAGCCATCGGGGTGGCAGGCGTGACCGGCCTGCTGCTCGGCTTGCTGATCAGCCGCCGCTGACAGGGCAGGATGTCCGGGCGGCAGGCACGGCGACACGCCGCTGCCTGCCGCCCGGCGTTCTTTCAGCCATGGGTCTAAGAAAAACTGTATTCGGTGTTGCCTCCAGCCTGGTCGGGCTGATGCGCACGCGGTTGGAGCTGCTGGCTCTTGAAGCCGCGGACGAAAAGGCGCGCCTGCTCAAGCTGCTGGGCCTGGCGTTTGCGGCCCTGCTATTTCTGACGCTGGCGGTGCTGGTGGCCACCATCACCATCGCCGTGGCGTTCTGGCCCACGGAAGACCGCTATCTGGCCCTTGGCCTGCTGGCGGGGTTCTATGGTGTTGCTGGCGTGGTGCTGCTGCTGGTGGTGCGCCACGGACTCGTCTACGGACCGGCGCCGTTCTCGGCCACGCTCGAAGAGCTGGGCCGCGATGCGGAGTTGCTGGACAGGGTGCGCGAAGCCCAAGCCGACGACGAGACGGCGGTGCGCCGGCGCGAGGGGTTCTGAGTCATGCACAAACGATCTCCCACCGTCGACCGCGCCGTGCGCATCGAACTCTTGCGCGCCCGCGCGGCAATCGAGCGCGAGTCGCTGGCGCAGAACATCGTGTCGGCCGGGCGCAGGCTGGAACCCAGCGCGCTCATCCGCGGCATGCTGCCGGGCCTGGCATCGGGGGGCGCGTCCCGCTGGGCCTTGCAGGCCATCACGCTGGCGCGGCGCTATCCCATCATCAGTTCGTCGCTGTCCGCCATGTTCATGCGTGGCGGCAAGCGGGGCAAACTGCTCAAACTTGCCGGCGGCGCGTTCGTGGGCTGGCAGATCCTGAAGGCCGTGCGCGGCATGCGCCAGGATGATGATCCGGAACGCGATTGAACTGACGCCAGCTGAAAAGACAAAGCCCCGTTGACGGGGCTTTGTTATTTGCGCGCGGTGCAGTTGGCTACAGCCCCAACTGCCCCCACATGTCGTCCACGCGTTTCTTGACGTCGGCGTCCATCGTGATGGGCGTGCCCCATTCCCGGTTGGTTTCGCCCGGCCACTTGTTGGTGGCGTCCAGACCCATCTTGCCGCCCAGGCCGGACACCGGCGAGGCGAAATCCAGATAGTCGATCGGCGTGTTCTCCACCAGCAGCGTGTCGCGCACCGGGTCCATGCGGGTGGTCATCGCCCAGACCACTTCCTTCCAGTCGCGCGGGTTGATGTCTTCGTCCACGACCACGATGAACTTGGTGTACATGAACTGGCGCAGGATGCTCCACAGGCCGAACATGACGCGCTTGGCGTGGCCCGCGTATTGTTTACGGATCGACACCACGGCCAGGCGGTAGCTGCAGCCTTCGGGCGGCAGATAGAAGTCCACGATTTCCGGCAGCTGGCGGCGCAGCAGCGGCACGAAGACCTCGTTCAACGCCACGCCCAGCACGGCGGGCTCGTCGGGCGGCTTGCCGGTGTAGGTGGAGTGATAGATGGGATTGCGGCGCATCGTGATGCGCTCGACCGTGAAGACCGGGAACCAATCCTGCTCGTTGTAGTAACCGGTATGGTCGCCGTACGGGCCTTCCAGCGCCATTTCGTAGCCGGTGTCGGGTGGCGGATTGACGCCTTCGGGGACGACGGGCTTGTTGGCCCGCGGGTCCGAGGAGGGCAGCAGATGGCCTTCCAGCACGATCTCGGCCCAGGCCGGCACGGACAGGTTGCTGCCCAGCGCCTGCGCGACTTCGGTGCGCGAGCCGCGCAGCAGGCCCGCGAACTGGTATTCGGACAGGCTGTCCGGCACCGGCGTGACGGCGCCCAGCGTGGTGGCCGGATCGGCGCCCAGCGCCACCGCGATGGGAAAGGGCGTGCCGGGGTTGGCGATCGCGTGGTCACGGAAATCCAGCGCGCCACCGCGATGCGACAGCCAGCGCATGATGAGCTTGTTCGGCCCCAGCAGCTGCTGGCGGTAGATGCCCAGGTTCTGGCGCTTGGCGTTGGGGCCGCGCGTGATCACCAGGCCCCAGGTCAAGAGCGGCGCCACGTCGCCCGGCCAGCAGGTCTGGATGGGCAGGCGCGTCAGGTCCACGTCCTTGCCTTCCCAGACGATTTCCTGGCAGGCGGGGCTCTTGACGTTCTTGGGGCTCATGTCCCACAGCGCGGATTTCAGCATCGACACCTTGGCCAGCGCATCGCGCAGGCCCTTGGGCGCTTCGGGCTCGCGCAGCGAGGCCAGCAGCTCTCCGATGTCGCGCAGCGCGCTGACGTCGTCGGCGCCCATGCCGCGCGCCACGCGCGCGGGGGTGCCGAACAGATTGGCCAGCACCGGCATCTGCGCGGGCTGGCCGTTGTGGCGGGCGTTTTCGAACAGCAGGGCGGGGCCTTCGGCCCGCAGCACGCGGTCGGAAATCTCCGTCATTTCAAGCTGCGTCGACACCGGCGCGGCAATGCGTTTGAGCTCGCCCATGCGTTCAAGTTGGGCGATGAAGTCTCTAAGGTCGCGGTATTTCACTACAGATCCCAGCGATTTGGTTACATTTCAGGTTCAAAGAGAGGTTAACATTGACTCCCTCTTTTTTACGCAGGAGGTTTTATGCCCGATGCGTCAGTGGCCAGCCTGTTCAGGAACATGGCCCAAGGAGTGCACCAATATCTTGCCGAATCCCTGCGCATTTGCTCTGTCTATCTGGGCATTGCGGTCATTGTGACGGTAAGCATGGGATTCGCCCTGCCTGGTTTGCGCGACCAGGCATTGCAAGTGCACAAAGCCTTGTTGACCGCCCTCGCGCCTTCATCCATGCAGGCCAGCTCCGAATCCGAAGCCGGCTCCGAACTGGGTGCCGACACGTCGTCGGCAATTGCCATGGCCGTACCCGCCGCCCCTATCAGCAACGCCACCGGCATGCTGGGGCCGGCCCGACTCGCGCCGCCCGCGCCCAAGAAGTCCGCTTCGGCGGCCACGGGGCCACAGGCGGAAGCACTGCGCAACTATATCTCGCGCAAATACAAGGTCGCGTATGACGCGACCGGCCCGCTGTTGAACACCGTGTACAAGGTCAGCCGCGACAAGCAGCTTGATCCCTTGCTGGTCCTGGCCGTGATCGCCATCGAATCGCGCTACAACCCCCTGGCCGAAAGCCACGTGGGCGCGCAGGGCCTGATGCAGGTCATGACCAGCGTGCACCAGGACAAGTTCGACGCGGTCGGCAAGAACCCGCTGGACCCGGCCGCCAACATCGGCGTGGGCGCCACGATCCTGCGCGACTGCATCAACCGCCGCGGTTCCGTGGACGGCGGCCTGGCGTGTTACGTGGGGTCCACCGGTCCGGACGACAACGGCTACGGGGCAAAGGTGCAAGCGGAACGCCGCCGCCTGGCGCTCGCCTCGGGCATCGCGCTGGCGCGCGACTGATCCTGCGTCCTGCTCCGGCAACAGGCGCGCCCCATTGGGGCGCGCTTTTTTTCGTCTGGTCAGCGTTGCAGCAGCACGCCCATCCGGGCCACCGCCTCTTCCAGGCGATCCAGGCCGGTGGCGTAGGAAAAACGCATGGTGTGGGCGGCGTGCGCCGGTCCGAAGTCCAGGCCCGGCACCGCGGCCACGCCGGCTTCCAGCAACAGGCGTTGCGAGAACGCGGCGCTGTCCATGCCCAGGCTGCTGATATCCGCATAGATATAGAAGGCGCCGTCCGGCTTGACCGGCACGTTAATGCCCAGGCGTTCGAATTGCGGCAACAGGTAGTCGCGGCGCTGCTTGAAGGCCTCGCGCCGGTGCTCGAAGATCTTCAGCGCGGCGGGGGTAAAGCAGGCAAGCGCGGCGTGTTGGGCCAGCGTGGGCGCGCAGATCGCCAGGCTGGAGGCAATCTTTTCCACCGGCGCGACCATGTCGTCCGGCACGATCATCCAGCCCAGGCGCCAGCCCGTCATGTGGAAGTACTTGGAAAAGCTGTTGATGACGATGACGTCGTCGTCCAGCGTCAGGGCCGAGCGCGGCTGGCCGTCGTAGGACAGACCCAGATAGATTTCGTCGACGATGGCAAAGCCGTCGCGGGCGCGCACCTGCGCCAGCAGCTCGGCCAGTTCGCCGTGGGCGATCGAGGTGCCGGTGGGATTGCTGGGCGAGGCCACCATCACGCCCTGCGTGGCCGGCGTCCAGTGGCGCGCGACGTCGTCGGCGGACAACTGGAAGCGCTTGTCGGCCGTGCTGGGAATCAGGCGGGGCACGCCGCCCGCGGCCAGCACGAAATTGCTGTTGGCGGGATAGGACGGATCGGGCATCAGCACCTCGCCGCCCGTGTTGACCAGCGCCGCGCAAGCCAGCGTCAGGGCGCCGGAGGCGCCCGCGGTGACGATGACGCGGCGTGGATCGATGGCGGCGCCGAACTGGTCGCGGTAGAACTGCGCGATGGCTTCGCGCAGCGGGGCGATCCCCGCGCCCGGACTGTAGCCGCTCAGGCCTGCGCGCGCGGCACGGTCCAGCGCTTCCACGACCTGAGGGGGCGCGGTAAAGTCCGGTTCGCCGATGCCCAGGCTGATAATGTCTCTTCCGGCCGCCTGCAGCGCCTGCGCCTGCTTGAACAGTTCCATCACCTGGAACGTCAGGAAATCGTGAGTGCGGGTGGCAAGGCGGGGCATCGGAATCTCGAAAGCGTCATCTAGCAAAAAAGGAATTGTAGTCATGCAGCCATCCCGGCGCGCCTTCCTCCTGGGACGTCGGCCCGTCCAGACGCCGTGGGCGGCCTTCGTGCAACGCCTGGCGCTGGTGTGCCAGGGCAAGGTCCGCGATCTGGGCGAGGGCGGCGCAGACGGCACGTCCGCCGTCTTGACGCCCGTTCGCGACGCCGACGTCGTGCAGGCCCGCAAATTGTGCGCCGAATACCGGGTCGTCCTGGAACTGGAGGGCGCGGCGGGACCGTTCGCGCCCTCGGCCCGGCCTCGCCTGCGGGTCGATCCCGTGCTGCTGACCGGGTTGACGCGGCTGGCGGGCGATGCGCCCCGCTGGCACGCGCAGCCGGGCGTGACCTTGGCCGAGCTGGCCAGCGCCGGCCTGCGGCAATTTGCCGGACTGCCGGGCGACCTGACGCTGGCTCAATGGGTGGCGGCGCCGGCTGCCTGGCCGGCGGGCCATTGCGCGGCCTCGGGCCTTGCGGCGGCGGACGTGCTGCTGGCCGATGGCGTCGAGGAAACGCTGGGGGCGTTTGGCGAGGCAGATGTCCAGCCCCTGCGCTCGGCCACCGTCCAGCGCCTGGTGCCCGCGCTGTTCCAGCTGGCCTCCGGCGGCGACGCGTTCGCCACCCACGACGGCTATCACTGGCTGGGCCGCTACCGGCTGGATGCGCTCAAGCCCGAGGCGCCGGCCACCGTCAATCTGGCGCAATTGCTGTTGGGCCACGGCGGCACGCTCGCCTGGTTGAAAGGCGCGATGTTGACCGACGTGCCGCCTGGCAACGACGCTCAGGCCGTGGGCGAGCCGGCTTCCCGCCCGGGGCCGGCGGCCCCTGGGCTGGCCACCGTGCGGCTGGACGGACGGGTCAAGACGTTGTTCGATCCGGACGGCTGCTTCCCGGAATTCCAGTGGCCGGAAGTCTGAAAAACATTCAGCTTACTGTAAGATTTCGGCGCTCGACCTCAAGAAAGCGCGAGGCCCGCGTATCGCGCCGCCCGGCATGGGAATAGAATTCCTCCCTCTTTCGTGTCACACACTCTAGCCAGTAGCCGCCCTATGGATGCCAACCTTCGCAAAGCCGCCCTTGAATATCACGAGCACGGGCGCCCCGGCAAAATCTCGGTCACGCCGACCAAGCAACTGACGAACCAGCGCGATCTGGCGCTGGCGTATTCGCCCGGCGTCGCGGCGGCCTGTGAGGAAATCGTGGCCGACCCGGCCAACGTGTACCGCTACACCGCCCGCGGCAATCTGGTGGGCGTCATCACCAACGGCACCGCCGTGCTGGGCCTGGGCAACATCGGCGCGCTGGCCTCCAAGCCGGTCATGGAAGGCAAGGCCGTGCTGTTCAAGAAGTTCGCCGGCCTGGATGTCTTTGACATCGAAATCAACGAAACCGACCCGGACAAGCTGGTCGAGATCATCGCCGGCCTGGAAGCCACCTTCGGCGGCATCAACCTTGAAGACATCAAGGCGCCGGAATGCTTTACCGTCGAACGCAAGCTGCGCGAGCGCATGAACATTCCGGTCTTTCACGACGACCAGCACGGCACGGCGATCTGCGTGTCGGCAGCCTTCATCAACGGCCTGAAGGTCGTGGGCAAGGACATC
>Ga0308166_1004803_pt1 | contig 10605 bp, 5 predicted proteins | sample PhyCR2_2_FD_202137 | JGI IMG/M metagenome (GOLD analysis project Ga0308166, IMG submission 202137) | Phyllosphere microbial communities from UC Gill Tract Community Farm, Albany, California, United States - DLSLCC.R2 | ecosystem: Host-associated > Plants > Phyllosphere > Unclassified | place... | reverse complement strand
TTTTGTTACCTACTTCCACAGCGGGCAGCTTACCAAAACCTTCTTGGATTGCTGAGCCAGAAAAATTATGGTCGCCGTGGAAACTCGAAGGCCAAGAGTTGATCGATGGTAAAAACGACGCGTTACGACTTTGCTTAGATGACCAAGTGCGCGCCGGGATCGATATTGTCAGTGATGGTGAGCAAACGCGCCAACACTTCGTGACCACCTTTATTGAGCACTTAGACGGCGTCGATTTTGAAAAACGCGAAATCGTCAAAATCCGTAATCGCTACGAAGCAAGCGTTCCTTCCGTCGTCGGCCCGGTTTCTCGTCCTAAATCAGTCTTTGTTGAAGACGCGAAGCGCTTACGTCAACTGACTGACAAGCCCATTAAATGGGCTCTGCCTGGTCCAATGACCATGATCGATACTCTCTATGATGGGCATTACAAGAGCCGCGAAAAACTGGCGTGGGAATTCGCAAAGATTCTGAACCAAGAAGCGAAAGAGCTTGAAGCCGCAGGCATTGATATTATCCAATTTGACGAACCCGCATTTAACGTATTCTTCGATGAAGTCAATGAGTGGGGTATTGCCACGTTGGAGAAAGCGATCGAAGGCTTACAATGTGAGACAGCAGTCCATATTTGCTATGGCTACGGTATCAAGGCCAATACCGATTGGAAAAAGACCCTCGGCGAAGAGTGGCGTCAATACGAAGAGATTTTTCCAAAGTTACAAAAATCGAATATCGATATCGTCTCTCTGGAATGTCAGAACTCTCGCGTACCGATGGACTTAGTCGAGCTTATCCGTGGTAAGAAGGTCATGGTCGGTGCTATTGATGTCGCCACCAATACTATCGAAACGCCAGAAGAAGTGGCCGAGACACTACGTAAAGCACTGCAATTTGTTGATGCAGACAAGCTTTATCCGAGCACTAACTGCGGAATGACACCATTGTCCCGTGATGTCGCTAATGCGAAGTTACGTGCGTTAAGCGCCGGTGCGGCCATTGTGCGTAATGAATTATTGAATAAATAAGTCGCCCATTTATTGCCCAGTAGAGTTAGCCACCATGGCTGATATTTACTGGGCGATTTGCTGATCAATACCCTTACCCCTTCCCTCTCTGTTACCATAAAAATTTATCTCGCCAGTAATCGTCCCATTAATAAATCTTTCATTGCACATGGTAGTAGTGGAAATATAATTCATAAAACTAGCCAGAGATATCTTGCCGAGGCTTGAGGATAGTATATTATTTGGATTGTATATAATTTAAATACGAAAAATAAGCTAAGATAATAACTCTATATTATTAGAGTGCTTTATATTAGATAAATCGGGAATAGATATCATTTTTCAAAAAATAGTAGAAAATTATTACAATGACTCGATGAAGTAGGCTTAAAATAGATTGAGAAAACTATAATCTACTGACTCTAGGGATTCGGCAATGCAAGAAAGTCAATCGCCAATAATTGGTATCGATCTTGGTACTTCAAATAGTGCCGTTACATGGTTTAGTGAACAAAAGCCAACTTTAATATCCCATACTAGACATGAACGCTTACTTCCTTCTGTTGTGGGTATAGATGACAACGGGCACCTACTAATTGGTGAACCTGCGAAAGCTAGGCTAGTTAGTCATCCTCATCTTACTGTTGCGAGCTTCAAACGCTATATGGGTACGGATAAAATATTTACGCTAGGTAGTCAACAATTCCGCGCTGAAGAGCTTTCAGCAATAATTTTGCGTAAATTAAAACTCGATGCTGAAATAGAAATCGGATGTACCGTCACACAAGCAGTAATTACTACTTCAACGATACACAGCGTAAGGCAGTGAAAGCCGCAGGGCAGATGGCTGGGCTAACTGTAGAGCGTCTTCTTAATGAACCTACAGCAGCAGCGCTAGCCTACGGAATAGCAGATGCCAAAGAGCAAAAATTTCTGGTCTTTGATTTGGGTGGTGGTACTTTCGACGTATCACTCATCGACATGTTTGATGGTGTGATTGAGGTTCGAGCTAGTAGCGGCGATACTTGGCTAGGCGGTGACGATTTTACAGAGGCGATACGTCAATGGATGATAAGCCGTTATCCCGAACTTGCAGCGGATAATGCCACGTTATCTTCTACACTGACTCAACAAGCAGAAGATTTAAAACGACAACTTAGCTCTGTTAGTGTAGCAAAGGTAAAGCTAGTCCACGCTGGCAACGAATATTACTGGGAGCTTGACGAGCAGACACTCCATGAATGCTGTAATGGGTTGCTATCAAAATTAAAAAAACCAGTTATCCAGGCTCTTAGTGATGCAAAATTTGATATTGGCCAACTTGATCACATTATCCTCGTTGGCGGCGCGACAAGAATGCCACTGATTCGCCAGCTAGTGACCCGTATGTTCAATAGATTTCCACGTAATGAGCTAAACCCCGACGAAGTTGTCGCGCTAGGTGCAGCTGTGCAAGCAGGGCTGGTTGCTGAAGATCGTGCACTGGACGACATCGTACTGACTGACGTAATGCCGTACTCACTAGGAATATCTATAGCGCGGAGAAACGGTGATAGGATCGATACAGGATTTTTCTCTCCTCTTATCGAACGGAATTCGTTTGTGCCAGTAAGCGTAATGCAGATCTTTAGTACAATGAACGATAATCAACGTCAGCTAGATATCGAGGTTTATCAAGGAGAATCACGTAAAGTCAGCGATAATCTTTTGCTAGATAAAATGTCTATCACAGTTCCTGCCCGCAAAGCGGGTGAAGTCAGCGTCGAAGTCCGTTTTACCTATACGCTAGATGGTATTCTGGAAGTCGAGTGTAAAGTCATCGGTCAGGAAACTGCTTGGACGATGGTAATTGAAAAAACACCCAACACTCTAAATAAAGAAGAAATCGCTCAACGCCTAAAAGCACTCGATAATTTGAAGCAACACCCGCGAGATATCCCAGAAAATCGCCAACTATCAGCAGAAGCCGCCAAACGCTATGAGCAAACGCTAGGCGAAGAAAGGCAGGTCATCGACTACTACGCTAACCAGTTTGAACTCGCCTTGGAAAAGCAGGATTTACGTTCAATCGTTTCGGCAAAAAATGAATTACGTCGAGTGCTCGACCAGTTTAAGGATAGGTTCTAACTTATGGCAACAATCTGGCATGTTCTAGGCATTGAGCCAACAAAAGATGAAAGAGAAATCCGTCGCGCCTATGCGAAAGAGCTAAAACGACGGCGGCCAGATAATGACCCTCAAGGATACCAGGAATTACGCGAGGCCTATGAGCAGGCTAAAAACTATGCCAATGTTGAGGTCATTCTACGTGACCAAAAGGCTATATCCTCTGAGCCCACTGATTCCACACCAATGGTAGAGTATGTTCGCCAGTTGATGCTGGCGAAAGATCTTAAGTCAGAGGAGAACTGGGATAGAGCTGCCCTTGACAAGCATGCCCAAGAAATTGCTACCTTATTAATTAAAGATGAGCATAAAGGACTGCATGAATTACACCACTATCTTGATCATCAAATATCAGATTCCCTCGAAGTAAGGCAGACATTTAGCCTTGTGTTAGGTGAAGAGCTGAGTCGGCAACAAGGACTTTATCGTCATATACTAGATAAAGTTTCGGAAGTATTGGACTGGCAAATTAATAGCTATCACTCGTCGCAACTTCCCGCCTATTTACTATCCGCTCTTGAAGAGCAGGTAGCCAAAACAGAGCAGGAAAATTATTGGCAATCACTAACACAACAATATTCTGGAAGTCGTTTGGGTCAGTTAAAATGGCGCTTACTAACGGAAAAAAACACATCAATACCGTGGTGGTGCAGGCTAATACCCGATTTTCTATCTCAACTAATTAAGCAAGTCAGCGAGATATCGCAGCAATTCCCCACTCTTCAGGGGCGCCTTAACCCGTTACTCCTCGTTGAATATTATAAGCCTGGATTAGGGCTGAGCTGGGGAGCAGTCATTGCTACCCTATTTTGGGGATACACAGCTTCGTTATTAGGACAAGAGTCGACAAAAATGGCGATACAGTCTGGAATAATGTCTGTAGTAGTGGCCGCTTTTATCTGGGGGTATCCGCTTCTCATTCATCGATTTGCAGCTGGTAAGATAATGAATAAATGTGTGCACACTTTTTTTTGGTTAGCCTCCGTGGCCATTATTGCGATAGCATTCTATAGTGCGTGGGCGGGAGCCAGTGCATGGCAAAAAGATACAATCAGCATACGCATAGTGATTATTTTACTCTTCTTGATTCTTCCGGTCGTCGGGATGCTTTATCAGAATCGTAGTGATTGGCGCATGTTACCCACGAAGATGATCTCTATCATTCTTATATTTCCAGTTTTATTTATCCGCGGCTTACCGCCTTTAATTAATTTACTAGGTTTAATATTTCTACCAATACTTTACAGCGTTTTTATCAAAATGATTTTTTTTGTTCAATAAACAACCTTATACATTACCTCAATAATATGAATATTTGGCGGATGAAGAAGTCATTACTTACCTATTTAGGAATAAGACTATGAAAGACGATTTATCGACAATAATTGGTATCGACCTTGGTCCTTCTAATAGGGCCGTTACATGGTTTGATCAATAATGTTACACTCTAATTGCTGCTGATAAGCATAAACGCTTGCTTCCTTCTGTTGTAGGCATCGATGACGACGGACATATATTAGTCGGTGAAGCCGCGAAAATAAGACTGGTTAGTCATCCTCATCTTACTGTTGCGAGCTTCAATCGTTATAAGGGCACGGATAAATCTTTTACGCTGAATACCTTTTCCAATTATGATTTTTTCCTGGTATTTTATGATTCTAATTAATTGTTATAATACGAGTGGAGTAGTAAAAAGTCGCAAAAAAAATTTTTCTAGATAGTATCTGTGGCATTCCTACTCATTGCATTCTGTCGCACATGACCCGAAACCTGCGCGTAGTATAAAGGTATATAATAGGTATAGATACCTTGTCTCAATACAAATATTTTTTTAAAGAACATTCTCGACTTTCAGAAAAAATCCACCCCATTTCAGTTATTAAAAAAGAGATTTTTATTTTATAAAGCGCCTTGATAAATAGTAAATTCAATTTTAATTGAATCATGGAAGATAAAGAGAAGTAAACCACAATAAAAAATAGGATCATATGAAATAACGAAAAGCGAGGTTGATTATTTATTGCTAAAAATCAGAAAACTTAGAAGTACATTTTTAATAGCGGAGAAAGTAATTATTACTCATATATGATAGCGATTGATATATATTTATCGAGTAACAATATTAAATAACCACTAGGCACATCTATGAAAAATGCTACCTAGTGGCTCTGCGACTAACTTAAAAATAATAGCTTAGCCTTGCAGCTGACGTTGTTCCAAACTGTCATATATTGTTTGGATCTCACCTTTTAAGCTTTCGCCTTGGTATACCATTGACGTATCGTATCGTTCATATTTACCCTTTCTCATCGCGCTGAACCAGTTGAACGATCCTACGCAAAGTAGGCTTTCATCGCCGATCACAATTTTACTGTGAACCCGACTCACTAGTTTCGTGGTAATCCCCAGCTCATTAAGCTTTGTTAACGCCCGTTCGAGTTTGTGTTGCTTCTCTTTACGCTTCTGGTAGTCCGTATGGTCGATATTGAAATCTTTGTCCGTGACGACGGTAATGTTAATACCGCGTGAGTGAGCGCTAATCATCGACTCCAGAAAACCGGTTTGTTCTAATTTGTCCCAGGTTAGCCATGGGGAAACAATCGTCACATTTTTTCCAATGGTTTCGAAGGTATGATTCAAAAATAGATCGTGCTGTTCGACGCCATGTAATGCTGAGACCTGGGTGTGAGCGACATGTAAGTCTTTACGCTCCTCAGCTTGAAACTGCAATGCATTATTCGCCGAGGCGAACAGGTATTTCGCCAATAATCCACGGGGGGACGAGCCAGGCTGAATCTCAAACAGATCCATATCACCGAATACCAAAAAGCTATCCTTGGCACGGGAAACAGCGACGTTAAGCATGCTAGTCTCGCTATCAATGAAACCGCCATCTTCGTGTTTCGAATAGACCGGAGAGAAAAGAACAATGGCCCTCTCTGCCCCCTGTAACGAGTGTACTGTGCCCACTGTTAGCGAATTCTCATCCCCGCCGCAGCCGATATCTAGCTTTTGTAATGCGGCTTTAAGCGTATTTACCTGCGCGGAAAATGGGGTCACCACCCCAGCGACTTTATGTAGCGGCTTACCGTATTGCTCTTCGATTTGATCTTTATGGGCTGCTAGCCAGGCAGCGATAGTCTCTGCCTCAAAGGCATTGTAACGACTGCCACTGTGTGCCTGCATTGCTTTCCCATCAATATGTAAGTAGCCCATCGCAGGGAATAGCGTCTCATTACCGGTGCCGCGCTTTGGTTGTAACTTACCGTGATAGCACAGGGTATTGCAGTAGCCAATAATATTATCAAAGCAGCGACGATGCTCATACAGATACATCCCGCGAGCAAGATCTCGATCGTAATGATAGCGGGAAGAAAACTGCGCGATCTTCATTACACTGCCCGATGCCGCACTTTTTCCTGAATCACACACCGATGTATAAGCCTCGATAAGCGCTTCTTGTGTATCTCCTTGGAGAATCTTCTCCTCCAACATATTGCCAATATCGATACTCGGTACGCTACTCCAGATCGGCGCAATCTGTTCCGTATCACCAATCACCAGTGCTTTCTTCGCGAGAGCGAAAGAGGCTGCGGCGACTTCGGGAAGTACCTGCCCCGCTTCATCCACGATCAACAAGTCTGCAAAGTTAAATAAATAGCCATCATCAAACTTCTTGCCGCCAACATGCTCCCTGATGAGCATATGGTGGGGAAGCATAAAGCAGGTCATCACGACACAAGGGGTTAGTTTCATTCTACGCAGCCAGCGGGCTTTAATGGCCTTCGACCCCTTAAGACCTTTTTCTTTTTGAAGGTTATCGATAGCAGCTATATCCATCAGCCACCGACCTTCCCAATAGTGAGTCGCTAGCAGAAATGCGGGAAAGCGAATCTTTTTATCAGCAATCTCATCGGCATCCGCTAGGCTCAGTTCTTCTTGCCCGGTATGTCCTAAGGCGCGTGTCAGTTGACGCCAATATTCGCTAGCCTCACTTTCTCGTCGGTAAACTTCCTGAGCAAGTTCCAGTTGCTGTTGGTACCCCTCTCTATCCGTTTCTGCTTTGGTGATCAGGCTATCGATATAGGTATCGACTCCCTCCGGCACATGGCCTTGGAACCCGTCCATTGTTTCTCCAAGCGTTTCATTCAGAAAGAGCTCAGTTTGATAGCGACGCTTTGTACGGATAGCCGGGATCCAAGAGAATAATCCGTAAATCAGCGACTCATTAGCACGATATTGCTGCCACTGTTTTTTTCCTTGATTCAGTAAGGCAATATTGTTTTCACTCGCGATGAGTAACTGACCTTTTTCTTGAGTATAACTTTCAATATCATCGCTAATAGCTTGGCATTCTTCGCGAATACTGCTCAGACAGTTCCAAGCTAGCTCTATTTGCTTAAGTCTTTCAGAGTGGTCGCTTAAACATTGATGAAGAAGATCAACGACTTTTTCAGCAGAAGAACAGTCCGACGATGGAAATGCCGCGTTTGCCTTTTCTAGATAGAGCACCCGTGCCTCTTCAACATACTCCAGGGATTCAATACGGTTAAAGAAATCCTCTGTTTGGTACTTTTTCGCCGCATCGCCTTTACGGCTAGAGGATGGGAAATAAGCACCATAGCTCTTCAACTCAGGTAACCACCGCCCGGCCATCGCTCCGCTCCCGGTGGAAAAGTCTTTACCAAAGGCTTCGATAATATTGGTTACGGCCTGATTATTAGTTGAAGTAGCGATGACGATGGGTGGCTCACTTTTATTGAGCGCTGATCTTGCCCATTCAGTGGCGATGATAGAAAGAACGAGCGTTGTTTTCCCTGTCCCTGGCGGGCCATTGACTGCAATAATATCGCCCGGTTGCTGGGTGATATAATGGCTCAAAGCATCACGCTGCGCGCTTGCCAACGGGAACTCGTCCCCAGAGTGTCCCAATCGCTGATCGAATAGAGCATTTGGTAGTAACAGAGGCTCTACGGGCGGTTTTTGCTGCGAAGCGAAGCGTGTAAATAGAGGAACGTCTTTTTTGCCTGCGAGGAGGTGATCGTACATTGGCAGGATATGGATACTCGCCCCACCCGGCTGGCTAGCTTTTACAATATACCCATAATCAGCAAGTTCGTATTGCTCGGGGCTAGAGGATAAAGTTTTAGCCACATTCGTTAGAAGTTTTTCTGCATCAGTAAGATAATGCTGCCACTTTAGCTGATACTGAGCATAGCGTTTAGCTCGTTGTTCATCAGTTTCGTCTTGAGAAAGCACCTCATCGCTCTCGCCAAAAGTGAACGAATCGTGCGTCGTTTTGTATTTGTCGTAGTCCGACATTTCTCCAATGGAAAAAGTCCCTTTCGGTAGTGGCTCAAGAAGATCACGGGGTATGGTCGTTGACCCAGTGGGAAATAGAAATCCTTCGCGGTTCAAGATAGCGGAGGTGACCAGTGGTGTAGCGATATCCGGTGCTCCAGCCGTACGCTGTTTGCCATGCTGCACTAGGCGAAACCAGGCTTTTGGACGTAATAATACTGCAACGGTGTTAACCGTTTCGCCTTCTCCCTCAAAGAAAACACGAACGATCTCCTCATTGAGCCGTCCGGAACGGATATCCGTCCATTGGGTTAATCCGTCGATATCTTTACGCTCAAATGCTCCTTTACCGGACTCGGCATCCGCTAAGGAGTTACGCCAATATGACGCAAACCCTTGGGTATTACTGTCCATCTCTCCCCCGTGACTTCACAAGAATTCAATTAACTTGATACAAGTTAAATACATGATTATGTATTGTCCACGCTGAGGAGTTGTTCATAATAAGTTTTGTACTTGTCTGAATCGTAGAGTAGTGAGACTGATATTAAGACAGAGGTCATGGTATCGGCTTAGCCAGTTAATTATAGGTGATTGGCAAGCCTCACTTCCCTGCTTTTCTAACGAGGAGGTTCTACACGATTAGAATGAGAAATTATGTCTTCCTATACTTATTTAGAAATAAAATAATGAGAGAACACTAAGTATGGTTTAAAAAGATTTTTACCAATTACTATTGGAGTATTTCGCCCAACCGGTGGAATTATTTACTGCTGCAAGAAAAGTACCTTTCACTCTTTATGCTGAAAAGCAAAAATTGTTCGTGCGTAACGGAAAGAACAACATAAGCCGTATTAACTCAAGTGAAGTTGCAGCATTTGTTCAGCGTTACGAAACTTGCAGCAGTTTACTCCCGAAAGATTACCATGATAAGACATTTAAGGCTTCCTACCTGCTGGCTGCCATGCGCTATATCGCTGGAAGATATACGTTAACACCTGAAGATCAATAACCAGTTTGACCTTAGCTACTATTACTTACCACCTAGCGCTAAGACTCAAACCAGCACCTCTACTCCATGCTTCTGCACCACAGTAAGCAGCTTTAGAGCCACCCCACTTGGACGCTTTGCGCCACTTTCCCATTTTTGTACCGTTGAAACGCTGGTATTCAGATAGCTGGCAAAAACCGGTTGACTGAGGTTTAACTTATCGCGCAATGCCTTAATCTCAACAGGTTGCAGATCGTCGATGTGATTAAGGCATTCTTTATCAAAAGTGCGCATCGTTTGCTGTGTGATGGCATCAACGCTGAATAATCCAGTCGCCGCGCTGTGGATGGCTTCAAATGCGTGACTCTTGTATTTAGTTTTTATAGTCATGAGAAATCTCCACCAATTCTTTACTGTTTATCAATACCTTAACCTTTTCATCGTTAAGAGTAGCGTAGTACTTTACTAGCTCGCGAAATCCAGCCAGTTCACGAAGGTCAATATTTTTCATATATTGTTTTGCATGAAGAAAATTATAAAACTACCATTCTCCACCTTTGGCTAGGATAATGGCACGATCACGATTCTGGTTTAGTCGATGCTTATAAACACCTCCACCAAGATCACTTCCCTTACCTTGCTTTACGGCCGTAATAGCCCGCTATAACTCACTATCGTTGATATTGTGAGCTTTAGCAGCCTTATTAAACCACTTAGTTTTAAATACACGCATTAGACTGACGTCCTGTCACCCGTACTCTAGCACCAAGTGCTAGAGTAATACTTCCAGAAATTAATGCAAAGCGCTAAGTGCTAATAAAATATGTATAGGGCCAGCTCGGTAGGTACCGCGATTATGAGGGTATGATGAAGCGAGTTTAGATGACTGAATTAGGTGTTGGCACCCACCGTAGTATAACCTCGGGGCAAATATTCCTTCCTTCAGGTTACTGAGGTATTTTGAAGTGAAAATTATCTAGACTATGGAAAATTAGCCGTACTAATCTCACCTGAGCGACATTCTTGCCTCGGTAATTTGACATAGATAGAGTCAATACGCGGGAACCTACTAGACTCCAGACACAAAAAAAGCCGCTCTTAAGCGACTTGATTTCATCTTACTTGGTGCGAAGGCCGGACTCA
>Ga0308166_1004799_pt1 | contig 10616 bp, 8 predicted proteins | sample PhyCR2_2_FD_202137 | JGI IMG/M metagenome (GOLD analysis project Ga0308166, IMG submission 202137) | Phyllosphere microbial communities from UC Gill Tract Community Farm, Albany, California, United States - DLSLCC.R2 | ecosystem: Host-associated > Plants > Phyllosphere > Unclassified | place... | reverse complement strand
GTATGCTATTGGGTCTTGCACAACAAGGAAATGCACCAAAAGCATTTGCACACATTAATAAACGCGGTATTCCAACCAATGCAGTGATTCTTTCTGCTGCGGTGACTATTTTATGTGTGCTGTTAAATTACATTTTCCCTGAAAAAGCATTTGGTTTGCTCATGATGTTGGTGGTTGCAGCCATTGTAATTAACTGGGTGGTGATTTCATGGACACATTTGAAGTTCCGTAAATTCATGCAAAGCCAAGGTCAAACCACTAAGTTCCCAAGTTTCATGTACCCATTTAGCAACTATTTATGCATCGTGTTTATGTTGGGCATTTTAATTGTGATGTCTTTAACGCCAGATATGCGTATTGCAGTGATGATGATTCCTGGTTGGATTTTGTGTTTAATGATCGCTTATCAATTTAAACGCCGTAAGCTCAAAGCTGAGCAGTCTTTAACTGCTGTAGAAGCAGATATTTAATAAGATAGTAAGTTGTAGCTATAAAAAGGACGTATCTCATACGTCCTTTTTATTTTTAAAATTTAGCAACACAAATTAAAGGATTTTATTACTGTTATAATATAACATTTGTTCAATTTAATGATGAGCAGTTTTCCCATTTTTGGTGAAGATAGAGCATATTTATGAAGCATTATTTAGGCTTAGCCGTATTATTTCTTGTAGCTTGTAGTACTCAACCACCCCAAAAAACAATTCCTTCGCAACCCACACTCCCACAAATTTCAAAACCAGTTGTAAAAATAAAGCCACAACCGGAAGCTTATATTGCATGGCTTGCAACAGGGGACCATCGGCAGTCAGTTCAGGCCTATAAACAATTTCTACAAACCAAAGGTCTTGCCAATTTAGTTCCAGACTATGAGTTATTACGTTCAGCCCGAGACTGGCAAAAATGTGGAGTCGAACCCTATGCAGTACCTCCACGCGAGATCTGGTCCAATATTGTTCCGACACTGAGCATCTTAAAAGCATTAGTTGATGATGGCATTATTAATGACTTTGAAGTGACCTCGGCCTATCGAGCTTTATCTTTAAACCGCTGTGCTGGGGGGGCCGATGCATCTCGACATGTTTTTAATGCAGCGCTCGATTTTCGGATTGGGCCAGAACAGCCTACCGATGTAGACCAGTTCAATATCCAACAAACCAAAACCAAACTTTGTCAGTTCTGGGCGACAAAAGGCCAAGCTCTCAATATGGGACTGGGCGTTTATGCATCTGGACAAATTCATATTGATAGCCAAGGATTCCGCGCTTGGGGACCTGACCATCACTATAAAACTTCAATTTGTCAGGGTTTTTAAACCACAACTTTCCTCCCTTTTTACTCAAACTTGCAGTGCGAGAAGATAAGACTTGATTAATGGTAATGTTATAACATAACATTATTGTGATTTAGATATTTGTGTTGTCTGCGAATAGACCACTTAAATCACCAGTGATGACCAAGTTTTCAATATTATTAAGAGATTAAGCCATGCAAAATGCAATCGCCAAGTCATCTATCAAACTGCCTGTTACCGTTTTATCTGGCTTTCTTGGTGCAGGTAAAACCACATTACTCAACCATATTTTAAATAATCGCGAAGATCGTCGTGTAGCCGTGATTGTGAATGATATGTCAGAGGTCAATATCGATGCAGCGTTAGTGCGTGAAGGCGGGGCAGAACTCTCTAGAACAGATGAAAAGTTAGTTGAAATGAGCAATGGCTGTATCTGTTGTACTTTACGAGAAGATTTATTGGTTGAAGTGAGACGGTTGGCCGACGAAGGTCGCTTTGACCAACTGGTGATTGAATCGACGGGCATTTCAGAACCGTTGCCTGTGGCTGAAACCTTTACTTTTGAAGATGAAGATGGAAATTCATTAAACGAATTTGCTCGACTAGATACCATGGTCACGGTAGTCGATGCTTTCAATTTTCTCAAAGATTACAGTTCAATCGATTCACTGCAAGAACGTGGCGAGTCGTTAGGTGAGCAAGATGAACGAAATGTAGTTGATCTTCTCATCGATCAGATCGAATTTTGTGATGTGATTGTGTTGAATAAAATTGATTTGATTGACTCCGTTGAACAACAACAATTAATTGCAATATTAAAGACCTTAAACCCGCGTGCCCGAATTGAAATTGCTGAATTTGGAAGAATTGCTTTAGATAAAATCTTAAATACACAGTTATTTGATTTTGAAGAAGCTGCACAAGCGCCGGGGTGGTTAAAAGAGTTACGCGGCGAACATACACCAGAAACTGAAGAGTATGGCGTAAGTAGCTTTGTTTACCGTGCTCGTCGACCTTTTCATCCCGAGCGTTTTTATGATTTGGTTCAGTCAGAATGGCCGGGAGTCATTCGTTCAAAAGGCTTTTTCTGGTTAGCAGTCGAACCGACACTGGCTTATTCATGGTCACAGGCAGGTGCAATGGCTCGGCACGGTTTAGCAGGCTATTGGTGGGCCGCTGTTGCAGAAGAAGACTGGCCAAGTGATTTAGACAGTATTGACCAGATTAAGAAAAATTGGGATGCTCAAACAGGGGATGCTCGCCAAGAGCTTGTTCTCATTGGAATGAAAATGGATGAGCAAGCTTTACGAGTTCGATTAGATGATTGTTTGTTAAACGATGAAGAAATGACTTTAGGCCCACAAGTTTGGCAGCGCTGGCTTAACCCTTTTAAGCAAGATGATGAAACAATGTTGATTGCTTAACAAAAATAAGCCCCTATTTTAGGGGCTTATTTTTATGATTTGTTTTTAATAAGTTTCTTTCGAATATAGTTGTTGAGCGGAGTGGAATAATATTTTTCGATGATTGCACTGATAATAAAAGTCAAAATGAGGTATGCAATTAAAAGCATAATTTTGATGCCAGATTCGGTTTGGGCTGGAATAAAAGCAACTTTCATAAGACCTAGAACAACAAGATGAAATAAATAAGTTTCATAACTTCTTTGACCTAGCCATACCATCAGTTTTGCCATTAAGTTCTGGGCTTGTGGTGCTGGTGAATGTTGGAAATATACAATCAGTAGGCCGGTCGCAATTGCAAATACACTAATACCCCAAGTACTGACTTCTTTAATTGGTGCATAGAGATATAAACAAACCATAATGAAAATGAGCAAGCTTGGAATAAGCTTTTTATAAGGCCAATTCGGTTGGTAGTTATAAGAAAAAATTGCGGTTAAACAGCCAATTGCTATTCCATCAAAACTCGAAAAATAATGATATAAATAAGCGCCGCTTTCTTCTCCAAAATGAAGTGATCTGAAATAAGGCCCATATAAAATTACCCCAATCAGTAGAGCAATAAATACTTTGTTATTGCGGGTGAAAAGACATAACAATGGAAAGATTAAATAAAAAATTTCTTCGACCGATAAAGACCACAAAACACCTAAGGCATAGTTTACCCAGCCAAATTTAATAATCAGGATATTCATCCAGAAGGTGAAAGCTGCAAAAATGGTCAAAGGATAAGAGACTTCAATACCATTTAGGGCTTGATTCATAAAGGGTTTTAAATCAAGTGACCCAAGTGCACTCACGCCCAAGATGAGTAAAACCAGACACGGTAAAATGCGGGCAACTCGCCGAATATAGAAGTGCTGTAGATTGATGTTTGAGAGTTTTCTATCTCGATTTAAAGTGTGATAGGTAATTAAAAAACCTGAAATTACGAAAAACATGGTAACGCCATAATTGCCATTTCTTGCGATTAAGGTGCTAAATGCTTCACCTAGAAAGTTAAAGCCTAGCCATGTGTCTTTGAGTTTATAGGGAATATTAAAATGGTGTAAAAGAACCAAAAGGATAGAGATTCCACGCAGAATATCTATTTTATAATTACGCATTCGATGTGCTTCCAGTTTTATTAATATACTGTGTCGCAGAAGAATACTATCGATTGGCAATTTTAAATAAAACTTTTAAGTATCATTAAGTAAGAAAAATAATAAAAGCATCTGGTGCTAATTGTCATAATATTTTAGACAAGTCGATGTCGAAGCAATCAGATAGATAAAATATTAATATAATTGAATTTCTCTCAATAAAACTTTAAATTGATTTTTTATTAAGCTTGGTTTGTTTTTAAGCACTTTAATTTTACGCATTAAATATTGTATGTAGTTGTATATACATAGCATGTCAACTAAAATATGATTTTGCCTGCTGCCTTTTTGAGACTTTGCTATGCCCAGAACATCAAAACAAGAACATACTGAGCTTTCGATTGAAGCTGATAGTCCAGTTCCCTTATATCAACGTGTAAAACAGCTTATTTCACAAAAGATTTATGAAGGATCTTGGGCTGTAAATAAAAAAATTCCTTCGGAAAGTGAGTTAGTCAATCAACTTGGTTGTAGCCGAATGACAGTAAATCGCGCTTTACGCGAATTAACAACCGAAGGTTTGCTGGTCCGTATTCAAGGCGTTGGGTCTTTTGTTGCCGAAGGACAGGGCCGAACTGCACTATTTCAAATTAATAATATTGCCGAAGAGATTATTGGACGAAACCATAAGCACCATGCTGAAGTTTTAATTTTAGAACAAATTTACGCAAATGCAGAGCAAAGCGTATTAATGCAGACGCGTGAAGGGCAAAGATTGTTTCATTCAATTATTGTGCATTATGAAAATGATGTGCCCGTTCAAGTCGAAGACCGCTTAGTTGATGCAGCACTCATTCCAGATTATTTACAACAAGATTTTAAAACCATTACTCCGAATGCTTACCTCATGGCGAAAGCACCCGTGACAGAAGGCGAGCATATTGTTGAGGCTGTTTTGGCATCTCCTCAAGAGTGCAAATGGTTAAAGATTACAAAAACTGAGCCATGTTTACTCATTCGCCGCCGCACATGGTCAAATAAGCAGTTAATTTCTAGTGCACGCCTGACATATCCGGGCAGTCGTTACTATCTTGAAGGCAAATTTACGCCATGATTGAAGTATTCAAAGCAGACCAATATACAAAGATGCTTTGGAAAAATGGTGCAGGCTATACCTTAGAAATTGCTCGAAACGTTGGTGATGCAGATTTTGACTGGCGCATTTCGATGGCAGATGTAACAACTTCTGGCCCTTTTTCCTTATTTCCAAATAAGCAGCGAATTATTAGCGTGCTTAATGGGCAAGGCATGGTCTTGCACGTCGATAATTTGCCAGCTAAAACGTTAAAACAAGGCGATATTTTTGCTTTCCATGGTGAAAGTCAGGTGCATAGTGAGCTGGTTGACGGTGTAATTCGTGACTTAAATTTAATTTATGATCCTGCAAAATTTCATGCCAGATTTCAGAGAGTAGATGGTACAGAAGAACAGACCTTTTTAAGTTCGGCAGACCTGATTTTCATTTTCAATAATGGTTCTGACACTGAAGTCGTGATTGAGGGAGAAGCCTTTTTGCTTGCTGCTTATGGGACTTTAAAAATTGAGAAAACCACTACAATTACCTCAGTTCATTTCCCTCAAAATCGGGCAAAAAATTGTTATGTTATTGAGTTAATTCAACGTTAAAAGTAAATAAATTATTTTTTTAAAGCACATGTTTAGTGAAAAGATATGTGCTTTTTTTATGCAACACATAAAAATAAATTAATTTAATTCATAAGCTTATTAATTTTTTTCAAAAAAATATGAGGAAGCCTCTTCACGCCGTAAAATATTTGTGTAGTATATGGATGTATATACAAGTTAATACATTACTATACAAATGCAGAAACAAGTGATGTTCTGCTGATGTAAGCTCAAAGGAAGGAGTCCGCCTGTGACAACAACGACAACAAAATTTCGTGATGTAGAAATTCGTGCACCACGTGGCACTGAATTGACGGCTAAAAGTTGGTTAACTGAAGCTCCATTACGTATGTTGATGAATAACCTTGATCCAGACGTTGCAGAAAACCCGAAAGAATTGGTGGTATACGGTGGTATTGGCCGTGCAGCGCGTAACTGGGAATGTTTTGACAAGATTGTAGATACGTTAAAAAATCTTGAAACTGATGAAACTTTGTTAGTTCAATCAGGTAAACCAGTAGGCGTATTTAAAACTCATAAAGATGCACCACGCGTTTTAATTGCAAACTCAAACCTTGTACCGCACTGGGCAAACTGGGAACACTTTAACGAGTTAGATGCAAAAGCTTTAGCGATGTACGGTCAAATGACCGCAGGTTCATGGATCTACATCGGTAGCCAAGGCATTGTACAAGGTACTTACGAAACTTTCGTTGAAGCAGGCCGTCAACATTACAACGGTGACTTAAATGGTCGTTGGGTTCTGACTGCTGGTTTAGGTGGTATGGGTGGTGCTCAGCCTTTAGCTGCAACGCTTGCAGGGGCTTGTTCTTTAAACATCGAATGCCAACAAGCAAGTATCGATTTCCGTTTACGTACCCGTTATGTAGATGAACAAGCAACTGATTTAGACGACGCTTTGGCGCGTATTGATCGTTACACGAAAGAAGGCAAAGTCATTTCAATTGCACTTCATGGCAACGCTGCAGAGATTTTACCTGAGCTTGTGCGCCGTGGTGTACGTCCTGATATGGTAACTGACCAAACAAGTGCACACGATCCATTAAATGGCTACCTACCAGTAGGCTGGACTTGGGATGAATATCGTGAACGTGCAAAAACAGAACCAGAAGCTGTTGTAAAAACTGCAAAACAGTCGATGGCAAAACACGTACAAGCCATGCTCGATTTCCAAAAAATGGGCGTTCCAACATTTGACTATGGTAATAACATTCGTCAAATGGCGAAAGAAGAAGGCGTAGAAAACGCATTTGATTTCCCTGGCTTCGTACCTGCTTATATCCGTCCATTGTTCTGCCGTGGTATTGGTCCATTCCGTTGGGCAGCGCTTTCTGGTGATCCAGAAGATATTTATAAAACAGATGCGAAAGTTAAAGAATTAATTCCTGATGACGAACATTTGCATCACTGGTTAGACATGGCACGTGAACGCATTAGCTTCCAAGGCTTACCAGCTCGTATTTGTTGGGTGGGTCTAGGCTTACGTGCAAAACTTGGTTTGGCATTTAACGAAATGGTTCGTAGCGGTGAATTGTCTGCACCAGTCGTAATTGGTCGTGACCACTTAGACTCAGGTTCTGTTGCAAGTCCAAACCGTGAAACTGAAGCAATGCAAGACGGTTCAGATGCAGTATCTGACTGGCCATTGTTGAACGCTTTGCTCAATACAGCAGGCGGCGCAACTTGGGTGTCTTTACACCATGGTGGCGGTGTAGGTATGGGCTTCTCTCAACACTCAGGCGTTGTGATTGTGTGTGATGGTACTGATGATGCTGCTGCACGTATTGCTCGTGTATTGACCAATGACCCTGCAACAGGTGTTATGCGTCATGCTGATGCCGGTTATGAAATTGCGATTAACTGTGCAAAAGAGCAAGGCTTAAACTTGCCAATGATCACGCAATAAAAATACATGGAAAGAACGGGCGGTGCTTTTTGCAATTGTGAAAAGCGCCGTCTCAGCAGAATATAGTGCCAAAAATTAGGAAGCCAACATGGAATTATTAATCCAACCGGGAAAACTGACCTTAGCCGATTTACGTAAAGCTTACCTCAACCCGATTAAAGTTAAATTAGATGAAAGCGCATCAGCTGGAATTAATGCAAGCGTGGCTTGTGTAGAACAGATTGTAAATGAAGGGCGTACAGCTTACGGAATTAACACAGGTTTTGGTTTACTCGCTTCGACCAAGATTGCTCCTGAAGATTTAGAACAATTACAGCGTTCATTGGTACTTTCGCATGCCGCAGGTGTAGGCGAACCACTTGATGATGCAATGGTTCGTTTAATTATTCTATTGAAAGCAAACAGCTTGGCACGTGGTTTCTCTGGTATTCGCCGTAAAGTCATTGATGCTTTGTTGGCTTTAATTAATGCCGAAGTTTATCCGCATATTCCGCTTAAAGGTTCAGTAGGCGCTTCGGGTGACTTAGCACCACTTGCGCATATGTCATTAATTTTATTGGGTGAAAGTAAAGCGCGTTATAAAGGTGAATGGTTACCGGCAGTTGAAGCTTTAAAAATTGCAGGCTTAGAGCCAATTTCTTTAGCAGCTAAAGAAGGTTTAGCACTTCTAAATGGTACACAAGTTTCGACTGCCTACGCGTTACGCGGTTTGTTTGAAGCCGAAGATTTATTTGCTGCTGCAACTGTATGTGGTGGTTTAAGTGTTGAAGCAATGCTTGGTTCACGTTCACCGTTCGATGCACGTATTCATGAAGTACGTGGCCAACGTGGTCAAATTGATGTGGCTGCGGCTTATCGTGACTTATTGACTGATTCGAGTGAAATTGCACATTCACACGAAGACTGTAGCAAAGTTCAAGATCCGTATTCTTTACGTTGCCAACCACAGGTGATGGGTGCGTGTTTAACTCAAATCCGTCAAGCTGCCGAAGTTTTAGCAATTGAAGCAAACGCTGTATCTGATAACCCACTTGTTTTCGCTGAACAAGGTGACGTGATTTCTGGTGGTAACTTCCATGCAGAACCTGTTGCAATGGCGGCAGATAATTTAGCACTGGCAATTGCAGAAATTGGTTCACTCTCAGAACGTCGTATTTCGATGATGATGGACCGCCACATGTCACAGCTTCCACCGTTCTTGGTTGCAAATGGTGGTGTGAACTCAGGTTTCATGATTGCTCAAGTTACAGCAGCAGCGCTTGCGAGTGACAACAAAGCACTAGCACATCCTGCAAGTGTTGATAGTTTACCAACTTCGGCGAATCAGGAAGACCATGTATCAATGGCTCCAAATGCGGGTAAACGACTTTGGCCAATGGCTGATAACGTGCGCGGCATTCTAGCTGTTGAATGGTTAGGCGCTTGTCAGGGTCTAGACTTCCGTGAAGGCTTAAAAAGCTCGCCTAAACTTGAACAAGCCCGTAAAATCTTGCGCGATCAAGTTCCTTACTACAGTGAAGACCGTTTCTTTGCTCCTGATATTGAACAGGCAAGCGAGTTACTTTCGAGTGGTTGCCTAAACGAGTTGCTCATTCCAAGACTACTCCCTAGTTTATCTGAAGTGTGATTAATAAAACGGTCACATGGAGTGGCCGAATCTAACTAAATATCCTCAAGGATTGGAGATTATAATGTCACAAAACTCCACATTACAGCGGGGGTTGAACACCCGCCATATTCGTTTCTTGGCATTGGGCTCAGCAATTGGAACTGGGCTTTTCTATGGTTCGGCAACCGCCATCAAAATGGCTGGGCCTTCAGTATTATTGGCGTATATCGTTGCAGGGATTGCAATTTATATCGTTATGCGCGCACTGGGTGAAATGGCTGTCCATAACCCAGTATCTGGTTCATTTAGTCACTACGCATCACAATACATTAGTCCACTGGCAGGTTTTACCACAGGTTGGACTTATGTTTTTGAAATGGTGATTGTTGCACTTGCCGATGTCACCGCTTTTGGTATTTATATGGGGTTCTGGTATCCCGATGTGCCAAGGTGGATCTGGATTTTATCGCTGATTATGTTCTTGGGTGCCATTAACTTAATTCACGTTAAAGTCTTTGGTGAGCTCGAGTTTTGGCTATCCATTATCAAAGTTACTGCCATTGTTGCCATGATTCTCGGTGGTTTAGGCCTTATGTTCTATGGCTTCCAAGCGGACCATAGCAATATCGTACCGGGTATTTCGAACCTTTGGGTTTATGATGGCTTTATGCCGCATGGTATTGCAGGCTTAGTTGCATGTTTATCTGTAGTGGTATTTGCCTTCGGTGGTATCGAGATTATTGGTTTAACGGCAGGTGAGTCACAAGACCCGAAAACGACTTTACCTAAAGCAATTAATGCTGTTCCAGTGCGTATTTTACTATTTTACGTTCTCACTATTTTTGTACTTATGTCGATTTTCCCATGGAACCAGATTGGTAGCCAAGGTAGTCCATTTGTACAAATTTTTGAAAATTTAGGCATTAAATCTGCTGCAAATATTTTAAATATTGTGGTGGTGACTGCTGCGATCTCGGCAATTAATAGTGACGTGTTCGGCGCAGGCCGTATGCTTTATGGCATGGCAAACCGTGGTCAAGCACCTCGCATATTCCAAAAGTTATCGCGTAATGGTGTGCCATGGATGACTGTGGTTGTGATGGCGGGTGTGCTGTTAATTGGTGTGGTGCTGAACTACCTGATTCCTGAAAATGTATTCATGATCATTGCATCAATTGCAACTTTCGCTACCGTTTGGGTTTGGCTCATGATTTTGCTTTCGCAAGTTGCGATGCGCCGTAAATTATCTACTGCTGAAATTAAGGCACTTGATTTCCCTGTCTGGGGTTGGCCAGTTGCACCTGCGTTCGCGATTGGTTTTATGGTGTTCATTTTAGTGATGATGGGTTATTTCCCTGATTCACGCCCTGCAATTTATGTAGGAATCACATGGCTTGCTCTCCTCACTCTTGCTTATCGCATATGGGTAAAACCACAGCAAAACTTGGGAAAGGAAAGTAATCCTATCCAGCAAAACGTTGAGATAGAAAGCTAACAAAAGAACTGCCCAATGGTTTCACTATTGGGCAGTTTTGAGGAAAGGCTAATGAAA
>Ga0308166_1004794_pt1 | contig 10619 bp, 9 predicted proteins | sample PhyCR2_2_FD_202137 | JGI IMG/M metagenome (GOLD analysis project Ga0308166, IMG submission 202137) | Phyllosphere microbial communities from UC Gill Tract Community Farm, Albany, California, United States - DLSLCC.R2 | ecosystem: Host-associated > Plants > Phyllosphere > Unclassified | place... | reverse complement strand
CAGCGAAGCGAACAACCAGACGAACAACGGCGCCAACGAAAAATGGACGCCCGGGTCCGAGGGCGCCAGCGCCGACCGCGGCCAGCCGCTCGACCACACTTATCCGCAAGGCACCGGCGTACAGCAGCAGGGCAACCAGCAGCGCGACATCATGGGCGGCCAGGGTGGCGTGGGCGGCCGCGAGTACGGCGAGGATGCCGGCATTCCCGGCGGCTCGATGGACAACCAGATCAACGGCGGCTCCGGTGCCGTGCAGGGCATCACGGACAGCCACCAGCGCCAGATGGAACAGAAGTCCGGCGCCTACGGTTTATTGGAACAGGCTGTCGGACACCGCCCGAAAGACTCGGGGGTCGATCTGAACCAGCAGCGCGACATGCACCGCGACGTCGTGCGGGGCAACCTGCCCTCCCAGAGTGCGGCCCAGCCCGATCTGCAAGGCGGCTCCCTGTCCGACTCGCGCGGCAACCTGCAGGCCTCCACGCACACGCAGGGCGGCGGCATGCACGGCCCGCGCAGCGAACTGCCGTCGCAGCCGCCGCGCGGCTCGATGGGCAACCGCCAGTCGGCATCGGGCGCCACGCAGGGCGGCGGCATGCCGGGACCGGGCGCCGCCGGCGGCCATGAAGCCCAGCGCGGCAACACGCAGCTGGACGTGGCCGGCTCGCGCTCAATGTCGAACCAGAACGCGGACGTGGGCGGCGTGCACCAGTCGAACGACGTGGCCGGCGGCCTGCCGCGCTCGCCGGGCAATACGGGCGCGGACAGCACGGACCGCCAGGGCTCTCAGACCGGTTCCACCGCCTCGGCAGGCGGGCCGGCGGTGCACAAGTCGAACGATGCCGCGGGCGGCTACCCGCGCAGCCCCGGCTTCGCCAACAAGCTGCACGGCGACGACAACATGGACGACGATACCGGCTTCAAGCGTAAGCCCTGAAGAGTCCTCCCCTATCCTTGATCCAGATTCAAGCGCCGGGCTAGTCCCGGAACCCAGCCATTTCGCTCGCGGTCGAACCTGTCACATTCAGACCGCGAGCGAAGCATGCCAAACCAGAACAGGATTGCACACGAGCTTAGTGCCGCAGCCATTCGGGCCATGGAGGCGTCATGCGCCGCCTGAACGTCCTGACGTGGCACACGCATGGCAGCTACCTGTACTACCTGTCCCATGCGCCGCACGACTTCCACGTGCTGGTGAAACCGGGCCGTCCGCCCGGCTACGGCGGCCGCTGCGGCCCCTTCCCGTTCGGCCCGAACGTCCGCGACCTGCCCGCCGACCAGGCGCGCACGCAGGCCTTCGACTGCATCCTGTTCCAGGAAGACCATCACTGGGAACGCGACCAGTACGAACTCCTTACGCCGGCCCAGCGGGCGCTGCCCCGCATCTACCTGGAGCACGATCCGCCCTCGCTGCCCCCGGACGACATCGCCGCTGACGCCCGCCGGCCGCAATGGCCGACCGACGTGCGCCACCCGGTCGACGATCCCGCCGTGCTGCTCGTGCACGTCACGCCGTTCAACGACCTGATGTGGGACAGCGGCCGCACGCCGACGCGCGTCATCGAGCATGGCGTCGCCGTGCCCGACGGCGTGCGCTGGCGCGGCGACGTCGAACGGGGCCTCGTGATCACGAACCACCTGGCGCGGCGCGGCCGGCGCATGGGCGCGGACCTGTTCGCCCGCCTGCGCACGACCCTGCCCCTCGACCTCGTCGGCATGGGCGCGACGGACCTGGGCGGCCTGGGCGAGGTCGACCATCCGCAACTGCCCGCGTTCGCCGCCGCGTACCGGTTCCTGTTCTCGCCCGTCCGCTATTCCAGCCTCAGCCTGTCCGTGATCGAAGCCATGATGATCGGCATGCCCGTCGTCGCTCTCGCGACGGCCGAAATGGCGACCGTGATCGAGCACGGCGTCTCCGGCTTCGCCGTGACCGACACACGCCAGCTCGCCATCGCCATGCGCGCGCTGCTCGGCGACGCCGGCCTGGCCCGCAGCCTCGGCGAGGCGGCGCAGGTGCGGGCGCGCGAACGCTTCGCCATCGCCCGCTTCAGCGCCGACTGGGATGCCGCGCTGCGCGCCGTGACTAGCTGACCGCCGCCATGAAACTCGACGACCGGCCGCGCGCCGCAGCCGCCACGCCCCGTCCGGCCCACCCTGCCGGCCGGCGCCGCATCGCCCTCATCAGCGACCACGCATCGCCGCTCGCGGCACCGGGCAGTATCGATTGCGGCGGCCAGAACGTCTACGTCGCGCACCTCGCGCGCGAGCTGGCGCTGGCCGGCCACCTCGTCGACGTCTTCACCCGCCGCGACGACGCGAAACAGAAGCAGCTCGTGCGCTGGCGCGAAAACCTACGCGTCGTCAACGTGCCGGCGGGACCGGCCCATTACGTCCCCAAGGAGCAGATGCTGCCGCACATCCCATCCTTCTCCCGCTTCACCGCCCGCTTCGCCCGCCACCAGCCGGTCCCGTACGACATCGTGCACGCGAACTTCTTCATGTCCGGCATGGTCGCGCGCCACCTCAAGCAGGCGCTGGGCCTGCCGTTCGTGATCACCTTCCACGCGCTCGGCCGCGTACGCCGCCTCGCGCAGGGCACGGCGGACGCGTTTCCGGCGGCGCGCACCCGTATCGAAAGCGGCCTGATGCGGCACGCCGACCGCATCATCGCGGAATGCCAGCAGGACCGGCAGGACATGGAGCGCCTGTATGGCGCCAGCGGCGAGCGCATCGCGATCGCGCCGTGCGGCTTCGATCCCGACGAGCTGTGGCCCATGCCGCGCGGCGAGGCCCGTGCCGCGCTGGCGCTGGCCCCCGACCGCTTCACCGTGCTCCAGCTGGGCCGCATGGTGCCGCGCAAGGGCGTGGACACGGTGATCGAAGCCGTCGCGCTGCTGCGCGCGGCGTACGGCATCGACGCCGGACTGCTCGTGGTCGGCGGCGACGCGCAGCCGGGCGGGCGCGACGGCGCGGAACTGGCCCGGCTGCGCGCCCTCGCCGGCACACTGGGCATCGCCGGCCACGTAAGGTTCGCGGGCCAGCAGCCGCGCGCGGCGCTGCGGGTCTGGTACGGCGCGGCGGACGTGTTCGCCACGACGCCGTGGTACGAACCGTTCGGCATCACGCCCGTCGAGGCGATGGCCTGTGCCCGTCCCGTCGTCGGCGCCGACGTGGGCGGCATCAAGAGCACCGTCGTCGACGGCATCACCGGCTTCCTCGTGCCGGCGCGCGACCCGCAGGCGCTGGCCGCGCACCTCGCCCGCCTGCAGCGCGATCCCGTGCTGGCGCGCGCGATGGGCGAAGCCGGACTGCGCCGCGCCTACCGCCATTACACGTGGCGCACCGTCGCCGGGCAGGTCGCGGCCATCTATGCCGCCGTCCTCGCTGAAGCGCGCGCCCCCATCGCCGTGACCCAACCCCAGGAGTAAGCATGGCCGACCTCAACGCCTCCCCGTCCACCACGGCGCAACCGTCCGTGGACGCACTGCCCGACCCGGCCCCGGATCCGGTCCGCTGGCAGCGGCCCCTGCACGGCAGGGTCGCACTCGTCACGGGCGCCGCCAGCGGGCTCGGTGCCGCGCTGGCCGCCGTGCTGGCGGCGGAAGGATGCGACCTCGTGGCCGCCGACATCCGCGCCGACGCGCTGCAGATGGCCATGCCGGCCCTGCTCGGCCACGGCGTACGCGCCAGCGCGCTGCCCCTCGACGTCGGCGACCCGGGCGCCGCGCGCGCCGCCATCGAACGCTGCGTCGCGACGATGGGCCGCATCGACATCCTCGTCAACAATGCCGGCACGGACGTGACCTTGCCCCTGTCCGACCTGTCCGAGCAGGACTGGCTGCGCGTCATCAACACGAACCTGAACGGGCCGTTCCTGCTGGCCAAGCACGCGGCCGCGCACATGCGCAGCCAGGGCAGCGGCGACATCGTCAACGTGGCCTCCACGGCGGCCAAGCGGGCCTGGCCGAACGCGAGCGCCTACCACGCCAGCAAATGGGGACTGCTCGGGCTGTCGCATGCGCTGCATGCCGAACTGCGGCCGCACGGCATCCGCGTCACGGCCGTCGTCGCGGGCGGCATGCGCACGCCGTTCCTGCTCGACCGCTTTCCCGACCTCGATCCGACCCGCCTGCAGGATCCCGCCAGCGTCGCCCAGGCGATCCGGCACGCGCTGCTGCTGCCGCGCGAAAGCGTGATCGCGGAAATGACCGTTCTGCCCATGCAGGAAACCTCCTGGCCCTGACCTCGTGTCCTTATGAAAGCCGCGCTTTGAAAGCCATATTCCTCGACAAGGACGGGACGCTCATACCCGACCTGCCCCACAACGTGGAGCCCGCGTGCATCACGCTGTGCCGCGGCGCCGGCCCGGCGCTGCGCCTGCTGGTGCGCCTCGGCTACCGGCTGTTCGTCGTCACCAACCAGCCGGGCATCGCCTTCGGGCGCTTCGCCGCGGCCGCGATGGACACCGTCAGCGCCCGCATACGCGATCTGCTGCTGCGCGAACACCTGGCGCTCGACGGCTTTTATGTCTGCCCGCACCATCCGGAAGGCACGGTCGCGCCCTGGTCGGTCGAATGCCATTGCCGCAAACCGCTGCCGGGCCTGCTGCTCAAGGCGGCGCACGAGCACGGCATCGACCTGCGGTCGTCGTGGATGGTGGGCGACATCCTGCACGACGTGGAGGCCGGCAACCGGGCCGGCTGCCGCACCATCCTCATCGACAACGGCAACGAGACGGAATGGCGGCTCGGCCCCCGCCGCGTGCCGACGCGCATGGCCCCCGACCTGTACACGGCCGCCGTGCTGATCGCCAGCCATGGAGACGCGCCATGACGGCCCCGTGGCATCGCGCCCGGCGCATCCTGTGCGTGCGCCTTGATTCGCTCGGAGACGTGCTGATGTGCACCCCGGCCATGCGTGCGCTGCGCCAGGCCGTGCCGGGCCGCACGCTGACCCTGCTGGGCTCCCCGTCCGGCGCCGCCGCCCTGCCCTTCGTTCCCGAACTGGACGACGCCATCGCCTGGTCGGCGCCGTGGACGAAGTCCGCCAAACCTGCCGCCACTGGGGCCGCCGCGCCGGCGCCGATCGCCACGCTCGCCGCGCGCGCCTTCGACGCGGCCGTGATCTTCACGACCTACACGCAGAGCGCGCTGCCGGCGGCCCTGCTGTGCCAGCTGGCGGGCATCCCGCTGCGGCTGGCCCACTGCCGCGAAAACCCGTACGACCTGCTGAGCGACTGGGTGCCCGACCCCGAGCCGGTCACGCTCGTGCGGCATGAAGTCCAGCGCCAGGTGGCCCTCGTGCAGCGGGTCGGCTGCCGCAGCGCCGGCCTTGGCCTGTCGTTCGTTCCCCGTCCGGCGGACGTTACGGCGGCACGGGCACGCCTGGCCGCCGCCGGCGTCGACCCGGACCGGCCGTGGATCCTGCTGCATCCGGGCGCCAGCGCGGCCTCGCGCCGCTATCCCGCCGCGCACTGGGCCCACGTGCTGCGCCTGCTCGCGCAGGAACTGCACCTGCCACTCGTGCTCACGGGCAGCGCGGAGGAAAGCGAGCTCGTCGACGGCATCCAGTTCGCCAGCGCCGTGCCGGCCATCTCGCTCGCGGGCCGGCTGGCGCTGGGCGAGCTGGGCGCGGCGCTGCGCCTGGCCACCGTCGCCGTGACCAACAACACGGGGCCGGCGCACATGGCCGCCGCCGTGGGCACGCCCGTCGTGGACTTGTACGCCCTGACCAACCCGCAGCACACGCCGTGGAATGTGCGCAGCCGCGTCCTGTTCCACGATGTGCCGTGCCGCTTCTGCTACAAGAGCACGTGTCCGGAAGGCCACCAGGCCTGCCTGGCCGGCATCGAGCCGCGGCGCGTCGTCGATGCCGTGCGCGCGCTGCTGGATGCGGCGCGCGCAACGCCGGCGGCGGTGGCGACCTGACGGAGGCGGCACCATGTTGCTCATGACGTCGTGCCAATCACCGTCCGGACTGCCTGTCCCCCACCTGCGCCACCTGCTCCACCGCGGGCGCCGCGGATGGTACCGCGACAGGCCGCGCCGCATGCTCGCGCACGAGCGCCTGCAGCGCGTCGCGCTCGACGGTCTCGTGGTCGAGCAGCTGGCGGGCCAGCGCATCCAGCAGTGCCCGCTGCTCGCGCAGCGTGACGCGCACGCGCGCATGCGCTTCGTCGAGCAGCCGGGCGATCTCGCCATCGATCAGGCGCGCCGTACGTTCGCTGTATGCCGTATTCGACGGCTGGGCCGGCGCATACGGGGCGGCGGCAGGCTGCTCGAACGTCGCGAGGCCGACACGTTCGCTCATGCCGTATTGCGCGACCATGTGGCGCGCGAGATCGGTCGCCATCTGCAGGTCGTTCTGCGCCCCCGTCGAGAGATCGCCGAACACGAGCTCCTCCGCCACGCGTCCGCCGAGCAGCACGTCCATCCGGTCCAGCAGCTCGCTCTTCTTCAGCAGGTAGCGGTCCTCGGTCGGCAGCTGCTGCGTATAGCCGAGCGCGGCGATGCCGCGGGGGATGATCGACACCTTCGCCACACGGTCGGCATGCGCGCGGAATTCCGCCGTCAGCGCGTGCCCCGCCTCGTGGAAGGCCACCGTTTCCTTTTCCATCGGGTTGATCAGGCGCGAGCGCTTTTCCATGCCCGCGATGACGCGGTCCACGGCTTCCTCCAGGTCGCCGCGCTCGACCCGCTCCTTGCCGCGCCGCGCGGCCAGCAGCGCCGCCTCGTTGACCAGGTTGGCGAGGTCGGCACCGGCCAGGCCGGGCGTCTTCGCGGCCACGGCGGCCAGGTCCACGTCCGGCGCCAGCCTGACGTCGCGGGCATGCACCTGCAGGATTGTCTGGCGGCCCTTCAGGTCCGGGCGGTCGAGCGCGACGTGGCGGTCGAAGCGGCCGGGGCGCAGCAGGGCCGGATCGAGGATCTCGGGACGGTTCGTGGCGCCGAGGATGATCACGCCCTTGTTGGTGTCGAAACCGTCCATCTCGACGAGCAACTGGTTGAGCGTCTGCTCCTGCTCGTTGTAGCCGCCGACGACGCCCGCCACGCCCCGCGCGCGGCCCAGTGCATCGAGCTCGTCGATGAAGATGATGCAGGGCGCCACCTTCTGCGCCTGCACGAACATGTCGCGCACGCGTGCCGCGCCGACGCCGACGAACATCTCGACGAATTCCGAGCCGCTGATCGAAAAGAACGGCACCCCGGCCTCCCCGGCCACGGCCCGGGCCAGCAGGGTCTTGCCGGTGCCTGGCGGCCCGACGATCAGCACGCCTTTCGGAATGCGCCCGCCGAGGCGCCGATAACGCTGCGGGCTCTTGAGGAAGTCGACGATCTCCATCAACTCGTCGCGCGCTTCGTCGATGCCGGCCACGTCGTTGAAACTCACGCCGGTCTTGCTCTGCATGTAGACACGGGCCCGGCTCTTGCCCACATCAAACAACCCGGCTGCAACGCCACCCCGCTTCGCCATGGCGCCCCACATCCAGAACAGCAGGAGCAGCGGCAGCGCCCATGACAACAACGTACTCAGCCATTCACTGTGCTGCTGGCCGAAGTAGCGCACGTGCGCCGCGTCGAGGTCCTTGACGAGATCCGGATCGGCCACGCGGACGGCGTTGAATGGACACAGTCCGTCCGCATTGCACTTGACGGACTCGGCGCGGTTCTTCGGCAGGATGGCGTCGAGGCCGCCGGACTTGAGCGTGCCGGACACGGTCGTCTCCGCCAGCGTGACCTCGTTGACCTTGCCGCCATGCAAAAGCTCCTTGAACTCGCTGTACGCCAGCGGCGACGACGTGATCACGTCCGTCACCGACTGGAACAGCATGAACAGGACGATGGCGAACAGCCAGTACCACAGCATGGGACGCAGCGTCGGGCCGCCGCCGTCCGCGCCCGGCCCGGTTGGCGTCCTCTTCGTATCGGACATATCGTTCACGCCGCCTCCCTGCGCCTGAGCTCTGTCTGCCTGAGCTCTTTCAGCGCCTAAGCCTCTCGCCCCACTGTCTGACAGATCACACCGAAGTCACTTTGATCTAAATCAAAGTGACTCTCACGTCTGCCGCTCCAGCTGCGCGAGCCGCGCCTCGCACTCCCGTTGCTCGCGCCGATCGCGGCGGTACGTGTACACGGTATTGGTCAGGCAGGTCAGGACGGCGGTCGCGATACCGACCGCCGCCCCGACGTCCGCCATCGTCAACGACGCGCCGATCGACGCCACGCCCGCGACATAGCTGGCCACGCCGAAGATACTTGGTCTGTTCATAGCTGTTCTCCCCCATCGAAAGCTCGCCTCCCCTTCACAAAACCCGGCGAGTCGAGTAGAGTCCAGTATAGAACTCTAAACTGATCAACGTCAAGAACACTAAACCCAAACGAGTGCAGGGCCTGAACATGAACCTCTTATCCGACCGCCTCGACCACATCTACCGCACCACACCGCAGCTCGAAGGCGAGCGTGGCCAGACCGGCCTCGTCAAAGCCTCGGGCGCCTCGAAGAGCGTGGTGAACCAGTGGCTGACCGGGAAAATCAAATCGATGGACATCCGCTACGCGCTGAACATCGAGCGCGAACTCGGGTTCTCGCACATCTGGTTGATGACCGGCGAAGGCGACCCGCGCCAGGCGCCCTTCCACGGCCTGAAGGACGGCATGCCGGTGCGCCCGGCCGACAACGACGATGCGGAATTCGTCCAGATCCGCATGGTCAAGCTGCTTCTGTCGGCCGGGATCACGGGCTTCCAGACGGAACCCGAACGCCGCGACGGCGGCACGCTCGGCATGCGCCGCACGTGGATCGAACGGCACAACTACCATCCCGACCACCTGATGGCCATCCTCGTCAAGGGCGAGAGCATGGAACCGTCGCTGTATGCGGGGGACATCGTCATCATCAACACGCTCGACACGAAGCTCATGGACGGTGCCGTGTATGCCTTCAACTACGAAGGCGAGGCCGTCGTGAAGCGGCTGACGCGCGACGCCGGCAAATGGTGGCTGACGTCGGACAACCCGGACCAGCGCAAATACCACCGCAAACTCTGCCAGGGCAACGCCTGCCTCATCATCGGCCGCGTCGTGCGCAAGGAAAGCGACCGGATATGAAACTCGAGGTCGCCCTCGCCGAACTGAAAGGCGTGCGCGTGGCACTGGCCTTCCCGCCGCCGGCGTGGGTCGCACCCGGCATCGGCGACGTGCTGCTGGAACGCCTGCGTCCATACTTCCCTACCCTGCCCGTGATGCTCGTGGCCGTGCAAAAGCATGGCGTGCGCGCGCATGCCGCGTTCCAGGCGCAGGCGCTCGTCGACGGCGCGGATCTCGCACACCTGCCGCGTACGACGATCGACCTCGACGTGCCGCCGCTTCCGCCGGACGAGCCGCCGCCGTTTTAGTCGCCCGGCCGGCAAAACGTTTTCGCTCTTGACACCACCAGCACGTCGTCATGCCCTGAAAACGTCAAGTTAAGCGTTTACCTATTTTTGTTGACACCGCTTCCCGTTCTGATTACGATTTGCTCAATAATCAGACCAACAAGGAGACGGGGCCCATGACGGCGAAAACGATTATCTGCGGGATCCTGCTGGCGGCCTGCGGCGCGTCGGCCGCAGCCGCCGCGGAACCGATCGGCGCCGTCATCGACAAGGACTTCAAGGTCGCCGCCGCGCAGTACCGCATCCTGCTGGACAAGGCCGCGGGCAAGCCGGGCTTCCCCCGCACCGTGGAGCGCGGCGACGTAAAAATGGTCGGGCCGGGGGACTGGACGGCCGGCTTCTTTCCCGGCTCGCTGTGGTACCTGTTCGAGGCCACCGGCGACGCGACATGGAAAACGGCCGCGATGCGCTACACGGCGCTGACGGCGCCCGCGAAGTTCGACAAGTCCCAGCACGATCTCGGCTTCATGCTGGGCGCCGGCTACGGCAACGGCCTGCGCCTCGTGGACGACGCGGCCACGCGCATCGCCTACCGCGACGCCCTCCTGGCCGGCGCGACGACGCTCATCACGCGCTTCAACCCGAAAGTCGGCAGCATCCAGTCGTGGGACCTGTGGCCCAATACGACGTGGGCCTTCCCCGTCATCATCGACAACATGATGAACCTGGAGCTGCTGATGTGGGCCGCGAAGGCCGCGAACGAACCGCGCTACCGCGAGATCGCCATCGCCCATGCCGACACCGCACTGAAGAACCACTTCCGCCCCGACGGCTCCAGCTTCCATCTCGTCGACTACGACCCGAAGACGGGCGCCGTGCGTGCGCGCGTGACCGTGCAAGGTTACGCGGACGGCTCCGCATGGGCGCGCGGGCAGGCGTGGGGCCTGTACGGCTACACGATGATGTACCGCGAAACGCATCGCGACGAATACCTCCGGCAGGCGCACAAGATCGCCCGCTTCTACACGACCCATCCACGCCTGCCGGCCGACAAGGTGCCCTTCTGGGACTTCGACGACCCGGCAATTCCCGACGCCCCACGCGACGCGTCCGCCGCCGCCATCGCCGCTTCCGCCCTGCTGGAACTGGCGACGTTCTCCGACCGCGAGACGGCCGCGCGCTACCGCGACTTCGCCGAACAGACGCTGCGCAGCCTGTCGTCCGATACGTACCTGGCAAAGCCCGG
>Ga0308166_1004793_pt1 | contig 10623 bp, 10 predicted proteins | sample PhyCR2_2_FD_202137 | JGI IMG/M metagenome (GOLD analysis project Ga0308166, IMG submission 202137) | Phyllosphere microbial communities from UC Gill Tract Community Farm, Albany, California, United States - DLSLCC.R2 | ecosystem: Host-associated > Plants > Phyllosphere > Unclassified | place... | reverse complement strand
AAGACGATCCTGGCTGTGTGGTGGTGATGTCGAATGGCGATGACGGCGAGAAAGTGATTTGTCTGGGTGAAAACTACGGCAACAAAACGTGGCGTGATTTTCTCGGCAATCGCGAAGAAACGGTCACCACCGCAGCGGATGGCGAAGGCACCTTTACCTGCAAAGGTGGAAGCGTCAGTGTGTGGGTGATTGAGGATGCGTTGTAGTTGTAAAAGCATCTGACGTGAATTGAATGCCGGGTCAGGCGAAGCTGCCACCCGGCAACATGCACTACGGAAGTTTACTCTCCAGCGGATTTTTGCTCAGATAATCTGCGCACTCTACCGTCGGGCGATCGACCTTCTGTAGCTCCATACCATCATACTCAAGAACAGAGCCATCGCGCTCCAGCGGATAAATATCCAGCTTGCGGGTGACGTTATAATAACTGTCTGAACGCAGCATGATTTTACCCGGTACAGCGATCACGCGCTGCCACTGACGGCAGTCCAGCGTATCGCCCTCCTCCGTCACCACCAGCGTGGCAATCGCCTCTGGGCTCACCATTTTGCTCTGCGGCCCTTTTGACTGCCAGTACCCTGCCAGATGCGCCGGGACGGGGTGTTTGATCACTTCCTGATAGTTATCCACCTGAACGCACCCGGTCAGTGCCAGCAGCGCGCCAGCAATTGCTATTTTTTTCATCATCTTTCCTGCATTCGAAGAAAAAAATATTGTGGCATTAAAGCGCTTGGGCTGCCAGCGAAGATCGACGGGTCTTAAACCTGCATCCCCATCACATGAGCATACATTTTTCATAATCGACAAAGATCGTCCAAGAGCGCACCAAATAACAGATGGTTAGAGTTGTCGAAAACATCAGTCGTCTAAGTTCACCTTAGAGCGAGTGATGTTTTGTGTCCCATCCATGCCCCATTACATCACCGGGCAGTCGTCGAACTCGCCAGAGCGAGCATCGTTGATGCTGTAGGTGATCACCCCAAACACCGGCCGAGAAGTATCCGAGGTGTCATCCTTCGATGGTAACGGCTCCCTCCTTCCATTTTCAGGGTTCTCCAGACATGGATGCAGTAGCGTCCTGTAGCGCATGATCCTGAACTCACCATCAACAGCACAGACAAGCAGAGAACCGTCTTTCGGTGTGAGCGATGAATCGACGATGAGCATGGCACCCTTCATGATACCCGCACGCAGGTATGTCGTTCCGGCTACCATCATGTACGTAGCTGATGGGTGAATGATAAGGCGCTTATCGAGCGATATGCGCTCTTCAACGTAGTCTGCTGCCGGCGACGGGAATACCATGATGCACCTCCGATAGTTGCTGTGTTTATATACAGCATTACCGATCGACGGTATCGATCAAGCACTAATAAAGTGCTACTATTGTAAGCTTATCTAACTGCATGTTAATGCAATGAATTTAGTCTCCTAACCATGGCCAGATGATGAACAACAATAAAATTCAATCAATACATTACCTTCGCGGCATCGCCGCTTTGCTGGTAGTGGGATTTCATGCAAGGCAAATGCTAAACGGAATGTTTGGAATAAAGGATTTAGGCAACTTCTTGCTACTCAACGGGCAGGCAGGAGTTGACCTTTTTTTCATTATAAGCGGTTTCATCATCTCTTACTCAACGCATGATAAGGAACGATCTTCTGCTGGGTCTTTTATTTTAAGAAGGTTTTTTCGCATTTACCCTGTATTTCTAGCATCATTATTTTTATGTTATTTAGTCGTCAATCACGTAAAGCCAATTGAAATTTCATCATTAATAAAATCAGCACTGCTTATTCATACTAACTATTCAATGCACGGACCATTCTTTGGTTATAACGTACTATATACAGCATGGACGCTCACTTATGAACTATATTTTTATATAATATTCGTAATTGCAATGTCTATTAATCATTATCATAGAGTATTGATTACCTCAACTCTTCTGTTGTTGCCGGGAATTCTCCTTCAAAATATTTACAACGATGAAATATCTCTTTCAGGAGACATGCATTTAAACGGAGCCAGCATCCCAATGCTTAATTTCTTTGCATCACCAATGTTGATTGAGTTTATATATGGGATGTTATTATATAAACTTGTGAGCAAAGTTAATTTATCAAAATATTCCGGGATAATATTATTCACTTGCCTTTCATTTGTTTTTATTTGCTATTTCAGTAATTTCAGAATTGGATCCGGACCGTTGAATTATGGCATATGGGGGCTAGCAATCATTGTTGGCTTAATGGTCTTTGAACGTTCGCATGATATCGGCAAGAGCAGAATCCTGACGGTTCTTGGTGATATATCTTACTCACTTTATCTAACACACGTCATCGTGATTTATGTGGTGATATATTACCCTAGTTACGTTCCTATGTATGAAAAAACTAGCGGAATATCTAGGTTTGCATACATGGTCTGTGCCTCAGTAACATTTTCCTGGTTAACGTATGAATATCTAGAAAAGCCGTTCATCATGATTGGAAAGCGAATAATCAAAGCAGTCCGGCGTCCATTACCAGCCAGTCATTCTCTGTAGCGCAGTTCCGTCTGTAGCCGACGTTGGGTCAGAGCCTCTTTTTATCCTGAGGCCTGACCCGCCATCACATAATCTTATCGCTCCTATCCGTAAAATTCCTTAGCTCCAGATTACTAGCATATTCGTGCTTTCGGTTTTCCTAGCTCGCCAAATATGATTGTTTGCCCACCTAATGCGTTTCCAATGGCAATATGGAGACAGCAAAAAGCCCACCGAAGTGGGCTAATTGCTTGCTGTGTAATGAATTTTAATCATTCACTTCCTTGCGGAAAAGAATAAGTTTTGATGTTGCGAGATTCACAAACATCCCGGCAATGCTACCTGCTGCAACTCCGATTATTGGATGCTCTAAAACAATTCCGTACGATGATATAAGCCAACTGTACAGGCCATAGTTAACAGCACCACCGCATAGCATGAGCAAGAGATAAGACACGAATTCTGAACCAGCCTTCATGTTTGATCTTTTCCCTTTGAAGGTAATGCTCCTGTTGAAGATCCATGTAAACAGAACTGCGGAAAAAAAAGAGAGGCCTCTCGCTATGTAAGGCCCTAGGCTTCCTATTAGCAGGTACAGAACTGCAGTATCCACAAGAAAACCAAGACCTCCGCTGATAGCGAAGAAAAACAACTCTCTTAAAACCTTCATCATTTTTCTTTGCCCATGAATGGAAGTGGTATTCCAAGATATACCAACCTCTTCATTTCGTGTCGTCCTCTGGTAACGTTATCCAGGATTAACCCGCAGACAAATGAAAGTGCAGCGGCGATCATAATTGAGGCAGCTAAAATTGCGGTTGGAAATCTGGGAACAAGGCCAGTTTCAAGGTACTCTGTGAGCAGAGGGAATCCGAGAATAACTGATGTCAAAGCCATAAGCAGTGCGCAGATACCGAAGAAGGCAAATGGTCGCTCAGTGATATAAAGCCGCGCAATCATCTTCAGGATGCGGAATCCATCGCGATATGTTGAAAGCTTGCTGACAGAGCCTTCGGGTCGCGCACCATATTCCGTCATCACTTCACCATAAGGCATTCGCAGTTCAAGAGCATGCACCGTGAGCTCTGTTTCTATCTCGAAGCCACGAGATATAGCCGGAAATGATTTCACGTATCTGCGAGTGAATGCGCGATAACCTGACAACATGTCAGTAAAATTGCCGCCGAATATCTTAACCACGCTGTGAGTGAGCATGTAGTTGCCCCACTGGTGACCGCGCCTGTAAGCCTCTCCGGCAATCTCTTCTTTTGTCTTTCTGCACCCGACAACCATATCAAGGTGATTGTCAAGAAGCTTGTCTACCAGCGATTTAACTGCTCCTGCCTCATAGGTCGCATCACCATCCACCATCACGTAGATATCAGCCTCTACGTCTGCGAACATCCGTCTTACAACGTTTCCTTTCCCTGGTAATTTTACCGAGATAACCTTTGCTCCTGCAGCCTCTGCAACTTGTGCCGTGCGATCGCTTGAATTGTTGTCGAACACATAAATGTCGATCTCAGGTAATGCCTCTCTGAACCCATAAACAACAGACTCTATCGCTGATTCTTCGTTATAGCATGGAACAATTAATGCTACGTGCTGACCACGGTAATGCATACAAACCTCGGTTAATTATTTCTTGTTTTGATAGACAGCAAAATAAATGGAACGCTAACGGATGTGGCCATAATGGACCAGTACGCGTACCTGAAATCTGATGCTACGCCTACAAACAGATAAGCAAGCAGATAAAGGAAGCTGGATGTATTCAAGGCAATGATTAAGTTTTTCGCTTCTCCTTTGCTTGCAAACAGGCCATACAAAGAAAATGCCAACGAAACTATTAACCAGAATCCAGGCTTAAACAGTGGAGTGTCGCCAAGGAAATCAGTTATTTCTTGTAATGCAACAAAGGCTTCGGTCTTTTTGTATTCGAATCCTAATGAGTTACTTGCCGTCCTGTCCTCAAGAATCCCTCCTGGTTCCCACAGCAGGCTCTTAAAGTTTTCATAGCGATGCTGAAGGTATGCAGTTGGCTGATGGTAAATAGCTTCCAGCCATTTCCCCATCAAAGACCCATCATCCCATGATCCAGATGCAACAAGCCTTTTAAGAACGAAGCCACATGGCCCCCAAGCATAGCTGTTCCACGAACGCGAGTCGTAGCACTCATTCCTTATTTTGCTATCTTCTTCATCGCTCCACTCTTCTTTGAAGTGGTTGCTATCAGAGAAGTGTGATATCCCGCCAATATCAAAAACTATAAGCGACTGAAAAGCCTTTGATTTTGACGCATCGAGGATTTTGTAGTTGAAAACTGAGGTAAATAGTAATGCGCACAGCGGAAATAAAACGAGTGCAAACGCCAGCTTTTTCCATGCCCATGGTTTCTCATCTACGACCAGCAGCCATGCCAGTGGGATGAGGCCGAATATGGCATTGAACCTAAACATGCTTCCAATTATCAGAAGGATGCCTGCAAAGATAATAATCTTTCTTTTCCCTGTTTCATTCCGGTTGGCGATGACTACCAGGCCAACTGCAAGCATCCATGTTACGGCATGGAAAACATCTTTCAGAATGTGGCTTAGCGTACCCAAGGCAAACGGCATGAACCCAACAACAATCACTGACAGGGAGAGGTATTTATGTTTTGCTGGAATTGATGCTGATAGCAGTAAAAGAGAGCCCCAGTACATTAAGCATTCCAGAAGGAGCATGCCGAATGGGCCTGGTATTATCTTATCTGTAATCGACCATATGAAGCTCATTACTGGTGGATGCCAGTCTGTGAATATAAATCTTGAGCCTTGCTGATACTGGTCAAGGGCGTCACTGCTTACTATGCCAGGATAAAACGCTAAGAGCGTAATTATCAGCCCAAACAGTGACAACAAAATCTGAGGCGCAGACCTCTTAAAATCTATCCTTGTTATTGACATTGAATCATCTAATTTCGGGTTTTTCCTGAGGATTTAGGCAGGGATTTTCACACATGAAGTGTAGCCAGGCAAGATCTTTGGGGCTGTAATGGGGGGTTAAAAGGCCGCCGAAGCGGCCCGTTTTTTGTTACAGGGCTGTGCCATCAGAAACGCTTGATGGGTCAGTTCCTCGCTTGATGCGAAGTCCCGTACCATCATCCCATAATCTTATAGCCCCAATCCTCAAGAATCCGCCATTCCAGTTGCCAGGGAAGTTAACGCATTCATTTCTTCCCTGGTCTGCATAGATTACCGTTTGCAACCCAAGAATATTTGCAAGAGGAGTTGGTCCTGTAGATTTGAAGCCATACATCCTGACATGAGAAGTGTTATCCGTCTGAAGAGGCACGTATGCGGATCCTACAGCGACAACAAATGGATCATTTATCGTTACCTGAGAGTTTCCTGTGACTGTTATCGCACTAACACCGGACAGGTTGATGTTATAAGATGCCTGCAGTCCATTAATGGAAGCTTGACTATCGACAATAGCAACCAGTCTTCCGTCTCCGGAAACAACTGTCAGATTCTCTATACCATACGTATTGATGTTCATGCCGTTACATCTTGTCAGGAACAAAGCATAACGCGCTCTTGTATCTTCGCTATAACAACTGGTCATGGATGTGTAGTTCATCTCCGTGAATATCCAGCTGTACTTGTAACCAACAATACCAATGCGCTCAAACGTTCCTGATGTACCAGAACCTAATCCGTTTTGAATTGGAGTTACGTTAATTCCTACAGTTCCTGTTATTCCTGTTGGTGCAGAGAAATAACATCCACTAAAGGAGTATGTGTAAATATTTCTCGCATCAAAGTCTACAAGACCTCCAACGGACCAGACGCTTTTAAGGTCAAATGCATTACCAAATGGGCAGTAGATTCCATAAGCTGATGATGCACTACTGGCATTTTTTATGTAGCAGTTTTTGACTGACCAGTATCGAGCAAATTGCCCTGCAGTGTGAGCAACCACGATCTGAGCTTGTTTATCTGAGAATGTTGAGGTGTAACCGACACCTACAGGAATGGTCGCATTTGGAGCGTCAGTTGATGAAAGTAATTGTCCACCATAGGTAATATCCACCCCGAATTTCGCATTAAATTCTAGGTGCCTACCTGTTTTCATAAGGATTGGCTTAGAAAAGTAGTACGCAGATTTATTGCCTCTAACTACTCTGTTTGTACCTTGCTCTGCGTTTTTAACTGCCAACTCAAGATACGACCAGTCATCATCAGCTGTTAATCCAGTACCTTTTGCTCCTATGGAGTCAAAACACACCTCTCCATTCGAAATATCCAGATACCATACAGAGCCATTAGCATCTGTCACTGCAAGCTTATTAAGCTGAAGCGGTGTCTGGCTTGGAGTTGCCGTTTCGGCAGAACGTACCCAGATATCGCGCTTACCAAAAATATCGTAGTAGCCAGATGTGCGCACTTCCTTGATTTGGGATGCAAGGCTTGAAGCCATAAGTGCTGTAACAGTGTTTAAATCGGCAGCGGTGAAATAATCCTGCGCCGTTGCGCCGGATGTAGATCCAATAGCAGCAGCACCTACTGAGCTTGCCAGCATGCTTCTGAGGGTTGAATCTCCAACACTGAGCCATGCACCTGTCCCAACAACTCCAGTCGAGCCAGGCGTAGAACCATTCGGCACAATCTTACCTGATGGAAGAAATGAACCATCCCAGCGATAGTATTCTCCGTCAGTGGTATCTTTTAAAATCTGATTGGGGAGCGTTAACGTTGCCCCTGCCTGGAATGTACCAATAGGGATCCACCCATACTGAGCAATAGCCTGCTGCGCGATCCAGCGCAAACCTTCAATGGTGTAATGCTCGTTACCAAACCGGTCAATATAAGTATTAACCAGCGAGGTAACAAACTCGTCAATTTTACCGGCGTTAAACTTCAGATCGCGCGGCGATTCGCTTGGAACAGGCAAGTTGGTAGGTTGCGTAGCCATATTTATTCCATAAAAAAACCCGGCGCGGTGGCCGGGTTGTGATGGTTGGGATGGGTCTTATTGGTAAATCAGATCGCTATACTCAGCGAGAGTTAATGCGGTACTTCCCTTGCCGTCAGGTTGCTTGGCAGTGATTGTCCACTGCCCTGCATCGAGCTCCTGTGACGTGGCAATGACGTACCGGGAAGGCGACTGGACGTCAACACCGTCGAAGAGGTTCAGGTCAATGTCTGGAATGGCAGCAGTAAAGCCAAACGCGGTGTCAGCGCGCGGAGAAGCCGTGTATCTGGCTGTGGTAGCACCGGATGAATCTGTGACCTGCACAAACATGGTTCCTGAGAAGTTGATACGCTCACTCGTCTCGAAGTCATTGCCGACCCGTGACACTATGTATCCGGCCTGCTGGTTGGTGTCGTATGTGTCAGGCACCTGAACCATGTCGCCAATGTTCACCCATTCTCCGTCAGCCATTGCTGTAATAGCCATGATCATACGGGAAAAGATGAGCCTCTTGCACTCGCGCAGCGCCCGCTCGTCAGCCTGAAATCTGTTCCTGACGAACAGCATTTCGAACTTCTTCGCTTTGGCCAGCGATCCTTCAATGATGGAACTCCCTGATATCCGGTACCGGACAAAGTCCTGCTTATTGGTGTCCGGGTTACGGAACTGCACTTCAACGCCGTCATAACCGTCTGGGAGCGTCATATCGTAAGAAAGCGAGTAACCATCTGGCTTTGTGTTTGAGCGGTTGAATATTGTGGCCGCAGACGTTTTCCTGCTGTCTCGGGTGAATGACAGCACACCGTTATCGTCATAAACGGACACGCTGGCTGCGTCACAGATGGTCTCCATTCGCGAACCGAGCGACACATCCTCATCATCAAAGGTGTAATCGAAGTATCCGAGTCGCGGATCGATGGCGTCGATTTCAGCCTGAATCAGGTACAGGCCGTAAATGTCAATGCTCGACTCCGGCTGCTGACCGACAACGAGCCAGTTAAACAACGCAATATCCGCAAATTTCCGTGACGGTCGGAGCGTATAATCAACCTTCTGTGTCGTCATGTTGTAGCTGATGACGTGGCGGGTGATCAGCGTGTTGTATTTTCTGTCACGGCTGCCGGTGGCGTTCTCTATCGCCCGCACGACTATTTTCACCAGTGTGTCATCAGGATGTACAACATTGGTCCTGACATTGATTGCATGGATCTCTTCAAGCTGAATTTTGCTGTCACTGGCGCTGTTTGTTATGCGCTCAAGCGAGACGGCATAGCGTCCGTACCCGGCTGCTGGAGTTTGCTTATATGTCCGGTAGTAGGTTTTCGAAACGCCCTTTATCCCTTCTACAATCGCATAAGTCCCCGTCTCCTCTGTGCCTGAGATCTGATCATTATTATCATCGACCTTCCACCATTTAATTTTGGAAGAGTCGTTATGCTGCCCGGCGTAACCGGCAATTACGTGGATCCATAGCTGAGTTGACTGCACCGGGGAAATAAACGGGCCTACCACAAGCGTTCCGTTATCGGCCAGGATAAATTTTGTTGTGTTGATGGTTACGCCTGATAAATCAAAGCCCGGCGCTGAGATTTTATTGAACGTGAAAGTGTAATACTTAACCGGGTTAATGACGCTTCCGTCGTCACTTTCAACGATGCTTATCATCGCCCCTGAAAGCTGCACATCTTCCGTTACAGAACCACCCGGCACCGGCCTGGTTACATTGCTCGTGAAAGTAACCGGGTGAGGAAGGATCAGACCAAGGAAATAGTCAAAATCAGCCAGTTTTACGATTTTCATCGCAATTTCATCACCAGCTTAAACGCCACTTATGACGGTTGTCGCCGTCGCGCTTTCAATTTGCGTACCTTCTTTTTCGTTTGGCCCAAGAAGTTCCTGCCCGTCAACGTCGTCAAACTGGTAGTCCTCGATGACCTGGGGGATCACTTCACCGGGCTGATAAATGGTGTAACTTGCACCCGCCATTGAGCCAAGATTAGTTTCAGAGAACCGCACATAGGTGATGTCATATTTCCCCAGGCCAAAGCACACAAGCTCAGTTACGTATTTCAGCCAGGTGTTATCTGCGCCGCCTGGGACATATTCTAAAACTGATTCCTGGGTGAGGTAAGGGAACGCCCTGAACTGCCCGAAGTTATCAGGCTTAGCCTCACCATTGCGCGCGATGTTTGTCTGCCCCTTCAGGCTGTTGTTTGGCGATGTTTTACTGTTCCCGCTTGAAGCGCTCGCATTGGGTTTTGGTATCAGGCCGGCAAGAACCTTCTGCGTAAACTTGATCGGGTTGAGGTACTTGAGCGTTCCCGCTGCGAACCTGATCCGCTGACGCGCGACGAGTTTGTGAGGATGATTAACGCCTGCGCCCACCAGCAGCTGAAAAACATATGGTCGCTGGCCGTGTATACGGGCGTACGGCACGGAGAACTCGTGTCGCTGGCCCGGGAAGATATCGATCTGAAAGCGGGTACGATGATGACCCGCCGGAACCACACTTTAACGAAGGAGTTCACCCTTCCGAAAACTGATGCCGGGACGGACCGCGTCATCAACCTAATTCAGCCGACGATCGACGTGCTAAAGAGCCAGTCCGAATTAACACGCCTCGGTAAGCAGTATCAGAATGAGGTGAAACTGCGCGGATATGGCCGTGCCGGGCATCATTACGCAGTTGGGTCGATCAACAAGTCGTGGGAAGCGGCAATGCGACGCGCCGGAATTAGCTATCGCAGAGCATACCAGTCCCGACACACGTATGCATGCTGGTCGTTGGCTGCCGGTGCTAACCCGAACTTCATTGCGAAGCAAAGGGGCCACACCGACGCGCAAATGGTTTACCGGGTGTACGGATCCTGGATGGCTGAAAATAACCAAGACCAGGTACTCATCCTCAACCAGAAATTAAGTGAGTTTGCCCCATCCATGCCCCACGCTGTGGGATCGGATGGCTATTAATTATAAATATCATTAGGTTAGGCAACCTAAACCTGCATGCCCATCACTTCCTGATAAGCAGACACAAGCTTGTTACGCACCTGAATCCCCATCTGCAGGGAAACCGAGGCTTTTTGCAAATCGGTCATCACATCATTCAGTGCCACGCCCGGCTCGCCGAGGGTGA
>Ga0308166_1004791_pt1 | contig 10624 bp, 9 predicted proteins | sample PhyCR2_2_FD_202137 | JGI IMG/M metagenome (GOLD analysis project Ga0308166, IMG submission 202137) | Phyllosphere microbial communities from UC Gill Tract Community Farm, Albany, California, United States - DLSLCC.R2 | ecosystem: Host-associated > Plants > Phyllosphere > Unclassified | place... | reverse complement strand
AAAATGTACTGTGTTTTTGTACAGTTGTTTTCGGCCGGGATCAAACGCATTTTTTGATTTGCCCTAGTTCGCCGCCTCCAACCAGACGGACGGTGCCTGTCCGAGGATGCGCCGGAACATCGTCGAGAACGCCGCCGGGCTCTCATAACCGAAGTCCAGGGCGATCCGCGTCACCGCTTCACCGGCCGCCAGCCGCGCCAGCGCCAGCACCACGCAGGCCTGTTGCCGCCATTGGCTGAAGCTCAACCCGGTCTGCTGCCGAAACAGTCTGTTGAAGGTGCGCAAGCTTATGTGCAACTGCTCGGCCCAGTGTTGCGGCGACTGATGGGCGTCGGGTTGATGCAGAAAGGTCTGACACAAAGCCAGGAGCTTTCCGTCAGTCGGCAGCGGAATGTGCAAGGGAAGGGGTGCACTGCGCGTCAGTTCATGCAGCAGCAGGTCGATCAGTACGCCGTCGCGTCCTTCGAGGTCATAAGTCAGCGGCACTTCCACGGCTTCCATCAACAAGTGCCGCATCAACGGTGAAACGCTGATCACTTGGCAGCGCTCGCCCAAATCCACCGCGCGCGGCTCGATGTACAAACTGCGCGTACTCACGCCGAGCATCAGCACCTCATGCGCCACTCCCGGCGGAATCCACACCGCTCGTTGCGGCGGCACCACCCAATTGCCGTCATGAGTACGAACCTGCATCACCCCAGTCGCGCCGTACAACAACTGCGCCCGACGGTGGGTATGAAATGGCAACAAATGGCCGTGGGAATAATCCGTACCGATCGCCACCACCGGGCGCGGCGTGTCATTCAGCAAATTGATCGAAACATTGCGCATCGAGCGTTTCCCGGTAGTTGGCGTAAACGCAAACATTATTGGCTGAGTTGCTGAAGCAGGCCAAGCCGCGTCGCTCTATCGTCGACCGCTCGCCACCACCGGAAGACGCGCCATGTTCTACCTCCTTCTGACTCTCTTCGGCTGCCTGACCGGCATCACCGCCGTCCTGTTCGGTTTCGGCGGCGGCTTCGTCGTCGTGCCGCTGCTCTACCGCATGCTCACCGCCAGTCACGGCGCCGACGACCCCATCGGCCAATCGGCGATGCACATCGCCGTCGCCACCTCGACCTGCGTGATGATCGTCAACGCCCTGATCGCCACCGACAAACACCGCCGCGCCGGCAACCTGATCCGCCATTACCTGTGGCCCCTCGGCGGCTTCATCGCCCTGGGCGCGATCATCGGCGCGATCGCCGCGGTGTGGGTCAGCGGCGAGGTGATTCGCTACACCTTCATCGCCTACCTCGGCGTGACCATCATCGACTGCCTGCTCAGACGCGGCTTCCTCACCCGCAGCGAAGGCGTCATCCCACGCCGATTGGATCGCAAGGAAATATCCGCCGGCGGTGTAGGCATCGGCGCCATCGCCACGTTCCTCGGCGTAGGAGGAAGCGTCATGACCGTACCGCTCCTGCGCCGCTGCGGACTGAGCATGTCCCAGGCCACATCCATGGCGAACCCGTTGAGCGTGCCGGTAGCCGTGGCCGGGACACTGACCTATATGGCGCTGGCCGGTTTCAGCGAGACGGATCTGGGCGCGTGGTTTGTCGGGTATGTGGATTTGCTGGCGTTTGCGGTGCTGACGCTGGGATCGTTGGTCGGTATTCGGTTGGCCACACCGTCGATCGGGCGAATACCGGATCAGGTGCATGCTTGGGTGTACATCGCACTGCTGATCATCGTGATGCTGGGCATGCTGCTCAAGTAGAGCCTCGATTCCTGCACGCATCCTCTGCATACTTCGCAGCTTCATTCATTCAGGGATCGATCCATGCTCAAGGGACTGCTGCGCCTGGCGCCATACGCTGCGGCGCTGTTCACACTGATTTCCACCGCCCATGCCGAAGATGGCCGACACGTATTCACCGGTACGCTGGGCAAGATGCCGATTGTGGTGGAGCTCAACACCACGCAGCAGGACGAAGTTACCGGCCGCTACTTCTATGAGAAGTATCACCGCGACCTGGAACTCAGCGGCTCGCTGCAAGACAGCACGTTGAACCTTGTTGAAGGCAACAACCGCTATGGCGACGACAAACCGCTGCCAACCCTGAAGTTGAAATCCACCGCCAATGGCTGGCAGGGCGAATGGCAAAACCCCAAGGGCAAGAAGCTACCGGTGCAACTGACCGAAGCCAAACTTCCTGCGCCGAGCGCAACTACGCTGCCCTTTATTGCCACTCTGCCGAAGAGCGATCCCTACGAGTATTTGCGCTTACAGGGGCTCAAGCTCAAACCGGAGAAGAAAGAAAACTTCATGGGCTACGACCTGCAATGGTGGACGGAGCCGGAGTCGAAGATTTCGCTGTTCAGTGTCGAGTCCGGCTATACGAAAGAAGAGCAGCAGCGGATTAATAACCACCTGCTCGGACGGCTCTGGACTGAAGTCATCGACTATCACCGCTGCATGATGGATGGCGGGGAATATGCCGAGTTCGATCAAGGTGCTGCCCCTGAGTTTCTCTCGCCCGACGTGGTCAGCCTGGACATCTCCACCGGTTACAGCTGCGGCGGTGCCCACCCGGATTTCGGCAGTTCGCCAATCAACCTCGACGTCCACACCGGCGAATTGTTGAAACTCAAAGATGTACTGTGGATCGGTGAACCGAATAGCGCGGCCACCGAATACGATCAGATGAAAGTCATGGCACCGTGGCTGGTCAAACAGTTCACCACGCTCTATCCCGAAGAGATGAAGAAGCCCGCCGAAGATGACGGCAGTTGCGATTACACCGATGAAAGCGTCTGGGGTTATTCCAACTGGCACTTCACGCCGAAGGGGATTTACCTAGGCGCTTACTTCGCCCGTTACCAACGTAACTGCGAAAACCCCGATTGGTCAGTGCTGCCGTACTCGCTGGTCAACCAGCACCGTGGCGCAGCCAAACTGCAATTGCCCAAAGGCTAACCGTCACGCCAACCCCGGCGCTTCCCGCACAATGAAGTGATCCAGGTTCTCGATGTTGGCACTGAACACCCCGAACGTCTGTTCGGGGTTCTTCTTGCTCGGCACCTGCTTCAACTCCGGCGTTACGCCATAGAAGAAACAGAACAACTCCTTATCACTGTCGATCGCGTGCTTGATCTCTTCCAGAAACGCCTTGCGCTTGCGGTAGTTGTCGATCAACTTCTTGCTCAAGTAAACGTTCACCGAATACGGCTTCTTCTTCGCCTCATCCGCCTGCTTGAACCAGACCTTCTGCTCGAAATCGATGCGAAAACTCTGGGTGTAATCCTTGATCTCCTTGATCTTGCCCCAGTAAATCAGCCCCTTGTTGTCCGTCAGATACTCGATCTTCTTGAAGAACGAGCCATAAGGCGCGGTATGCTCGCCGATCTTCAACGGCATGCGCTTGAGCAACTCCTTGTCGGCGAAGTTCGACACAAAACACTCCACCGGATGCGCAAACACACTGGTCTTGTCCGGCGCCGTCTCACGCCCCGGCGACTCATTGGAATTCACCTGCGCCACCCGCACCGGATCATCCCCCAACACATCCGCCGCCCCCGCCGGCGCAGCAGGCTTGCGCACATACTCACGCCGCGTCAGCAACAACTCCGACGGAAAATGCTCCTCCCGCCCGTCATCCACCTCGCCATCCGCCGCCTCAACCCCCGACGCCGACGCCTTCAAACTCACATACGGACAACCCGCCACATGCTGCGTCGTGGGCAGATTCTTGAAGTGCGGCGTGCGCACGTAATTCACGTTCTTGGCGTTGAACGTGCCCAGCTCGTTCGACGCATCGAACGCCGAACGACAGGCATCGTTGGGGCACTGGAAGTGTTCCTTCGCAGAATCGAACGCCACCGTCTCATCGAAATTGAGATCGCGAACGTCATAGATCGACAACTTGTCGTCGAGGCTGAGGCAGTAGGCGAGGTCGAATTTCATGGCAGGGCTCGGATCCTTGAGTGGGGGAGGGGTATTAATAGCGGGAGGCGGCGCGGGTTGCACTGATTGTTTTCAGGATGATGCTGGATTTGTGGGGATGAGCCTGCAATTGGTGGTATCACCTCAATCCTTGATCTTGACGTCCCGATTCCGCAGTAATGCTGTGAAGTGAGGGGATCCCTTCACTCCCGTCTCAGCCGCTTCACGCTCAGATATAGCGACTCAGTAAACGCCTCGCGATCATTCGAATGGTGACAGCGTCTATGACAGTTTGGGCAGAGCGCCACAGCGTTGCTGGTTCGATCAGACCCTTTATTTGCCAAGTGCTTAACATGGTGGACTTCAAGATAGGGTGAGTCATTTTTTGTGAACGGCGCAGGTTTCTTACATCCCTCGCATACACCTTTAGCCTTCTTCCGAACCCAAGCTCTAACTTTCGGGTCGCGGATGTAGGCAGTGCCTGGTGATGGAGCGCGCTTGGGCTTCAGAATCCCAACCGGTTCATCTCCAAGTGGCAGTTTTTCCAGTGCGACCGCCCTTTGCTCCAGAGTTTCCTCATCAGCAGTAGGAGCTGTCGGGTCTCCAGGCTTCACGCCTTTTTCAATCAGCACTGCTCGAATTGACTGCTCAACATTTGAGCCAACGTTTCGGGCGGGCTTATATCCTTTGATGAATTCTTGATGCATTTTCATCAGAACAGCGGATATGTTTTGCATACGGAATTCGACCGAACCTTTTGTTCGATTCGGTAATGCCGTTTCGCGCAGGGCAAGATTCTCTGCGGTCTTAACAAACCTTTGACCGCGTTTCTCTAACGCGAGCATTTTCAGATAGGCATCTACGGCGGCCCTAACCTCAGCAATGCTCCAATCGCTATCTTTGTTCGTTGTGCTCATAAAATCGCCGAGGGTGGAAATCCTCGGACGATACTGAGTGGCCATCACTGTTGTCTACGAAAAATCCTACACCAATGATGGATCTTTCTCTCAAGCTCGTCCTAGGACGTTGCTCCATTCCATCTGCTGGCAACGAAAGCCGCAGGCTTCTCGGTCTTTTTTATTGGAGCTTCACTAGATAACTTCGATAGATCCAGCCATCCACATCTTCACCGTCGACATCGGCCTTGACTCTAATCCAGGAGGACGTGTCACCATCAATGTTCTCGACCCATTCTCCCTTTGGCAGGCGGGCTAATTCATCTGAGTTTTTGTTAGGTTTCGCGCGCAGGATGACTTCGTCAGCCGTAACGACGCTATAACCCTTGAGCAGTGCACGTTGTTCACTTGTTAGCGACTTAACTGTCGCGCGAATTTCTTCGGGGGTTTTTGATGCTTCTGTAGCGCTGTACGACGTTGTGATCAGGGCGGCTAGGGCGATTACGTTTAAAAATTTCTGCAATTTATCCCAGAAGAAAGTAAGGAACACTGAAAGGTATCTGTATGCGTCCACTGAAAGCTCAGTAAGGCTCGCTCCATTTTCAATGACTTCAACTATTTCTTTTTCCAGATCAAGCTTGTTAGACGGAGGGGTGTAGAGGGTTTCTGTGCTTGTATCGAAGTGGACAGAGTCGAATGTAAAGTGTTTTGTGGTTCTGTGAGCTTCGGGTGAATGAGAGGTCAGGTAGTTATAGAGGAGTGAATTTTTCTGCTCTTCAAACCATTCGGGTGCGAGGGCAAGAACTTCAATATTATTGAGGCTCGCTGTTGCTTTTCGAATTCGGTTGCTCACGGCTAAGCCAATATTTTTGGCTGGTTTATAGCTTGAAATACGTTGTAAGCCCAGCTCTTCGAATACTGCAGAGATGTTCTGCATCCGAAACTCAACAGAGGCTTTAGTTCGACTATTTAAAACTCCCTCACGTAGCACACGATTCTCATGAGCTTTATTGACGGTCTGACCACTTTTTTCACGCAGCAACATTCGGAAGTAAGCCTCGACCGTTGCTTGAATCTCCACATCGCTCCAATCGTTGGTGCTCATTTCCGTATTCCTAGAATCGTCCGAGGTCTAAAGCACTCGAACGATACTGAGTGGTCATCACGACTGTCTAGGAAAAATACTACATTTGCTGGCGATGCGGCTGACGGGTGATCCTACAAGTGCAGCACTAACTCATTGAACGTCTCGACGAAAGAAACAGTTGCATCGCCTTCCACCACCGAGGCTTAGCAGTCATTACTCTCCGTTGTTTTTGATCCTGCAACAGATACGGCATATCCCGAAGCCGAATCCAGCCCTCATCCTGCCAATGCAGCAAACTCAAAGACATCTCCGGCCAATCCAACAAGCTCAACATTGGCCGATTCGAATCTCCTGAATCCGCAGCATCGCGCAATGTCGGCACCACCTCATTGGTCAGCCATTCCCGCAACAACCGATTACCCGGAACGTAGTGATAGACCAACAGCGCGTACACCCCGGACTCACTGAGCATCAGATGTTGTTCTGGTTCTCGAAAGTACTCAATCCACATGACGCGGCGCTGATCGCTATCTAGCTTGTTGACCACCCGATCATTCAGATGGAAACCCATCAAGCGGCCGACATCGCGAGCGGAGAACCAAGGCTGGTTTTCTAATAGAAGGGCATGGAGAGAAAGGTTGTGGCGAGAGAACGCTATTACCGGGAGCGGATCAGACATATCTATGACCTCTACGTTAGATTTTGGGAGGGCCTGACCCCCAACGTAGAGCGGACTTAAGAAATCCCAACGAGCAGAGCAGTTACCACCGACGAATTACACGTCTGTGTCACTGACCGAGCTTTCTACGTTGGGCGTTTCTTAGGCACCTGCGATAGAGCTTAGTAGCGCTCGTAGCAGGCTTCAATGGGAAGCGGCTGTAAGTACTGTAGGAATATTGGCTTCGTGGCACAGGGCGGGGGGGCATCGCACAGAAATGTAACGGCGCCTACCGGTTGTCAAGACGACACAGTTATGAGCGGCCTTGGTTTGGACGCGAGCACAGCTCGTAAGAATCGTGATTCCGAAACGCTAATCTGTATGTCAAAATGACATCGTCAACGTCAACGTCAACGTCAACGTCAACGTCAACGTCAACGTCAACGTCAACGTCTGCTTATTGGCCTTGATATGATGAGCAAATCTGATTTATAAGTTAACGTTTAGGGGTTGTGAGGTTATATTTTTTAATAGTAAAGGAATTTAATTTTTTGTTTTTATAGGAAAATAATCTTAAACGGATTTGGGGAAGATATTGATAGAGTTAATTGCAGAGAAGCCAAAGAGAGCGTCGAAGGCTAACGCTGGAACACCTCTTATTAGGTGGCCTGGAGGTAAACGGGCTTTAGTTACACAAATAACTAGTCATTTTCCAGAAGTTTACAAAAATTATTATGAGCCATTCTTTGGCGGCGGAGCTATTTTTTTTGCTATGGCTCCTCCGAAAGCGTTTCTCTCTGATATAAATTCCGATCTAATTAATGCTTATGTAGTGGTGCGTGATCAGCCGGATCGGCTAATACAGGAACTCAGTGCATATGAGAATACTGAGGAATTTTATTATAAGGTCAGGGCAAGTAGGCCGGAAGGTGTAATTCAGAAATCCGCTAGGATTTTGTATTTGACTAGATTGTCTTTTAACGGAATATATAGAGTTAATCTCAATGGGGATTTTAATGTTCCTTATGGGAAAAAATATCACCATACTGCGTTTGATCTGGATAAGATAATCGAAACAAGTGTGGCCTTGGATAATGCTTCGATAAAAATTGCAGATTTTGAAGAAGCAACGCGTGATGCTGGTGCCGGTGACTTGGTTTATTTTGATCCGCCGTACACTGTAGCTCACGCAAATAATGGTTTTGTTAAATATAACGAAAATATTTTCTCGTGGGCTGATCAAGTCCGTCTCGCTGACCATGCAAGAAGTCTTGCAGCGCGAGGATGTTTCGTTGCGATTAGTAATGCTGATCACGTTTCAGTAGATGAGTTATATGAGGGGTTCAATAAGGTCGTCATAAAAAGATTTTCTGTGATCGCGGCGTCAAGTGCGTTTAGGCGGCAAATAACGGAGTGTTTGTATTTTTTAGGGGGGGATTTCTCTTGATGGATAGCATATTTTCAGTTGAAGAATTGCGGACTTTAGCGCGAGCTAGAGGTAAAAGCTTCTCTCAAAAAAGTATTCCTTCTAAGCACCTTGGCGATGCGCTAAAAGAAGATTGGATGATACAGCGGAAGGGCAAAACCTCAGTACAATTACGTCGTCAAAAACCACATGATGAACTTTTTAGGGATCGTGTTTGGTCGTTGTTGTACAAGATGGATATGATTTATATGACAGGCTCCCAAGTTGATGTGGAGGGGGTAGATGCTTCGCTGGTTGCTACGGATTCGTCTAATTTAGTCTGCGCTATTGATCAAGAAATATCATTGTATTTAAATGTTGTGTCCATGGCCTCCTATTCTCGAAGCAATGCTTTGAGAGGGTTAATGGATGAGATGATTGGTAATCGTGAGCGATATATTAAATTAGTTAGTAAGCGCTGGCCGGTAGATCAAAAGCGTAATACGGTGCTGGCTGTTTTCATAAATAATGTATCTCTTTCTGATGAAGAAAAGGAAAAAGCGAAGACGCTGAATATCTCAGTTTTTGATGAGCAGGACTTGGACTACTATGAGAAGCTAGTAAGTCATATTGGTCCGGCTGCCAAATATCAGTTTTTTGCTGATATGCTTCCGGGGAAGTCAATTCCCGGGCTTTCTATCAAGGTTCCCGCAGTTAGAACTAAGATGGGTAAGCAGGTTTGCTATACCTTTCCAATTTCTCCTGAGTATCTATTGAAGATCTCTTATGTCTCTCACAGATCCAAAGGTAAGGCTTCTGATGTTCATACTTATCAGCGGATGTTGGCAAAGGGACGTTTGGGTAAAATACGCGAATATATATCTGAGCAAGGAATTTTTCCTACAAATATTGTTGTGAATATTGATAAAAAGTACGCGACGTTTGAGCGTATTAAGCAGGAGACTGGAAAGGAAGAGTCTGACGCCAGTGGGGTATTAGGCTGGCTAAGCTTACGTCCAGCATATAAGTCCGCTTGGATTATTGATGGGCAGCACCGACTCTATGCCTATTCCGGTCATGAATACGCAAGGACAGGTCATTTGTCTGTCCTTGCGTTTGAAGGGATATCACCAAGCTCGCAAGCCAAACTGTTCGTAGATATTAACGCTAAACAAAAAAGTGTGAAGCCTTCTCTTTTGCAGGAGTTGTTTGCTGAGCTTCATTGGGATGCCGAATCTCCCTCTATCCGAGTACAAGCAATTATATCTAAAGCGGTGCAGACATTAGATTCAGACAAGGACTCACCATTTTTCGATAGGATTCAGTCAGCGGATTCGGGGAAGGACTCTCGTCGTTGTATTTCGCTAGCTAGCTTGTACAGGGCAATCGATAAGCAAGGTTTTTTTATTTATAAAGAAGAAAAGAATTTCGTCTCGGAAGGTGGGCCTTTTTGGGCGGGAGTTAATGAAAAGACATTAGCCAGAAGTGTGATGATTATAAAGGCTTGGTTTAATTGTATTCGTAATGACGCTTCTGATTGGTGGGATCTAGGTTCCGCCGAGGGGGGCGGGCTAGCGATGAATGATAGTGTTACATCTTGTCTGATGCTGCTGAAGAGTGTTATTAATCATATTGAATCTTCAGGTAGAAAATTATCTCGCTTAGAAACGTCTGAAATTTTGCTACTAATTAAGCCTTATGCTGAAGCGTTAGGTAAATATTTTGCCTCGATGTCTGCTGAAGAAAGAAAGTTGTATAGAGATCTTAGAGGGGCGCAGGGGCAGTCTGCGAGGAGTCGAAGAGGTCAGCAAGCTTTACAGTTGTCATTTCCTGAGTTCAATCCTCCAGGGCTCGAGGAATACCTAAATAGAGAGAAGGAGCAAACAAATCTACAAGCTAAAGTAGTTATTGATAGAATTGAAGTTTTGATTAAAAACGTGGTTGTGCAGGAGCTGGTTCAGGAGTTTGGTCAGGATTGGTGGGCCGAAGGTATACCAAAGGCTATGAGGGTGAGTATAAGTGCGCGAAGTGAGAATGATGATAATAAGCGGGGGGCAAAGGAAGCTTATTTTGACCTTCTAGACTATAGGGTCATTGCAATAAATAATTGGACAGTTTTTCAGCCATTGTTGGGGCAAGGCAAGAAAAATGAAAGTAAGGAAAAACAGACTAAGTGGTTGGTTGATGTAAATGAAATGCGGAATTCGGTCGCTCACGCATCATCAGGAGTATCTTTATCTATCGAGAAGCTGAGCGCTCTAAGGCAGCATGAAACTTGGCTTAAATCAAAAATAAAAAGTGATGGAAGTCCTGAGCAGGAAGAGGTAGAGGCTTTTGAAGAAGATTAGTGCTTGGTTTTTTGTATTTTTTTAAAGTTAAAAAAAGGGCTACATATGTAGCCCTTTTTGTCGAAAGAGATAAATCAATCCCAGCTCAACGCCCCACCAGTCTGATACTCAATAACCCGAGTCTCAAAGAAATTCTTCTCTTTCTTCAAGTCCATAATCTCGCTCATCCAAGGGAACGGGTTAGTGGTCCCTGGGTATTCCTCTTTCAAACCAATCTGCGACAGACGACGGTTAGCGATGAACTTCAGGTAGTCCTCCATCATCGCCGCGTTCATGCCCAGTACGCCGCGCGGCATGGTGTCACG
>Ga0308166_1004787_pt1 | contig 10643 bp, 7 predicted proteins | sample PhyCR2_2_FD_202137 | JGI IMG/M metagenome (GOLD analysis project Ga0308166, IMG submission 202137) | Phyllosphere microbial communities from UC Gill Tract Community Farm, Albany, California, United States - DLSLCC.R2 | ecosystem: Host-associated > Plants > Phyllosphere > Unclassified | place... | reverse complement strand
CATCGAGCGCCAGCGTGACCGATTTGCCATCTTTTGCAAAAATTCTCGACAGACGACGTTGTTTAGACATTGAATTCCTCCTGAGTAGAAAAACAAAAAAAAGCCCTCAGAGAAACGAATCTCTGAGGGCTTACTCTTCACGTACCCTGATGATAATGGTTCGGGGGGCCAAACCATTATCCATTGAATTGGTTAGCTTGATGAGAGGGGTTTAAATATGGGGAGTTTAAACACGTTCTCAGGCTGAGGTAATGATTAGCATGGGGAGGGAAGGGGTGTCTGGTTTGAGGTTGGGAAATGAGAGGTGGGTCACGTGGGTATTTATTATTAGATATTTAAGTGGGAAGAGAATAGCAGATATTTCAAAGCCCCAACTCCTGTGCGAAACGTGCAATGCTGGCTGGCTTCATGCCATCAAGAAGGTCACCTGCATCGCGAAGTAATAGTTGCCCACTCAGCGCCTGGCTTACCACGGCGCGTGAAAAAGAGGTACTGATTTGCGCTTTCTTAGTCCGATAGTAGCCCGGTGATCCAGTGCCTTTATCACGTTCGGCAAAAGCGGTCTGCTGCTGATGGATGAATAGCTCATATTCTTGCTGATCGATCAGTTGCAGCGTCAATGCTCGGCGCGCCAGTACCCAGCGGCTAACGTGAAAATGTTGCTCAAGGTGGGGCAGATTATCCTGCCACTTCTCATAGCCCGGCTGCCAATGAGTGAGAAATTCTGTAGCCGGTACAAGGAACTCAGCGGCGACGGCATTGGATAAAATTTCTTCTTTTAGGTGCGTAGCGGTGCCACCATCGGAAACGCCGGACTGGCCGGTCCAGATATGGCATAGCTCATGGATAAGGGTGAACAGGCGTGCACCGGGCGCATCAGCATGATTAACAAAGATAATCGGCGCGTAATCGTCGGCAATCGCAAAACCGCGAAACTCTTCTACATGAAAGGGTCGGGAGTGATGGCCAAGGCTGGATGAACGCATTACCAGCACGCCAGCGGCTTCGATACGCTGAACCAGATCGCGGTAATACGTTTCCCAGTCGCCGCGCGTTGGGTGTGCCTTTACGCCCAGCCTGAAGCGCATATCCTGCACTATGGTTGCTACGTCATCCCGGCTGGAGAAGCGCCCGGCTAAATTAGCCGGTGCCACAAACTGTTGCTGCAGATACTCCCTGTACCACTCCTGACGCTGGAGCATAATCTTAAGTAGATCCAACAGCTCAGCACTGGGGCGCTGCACACCTTTGCCCTGTAAGGTTCGCAGGTCGGGTATCGGAAGCGTTTCGACGGGTGGTACAGCCAGGAACAGGTAGCCAAAAGGGACATGTGCTTTGTCTGCGAAGGTCATCGCCTGCTTGAAGGTGATATCGTGCTTACCCTCTTCCCACTGTTGCAGGCGCTCCGGACTGGTTCCACATTTGTGGGCAAACTGTTCCAAAGCAATGCCAGAGCGCTCGCGCGCCCAGCTCAGCATTGCCGGATTGATGTTTGCCTTTGTCACTTTGCAGCCCCTGTTGCCTGATTTTAATGGCGATGTGGGTAGTATGTGTCCAGCTTGGGCGGGGCGCAATAGTAGAACGGGTAATTAATCTCATCATCCAACCAGATATATAAGAATCGGAGTTATTCATTTCTATAACTTTATTATCATTTTAATCCTTTAACTCGGGAGTTTCACCAGAACTACAACTTACATTTGTTAGTTTTTCTGCTACAAATCTCATTTGGGATATCATATTTATATCTTTAGGGTAAGATATGTAGTAAATGTTGTCTATATTTGCAACTATGAATAACTCAGTTATATTATTTCTTTCTGTTTTAAGGTTTTTGAAAGTTGGCAGAATGTCAACTTCTTTAGTTATATAACATCTTTTTTCTAATCCAATTCCGAGTGAACGTATAAGGGTTTCTGTGGAGTATGAGCTTACAGGGCTTGGAAGTAACAAAAAAGAAAAGCACATCATGAGGGTGATTACAATGCTTGAGGGTAGTGGGCCCTTTTTTTTCTCGATTAACGGGAAGTGAAAAGATATAAAATTCATGATAAAAATCACTACTGAGACTGAAACGACTGCGTTCCATTCTGTAATGTTGTTTTTTTTAATGTACGTGCTAAATAAGTCATACATAACGAGAACAGAGAATAAAGATATTGCTGGTGAAAAAGCTAAAAGCAATCCTGTAAGTCTTTTAGTTGTAAAAAATTTTTTAAAGTGAAGATCAACTGTCAGAAAATGATGATAACCATAAAATATTAGAGATAGAATTGAAAAATAAATTAAAATTGCATCCCAGGATGTTGTTATTAGTAATACATAAGGCCAGCTTGCCAATAAAAAGCTCAAAATAACCACTGGAAGCCAACGGCGTTTTGTGAAAATTTTTATTTTAGAGCTCATCACTAAGCTTTTAGTGACAATAGGGCTAATCATATGGTTCGATACGACTGTAATGCTAACAATCATGGTTAGGAACAAAGAGTAGGTTAGAAAAAACGCGCCAAATGAAAGAAATATATTTGTTTTTACCAAATCGACGAACATGATGTTATGTTGCCTGGCAAAAGATAAGAGATATACGGCACCATAGCATATAAGAAACAACGGAGTGATTGTGGCCAATTTATTTATGATACTGAGTATTGCATCAAGCTCAGGTAGCCACTCTTTCTTTACCGGCTCTCTGAATTTTATTTTTCCCCTTTGCATTAAAGCTCCTTTGAATGATCAGTTAATGTTCCAGTGAGTAAAATAACTCTTCAATTTCTCGACCGTATGACGCCACCGTGGTGCCGTCGGTCTGCACACCGTGTTTTGATTACCGAAGAAGCCGACTTCAGTCACCGCCTCTTGTTCGTTACGGGTTTCAAGCCATTTAACTGAGACAAAATATTCTGACTTATCGGGATCATCCGCGTTGTCTCGATACCAGGCACCAAATTTGAGTACGTCCATTGCGAGTTTTTCGCCATCGTCAGTGTTAACCATAAAGCTGCTGGCCGGTTCAATGGCACTTTGTACCAGACCCACGCCTACATAGCCTGTTTTAGGAATGTTGACCCAGACGCGATCACCGGGTTGCAGCTGCTTTAATGTTTGGCTGTACCAGCTTCCGCCACCCGCACTGATAAAACCGTAGCGACGAGCCTCTTCCCAGACGCGGCTGTGTGGGTCGCCAAAGGAGACGTAAAACTCCCCGTTCCAGGGTTCTTTAGTGCTGCCATTTACACTTGTAACTGCTTGTGCAGCATTGGTTTGCGTCTCACTTGGGTCTATAAGCCAGGCACGGCTCAGGAATTGTTCGTCACCGTGCTGGAACACTTTGAAGAACAGCACGTTAATTGAGATACCATTCTTACTCAAGTAGTCGACGATACGTTCGGTGGAGGGATCCAACTCCGCTGCTACGATAATGATTTGGTGCGACTGGTTGAGAGACTCTTCTTCCAGTTCGGCATTGAAGCGTTGCTTAAATGCCTCACCCAAATTTCCACCGTCAGAGAATTTTTCATAAATCTGCGATAGGCGATCGGCGGTTAAATCATCCACCCAAGAGGCGTAATCCAGCGCCTGAGCAACCACTTCACGCGGCGTGCGATCGCGTTTAAGCTCAATCAGGATCAGCGACGCATCCGGCGCGATCGCCAGCAGATCGATACGCCCGCTGTCGAGCGTATTGACCTCCTCACCAATAATCATCCACTGATCGGATAGTATGGACGGATCTTGAATAATCATCTTCTGCAGCAGTTTTTCACTGGCAAGCTTACTGATGGTTAACGGCTGAGGATTATCTCCTACCCGCCAGATGGCATGATGAACCGGCATCGTCTGTTCCTTAGTTTAATGCTGCGTCGGTGAGGGCATCCGCCAGGTGGAGCTGGGTTTGTTGGACGGATTGCAGGCGGAATTTGAGCGTGTCGCAGAAAGTATCCATCTGGCTTATCTCGCTAAATACTGCACTTTGAATCCCGGCAGGAGGTACAGGAATTAGGATGTTTGACAGACTTTCAACATTCAATTTTGGCATTTTTATTCGATTCTCTGCCGCCCTAACTTGAATAAGGAACACTTCAGATAGTATCACCTTTAATAAATAACCAGTATTAAGGAAACAGTCTAAAGGATACATGTCTGCGCTACACAATCCATCATATTCTGCGATGAATGCTTTTGAGAGCGATGGACGTATTTTTGAATACACAATTTGGTTTTTATAAAACCTACTATTTGGCCCTTTTACCCCGGATTCCTTAACGGTTCTCTGTGAAATAACTTTCCCGGTTCCCTTTTCAATAATATCAGGCGCAACCTGAAAGAAGTCATAATAGTTTTCTGGCTTCACTAACTCTGCGCGAATATTAATTACACTACCGAAACGACACCATTCCCATCCCACCGGCAACTCAAAAGGTTTCTCATCCTCACTAATCGGCGGCAACGGTTTTTGTTTTTTTATTTTCCCTTCTTTCACCAGTTGCGCTTTTTCCTGCTCAATACGTTGAAGCAGTTCAGAAGCGGGCTCATCGTTAGGATCTTGCGGCACCAGTTTACCCATCACCGCCAGTTGCAAAATGGTTTGCTTAAGCGTATCGATACTCGCTTCGGTGGTAAACAGCGTGTCGAAATGCAGACTGATTCGCGCCCAGTTTTCGGCGAGTTCTTCGGCATTCTGGCTATCGGTCAGCGTTGCCAGCAGGGTTTCCACCAGTTGCTTATGCGCGTCCAGACTGGTCAAAGATTGCTGCTCCAGTTGGTCGCAAAGGGACAGAAGTTCATAGACTCTTGCAACAAGTCGATTTTGCTCATTGAACGGGGAAACTGGAATAAGTAAAGATTTGAGATGACCAGTTGCAATTCTAAAACGAGTAGCACCTTTACCGAATGACTCTACCTGCTCTCTAAAAACATTGCTATTTATAGCGTTAACTAAATATTCAGCTTTATAAATTATTGAAGGGCGCAATATAGCAATATCAACAACGGTAATTGCAGGCTGATTTAGTCCAGGATAAATACAAGCCCGACCAATTGGGCTAGGAAGACGTGCAATAAGAATGTCCCCCATAGATAACTGATTACAATTGAGCCTAGAGAAAGTTTCGGCATTAATATATCTCTCCGACTTATCTTTAAACTCACCAACTCCAATGTCGGCTAATTGAATTAAGCGATAGTTACCTTGAGGGTCTTGGTCTTTGCTCTCAATCCAATCGCCATCAAATAGCGACATTGGAGCAAGATCATTCAGCCTCACCCATTCCCACCCCTCCGGCAACTCAAACGGCTTCTCATCCTCGCTAATTTCAGGTAGCGGCTTCTGCTTTTTAATTTTACCCTGCTTCACCAGCTCCGCTTTCTCTGCGGCAATACGCTTTAATAGCTCAGACGCCGGTTCATCATTCGGGTCCTGCGCCACCAGTTTGCCGCGTACCGCCAGCTCCAGAATCAGCTCGCGCAGTTTCTTTATACCGTAAAGATCGATTTTGCCATTACTGCCGCGCCCCGCAGTGGAGCGGGTTTGCAGGGCAGAAGACCAGATATCAATATGGTCGGTGATCAGCTTCTCAACGGTCATCAGTTTGCCCCCTTGTTGCCTGCCAGCGCCGCACCAAGGATATCGCGGAGCTGATTGCGTAATTCGCTGATTTCAGCCTGCTGCTGCTGATAGGTTGCCAGCAGCTCGTCCGGATCGTGGCTAATGGTTTCGCCCTGGTAAGGGTTCTTGATATCGAGGTTAAAGTTACGCGCAATGATGTCGTCGATGCTAACTTTCCACGCCTGGTTATTTTCTACACGGCTGGCAAAGCCATCGGCTTCATTGCCCCACCAGTCAATTTCAGTCTGGAACTCTTCAAACTTCATTGGTTTGGTTTTGCTGTAGTTCTTTACGCCGTCCGGGTAGGGGTGCTCATAGAACCAGATATCCCGGGTCGGCTGGCCTTTGGTGAAGAACAGGATATTGGTCTTGATGCCGGTATACGGGTTAAACACGCCGTTCGGCAGGCGTACGATGGTGTGCAGGTTGCACTCTTCGGTGAGCAGCTTTTTGATTTTGGTTTTTACGCCTTCACCAAACAGCGTACCGTCCGGCAGGACCACGGCGGCACGACCCTTATCGGCCAGCACTTCGATAATCAGCTGCAGGAACAGGTCGGCGGTTTCGCGGGTCTGCATCTCCGCCGGGAAGTTTTTTTCGATACCGTCTTCTTCAGTGCCGCCAAACGGTGGGTTGGTAATGATGACGTCGAGCTGTTCATCCCAGGAAGCCAGCGGCTTATTCAGCGTGTTGTCATGGCGGATCTGTACCGGCACTTCAATGCCGTGCAGCAGCATATTGGTGGTACACAGCAGGTGCGGCAGCTGTTTCTTTTCCACACCGTGGATCTGCTGCTGCAGCGTCTGGTGGTCTGCGGTGTTTTTAACGTAGTGCTCTTTAACGTGGTCAAACGAACAGGCGAGAAAGCCACCAGTCCCGCAGGCCGGATCCATAATCGATTCGCCCAGCTTTGGATCAACGCGGTTAACCATAAAGCGCGTCACGGCACGCGGGGTGTAAAACTCACCCGCATTACCGGCGCTCTGCAGGTCGCGTAAAATCTGTTCGTAGATATCGCCAAACAGATGACGTTCCTGGCTACTGCTGAAGTCAATTTCATTCAGCTTGTTGATCACCTGGCGCAGCAGCGTGCCGTTTTTCATGTAGTTATAGGCATCGCTGAAGGCCTGCTTGACCACAAAGCCACGCGGGTTTTTATCGATTGGCGCGGTGAGGTTTTTCAGCGTCGGGAACAGGTCATCGTTGACGAAATCCAGCAGGTCATCGCCCGTAATCCCTTCGGCATTAGCGGCCCAGGTACGCCACAGATAGCGCTTAGGAATTGGCAGCTGATAATCATCCTGCTCCAGTTCCAGCTCTTCTTCCTGAGTGTCAAAAATTTTCAGGAACAGCAGCCAGGAAAGCTGGCCAAGGCGCTGGGCATCCCCATCGACGCCTGCGTCTTTACGCATAATGTCCTGCAGGGATTTTATGACTGAACTAATCGACATGTTTCTTTATCCATACTAAAAATGATGCCACCGGTGCAGTTAGCGGCCGGTGGCAGAATGATGAGGTTGATCAGGCAGATTGCGGCGGAAGCTGGTAAATTTCGTTTTCCAGATCGTGGACGGCTTTTTCATACGCCTGCTTATCGCCAAAGCTGCTTTTAATGATCTCTGCCGGGCGGCCAATGGTATCGAACGGTTTGAGTTTCAGTACCTGGATCCCTTCAATTTCCTGTACGCCGTCATCGGCATATTTATCCAGCAGCGTGTTAAGTACGTTCTGCGCGGGCGCGGAGTATTTGGTGAAGTAGTTACGCTTGCGCACGTTATCTGCCCGCTCTTTACGGGTATAGGCTGGCTGACCGTAAACCACATGGCAGAGCAGATCGAACGGGTCGAGATCTTTGCCTACTTCCTCTGCTAACACATCCCAAAGTATGCCCAGCTGCCGCAGTTCATCAATGATAACCTGCTTGCGCTCGGCAGATTGCCATTTACGGGTGAAGTCATCAAGCGAAGCGTAATCTTTATCTTTCAGCAGGGTTTTACGGGTGTAATCGCGGAAGGACTCGGTGACCAGTTTGCCGTCGGTATCATAATACTGCACGCGTTGGGCTATCACGCTGACTGAGACACCGTTGACGTAAAACTTACGCACTCTTTCTCCATCTTCCCCAGGAAGGGGGCCGGTATTGGAACCTGGAGTAGTAGTGTAAGTCCCTGCCGGTTCTTCTGCGCCTGTGGCCGGGTCGGGCTGAATTTCATCAGGCGTTTCATCATCCAGCTTGTCGTCAAAACCAGAGTCTGGGTCGGTGATTTCTTCCGGGTTTGTAACGATCACTTTTTCCGGTACGCCGTCGAAGCGCGGGTCAGCAAACAGCTCGGTCGCCTTCTTGAAGTCGAGAATAGTGAACCAGAGTTTGTTGTACTTCTCGTCGATGCGTGTACCACGACCAATGATCTGCTTGAATTTGGTCATCGACTGAATGTTCTGGTCCAGCACCACCAGCTTGCAGGTTTTAGCATCGACTCCGGTGCTCATCAGCTCAGAGGTGGTGGCGATAACCGGATAGGCTTTTTTCGGGTTAATGAAGTTATCCAGCTGTGCCTTACCAATGTCGTCATCACCGGTAATCTTCATCACATACTTATCGTTCTTCTTAACATGTTCAGGGTTGAGATTAACCAGCGCGCGGCGCATCAGTTCAGCGTGCTCAATGTCATTGCAGAAGACGATGGTTTTATCCATGGGATTGGTGCGCTTGAGGTAGTCAGTAATGGTTTGCGCGACCAGCTGGGTGCGCTCATCAATCACCAGGGTTCGGTTAAAGTCTTTCTGGTTATAAATACGGTCCTCAATCAGTTCACCGCGTTTATCAACCTGACCTTTAGTTGGCCGCCAGCCCTGCAGGTCGATATCGATATCGACGCGCACAACTTTGTACGGCGCGAGGAAACCATCCTCAATCCCCTCCTTCAGTGAATAGGTGTAGACCGGATCGCCGAAATAGTCGGTACTGGAAACTTCATGGGTCTCTTTCGGCGTTGCAGTCAGGCCAATCTGCGTTGCACTGCTGAAGTACTCTAAAATTTCGCGCCAGGCACTGTCTTCCGCAGCGCTACCGCGATGGCATTCATCGATAACTACCAGATCGAAAAAGTCTGGTGCCACCTGTTTGAAGGCTTTTTGATACTCTTCCTGCCCGGTAATGGCCTGGTAAAGCGCCAGCTGGATCTCATATGCCGGGTCAATAGTTCGCCCGGTGACTTTCGTCATCGCGCTGCCAAACGGCTGGAAATCGTTATTTTTAGTCTGGTCCACAAGGATATTACGGTCAGCCAGAAACAGAATGCGCTTCTTATTTTTCGCTTTCCATAAGCGCCATATAATCTGAAAGGCGGTATAGGTTTTCCCCGTACCGGTCGCCATCACCAGTAGTACGCGCTTCTGGCCTGCCGAAACGGCTTCGATGGTTTTATTGACTGCCTGAAGCTGATAATAGCGTGGCGATTTCCCGGTGCTGTCGTCGTAATAATCCTGGCTGATGACCGGCATCTGCTCGGCGGTAAACCCTTTCCATACGCAGTACTTATTCCACAGCTGTTCAGGGCTGGGGAAATCTTGCAGCGAGATTTCTGACTCAAGCTGCGAAGGATTGGTTTTGTCATGGAAGATAAAACCATCACCGTTGGTTGCGAATACAAACGGTACGTCCAGCAGTCCGGCATATTCCAGACCTTGCTGCATGCCTTTGCCAACTTCATGCTTATTGGCTTTGGCCTCGACGACGGCCAGAGGCAGGCCCGGTTTATGGTAAAGCACGATATCAGCGGATTTAACCGTAAGGCGTGCGGCTAGCTTGCCACGCACCACTACTTTACCCGCGCGCAGTTTCACTTCCTGGCGGATCTGCGCCATGACGTCCCAGCCAGCCTCTTTAATCGCAGGCAAGATAAACTTGGTGATGATGTCCGTTTCAGTCAACTGAGTCTTGTTCATGCCAGCCATAGCAAAGGTCTCTACGATTAAGAAGGGCTAATGATTTTTACATACAATAAACGCTTAAGTCATGGCTTAAAACATCATTTAAGCGCATCCGGGAAATCAAGTTATTCTTCAGTAGTTAGTTTGAGTTAGGGCAGCTTAACGGCTGAGTGTATGAAGTGGTCAGTAACACATTTAGCCATGTTTCATTCCGTTCAGGCCGCCGGTCGTGCGTCAGCCAGATATTTTTTGGTTGTATCCCGGCTATTTTGCTAATGAGAAGATTAAACCTACTCTCATCCATATCCGTAAACCTCCGCCCATCCTTCTCCCTCTCCCCGCAGCCGTACTTAAACGACAGATACCAAACCCCGCCCGGCTTCAGCGCCTTTGCCAGCTGCGCCATTACGCCCGGCAGTTCCGCCAGCGGCACGTGCAGCAGGGAAGCACAGCACCAGATACCCTCGTAGCGCTCCACTTCGGTGATGTCCTCGAAGCGCATCTGCTTAACCGGTAATCCCGAGTGCTGGCGCGCCAGCTCGACCAGTTCGGCGGAGGCATCGAACGCTTCCACTTCATAGCCCATCTCGCGAAACGCTTTGGCATCGCGCCCGGAGCCGCAACCGGCGTCGAGTATCCGCGCGCCCGGCTTGAGGTGGGCGACGAAAGGGCGATACATTTCGGACATATCGACATCCACCGTCTCGCTGAAAAAGCGCTGTGCGTGCAGCTGGTAATAGTCACTGTTCATCAGAAAATACTGTCCCCTTGTGCGGCGGGCTGCCAGGTGTGCAGCAGCGCATTGAGCGCGCTCTGCCAGCGCTGCTGCAGGAAGTTGTGGCGCTGCTGGCTGCTGCTGCCGGTTTGCTGGATCAGCGTTTCACGCAGCGGCAGGTGGCTGTTAATAAAGTATTCATTACGGTGATGTAGCCGCTCCAGCAGCTGCAGCGACGGGATGCGCGCAAACTTGCCTTCGTGACCGCGATTGCATGACTGGCAGGCCAGCACCAGGTTCCAGACGCCGTTGAGGTTGGCGTGCGTGGCGTGCAGCGACCAGGGAATAAAGTGGTCGACGTCGGCGAGGTTGTCATCGCCCGCCTGCAGG
>Ga0308166_1004782_pt1 | contig 10646 bp, 10 predicted proteins | sample PhyCR2_2_FD_202137 | JGI IMG/M metagenome (GOLD analysis project Ga0308166, IMG submission 202137) | Phyllosphere microbial communities from UC Gill Tract Community Farm, Albany, California, United States - DLSLCC.R2 | ecosystem: Host-associated > Plants > Phyllosphere > Unclassified | place... | reverse complement strand
TGCTGCGGGGGTATTTCATGAAGCTGTCTCCTGTTTTTATGTCGATGACGTGTCGGCGTCCGCAGGGGGGAGCGGCGTCGATGGTTGCTTCTTACAAAACCAGCCTGGCGAGGTCGAACCGCATGCATGCGGCTCTGTGTTTGAATTCATTCTAGATTGGTCTGACCACAAGATCAATGTGGCTAGACCAGATTATGGCGAGTGTGTGCTGGAAAAGCAACACATACGATGACTGATCTCAGTTTGCGGCGGCTTTCAGCGCGATGCGGACGGGGTGCGCCGCACGCTTGGCCTCGGCCGCTACGTAGGCCTGCCACGCCGACTTGGACGTGATGCGGCCGGCGCGGTCCCACGCGGCGCCGACCCAGTAGCGCAGCGGCTTGCCCGATTCCACGCGGGCCAGCACGAGGTCGTTCAGCGCGTCCTGCGCGAAGCCGGTCGCCGCGGGCAGCACGACGGCCGTGCCGAACGCGCCGTTCGCCGCCTGCTCGACCCATTGCAGCAGCGCGTGGTTCGCATCGTCTTTCACGAGCGCGATGCGCGCTTCCTGCTTTTTGTCCGAAGGCGTCCTGTTCAGGCCGACGGCCACCGTCAGCGCGGACGGTCCGCTGAACGTGAACGTACTGTCGATCTGGTCGAGCTGGCGGCCGGCATCGACGGTGAAGCGCTTGGTTTCCGTCACCTGGGTACCGGCCGCATTCCACGCGGCGTACGACAACTCGAACACGGCGCGGATCGGGCCATTGGCCAGCACCTTCCAGCCGGCCCAGTTGCTGCTCGTGTAAAGCTGTTTGCCGTCCCACACGCCCGTACCGCCGGCCCCGCGCGAGCGGCCGACGTTGTACATGTCCATGCCTTCGCCTTCGTCCTTGTGGTAATGGTCGTGGCCCTTGTTGTACCAGCGGTCCACGATGGGGTAGTCGACGCGCTTGAACCAGATATCGAGGCCGCTCGTCTCCAGCACTTCCTTGCCGCTGCCCGGCGCGGCCGGTGCGGCGAGGGCGGGGCCGTAGGTGCGGTGGCCGATGACGTCGTTCTCCCACGCGAAATCGTCGAGCCGTTCGGGCACGTAGCGCGCGAACGCCTTCGGTGCGAACGGCGGCGTGAGCGTGTCGCTCTTTTCGACGACGAACGTCGCCGTCTTTTCGCCGGGCCTGAAGTCGTGCTGGAACAGCAGTTCGCCGTACGCCGCGCCGACGCCGTGCGGGTCCTTGGCCAGCGGCGCCACGTTCGTCACCTGGTAGGGCAGCACGTGGCCGGCCGCATCCTTCACGACGAGGTGCTGGATCAGCGCGCCGGGCAGCGCCGCGTTCACGTCCTGCCACGGGACGACGATCGTTTCGGATGGACGCGCGGCGTCGAGGTCGTGGGTCACGGTGACCGTGAGTCGGTCGGCTGCGCAGGCGCTCGCGGACAGCACGAGGCCTGCGGCGCAAAACATCGTTTTCGCTTGCATGGTCGGGGCTTTCATCGCAGGGGTGTCAGGGATGTTCGCGGTAGCTGGTCTGCCCGCCGTCCTTCGGCACATAGTGATACGTGCGGACGCGGAACTGGATGTCGATCGCCGGGTTGTTCAGCAGCCGGATCATCTCCGCGCCGGCCAGCAGCATCGGACCGTAGCCGTGCATCGCCGTCGTGCTGGTGGGGCGGTTGTAGTAATAGACCTGGTCGCTCGCGAACGTCGTGCCCACGCATGTGCCTTCCACGCGGCCCTGGGCGTCGATGCGCGCGGACAGCGCGTTCCAGCCGGCCTGCGCGATCGAGCCGTACGTCGTCGGGCTGATCCAGCCTTCGTTGACGGCGTGCGCGAGCACGTACACGAACATGGCGCTGGCCGACGTCTCCAGGTACGAATCGTCGCGGTCGACCATCTGGTGCCACAGGCCCGCGCCGGACTGGCGCTCGGCGACGCCGCGCAGCGTCTTCTTCAGCTGCGCCATCACCTTCGGATAGCCCGGGTGGTCCTTCGGCAGCACGTCGAGGACGTCCGACATCGCCAGCACGGCCCAGCCGTTCGCGCGTGCCCAGTAGAAGCGCGGGGCGTCGGGATTGTTGGCGTTCCAGCCGTGCGTGTACAGGTTGCGCTGCGGATCGAACAGATAGTCCGTCATCTGCAGGACGTTCTTCACGGCGTCGTCGAAGTACGCGCGGTCGCCCGTCATGCGGCCCAGTTCCGCCAGCGCGGGGATCCCCATGTACATGTCGTCGGCCCACAGCGACACGGCCTGCGGGCGCTGGCGCGCGAGGGTGCCGTCCGGCAGGCGGAACTGGCGCTTCGCCACCCAGTCGCCGCACACCTTGATCTGCGCCGCGAGATCGGGGCCGATGCCGGCCTGGCGCGCACGCATCATCGCGGCGCACATCGAGCCGGCGTCGTCGAGCGCGCGCGGATCGAGGAAGTGCGCGAAGCTGTTGGCGCGCTCGAGGTGGAAGCGCTGCTCCTGCGCGCGGAAGTAGGGGAGGCGGTCGGCGAAGAATTGCAGGTGGCGCTGCGTGAGGGCGGCATAGCGCTTGTCGCCCGTCGCGGCCGTGGCTTTCAGCAGGCCGGCATGCACGACGCCCATCTCGTAGGCCTGCAGGCCGAAGTCGGCGTCACCCTTGTCGACGACGGCGTCGGCGACAGGCGTGCGGAAATCCGTGACGGGCGCACCGCTGCCCTTGTGCACGATACGTGTCGGCGTCTGGCTGTCGACATAGCCGCGGATGCGCTGCAGCGACGCCGCGATCTCGGCGACGACCGGCTTCTTGTACGGCACCGGATACGTGCCTTCGGCCGTGTCGTTCGGGTTCTTGTTGTCTGGGTTGCGATAAGGCCCCTCGGCATGCGCAGGGGCGGCAAGGCACGCGAAAGCGGCCAGGAAGGCGAGCAATCTGGATGGCGGCACCGTGTAGTCTCCGGTCGATTTTTTATGTGGTGGACGTTTTCCGTCCTTTATTTGGCCAGACCATTCTAGGTTGGTCTGGCCACTTTTGCAAGGTGGACTAGCCGGGGTGTGTTGTTGGGTGGCATACTGGCCTTCCCACGACGAGGCGGAGGCCAGGATGCGCAGGACGATATGTTGGATGGGTACGGCGTTGCTGCTGGCCGCATGCGCGGCGCAGCCCGTGAAGCCGCCCGCACCGGAGAGCTACACGGCCGAGACGACGTACGCGAAGCTGGCGCCTCGCTATCCGTTCATCCGCATCGCGAGCCGTGCCGTGCCGCCGACCGTGCGGGCCGTCACCGACGTCACCTATGTACGCCGCGGTGCACACGACCTGAAACTGGACCTGTATCTGCCCGCGGCGGCGGGCACGGCGCCACGCCCGGCCATCGTCTTCGTGCACGGCGGCGGCTGGCGCGCGGGCGTGCGCGCGAACTTCGCGCCGATGGCGATCCGCATGGCACCATCAGCTATCGCCTGTCGCCGGAAGCGCCATACCCGGCCGCGATTCACGACGCGAAGGCAGCCGTGCGCTGGGTGCGCGCGCACGCGTCGGACTACGGCATCGATCCGGACCGGATCGCCATCGCGGGCGGCTCGGCCGGCGGCCAGATCGCGGCGCTGACGGGCGTGACGAACGGAGAATCGCGCTTCGATCCGGACCGAGGCAACGGGGCGAGCGACGTGCAGGCGATCGTCAACATCGACGGCCTGTCGGATTTCACGTCGGAAGAAGCCCGCAAATACGAAGACGACCCGGCGAAGCAGCCGTCATCCGCCGGCGCGTGGTTCGGCGGCCGCTATGCGGAGAAGGCGGCGCTGTGGCGCGACGCGTCGCCGCTGTATCACGTGAAGGCGGGCACGCCGCCCATGCTGTTCATCGTCAGCGCGCAACGGCGTTTCAGCCTGGGGCGGGACGAGATGACCGAACGACTGCGGGCATTGGGCGTGCCGAACCGGGTCGTGCCCGTGCCCGACACGCCCCACAGCTTTTGGCTGTTCGATCCGTGGCTGGCGCCGACGGTGGAGGCGGCGGATGCGTTCCTGAAGGAGGTCATCCCGCCCCGAACGGATACTCCAGGCTCGCCGCCGGCTGCGTGAACCACTTCGGTCCGTTCGCCGTCATGTAGAAGTGATCTTCCAGGCGCACGCCGAATTCGCCCGGCACGCAGATCATCGGCTCATTGGAGAAGCACATGCCCGGCTCCAGCGCCCGGGTCTCGCCGCCGACGAGGTAGGGGCCTTCGTGGATGTCGAGACCGATGCCGTGGCCCGTGCGGTGCGGCAGGCCGGGCAGCTTGTAGCCGGGGCCGAAGCCGTTGGCCTCGAGCGCGCGGCGCGCGGCCTTGTCGACCTCTTCGCACGGCACGCCCGGCTGGGCCGCATCGAACGCCGCCCGCTGCGCCGCCTTTTCCGCGTTCCAGACGAAGCGCTGGCGCTCGGACGGTTCGCCGAACACGTACGTGCGCGTGATGTCGGAGATGTAGTTGTGGACCTTGCAGCCCGTGTCGATCAGCACCGTGTCGCCCCGTTGCAGGGTCTGCACATAGCTGACGCCGTGTGGGTACGCGGTCGCCTCGCCGAACAGCACGATGCAGAAATAGGAGCCGCTCGCGCCGACCTTGCGGTGCGCGAGGTGGATGAATTCTTCCACTTCCTTCGTCGTGATCCCTTCGTGCAGGATCGACGCCGCCGCCACGTGCACGGCCATCGTCATGTCCATCGCGCGCTGGATCAGCGCGATTTCCGCGTCCGACTTGCGGCTGCGGAAGTGCGACGTGACCGGGTGCGCATTCCGCAAGGTGTAGCCATCGGTCGCGGCGCGCATCGCGTCGAACAGGAACAGCGGCGTGCTGTCGTCGATGGCGAGCACGCTGCCGGCCCCGATGCCGCGCTGCTCCAGCGCGGCGCGCAGGCGCGCGGCGGGGCGCTCGTGCTCGTCCCAGACGGCGATGTCGCCTTCGACGACCATGAAACCGCGGATCGTGCTTTCCTCGAACGCGGGGGCGATGTAGACGAGGTCACCCTGCGCCGGCAGGATGGCGCCCACCATGCGTTCGCTGGGACTCCACTTCGTGCCCGTGAAATAAGTCAGGTTGCTGCCGGCGTTGAGATAGACGGCGTCGATGCCTTGCGCCGCCATGAACGCCTGCGCACGTTCGATGCGCGACCGGTGCTCGGCCAGCGCGATGGGCACGGCGCCCGCGGTCATGTCGCGCAAGGCGTCGAGCGCCGCCTGTTTGTCGGTGCCACCAATGTTCATGTTTCTCATTACCTCATTCAAAGTCCGACAGCGCCCGCGCGGTCGCGGGCATGATGGGCGTCCGGGCATCCTCGTGGGACCACCCGAACAGGAAGGCGCACGCCGCGCCGCAGGTCTTGCCCTGGCAGGGCCCCATGCCGACGCGCGTCGCCAGTTTCGCTTCGCGCCAGTCGCGGTGCGGCAGCAGGCGGGCCCGGGTCACGTCCTCGCAGCGGCACACGATCGTCTCCGGGCCGCACATCGTGCGCAGCGACGCGTCCGGCGCGAACGTGCGCGCCAGCAGCGCCGCGAACGCGTGCGACGCGCGCCGCAGCGGCAGGTCGCGCCCGGACGGGGGCAGGCCCAGCGCGGCCAGCGCCGCGATGCGTCCCTCGGCGACGGCCTTGTCGACGCCGCCGATGCCCGTGCATTCGCCCGCGGCCCAGACGTCCGTGCGGCTCGTCCGCTGCGCATCGTCGACCTGGATCGCGCCGTCGACGACGTCGCACCGCAGTGCGCGCGCGAGGTCCGTGTTCGGGACGAGGCCGAAGCCCGCCGCGAGGAAGTCGCAGGCATACTCGACGTCCTTGCCACCGGTCCGGACGACGACGCCGCGCACCGTATCCTCTCCCGTCGCTGCGACGAGCGTGGCGCCCGTCACGTACGGGATCCCGCGCAGCTCGGCGAACAGCGACGCCGCCTGCAGGAATTTCTTCCCGTGCCGCGACAGCAGTCCGAGGCCGAAAGCCGACAGGCGCGACCACGGCTGGTGTTCGACGATCGCGGCCACGTGCGCCCCCGCGCGCAGCGCCGTCGACGCCGCCGCCAGCAGCAGCGGGCCCGTGCCGGCGATCACGACGCGGCGTCCCGACACCGGCATGCCGCCCTTGATCAGCGCCTGCAGCCCGCCCGCGCCCGTGACGCCGGGCAGCGTCCAGCCGGGGAACGGCAGCGACAGTTCGCGGCTGCCCGAACAGAGCACGAGGCGCTCGAACGGGATGGCGGCGCCGCGTCCGCCCGTTTCCACGAGCAGCGTGCGGGAGTCCATGCAGCCGATGACCTGGGCATCCTGCATCACGGTGCAGCCGGGATGGCCGCGCAGGGTGTTCCACGCGATGCGTGCGCGTGCGTCGGTCCAGCGCGCGGGGCCGCCGCGCCAGATCTGGCCGCCCGGCGCATGATTATCGTCGATCAGGCAGACCCTTGCGCCGGCGTCGAGGGCGGTCCGCGCCGCGGACAATCCCGCCGGGCCGCTGCCGACGATGTGCACGACGTTCTTCACCAGTCGCCTCCCGTGGTGATGATCATGCCGTCCGCGCAGATCGTCCTGCACGCCAGCTGGTTGGCGCGGCCGTCGACGGTCACGCGGCATTCCTGGCACTGGCCGATGCCGCAGAACGCGAACCGGGGCTGGCCCGTGACCGAACGCCGCGTGCACGGCGACCGGGCGCCGACGAGCGCCGCGACGACGGTGACGCCGCGCGGTACGTCGACCGCGACACCGTCGACCAGCACGCGGCTCAGGGAATCAGGCGGGGACATGGGCGAACCTCGACGGTGAATAGGGGGCGGCCGCGATGGAAGCGGGACGGTCCAGCATCAGGTCGGCCAGCAGTTGCGCGGTGCCGAACGCGGTCGTCACGCCGAGGCCCTCGTGGCCCGCGGCGACCCACACGCGATCGAGCGTCGGATGGCGTCCGATGACGGGCCGCCCGTCGTAAGTCGCGGGGCGCATGCCGGTCCAGCTGCGGATGATTTTCATGTCGGCCAGACAGGGCAGCAGCGCGATGGCCGAGCGCAGCACGCGCGCCAGCACGCGCGGATCGACGTCGGCATGCCGGATGCCGTCCTGGCGGCACGACCCGATCAGCCATTGGCCCGTGATGCGGGGCTGGACATTCGCCGCGACGGCGACGGCGTCGCTGCCGGCTTCCGTCTGGCCCTCGGTTTGCCCATAATCCATGCTCACGACCTGGTGCGACAGCCGCCGCGGGTAGCGTGCCGTGATGGCGAGATGGCCCTTGCGCGGGAAGATCGGCATGTCCGGCAGCAGGCGCGTCACGGCGGCCCCCGTCGCGACGACGACGTCGCCCGCATCGATGCGTTCGCCGTCGGCCAGCGTGACGCCGTCGTCGTCGACGCGGGCGACGGCCGCGCCGAAGCGTGTCCTTCCCCCCAGCGCGACGAGCGTTTCGGCCAGGTTGCGCGCGACGGCGGGCGGGTACACGACGCCGTCGCGCGCGACGCGCACGCCGCCCGCCAGACCGGCGCGCAGGGCGGGTTCCACGCGCGCGAGCTGGGCGCCGGAGAGTTCGGTCGCATCCCAGCCGCGCCGCGCCAGGCGCCCGGCGCGGACGCGCGCCTGGGCCATCTGCGCATCGTCCTCGGCGACCCACAAGGTGCCGCAGCGGACGTGCTCCGCAAGGCCGGCGCGGGTGGACAGGTACGCGTCCCAGCGCGCCAGCGACAGCAGGCACAGGTCGAGTTCATCGTCCGTCTCGTCGAGGGCGACGAGGTGGCCCATGCCGGCCGCCGTCACGCCGCCGCCGGGGTAATCCGCGTCGACGAGCAGCACGTCGCGCCCGAGCGCCTGCAGCTCCGCCGCGCAGGCCGCGCCGACGATGCCGGCGCCGACGACGATCACGTCCGGATGCTTCACGCCAGCGCGGGCAGGGTGGGGCGGTTGGCGATGGCGGCGCGGATCGTCCGCTCCACCGCGTCGCGGCGCGCGCCGGCGAGCGGCAGGCGCGGCGCGCGCACGCGCTCGTTCGAACCGATCGCGATCGCTTCCGCGAGCTTGATGTTCTGGACGAGGTAAGTCGACACGTCCAGGTCCAGCAGGGGACGGAACCAGCGGTAGATGCGCAGCGCCTCGTCGTAGCGCCTGGCCTGGACCAGCCGCCAGATCGCCACGGTCTCCTCGGGGAACGCGAGGCCCACGCCGGCGACCCAGCCCTGCGCGCCGACCATGAGCGCTTCGAACGCGAGGTTGTCGACGCCGGTCAGCAGGTCGAAGCGGTCGCCGAAGCGGTTGATGATGTCGGTGCTGCGGCGGATGTCGTCCGACGATTCCTTGACGGCGACGAAGCGGGGATCGTCCGCCAGTTCTTCCATGATCTCGATCGTCACGTCGACGCGGTAGGCGAGGCGGTTCGAATAGATCATGACCGGCAGGTCGCCCGCCTGCGCGATGGCGCGCAAGGTCGCCACCGTCTCGCGCGGGTCCGTGTGGTAGATCGTGCTGGGGACGACCATCAGGCCGTCCGCGCCCGCCCTGGCCGCCTTCTGCGCCAGCGCGCACGCATCGCGAGTGGACGCTTCCGCGACCGTCAGCAGCGCGGGCTTCGCGCCGGCCGCTTCCTTGCAGAGTTTCAGGACGTCGATGCGCTCCTCGTGCGACAGCATCGGGCCCTCGCCCAGCGAACCGCAGGCGATGAGGCCATCCACGCCGGCGTCCATCTGGATGCGGAAGCAGCGCAGCATTTCGTCATGGTCGAGCGAGCCGTCCTCGGCGAACTTGGTGGTGACGGCGGGAAGAACACCTTTCCACATGGGGTCTGTCTCCTTTGCTTGAAAGGTCACATGCTAGGCCTGTTTGGCGCCGGGGTCTTGCGTGAAGCGTTCGCCGGGGAGGCCGAAATCGGCACAGCGCCCGGCCGCCGTTTGCCATGCCGGCGTAACCCGCCTATATTGGCGTCCGGGAGGACAACATGATCGACGACACCACCATCCGGGCCATCGACACCATCGGCATGCAGGCCGTCGAAGCGATCTTCGACGCCCTCGGCGACGTCGCATTCTTCGTCAAGGACCGGGACGGCCGTTACCTGAGCATCAACCGCACGATGGTGCGGCGCTGCGGAGTTCGGCACAAGAAGGATGTGCTCGGCAAGACGGCGCTGGAACTGTTCCCGCGCGCCTTGGCCGAGACGTATCTCGCGCAGGACCGGCAGGTCATCGCCAGCGGCACGGCGATCGACAAGCAGCTCGAGCTGCACATCTACCCCGGCCGCGGCCGCGGTTGGTGCATCACGAAGAAGATTCCGCTGTTCGGCAAGGATGGCGACGTCGTCGGCCTGATCGGCACGTCGCAGGATCTCGGCCTGCTGGACGACCTGCACCCGGCGTACCGGCAGATCGCGCGGATCGCGCAGCACATCAGCGACCACTATCGGGAGAATATCTCGCTGAAGGCGCTGGCGGAGGAAGCGGGACTGTCGCTGTCGCGCGTGGAACGGCTGTTCCAGAAAGTGTTCCAGCACTCGCCGCGGCAGCTGCTCGTGCAATGCCGGCTGGCGGCCGCGCGCACCCTGATCGAACAGGATCCGGGCGCGAAGATCGCGGCCATCGCGTACGAATGCGGCTATACGGACCACAGCGCGTTCAGCCGCCAGTTCAAGTCGTACGTGGGCATGAGCCCGACCGAGTACGGGCGGCAGATGAAACAGGACTAGGCGGGGAGGCCCCACGCGAACGGATCGGTGTCGTCGAACAGCAGCGTCGACTCGGCGCTGACCCAGGCCGTGCCGCGGATCGTCGGCGCGACGGTATCGCCCGCGCGGCGGTAGCTGCCTTCGAACACGCTGCCGATGATGCTCTCCTGGCGCCACACGGCGCCCTGTTCCAGGTCGCCATCCGCCGCCAGGCAAGCCAGTTTGGCGCTGGTGCCCGTGCCGCAGGGCGAGCGGTCGTAGGCCTTGCCGGGGCACAGCACGAAGTTGCGGCTGTCCGCGATGCGTGATGGGGCGAACAGTTCCACGTGGTCGATGGGCGCGCCGCCGTCCCCGGTGATGCCTTGTGCGGCCAGCGCCGCCATCACGGCTTGCGCGAATGCGGTCAGCGCCGGGACGTTGGCCGGCACGATGTCGAACGCATGGTGCTTGATGAGGAAGAACCAGTTGCCGCCCCACGCCACGTCGCCGCGCACGGTGCCGTGGCCGGAGACGTCGACGTGGACGTCCTTGCGCGTCCGGTACGACGGGACGTTGTCGATGCTCACGGAACCGTCCGCGTGCAGCTCGGCCGTCACGACGCCGACGGGCGTGTCGATGCGGTGGCGTCCGGCCGTGATGCGGCCGAGGTGGGCCAGCGACACGACGAGGCCGATCGTGCCGTGCCCGCACATGCCCAGGTAGCCGACGTTATTGAAAAAGATGACGCCCGCCGCGCAGTCCGGGGCATGCGGTTCGCACAGCAGCGCGCCCACGAGGACGTCCGAACCGCGCGGTTCGCACACGGTGCCCGTGCGGATGTGGTCGTGCCGTTCGCGCATGCGCGCAAGGCGCTCCGACAATGGCCCGCCGCCCAGGTCCGGGCCGCCGTCGACGATGAGCCGGGTCGGTTCACCGCCGGTGTGGGAATCGATGATCGAGATCTTGTTCATGTGATATGCCGTTGTCGGAGACAGGGCACAGCCTACCCGCCGCGCCGTGGCGGGTCTTGTTGTTTTTACGCGTTCCGGACCGTGAATATGGCATACA
>Ga0308166_1004778_pt1 | contig 10654 bp, 7 predicted proteins | sample PhyCR2_2_FD_202137 | JGI IMG/M metagenome (GOLD analysis project Ga0308166, IMG submission 202137) | Phyllosphere microbial communities from UC Gill Tract Community Farm, Albany, California, United States - DLSLCC.R2 | ecosystem: Host-associated > Plants > Phyllosphere > Unclassified | place... | reverse complement strand
ATCAGATTGATGTAGAACAGCCAGTGCCACGAAGAAAGGTCAGTGATCCAGCCGCCGATCACTGGTCCCAGCGTGGGCGCCAGCGAAGCCACCGCGCCGATGGTAGCGGCGGCAATCACCCGTTGCTTGCCCGTGAAGAAAAAGAACGCAGTGGTGAACACCAGCGGAATCATCGAGCCGCCGAGAAAGCCTTGCAGCGCGCGAAAGGCAATCATGCTCTGGATATTCCAGGCCAGGCCGCAAAGCAGACTGGCGAGGGTAAAACCGACCGCCGATGCGCAGAACAGCCAGCGCGTGGAAAACACCCGCGATAGCCATCCCGACAACGGAATCACAATGATCTCGGCGATCAGGTAGCTGGTCTGCACCCACGCGGTTTCGTCGGTACCGGCGGACAGGCCACCGCCGATATCGCGCAGCGACGCCGAAACAATCTGGATATCCAGCAGGGCGATGAACATGCCGATGCACATCGTCGCGAAGGCGAACACTTTGGTCGCCGTGCTCATGTCCGCCGCGTTGAAGGGTTGCGCAGGAGCGGCGAGGCGGGTGCTCATGGCGCGACGGCTATGGCGGAGGTTTCAGGCTCGGCGCGGGTGTCGACTTCAGCGGTCACCGACAGGCCGGGGCGTAAATGGCCGAGCACACCGTCGGCAGGATCCAGGACAATTCTCACCGGCACGCGCTGGACGATTTTGGTGAAGTTGCCAGTGGCGTTTTCCGGCGGCAACACGCTGAACAGCGAGCCGGTGGCGGGGGCGAGGCTATCGAGATGACCGTGGAATTCCTGGCCGGACAGCACGTCGGCGAGGATGCGCACCCGTTGCCCGGGTTTCATCCGCGCCAGTTGATCTTCCTTGAAATTGGCATCGACCCACAGACCGCTGGCCGGCACCACCGACAGTTGCTGAGAACCGGCCTGGGCATAGGCGCCGACCCTGGCGCGGCGATTGCCGATCACCCCGTCGACCGGCGCACGCAGTTCGGTGTAGCCGAGGTTCAACTGGGCCAGATCGCGTTCGGCGCGGGCTTGCTGAAGGGCAGCGCGGGCCTGTTGTTTCTGGGTTTCGATCACCGCCAGTTGCCGTTGCGCGGCGAGCAGTTCGGCCTGGGCGCGGGCGCTGAGGGCTTGGGCGGTTTTGAAAGTGGCGTCGGCACGCTGCGCACTTTCCACCGACACCGCGTTGCTGCTCACCAAGCGCTTATAGCGCGTATTGTCATCCCGCGAGCGTGCGGTCTCCGCGCTCGCCGCATCGATACCGGCGCGGGCCTGACCGATCACGGCGTGCTGCAATTGTTCGGTGGCGTCAAGGTTGGCCAGCAGCGCTTCTTCAGCAGCCACGGCACCTTCGGCCTTCGCCAGATTGGCGCGATAGTCGCGGGCATCGAGACGGATCAACACATCGCCAGCCTTAACCGGCTGGTTATCGCTGACCAGCACCTCGTCGATGTAGCCGGCCACTTTCGGTCCGATCACCGTGACGTTGCCGCCGATGTAGGCATCGTCGGTCTCCTCGAGAAAACGCCCGGTGCTCCACCAATGCATGGCGTACAAGCCGCCCAGGATCAGTGCGAGCAACGGGGCGCCCGCGATCAACAGGAGTTTGCGCAGCGCAAGTCTGGTCTTGACCGGAACGGGATCGGGGGAGGGCATGCTGGTCATGGCGTCTGTACCTGAGGAAACGAGGCGTTATTACAGTCGTAATATGACGCGAGTAATATTTGGTGGCAAATTATTTCTGCGGTCGATCGTCGTTTATCCGGATTTGCCGGCAACAGCGCGCATTGCGTTGGATTAATACGAAGCATTACTATTCACGCCCTTTCCTCACCACGCCGCCCATCTCCATGCGCTCCCGCAGATCCGGCTTTTTCGAGCATTACGAAGAGTTGATCGGCACCTGGACTCGGCGCCTGCGCAATCGCGCGCAGGCCGAGGATCTGGCGCACGACACCTTTGTGCGGGTGCTCGAGGCGGATTCGGCGGCGGTGCAGCAGCCGCGCGCTTATCTGCACCAGACGGCGCGCAATATCGCGGTTGATGGGTATCGGCGTGAGGACCGGCGCGGCACCATGGAGTGGGAAGCGGTCGATGACAGTGCGTCGTCGGCGGGCGATCCGGAGCATTACATGCACGCGATCCAGCTGGCCGATTCCATCGAACGCGCGCTCAGCGAATTACCGCTCAACTGTCGCAAGATCTTCGTCTGGCAGAAGATCGAAGGGCTGACGCAGGCAGAAATCGCCGAACGCCTGGGGCTGTCCAAGAATATGGTCGAAAAGTATATGATCCGCACCCTGCGTCATCTGCGTGAGCGGCTGGATGGATTCCAATCATGAGCGCTCGCGCCTTTTCATTCTCAGCCGGACAGGACATTCCATGATGGAAACGGGTGATTGCGCCTGTGGGAAAACGGCGGTGCGTGACGAGGCGGCGGCCTGGTTCGTGCGTTTGCAGGAACCGAATGTCAGCGTCGAGCAACGGCGGCGCTTCGACGCCTGGCTGAACGAGCATCCGCAACACCGCGAAGAATTCCAATTGCTGCAAGGCCTGTGGACGGCGGCTGATCTGCTGCCGACTTCGCGCCTCAAAGCGCTTGCTGAAACACCGCCAACTCGCCGCGAGCGCCGGCCATTGCTGCGTTATGCGGTGGCCGCGAGTGTTCTGGCCGTGGCGCTGGGGCTTGGCCTGTTCAGTGGACTGAATCATCCGAGTGGCTACCGCGCCGAGTTCGTTACGGCGCTGGGCGAGCGCAGACATGTGGCGTTACCCGATGGCTCGGTGATCGATCTGAACAGTCGCAGCCGCTTGCAGGTGCGCTACGAGCAGGATCGACGTGTCATCGAATTGAGCGCCGGCGAGGCGATGTTCAGCGTTGCACACGACCCCTCGCGTCCGTTTATTGTCGAGGCCGGCAGCGGCAAGGTCACGGTCACCGGCACGCGTTTCGATGTGCGCCGCGATGCCACGCACACCCGCGTGGCGGTGGAGCAGGGCACGGTGAAAGTGCAGGCAAGTGCTGCGCCGGACCACGAATTCATCAACCTCACCGCAGGCCTCGGCACGTCGGTCGATGCGCAAGGCAAAGTCCTGCCGGCCTACGCGGTCAACCCGGCGCAGCTGACTGCGTGGCGCAACGGCAAACTGGTGTTCAACAACGCCAGCCTCGGCGAAGTGGCGGCTGAAGTGTCGCGTTATCGGGATAAGCCGTTGATCGTTTCGCAACCGGGCGTGGTCAGCCTGCGCCTGACCAGCGTGTTCAAATCCGATGACACCGACGCCTTGCTCAAAGCCTTGCCGAACATCCTGCCGGTGGCCGTGCGCACCCTTGCCGACGGCAGTCAGGAAATAATTTCCAGATAGCATTCAGGTTTTTTCCCCGTTCATCGTCTTCGTGTTCAACTGCAACTGGTTTGCATTAACAGCCGCACACTCTTGCGATCCACAGGACTCCGTACGACGTGAACATCACCACCCACCACAATAAAAAATCCCCTTGGCTGCCATTGGCGCTCGCGCTGGCCGTCAGCGCAGCGATGCCGTCGGCGTTCGCCGCTGAAGCCATTCATATCCGTGCGCAACCGCTGGGCCAGGCCTTGAGCGAACTGGGCCAGCAAACCTCGCTGCAGGTGTTTTTCAGCCCCGAGCTGGTGGCCGGCAAACAGGCGCCTGCGGTCGATGGCGACCTCTCGCCGGAACAGGCCTTGCGTCAGCTGTTGCAGGGCAGCGGACTCGATTATCAGATCAACGAGGGCTCGGTGACGCTCGCCCCAGCAGCCACCTCCGCAGCCAGCAACGGCCCGCTGGAGCTCGGCGTGACCGACATCAAAGTGGTCGGCGACTGGCTCGGTGACGCTGACGCGGCGGTGGTGCAGAACCATCCGGGCGCACGCACGGTGATTCGCCGCGAAGCGATGGTCGAGCAGGGCGCGATGAACGTCAGCGACGTGCTCAAGCGCGTGCCGGGCGTGCAGGTGCAGGACTCCAACGGCACCGGCGGCAGTGATATTTCCCTTAACGTGGGCGTGCGCGGTCTGACGTCGCGCCTGTCGCCACGCTCGACTGTTTTGATCGATGGCGTGCCAGCGGCGTTCGCCCCATACGGTCAGCCGCAACTGTCGATGGCGCCGATTTCCTCGGGCAATCTCGACAGCATCGACGTCGTGCGTGGTGCCGGTTCCGTGCGCTACGGGCCGCAGAACGTTGGCGGCGTGATCAACTTCGTGACCCGGGCGATCCCGGAAACACCCACCGGTGAAATCGGCACAACGCTGGAGACCACGCAGTACGGTGGCTGGAAACACATCGACAGCGCGTTCCTCGGTGGCACCGCCGACAACGGCATGGGCGTCGCGCTGTTGTACTCGGGTGTCAACGGTCACGGCTATCGCGAGCGCAACAACGGCAACGACATCGACGACGTGCTGCTCAAGACCCATTGGGCACCGACCGATCAGGACGATTTCAGTCTTAATTTCCACTACTACGACGCCAGCGCCGACATGCCCGGCGGTCTGACCCAGCGCCAGTACGACGACAAGCCGTACGAGTCGGTGCGTGACTACGACCAGTTCACAGGCCGGCGCAAGGATGTGTCGTTCAAGTGGATTCGCCAGATCGACGAGCGCACTCAGGCGGAAATCCTCACCTATTACACCGACAGCTTTCGCGGCAGCACCATCGCCGCGCGCGATCAGCGCACCCTCAGCTCGTACCCGCGTTCCTACTACACCCTCGGCATCGAGCCGCGCGTGTCGCGGGTGTTCGATGTCGGCCCGACCACCCAGGAAGTCAGCGTCGGTTATCGCTATCTGAAAGAGGCCATGCACGAAGAATCGAGTCGTCTGGCACTGGTCAACAATCAGCCGGTGGTCACGCCGACTTCCGACGGCCATGTATTCCAGGATCGCACCGGTGGCACCGAGGCCAACTCGGTGTATGTCGACAACAAGATCGACGTCGGCAACTGGACCATCACCCCGGGCATTCGTTTCGAACACATCAGCACCGACTGGCACGACCGCGCCGTACTCGACACCGCCGGCCGGCCGGTACCGGAAAAAAATCGCAGCATCGAAAGCAACGAACCGTTGCCGGCGCTGAGCGTGATGTATCACCTGTCCGATGCGTGGAAGCTGTTTGCCAATTACGAGACTTCGTTCGGCAGCCTGCAATATTTCCAGCTCGGTCAGGGCGGTTCCGGTGACAGCACTGCCAACGGGCTGGAGCCGGAAAAGGCCAAGACCTACGAGATCGGCACGCGCTACAACGATGATGTCTGGGGCGGAGAGGTGACGCTGTTCTACATCGACTTCGATGACGAGCTGCAATACATCAGCAATGACGTCGGCTGGACCAACCTCGGCGCGACCAAGCACCAGGGCATCGAAGCGTCGGTGCATTACGACATGGCGGCCCTCGACCCGCGCCTCGATGGCCTGACCGCCAACGCCGGTTTCACCTACACCCGCGCCACTTATGAAGGCGAGATCCCCGGCTTCAAGGGCCGCGATCTGCCGTTCTATTCTCGGCAGGTGGCCACGGTCGGTTTGCGTTACGACATCAATCGCTGGACATACAACATCGACGGCTTCGCCCAATCGAAACAGCGCTCGCCGGGCACTGGTGTGAATGCGGATGGCAGCTTCAATGGCAATTACATCACCGAAGGCACGGCGGACGGGCAGTACGGCGACATCCCGGGTTACGTGACCTGGAACGTGCGCGGCGGCTATGACTTCGGCCCGCAGGTGTCGAACCTCAAGCTCGGTGCCGGGGTGAAGAACGTCTTCGACAAGCAGTACTTCACCCGTTCCAGCGACAACAACTCGGGGATGTATGTCGGCGCGCCGCGCACGTTCTTTGTGCAGGCGAGCGTCGGTTTCTAAGCCTTCGGCTATTGCTGGACTGGTGCGCAGGGGTTCAGCAATAGCCGTTCTCAGCTATTGAGGTATCAGGAAATTGATAACCGGGCCGGGATTGCCCACCAGATCTGCACCTTTGAGGCAGATGCTCTGCCGGCCATTTGCGAGGGAGACATGGAACACGCCTGTGGAGCCAGACACACGTTGGAATCCACGCTCGTCATGGCAATCGATATGCTCCGGCTGACCAGACTTGTACTGAAACCGAAAAGGATCCAGATCCGGTAGAGCCGGAAAAACCCTGATATCGTAGTCATCGCCATTCACCCACTCAACTTTATAGGTCGGCGCCAATGGCGCTGGCGCTTCCAGCAACCACCGCCAATAGACGCTGGCGGTCTTCCCTTCCGACTGTTTTGGCGCGTCCGTAGGCCGCTGTTGACCGATCAGGCAAAAAAAATACAGTCCCGCACCTTCTTTGAGTTCATGACTCAACTCATTTTCCGAATCAGGTCGAGCGGTTTGTATTTGGCTGTACCCTGCAAGTGACTGACATTCATCCAGAGTGCGCGTATAGCGATAGCGATAGAACGGGGCGCTCACTGAGAAGTTTTGCACCCACTGCCATGGCAATATCTGTCCGTGCTCGTCACGCTCGACCTTGATGTAATCGCTATCTTGCGATGCTCTTGGAAAAGACCATGCCGCTCCCAGGGGGCACTCACCCGGGCGCGGGTCAAATTGTCCTTTGGTGAAACAAGCGCCCAGGCCCTGAGTCGTCGAGGCATAGTTGGTATCTATACGCTTGTCGACCTGTCCGGCAACGACTTCGCAGGGAGCGCCTTCTTTACAACGATTGCGCCCACTTCCGTGGGTTGTAGTGCCCAGCACACCCACGATTTCATTGGTATAGCGCGCAAGCACCGGCGAGCCGGATAACCCACTGACGACACCCAGGCAGCGGTTGCTCGATTGGCCGATCCATCGCCATGGACCTTCGATGACAGACGCCGGGTGTTCTTGTCTGCATGCCATTCGCTGAATGAAACCGTCGATGGGCGCGCCCGTGATGAGAATGTTTTCTTCGGTGGCCAGTGGCTCATCTGCCAGTTTCAAAGGCTCGATACCGTCTCTGACCAGTTGTTCCAGAGACGGAGCAAGTTCAATGATAGAGATGTCTTGACCCCGCAGCGTGCTCCAGGCAATCCGATTCACAGCATAAGAGCGATTTTGCGGTTGAGTGTCGAAAAAATAATTGAATGTCACCCGGCCCTTCGCAGGTTCATTGACGACGATCTCGTTGTTGCCGACCTCCGGGTGTGTGCAGTGCCCAGAGGTCAGTACATAGGCCGGGTGCGACAGCGTACCCGATCCGCGGGTATCAATGAGTGTGCCGGAGCAGGTCATGCCGCCTTCAACTTCGACGCGGCCAATGGCTTGCCAATGCGCATATTGCCCGTTTGCATTGGCCAGTCGCTGAGCGGGAGCAAAGTTGACTGTGCCTTCGCCCCAGTCGTATCGACTGACAGAGAGACATCCCTGGAGAAGAGCAATGACTGCAACGGCACATCCCATTCTCATATTCACGGTGGATTTCCTTTCCGATGGAGGGGAGAAATCAACATGATTCATGAGGCTCAGGCTTGTCTACTGTCAAACCTGACAGGTGTCGCACTGATGTTCAGACCTTCAATGTCTTCCCACCGATCGCCACAGCCACCAGCAAAACCGCCATCAATCCAAAGGCAAAGCTCAGACTGCTGGCATGCGCGACAAAACCGATCACCGCTGGCCCGGCGAGAATACCGGCATAACCGAGGGTGGTAATCGCCGGCACCGCGATGCTTTCCGGCATCACTGTTTGTTTGCCCACCGCCGTGTACAGCACCGGCACGATGTTCGAGCAACCGGCGCCGACCAGCGCATACCCGAGCAGCGCCGCTTGCCAGCTCGGTGCGAAGGTGGCGAGAAACAACCCCGCCGCCGCCAACAGCCCACCGAACAGAATGATCCGCGTCGCACCCAGCTTGCGCACGATGCGGTCACCGAGCAGGCGGCCCACGGTCATGGTCAGGGCAAACGCTGCGTAGCCCAGGCCTGCGTAGGCCGTGTCGATCCCGCGTTCCTGAGCGAGGAACACTGCGCTCCAGTCCAGCGCCGCGCCTTCGGTGAGGAACACGATGAAGCACATGCCGCCGATAAACAGCACGATGCCATGGGGAATGGCGAACGCCGGGCCGGAGCTTTCGCTGCCGTAGGGCAACATGTGCGGCACGCATTTGAGTAACGCGCCGATCAGCAACACGACGACGACCAGCATCGCCGCCAGCGGCGTCAGGCCGAGGCCGAGCAGGGCGCTGACGCCCGCCGCGCCGACGATGCCGCCGAGGCTGAACAAACCGTGGAACCCCGACATCATGTGCTTGCCGCTGGCGCGCTCGACGATCACCGCTTGCAGGTTCACCGTCGAATCCACCGTGCCGAGGCCGGCGCCGAACATGAACAACGTGGCGATCAGCGCCGGGATCGACGACACCGTCGCCAGCAACGGCAGCGCCGCGCAGATCAGCAGGGTGCCGCCGGTGGCCACACGTCGGCAACCAAAACGCGTGGCGAGAATCCCCGCCAGCGGCATCGCCAGAATCGAACCGACGCCCAGGCACAACAGCAATAAACCCAGCGTGCCCTCATCCAGCCCGGCCCGGGCCTTGGCATAAGGGACCAGCGGCGCCCACGCGGCAATGCCGAGGCCAGCGATGAAAAAAGCGACGCGGGTAGACATCTGTTGCAGACGTCCGGGGACGAAGGTGTCTTGGGGGTTGAGGCTGGTCATATCGATCCTTGGCAAAAAAACAACTGCATCCCGAGTGACATTCTGACGGCGTTGAGGTTCGATCTCAGGCCTTTCGGGGCATAACGGTGGACATCCTACCCTGTGGGAGCGAGCAAGCCCGCTCCCACAGGGTGTGTATTAATCATTAGAGTGGCGTTCATCCATACGAAGGTAAACGGTCGGCAATGACAAGCTTCTACGACGCACGCGGCAATATCTACGCCGTGGTCTCACCCCAAGACTTGCGCGAGGCCGGAATCGCTTTGCCGACAAGCGCCACCGACTGCGCCGCATCTCGGCAGCAATGGAGCGAGGCCGCCATCGCTTTGTGCTGCCACTGGCCGGAAGCGCAACGCCCGGCCAACAGCAAAGCCCACCGCAGCGATGGCCTGCTGATCGGCCCATTCCAGGCAGCGGCGCCGTTCGATGTGCTGATCGTCAACACCGACGGCAGCCTCGCCGAACGCAGTGGCAACGGCCTGACGATTTTTTCTCAGGCGCTGACGGAGCAAGGAATCATGCCCGAGCAGGGCGCGGTATTGCGCGTTCATCATGACAAGGGCGAGGCGCTGGAAACCTCAGTGAAACCCGCCGAAGTCGAAGGCGTGCGCGGTTTCTGGCTCGACCTCGGCCAGCCCACATTTGGCCCGGAGGCTGTGGGGGCGCAGGCCGTTCAGAGCGTTCAGTTCAACAATCGCGACGTCAGCCATGTCCAGCCCCTGGCACAGCTCGATCCCGCTTGGACCCACAGCCAATTCGTCCGTATCGGCAATCCTCATTGCGTGACGCTGTTAAGCGATCCGGCCATGTTGCCGAGTAACGAGCAGATGCGTGAATCACCGCTGAACCAAAGGCTGACGGCAATTGCCTATGCCATGCCCACCGGTGCCGGCAATCCGTGCCCGGCGGGCGTCAATCTGCAATGGGCCGTGCTGGTGTCGCCGCAGAAAATCGCTGCACGGGTATTCGAGCGGGGCGAAGGTCCAACCGCGTCTTCCGGCACCAGCGCCAGTGCGGTCGCGTGTGCAGCGTGGCGGGTGGGTTGGGTCGAGGCGGGGGAAGTGCGGGTGGTCATGCCCGGCGGCACCGCACCGGTTTTGCTTGAGGTTTCGGAAGGGGAGTTTCTGCGCGTCAGATTGTTTGGCACGGCGCGGTTGGCGGGTTGATTCGGCCGACGCCATCGCTGGCAAGCCAGGCTCCCACAGGTTTTGCGTGAGGGCCCAATCATGTGCTCAACACAAAACCTGTGGGAGCCTGGCTTGCCAGCGATGAGACCATCAGCCCCAGCGCAATCTCAATTGAACTCCACCACCGGCATCTGCCGCTTCATCAACACCTTGCCGCCTCGAATCGAATACAGCGGCAGCCCCTGGCTGCGGATCACTTCGTAATCGCTGTCCGCTGAGAGAATCAGCAGGTTCGCCGGGCGGCCCTGTTCCAGTCCGTAACGTTCGCCCAGGTGCATGGCCTTGGCGCTGTTGTCGGTGACCAGGTCCAGGGCGCTTTGCAGGTTGCGATAGCCGAGCATGTGGCAGATGTGCAGGCCGGCCTCGAGCACGCGCAGGATGTTGCCGTTGCCCAGCGGGTACCACGGGTCGACGATCGAGTCCTGACCGAAACAAACATTCATGCCGGCTTCGAGCAGTTCATTGACGCGGGTCACGCCCCGGCGTTTCGGGAAGTTGTCGAAGCGTCCTTGCAAGTGAATGCTTTCGGTCGGGCAGGAAACGAAACTGATTCCGGAATGGCCGAGCAGGCGGAACAGTTTGGCGCAGTAGGCGTTGTCGTATGAACCCATCGCCGTGGTGTGGCTGGCGGTGACGCGGGCGCCCATGTCGCGGCTGCGCGCTTCTTCGGCGAGCACTTCAAGGAAGCGTGAATGCGGATCGTCGGTCTCGTCGCAGTGCACATCGACCAGGCAGCCGGTGCGCTCCGCCAGGTCCATCAAAAACTTCA
>Ga0308166_1004777_pt1 | contig 10654 bp, 13 predicted proteins | sample PhyCR2_2_FD_202137 | JGI IMG/M metagenome (GOLD analysis project Ga0308166, IMG submission 202137) | Phyllosphere microbial communities from UC Gill Tract Community Farm, Albany, California, United States - DLSLCC.R2 | ecosystem: Host-associated > Plants > Phyllosphere > Unclassified | place... | reverse complement strand
TCTTGTCGACCAGGAAGTGTAAACACGGTTTTACACTTCACGCAGATAATTCCTGGAATTCGCCTAAAAATCGCCACAAAATAGCGAAAAACGAGATCTAACCTAAGCTTTTTAACTGTAACAACCAATTTTACACGCTTAAACGCGATTCCCTACTGACGTAAGTCCGTAAGGCGGAATCTTTCGCCTCAGAAAAAGATGCACTGTTGGAGAATGTTATCCAGCGTAACGACAAGAACAGGAGCACCATGATGAAAATGACAAAACTGGCAACCCTCTTCCTGACCGCCACACTTACTCTGGCAAGCGGCAGCGTCCTGGCCGCGGAAACGGGCACATCAGACAGCAACGGTGATGCGAATGCCGCTGCGGCAGCAGGCCAGCCCGCACCTGATGCGAAACAGAATATCGCCCCGAATAATGTCGACAACAGCCAGATTAATACCGGCAACACCAACACCGGCGGCACCATGCTGCATCCCAACGGCAGCGGTTCCGGCACCATGAATCATGACAATATGAGCTCGGACGAGGTTCATAAGAACTCAATGTGCAAGGACGGCAAATGCCCTGACCCTAATGACAAAGTAGGGAACGATGCGAATACCAAAACCGATGGCACCACCCAGTAACGGGGGTGTTCGGTAAGAAAAAGGAGAGCTCTGGCTCTCCTTTCTTTTTGGAGTAACCTATTAAAAACGCTACACTAAAAACAATAACACATCAGGAAAGCAGACATGGCTCACTCCCATTCCCATTCACCCTCTCCCGGCAACGACAACGCTAAACGACTGATGCTGGCCTTTGGCGTTACCGCAACGTTTATGATTATCGAGGTCATTGGCGGCCTGATTTCCGGCTCTCTGGCGCTACTGGCCGATGCCGGACACATGCTGACCGATGCCGCAGCGCTGCTCTTCGCCCTGCTGGCGGTGCAGTTTGCGCGTCGTCCTCCCAATGCGCGCCATACCTTCGGCTGGCTGAGGCTGACAACCCTCGCCGCGTTTGTTAACGCTATTGCGCTGGTGGTCATTACCGTCCTTATCGTCTGGGAGGCCGTACAGCGATTCAGACACCCGCAGCCGATCGCCGGGGCGACAATGATGGTGATTGCCGTGGCGGGGCTGCTGGCGAATATCCTCGCCTTCTGGATTTTGCACCGCGGCAGCGGGGAAAAGAACCTCAACGTGCGCGCTGCGGCTCTGCATGTTCTGGGTGATTTGCTCGGCTCAGTCGGGGCGATTGTCGCCGCGCTGGTGATCCTCTACACCGGCTGGACGCCTGTCGATCCGATTCTGTCCGTGCTGGTGTCGTGTCTGGTCTTGCGCAGCGCCTGGCGGCTGCTGAAGGAGAGCGTGAATGAACTGCTTGAAGGGGCACCGGCATCGATGGATATTGACGAGCTGAAGCGCAACCTGCGCCGTTCAGTCCCGGAAGTCCGCAATGTTCATCACGTGCACGTCTGGCTGGTAGGGGAAAAACCGGTCATGACGCTGCACGTCCAGGTGATCCCGCCTCACGACCACGATGCGCTGCTTGAACGCATCCAGCATTTTCTTGAACATCACTACGAAATTGGCCACGCCACCATCCAGATGGAGTATCAGCCCTGTAACGGGCCGGACTGCCACCTTAACGAGGCGCAGTCCGGACATTCACATCAGCATCACCACTAGCTGGAAAGCGCGTGAGAACCCCGCTCACGCGCGCTCTTAATCCACATCCGGCTGCCGTTCAGCGCGATGAAGGTCAGCAGCAGATATTCCAGCGACATCGCATAGACGCCCTGCAGGGCGAAGATCGCCACGCTGATCACGTTGATGATGACCCACAGCAGCCAGTTCTCAACGTATTTACGGGTCATCAGGATCATCGCCGCAATCGACAGCACCATCATGCAGGAATCCCAGAACGGGAAGGCATCCGGCTGGAGCTCGGGCATCGTCACGTTCAGGCCGAAACCGGACATGACCGAAACGGCAACGCGGGTCAGGAACGCAAACACCGGGTTGATATAGACGGTCATTAAACCAATGGCGACCAGGCAGGCGACAAACCAGGCGATGGCTTTCGGCAAGGGCAGCCAGCGGATCTGCAGCTCTGCCTCCTGGTGGCTGTTCTGACGCGACCACGCGTACCAGCCGTAAATATTGGCTGCAAAGAAGAACAGCTGCAAAAGCAGGCTGGCGTACAGCTGGATCTGGAAGAAGATAATCGCAAACAGCGTAACGTTAATCAGCCCGAACGCGTAGTTGCTGATCTTCTCCAGGCTTGCCAGCCAGATACAGAGTAACCCCGCCAGCGTGCCAACGGCCTCAATCCATGACAGGTCATAGCCACCTGCACCAATCGGTATATGAACCAGAATGTTCTGCGTGCTAAAAAAATCCATCTTTTCCCCGGTCGTTTTGAATTAAGTACGTAGTGTAGCCGCAAAATCCAGCATGCGGTTAAGCGGAATTAATGCACCTTCACGCAGGGCGGCATCCACATGGATTTCATGTGCTGCCCCGCCCGTCTCGAGCCCTTCGGCAATGGCCTTCAGGCCGTTCATCGCCATCCACGGACAATGCGCACAGCTGCGACACGTTGCGCCCTCGCCCGCCGTTGGCGCTTCAAGGAGCTCTTTCTCCGGCACGGCCTGCTGCATCTTGTAGAAGATACCGCGATCGGTCGCCACGATGAGCTGCCTGTTAGGCAGCGTTCTGGCCGCGTTGATAAGCTGGCTGGTTGAGCCCACGGCGTCCGCCATGTCGACAATCGACTGCGGTGATTCAGGGTGAACAAGAATCGCGGCGTCAGGATAAAGTGCCTTCATGCGCGCCAGCGCCTGGGTTTTGAATTCGTCGTGCACAATGCAGGCCCCCTGCCAGCAGAGAACGTCAGCCCCCGTCTGCTTCTGGACATAATTTCCAAGATGGCGGTCAGGCGCCCAGATAATTTTCTCGCCCAGGCTATCCAGATGTTCAATCAGCTCAACGGCGATGCTGGAGGTGACAACCCAGTCTGCCCGCGCTTTTACCGCCGCAGAGGTGTTGGCGTAAACCACCACGGTCCGGTCAGGGTAGGCGTCACAGAAGGCCGTGAATTCGTCAATCGGGCAGCCGAGATCCAGTGAACACTCCGCATTAAGCGTCGGCATCAGAATGGTTTTTTCAGGGCTCAGGATCTTTGCCGTTTCGCCCATAAAACGCACGCCAGCAACCAGCAGCGTTGAAGCAGGATGTTTTGCACCGAAGCGTGCCATCTCCAGTGAGTCAGAAATACAGCCCCCGGTCTCTTCCGCCAGCTGCTGAATTTCCGGGTCGGTGTAGTAATGGGCCACCATCACCGCATCTCGTTCTTTGAGAAGACGTTTGATCTTCTCACGGTAGAATTGCTTTTCGTCCTGGCTCAGCGGGACAGGCTTTGGCGGAAACGGATAGATTGCGGCTTCAGGATCAAACATCACACTCATTATGGCTTCTCGTTTTACGGGCTTAACAATATTGCCTTTCTTTTGCATGACATAGCAAAACGCATGGCAATTGTGTTTTGTATACTAAACAAGATAGCGAATATGAGAGGAAAAGTCACCGGAAAATAGGTGCGGATAGCATTTGTCGGCTGGCGGATTCGCCTTGCCCGACCTACAAAAACTGCAGATAGCAAAAAGGCGCCTTTAGGGCGCCTTTCTACACTGGTGGGTCGTGCAGGATTCGAACCTGCGACCAATTGATTAAAAGTCAACTGCTCTACCAACTGAGCTAACGACCCCTTGCGGGATGTACTTCAAATTTATTCAGGCTGGTGGGTCGTGCAGGATTCGAACCTGCGACCAATTGATTAAAAGTCAACTGCTCTACCAACTGAGCTAACGACCCTTTTGGGTGTTGCCTGAATTATCACTCGGAACCAATAAAATTGGTGGGTCGTGCAGGATTCGAACCTGCGACCAATTGATTAAAAGTCAACTGCTCTACCAACTGAGCTAACGACCCGAGTGGTGGGTGATGACGGGCTCGAACCGCCGACCCCCTCCGTGTAAAGGAGATGCTCTACCAACTGAGCTAATCACCCACTCTGTACTGCTGGTGTGCGTTAAGTGGTGGGTCGTGCAGGATGACTCGGCTTTGCCTCGCCCTACGGGCCGTTGCTGACGCAACGTTATCCTTCACGTTTTACTACTACTTCCACCTGACTTAGTGGTGGGTCGTGCAGGATTCGAACCTGCGACCAATTGATTAAAAGTCAACTGCTCTACCAACTGAGCTAACGACCCACTTTTGCGCTGCTTTCACGTTGTTTGATATCCCGTGGCAACGGCGGCATATATTACTGATTTAAGAATTCTGCGCAACAAAAATTTCGATGAAGATCACTTAACTGCTTAGGAATCATGCTGCACGACCAGAAATAACGCGATTTCTGGTCATGCGATAATCAACCCATCGAACTCAAACGTTTTTGTGCCTGTTTGGCGCCGTCTGTACCCGGGAATTTCGCAACCACCTGCTGATAAACCGCTTTGGCTTTTGCAGTGTCGCCTTTGTCCTGCATGATCACGCCGACTTTATACATCGCATCAGGCGCTTTCGGTGATTTCGGGTAATTTTTCACCACAGAGGCAAAATAAAACGCCGCATCATCCTTTTTACCCTTGTTGTAATTCAACTGACCCAGCCAGTAGTTCGCATTTGGCTGGTAAGTGGAATCAGGGTACTTCTTAACGAAGTTCTGAAACGCAACGATAGCATCGTCCTGGCGCGATTTGTCCTGCACCAGGGCAATGGCCGCGTTGTAGTCCGTATTCGCGTCACCGCTCTGTACAGGCGCACCAGACGACGCGGAGGCATCTGCCGCAGGTGCAGGCGTCGCCGCACCGCTTTGATCGCCTGCTGCTGGCTGTGCTGCTGCTCCGCCGCTGTTCAGGCTATCCATCTGCAACAAAATTTGCTTCTGGCGCTCCACAACCTGATTAAGCTGATACTGACTCTCCTGGATCTGACCACGAAGGGAATCAATATCATTCTGGTTATCGGAAAGCTGCTGCTGGAGTTGAGTTAAAAGCTGGCTGTGAGCGTTAGAAATACGCTCGAGTTGAGTGACTCGATCTTCTACCGAGCCTGAGCCGACACTACTGATTGGTGCCTGAGCAAAAGCGGCCCAGGGGGCCGCTATTCCAACCAGTAACGACAGACTCATCAGATGATGTCTGAAGTTACTGCTCATGCAATTCTCTTAGTAAACGAGTACGGCACGACGGTTTTTGGAGTAAGCCGCTTCGTCGTGACCCAGTACTGCTGGTTTTTCTTTACCGTAAGAAACGATGGAGATCTGGTCAGCAGAAACGCCTTTACCCTGGAGGTACATTTTAACAGCGTTTGCACGACGTTCACCCAGGGAGATGTTGTACTCCGGAGTACCACGTTCGTCCGCATGACCTTCTACGGTGACTTTGTAAGACGGGTTGCTACGCAGGAAGTTTGCGTGCGCATCCAGCATTGCAGCGAAGTCAGAACGAATGTCGTATTTATCCAGATCGAAGTAAACGATGTTGTTCTGCTGTAACTGCTGCATCTGAAGACGCGCTTGCTCTTCAGAAGACATATTGCCATTGCCGTTAGCGTCCATACCGGTGCCGGCACCCATCATGCCTTCGCCGCTCTGGTCATTGCTTGCGTTCTTGTTAGAAGAACACGCTGCGATTGCCATAACAGGCAGAGCGATCATCAGCCCCTTCAGCACTTTGTTCAGTTGCATTTCTAAGATTCCTTTAGTAATCAATTAATTATTATTACAGATACGGCGACCAGGCAGGTGATTTTACCTGTCCATCAGTTGCCGGAAGACGCGCTTTGAAACGCCCATCTGTAGAAACCAGATTCAGCACGGATCCCATCCCCTGAGAAGAGCTGTAGATTACCATGGTGCCGTTAGGTGCCAGACTTGGCGTTTCATCCAGGAACGTTGACGACAGTACTTGTACGCCCCCCGTTACCAGATCTTGTTTGGCAATGTGCTGCTGACCACCCGCAGTACTGACCATTACCATTGTTTTACCATCGGCACTGACGTCAGCATCCTGGTTCTGAGAACCTTCCCAGGTAATACGCTGCGCTGCTCCGCCGTTGATATTCACTTTATAAACTTGTGGACGACCTGCCTGGTCAGACGTAAATGCCAGATTCTGGCTGTCCGGGAACCAGGTTGGCTCAGTGTTGTTGCTACGACCATCCGTGACCTGACGGATCTGACCAGAACCAATATCCATCACGTACAGGTTCAGGCTACCGGTTTTAGACAGGGCAAACGCCAGCTTGGTACCGTCCGGAGAGAACGCAGGCGCACCGTTGTGACGTGGGAATGACGCAACCTGACGCACAGCACCGTTAGAGAGCGTCTGGATGACCAGCGCGGAACGGCCGCTTTCGAAGGTCACGTACGCCAGCTTAGAGCCGTCCGGAGACCATGCCGGAGACATCAGCGGCTGTGGTGAACGGTGTACGGTGAACTGGTTGTAACCATCGTAGTCAGAGACGCGCAGCTCATAAGGGAACTGGCCGCCGTTGGTCTGTACTACGTACGCGATACGGGTACGGAACGCACCTTTAATACCGGTCAGCTTCTCAAACACTTCGTCACTCGCCGTGTGGCCTGCATAACGCAGCCACTGCTTGTTCACCTTATACGTGTTTTGAGCCAGAACGGTACCCGGCGCACCGCCAGTATCCACCAGCTGATAAGCGACGTTATAGCCGCCGTCTGGCGCAGGAGTAACCTGTCCGACAACCACGGCATCAATACCCAGTGCAGACCATGCAGCAGGTTGAACTTCCTGAGCTGTACCCGGCTGCTGCGGCAGACGAGAACGATCTAAGGGGTTAAATTTACCGCTGTTACGCAGGTCAGCTGCAACAATGCCGCCAATATCTTCAGGCGCAGCGCCCGGGCCTGCCCACTGGAACGGAACGACACCGATTGGACGCGCTGAGTCGTTCCAGTCGGTAATGTCGATGCTTACTGTGGCATGCACTGCTGACGTCAACAGTACTAAAAAACCAAAAGCTAATCGTAATGCCTGCTTCATCATATCTCCCTTATCCGAACAATAAGTCCTGGATAATTTAGCAGAAGGTTAACAAACTCAAATACACAAAACTATCAGAACCCGATAACAGCAGCTCTGCTTATGGCTTAAAGTTCAGCGAAGCGTCTTTGAACACTTCATAGACAGCCTGTGATGGAGGTTTTGGCAGTTTTGCCTGATTCACTGCCACAAGTGCAGCCTGGCATAACGCTTCATCTCCCCCTTCTGACTCAACGCTCAGCACCATACCATCCGTAGCCAGTTTAATATGCAGTCGGCACGTTTTCCCGGTATAGAGCGATTTATCGTTAAGTCTGCTGGCAATAGCCGCGGCAATCTGATTCTTATAGTCGTTGATCTCAGCGCCAGAAGCACCGTTGTTCTTAGTGTTACCACTTCCTGCCGGTGCTGCGTTACTTCCTTTCGCCCCTCCGCCCGTTTTCGGTGCATTCTTACCGGAGCTCAGGTCCCCCAGCAGATCGTCAACCCCTGCGGCAGCGGCTTTTTCCGCAGCAGCGGCCTTCTTAGCTGCGGCTTTTTCAGCAGCAGCTTTCTTATCAGCAGCGGCTTTCTCAGCTGCCGCTTTTTTATCAGCAGCGGCTTTTTCCGCAGCGGCGGCTTTTTCTGCCGCAGCTTTCTCGGCGGCGGCCGCTTTTTTAGCAGCATCGGCAGCCGCTTTCTTCTCTGCTTCCTGCGCAGCTTTTTTGGCGGCTTCCGCTTCGGCTTTCTTCTGTGCGTCAGCGGCAGCTTTTTTCGCCGCTTCGGCTTCTGCTTTCTTCTTCGCATCAGCAGCGGCTTTCTTCGCCGCTTCGGCTTCCGCTTTCTTCTGCGCATCAGCAGCCGCTTTCTTCGCGGCTTCTGCGGCTAACTTAGCCTGAGCATCTGCCTGCGCCTTCGCGTCTGCCGCGGCTTTGGCTGCCGCCTCTTCCGCCTGCTTCTGCTGTTCCTGAGCTTTCTTCGCTGCGGCTTCAGCCTGTTTCTGCTGCTCCGCCTGCTCTTTAGCGGCTTCCTGCGCCTGCAAACGCTCTTTCTCAAGCTGCTTCAGACGTTCCTGCTCGGCGGCCTGCTTTTCACGCAGCTCTTCCGCCTGCTGTTGCGCCTGTTTTTCACGCTGTTCTTCCGCGCGTTTTGCGCTCGCCTGCTGCTGTTGCTGGCGATTATAGTTCTGCACTACCGCACCGGGATCCACCATGACGGCGTCGATGGACGAGCCCCCACCGCCGCCTGATGCATCAAGGTGCTCATCGAACGAACTCCAGATCAGCACTGCAAAAAGAATTACGTGCAGCACTGCGGAGACGATTATCGCTCGCTTAAGCTTGTCGTTCTGTTCGGTTGCCTTTGACACTATCGGTTCCCAAAAACTACGCAGATGATCAAATAGGCTGAGTCATTAAGCCAACTGACTTAACGCCCGCGCTATGTAGCAAGTTCAGCGCTTTAATAATTTCATCGTATGGTACGTCTTTCGCGCCACCGATTAAGAAGACCGTTTTCGGATTTGACTCCAGGCGTCGCTGCGCTTCAGCAATAACCTGCTCAGGTGGCAGTTGATCCATACGATCTTTTTCTACCACTACGCTGTATTGCCCTACACCGGAAACCTCAATGATGACCGGAGGATCGTCATTGGTGCTTACCGCCTGTGATTCTGTCGCATCCGGCAGATCAACCTCCACGCTCTGGGTAATGATGGGTGCTGTCGCCATGAAGATCAGCAGCAGTACCAACAGAACGTCCAGCAGTGGAACGATATTGATTTCGGACTTGAGCTCGCGACGATTTCGTCCACGCGATCTGGCCATGGTTTACCCCTTGTTACTCTCGGTACTGGTAAACGCCTGACGGTGCAGAATCGCGGTGAACTCTTCCATAAAGTTGTCGTAGTTCAGTTCCAGTTTATTCACGCGCTGGTTCAGACGGTTGTAAGCCATAACCGCCGGGATCGCCGCAAACAGACCGATAGCGGTCGCAATCAGTGCTTCTGCAATACCCGGGGCAACCATCTGCAACGTCGCCTGCTTCACCGCCCCCAGGGCGATAAAGGCGTGCATAATCCCCCAGACCGTACCAAACAGACCGATATACGGGCTGATGGAACCAACGGTTCCCAGGAAAGGAATATGCGTTTCAAGGTTTTCCAGCTCGCGATTCATGGAGATACGCATCGCACGCGAGGCACCTTCCACAACCGCTTCAGGCGCGTGGCTGTTTGCGCGATGCAAACGAGCAAACTCTTTGAATCCGCTATAGAAAATCTGTTCGGAGCCTACGAGGTTATCACGGCGTCCCTGGCTTTCCTGATACAGACGAGAAAGCTCAATACCCGACCAGAACTTATCTTCAAACGCTTCTGCTTCACGGCCAGCCGCATTGAGGATACGCGTTCTCTGGATGATGATGGCCCAGGATGCGATTGAAAAACCAATCAAAATCAACATGATAAGTTTAACCAGAAGGCTTGCCTTCAGGAACAAATCAAGGATATTCATGTCAGTCACTGCTTAAACTCCGCGACAATAGACTTAGGAAGCGCACGAGGCTTCATTATGGTTGGATCAACACAGACAATCAGTACTTCAGCTGAGTTCAGTACCGTGTTCTCTGCATTGACTATCCGCTGCGTGAAAACCAGTGAAGTTCCGCGCATTGATGTAATTTCTGTTTGAACTTCGAGCATATCGTCGAGTCTGGCAGGCGCAAAATACTCAAGCGTCATCTTGCGTACCACGAAGGCAACTCGCTCAGCCAACAGCACCTGTTGACTAAAGTGATGATGGCGCAGCATCTCTGTGCGTGCCCGTTCATAAAAAGCAACGTAGCTGGCGTGGTAGACCACACCACCGGCATCGGTATCTTCGTAATAGACACGTACCGGCCATCGAAACAGCGTTGTATTCACTTTACATCCCGGTAATACAAGAAAAGTTGGAGCTTTCAAACTTCGCTACTATACGCGCGGGAATGATGGTTTGGAATGGGGGAAAGTAAACGGAGAGTAAATTTTTATGGGCCATGGTAAGCCCATAACGTTAACGGACATTTCTTATTCAGAAGAAGAAGAAAATCAAACCGGCGAGGAGAACCAGATCGGCAATCAGTGGGCAGAAGATGCCCTGCCAGTGTAGCGCTTTCGGACGAAAGCCGACACCGTGAATCACGCCTGCGCACACAGCCCACATAATCAGGAAACCGTGCCAGATTTCAAGCTCGCTGGTTTTCGCCGCGAAGCGCGACGGGTCCCAGAAGATACAGCCTGCCAGCAGTAATGCCATAATGAGGGAAAGCGCCCTCAAGGGGCGCTTATCCATTACCGCATATAAGGTTGCGATAATATTCATTAGTGCCTTTCTTCACCTGCTTTGGTCGCTTCTACATGCTCAAGCGCCAGGGCAGTGATGACACCAAACGCACAGGCAAGAAGCGTCCCTAAAATCCATGCGAAATACCACATATTCAGCTCCTTACTTAGTACATAGAGTGGGTGTTGCTTTCGATATGTTCTTTAGTGATGCGACCGAACATTTTCCAGTAACACCAGGTGGTGTAGAGCAGGATAATCGGTACGAACACGCAAGCAACATA
>Ga0308166_1004776_pt1 | contig 10656 bp, 9 predicted proteins | sample PhyCR2_2_FD_202137 | JGI IMG/M metagenome (GOLD analysis project Ga0308166, IMG submission 202137) | Phyllosphere microbial communities from UC Gill Tract Community Farm, Albany, California, United States - DLSLCC.R2 | ecosystem: Host-associated > Plants > Phyllosphere > Unclassified | place... | reverse complement strand
AAGATGGAAATCACCAAATTCGACCCGAAAGCACGCAAGCACGTCGTCTACAAAGAAACCAAGATCAAGTAATCTGGTTCTTTGCAAAAAAAGCCGCCACTTCACAGTGGGCGGCTTTTTTGTTTTTATGGGCCGTTGATCGGGATCAGCCGATCCACGCTTCGCAACGCTCCTCCGGCACGGTCATCGCTATAGTCGAACGACTGCTTTCGCTGGAGAAATGTTTATGTGGCACGCCCGCCAGCCGTTCCTCTCCCTGCTGCTCTCCCTGCTCGGCCTGCTGGCCGGCTGCACGACCCCCTACCGCCCGCCCGTCGTCGTGCACGGCAGCACGTCGTTTCCCGGCATCGCCGCGATCGTCGCGGATGCCGGTGCGCAGCCCGTCGACGTCGTGCTCGTGCACGGCATGTGCACGCACGATACGGGCTGGGGCGATCGCCAGATCGACCGCATCGCCGGCATCACGGCCGACCATGCACCGGCACCGGCCAATGGCGCCGCGGCGGCAACCGGCATCGACCTCGTCGAGCGTACGCGGCACATTGCCGGCGGCACGGTCCGCTTCCACGCCCTCGTGTGGTCGCCGCTGACGACCGGACTGAAGCGCCAGCTCGACTTCGACACGACCGGGACGCCGACAGCGTGCGCCGCCGCGGGGGAATGCCGGCCGCGGCGCGCGCAGCTGAACGGTTACGTCAAGGACCACCTGCTGAACGATTGCCTGGCCGACGCCGTCATCTACGAAGGCACCCGTCACGCGGCGCTCCGCGATGCAATGGTGCAGACCATCGCGCAGGTGCTCGACCGCGATCCGGACAGCGGTGCGCCGCTCGTCGTCGTCGCGGAAAGCCTCGGCAGCAAGATGCTGTTCGACGCGCTGTCCGCCATGCTGGAATCGTGGGATCCGCACATGCGCTCGCTGGGCCAGGGGGCGGCGCGCCGGCTCGGCCTGCTGTTCATGGGCGGCAACCAGTTGCCGATCCTTAGCCTCGCCGAGCAGCCATCCACACTGCGGACCGCGGCACCGCAGGATGCCCTGCAGCGCTTTCTCGACCTGCGCCGCCGCCAGGGCGACCGCCGCATGGAGGCGCTGCGGCGCCTGGCCGTGGTCGCGTTCACCGATCCCAACGATTTGCTGTCGTACCGTCTGTTGCCGGCGCGTTACGCGGCACCGGACGTCGCCGTGGCGGACGTGCTCGTGTCCAACGATGCGACATGGCTGGGCCTCGTCGAATATCCGGTGACGGCGCATATGGACTACCTGATGAATCCGGATGTCGGCGTCATGATCGCGTGCGGGTGGCCGGCGGCGACCGGGTGCAGAGTGGCAGCCCCATGAAAAACGGCTCCCGCGGGAGCCGTTTCATCGATCACACGATCAATCGCTTACGCATAGCTGCGCAGTCGCATCGAAAACTCCTGCAGCGACTTGATGCCGGACGCCTCGGCGCGGGCGCACCAGTCCTGCAGCTGATGCAGCAGCTGGTCGCGGGTCGAGTGCGAGCGCTCCCAGATGGCGCCCAGTTCCACGCGCATCTGGTGCATCGTTTCCAGGACCTGGCTGTGCTGGAACAGCTCGACGAGCTGCGCCTGCTGCGGCGCCTGCAGCTTGGCCGGCTCGCGCTGCATCAGCTTGCGCGAGCTCTTCAGGAAGCGCGCTTCCAGTTCGGCCTTGTGCTTCAGGTGCTCCACTTCTTCACGGAACGCGTGCTTGACGGACTTGGCGTATTTCGCCATCACGTCGTAGCGGTTGGCGATGACGGCCTGCAGCGTGTCGAAGTCGGCTTCCATCTTGTTCTTTTGCAGCTTCGGCTTCGGAATCGTCTTCTTGACCTTGGCCAGGCCGATCATTTCCATCGTGCGGATATAGGCCCAGCCGATGTCGAACTCGTACCACTTGCTCGACAGCTTGGCCGACGTCGCGAACGTATGGTGATTGTTGTGCAGTTCCTCGCCGCCGATGAGGATGCCCCACGGCATGATGTTGGTCGCTGCGTCGTTGCAGTCGTAGTTGCGGTAGCCCCAGTAGTGGCCGATACCGTTGATGATGCCGGCTGCCGTGATCGGGATCCACAGCATCTGCACGGCCCAGATCGTCACGCCGATCACGCCGAACAGCGCGACGTTCAGCGGCAGCAGAGCGGATACGCCGAGCCAGCTGTAGCGCGTGTACAGATTGTTCTCGATCCAGTCGTTCGGGCAGCCGTGGCCGTATTTGTCCAGGGTTTCCTGGTTCTTCGTTTCGGCGCGATACAGTTCGGCGCCGCGCAGCAACACTTCCTTGATACCGTGCGTCACCGGGCTGTGCGGGTCATCGACCGTTTCGCATTTGGCATGGTGCTTGCGGTGCACGGCGGCCCATTCCTTGGTCACCTGGCCGGTGGTCAGCCACAGCCAGAAGCGGAAGAAATGGCTTACGATCGGGTGCAGCTCCAGCGCGCGATGGGCCTGGTGGCGGTGCAGGTAAATCGTCACGCCGGCGATCGTGATGTGCGTGACGACCAGCGTGTACACGACTACCTGCCAGGCCGACAGGTCGAACAGACCGCCGTCCAGGAAGGACAGCACGGCGTGCAGGATGTTGCTGAGAAAATTCATCGAGACTCCACTAAGGATGACTAGGGGTGTGCCGTTCTTTCTATGGAACAGTCGCTAACACAAATATGTCACGCATGGCGCATGACGCAAACGAGCATTTTACGCGGAACTTGTGCCCCACGGCACGTAATGGACGTATCGAACGTGCCCTCAGTCAGGAATTCTGCGCCGGTTGCGTGATTCGCGCCACAACGGATGCTATATGGGAGTCGAGGAGCCGGGTATCAACCGATGGAAAGCCCAGTTTGACGGTACCTTCCCGTACCAGCGCATAAATCTTTTTGTTTATTTCCGAGACGACACCGCCCTGCCCGTTTTCCGGATCAGCAATCCAGAAACCCAGGTCGAGCTCATAGCCGTCCGGGCCGAAGCGCGCCAGCGAAATGCCCGGCGCCGGGTCCTCCAGCACGCGCGGCGTACCGACGGCCTGCGCGACCAGCAGCGGCATCACCTCGTCCAGGTCGGAACCGTAGGCCACCGTCACCTTGGTCGAGGCGCGTACCCGGCGCGTCGTCAGCGACTGGTTCTGCACCGGTCCCGAGATCAGCAGTTCGTTCGGCAGTACGGTCTCGACGCCGTCCAGACCCTGCAACACGGTATAGCGCGTGTTGATCTGGGTTACCTTGCCGGTAAAGGTGCTGACGGAGATCATGTCGCCGATCGACAGGCTGCGCTCCAGCAGGATGATGAAGCCGGACACGTAATTGCTGGCAATCCGCTGCATGCCGAGACCGAGACCGACACCAAGGGCGCCGCCGAACACGGACAGCACGGTAAGATCGATGCCGACCAGATTCAGGCTCAGCAGCACAGCGCCGACGATCAGCAGCGCGCGGCCGAGGCGCGCCAGCGCCACGCGCAGCGAGCTGTGCAGTGCATGCACGCCCATCAGGCGCTCTTCCAGCGTCGCGCCGGCCCACAGCGCCAGCATCAGGAGGACGGCGATCGACGCGATGCCCTGCAGGATGTCGGCCAGCGAGATGTTGTAGCTCGACCTGCCCCGGACTTTCGGCCCGAACGACAGCGTGTAGCTGTCGAGGAAATCGAGGATGTCCGGCCACATGCCGGTGATGTACAGCACGACCGCCAGCCAGGCGACGAGCGCGAAGATCTTTTCGAACGTGACGAGTGCCTGCCCCAGCTGCCCGCGCCGCGCGAACACGCGCCGCAGCAGATAGAACACGAGGCGGATCGCGGCCAGCGACCAGAACACGGGGATCGCGACCTTGACGATATTCGTGTGGAAGTGGCTCTTGGCGAGCAGGAGCTGCGCCAGATACAGCAGACCGACGACGAGCAGCGGCGCCACGACGCGCGTGAAGCTCTCCACGCCCGTGTGCAGCAGGCTGCCGTCCTCGCCGCGGCGGCGATGCCACCAGACCTGCACCAGCCGTGCACTGAGCCAGCCGGCCAGCGTACAGGCGACGATCGCCCCGATCTGCCACGGCATGCCGGGGCGGCTCAGGTCGTCGAGAAGATCATTGATGAGGCTGGTGAACGGCATCGGCCCCGCTTACTCTGCGTCGGACTCGTCGGTCGCGTCGGTCGCGTCGGCAACGGCCTTGGCAGGCGCAGCCTTGCGTTCCAGGACGGCGGCGAAGAAGCCGTCCGTGTCGTGCTTGTGCGGCAACATCTTGAGGAAATCGCCCATTTCCAGCGGAATCTTCTGTTCCGCCAGCACCTGGTGCATCGGCACCAGCGCGAAGTCCGGGTGCGTGGCCAGGAAGCCCTGCACGATGGCGTCATTTTCCTCGTCCAGCAGGCTGCACGTCGCGTACACGAGGCGGCCGCCGAATTTCACGAGGCGCGCGGCGCCGTCCAGGATCGATGCCTGCTTGGCCGTCAGCTCGGCGATGCCCTCGAGCTGCTGGCGCCACTTGACGTCCGGATTGCGGCGCAGCGTGCCCATGCCGGAGCACGGCGCGTCGACCAGCACGCGGTCGATTTTGCCGGCCAGGCGCTTGACCTTGGCGTCGCGCTCGTGCGCGATGACGACCGGATGCACGTTCGACAGGCCGCTGCGCGCCAGGCGCGGCTTGAGCTTGGTCAGGCGCTTTTCCGACACGTCGAACGCATACAGGCGGCCGGTGTTGCGCATGATGGCGCCGATGGCCAGCGTCTTGCCGCCGGCGCCGGCGCAGAAGTCGACCACCATTTCGCCGCGGCGCGCGCCCAGCAGCTGAGCCAGCACCTGGCTGCCCTCGTCCTGGACTTCGATCGCGCCTTCCTTGAACAGCGGCAGGTTCTGCAGCGTCGGCTTCTTGCGGATGCGCAGGCCCAGCGCCGAGTACGGCGTCGGCTCGGCCACGATCGGCGCGGTCGCCAGTTCGGCGATGACCTTCTCGCGGTCGGCCTTGAGCGAATTCACGCGCAGGTCGAGCGGCGCCGGCGTGTTCAGCACGGCGGCCAGGGCCAGGGTTTCCTCCTCGCCATACTGGGCGATGAACTTGTCGTACAGCCAGTCCGGCAGGTTCGCACGCTTCTTCGGCGGCAGCAGCGAACGGTCGATGTCCTTGATGCGCGCCAGGAATTCCGTTTCCTCTTCCGTCAGGCCGCCGAGCGAGTCGGCGCCGATGGCTTCCGCCATGCCCAGCAAGGTCAGGCGGCGCATGGTCGCGCCGGCGCCGGTGAAGTCGGTGAAGAACGATTTGTTGCGCAGCACGGCATAGACGCATTCGGCGATGGCGCCGCGTTCGCGTCCGCCGAGGCGGGGGTGATCCTTGAAGTAGCGCGACAGGGTGACGTCGGCGGGGGACATAAAGCGCAGGATCTCGCGCAATACTTCTTCAGCATTGCCGAGTATCGCGGGTGGCAATCTCATGGTGTTCCTTGATGGTCAGGGGGTCACGGCGATCCGGACCTCGCCGTTTTCGATGCTGAGCCTGTCTTCGATGAACAGGCGCACCGCTTGCGGATAAATGACGTGTTCCTCGGCCAGCAGGCGTTCGGCCAGGCTGTCTTCCGTATCGCCCGGCAGCACCGGGATACGCGCCTGGATCACGGCCGGGCCATGGTCCAGCTCGGCGGTGACGAAATGCACGGTCGCGCCGTGTTCCGTCACGCCCGCGTCCAGCGCCTGCCGGTGCGTATGCAGTCCGGGGAACAGCGGCAGCAGCGACGGGTGGATGTTCAGCATGCGGCCCGCGTAGTGCTCGACGAACGGCGCCGTCAGGATGCGCATGAAGCCGGCAAGCACGACGAGATCCGGCGCGAACCGGTCGATCGTAGCCTGCAGCGCGGCGTCGAACGCTTCGCGGGTCGGGAATTCCTTGTTCGGGACGACCGCGGTCGGAATGCCGTGGGACGCCGCAAAAGCGAGCCCTTTGGCGTCCGGCTTATTGCTGATCACGGCGGCGATGCGGGCGGGCCAGGCTTCGGCCTGCTGCGCGCGCACGATGGCTTCCATGTTGCTGCCGCGGCCAGAAATAAGGATCACGATATTTTTCATAAGCGCGCATTGTAACCCGACGCCGGGGGTAGGCCCAAGGCAATGATCGGGAATCCGCCCGCAGGAACAACGCGGGCCCGGCGGCACCTATTCGAACGGACGGGCGCCCACCCAGCCCACGGACTGGAGCGATTGCGGCTCTTCGAACGAGTAAAACACGCGGAACGGGACTTTTTTCTCGGCCCAGAATTCGGCCGCGTCGCGGAACACGTCGAGCAGGGTTTCGCGCGCTTCCTTGTCGAATTTCTGCGTATTCGGCAACTGGTCGAGCACCGCGATGAATCCCGGCTGCGGTCCGGCCTCGGCGATGACCTCGGTCAGGCAATGGCGCAGCGCGTCGAAATTCTTGCTGCATTGCTTGGGGAAAAAGAATTGCTCGCCGATACGGGCGCAGACCTGCTGCTTGGTCAGCGCACTCGAGCACAGGGCATAGAGGAAGTGATGACCCAGGCGGACCGCTTCCCTCTGCAGCTCCGGTGCACGGTAAGCGCGGATGGACTGCACAAGATTCGGCGGTACTCTCATCAACAAACTCATTTTTTCCTCAAATCACCCAGTCTGGTCTGCTGCTCCAGCGCGCGGTGGTTTGCGGAAGCGGCGGGCTTGTTCGCTTTCTCCTGGTCTCGTTTCCACGCGCCAATAAAACCCTAAGTCTCCTAAGGGTAACGTTTTGTGGTAAGCGAATCAACCCGAATATGGACGAGCCGGCCATATTTGTAAAAAAAGACGAGTTTTTTCATCCATTGTTGGCGGATTTTCCACGGTTTTCTCCTCTAAATTGCCCGTATGGCAGTGCATACCTGCTGTTACATTTTGTTGCCACACGGATCGTATAAAGTCCCCTGACAGGGGTAAGATTCCACCATGGGCGAAGCGCCTTCGACAAACAACGACCAGATCAGCAGCACCACCAGAACGAGGTATGACATGAACTTCAAAGCAAAATTGATTCTCTCCGCCCTGGGCGTGTGTGCCCTGCCGCTGGCCAGCGCCCAGACCAGCGATTTCGAAGACTTCGGCCGCGTGGTGCGCGTGCAGCCGCGCATCGAACAGGTGCGCACCCCGCGCCAGGAATGCCGTACGGACTACGTCCAGGCGCCGGTGCACCAGCAGCGCAGCCAGGCCGGCACCGTCATCGGCGGCATCGCCGGCGCCCTGCTGGGCAGCCAGGTCGGCAGCGGCAACGGTAAAGTCGCAGCGGCAGCCGCTGGCGCCATCGCCGGCGGCATGGTTGGCGACAACGTCGACAACAACGGCCGCGCTTACGGGCCGCAGGTGCAGGAACAAGCCGTGCAGCGTTGCCGCACCGTCGACTCCGTCCAGGAGCGCACCAACGGCTACAACGTGACGTACGACTACCACGGCCATTCCTACACGACCGTCATGAACCGCGACCCGGGCGACCGCGTGCGCCTGCGCGTATCCGTCGAGCCGGACCAGTACCAGTAATTTCGCTCTTCCTCCGCAGCGTCTGCTGCCATCCACGGCGCTTCTTGCGCTGTGGATGCCCGCCCCCGATAATAGGATGTTCCCCCGGCACATCCTATGCTCATCAAACGCAAATCCATCGAACAGGCCGAATCGTCGCGCCGCCCCACCCGCAAGCCCAAATTTGCGCCCGTCACGCTGTCCGAGCAGGATGGGGTGCGCTACCTCCATTTCGGTACCGAATGGGTGCAGGGCGCCATGCGCATCCGCAAACCGGACTGGCCGGAACTCGAGTACGCCCAGCAGATGATGGCGTGGATGCTGTTCATCGAGGATCCGCACGCCATCGCCCAGCTCGGCCTCGGCGCCGCCACGCTGACCAAGGCCTGCTACCGCCAGTTCCCGCAGGCGTCCGTGACGGCCGTCGAACTGAACCCGTCCGTGATCGCGATCTGCGCCTCCATGTTCAAGCTGCCGCCGGAAGACGAGCGCCTGCGCGTGCTCGAAATGGATGCCATGGATTTCGTGCTCGACGACGCCCACCATGCCGCGTACGACGTGCTGCAATGCGATCTGTACGACGCGACCGCGCGCGGCCCCGTGCTCGACACGCCCGAGTTCTACCAGGCCTGCAACGCCTGCCTGACGGAACGCGGCGTCATGACCGTCAACCTGTTCGGCGACCATCCGAGCTTCAACAAGAACATCAAGGCGATGCGCTTTGCGTTCGACCACGTGATCTGCCTGCCGGAAGTCCACGACGGCAACGTCGTCGCCCTGTGCTTCAGGACGATGCCGGACCTCGACCAGGCCCGCCTGGCCGCGCGCGCCGCGCAGATCGTCGCGGCGACGAAGCTGCCGGCGAAGTCGTGGGTCAAGGGCATCGCCGCGGCCGGCGCCAATTAGCGACGCCATGACCGCAGCCACCCCGCCCGCCGTGCCTACCGCCGTGCCTACCGCCGTGCCCAAACACAAGCCGAAGGCGCTCGACCTGCAGACGGTGTTTTCGTGGCTGCTGGCCGATGGCTTCGTCGAGAAATCGACCGTCAAGCCGCACTTCGCCCAGGCGCAAGGCATCCTCAAGAATGCGGCCGGCTCGATGCACCCGCTGACGGCGGTCGCGCAGTGCAAGATCGTTTCGGCAAAGCCGCCCCATAAACTGCTGACGCTGGATGCGCTCAGCGAATGGTGCGCCAGCAAGGTCGGCCTGCCCTTCCTGCGCATCGATCCGCTGAAGATCGACTTCACCAAGGTGGCCGACGTGATGTCCGCCAGCTACGCGGCACGCTTCAACATCCTGCCCGTGGAACTCGGACCGGGCACGCTGGTCGTGGCCACGGCCGACCCGTTCCACACCGAATGGCAGGACGAGATCGCGCGCCTGTCGCGCCGCCGCATCGAGCTCGTGATCGCGAATCCGCTCGACATCGCGCAATACATCTCGCAATTCTTCAGCCTCGCGAAATCCATCCGCGACGCCAACAAGTCGAGCGGCCAGGACCTCGCCCTGCGCAACAACTTCGAGCAGCTGGTGGAGCTCGGCAAAACCAACAAGCAGGTCGACGCCAACGACCAGCACATCGTCAACATCGTCGACTGGCTGTGGGGCTACGCGTTCGAACAGCGCGCCTCGGACATCCACCTGGAACCGAAGCGCGACGCCGGCGTCATCCGCTTTCGCATCGACGGCGTGCTGCACCAGGTCTACCAGGTGCCGGCCGTCGTGATGATCGCCATGACGGCGCGCATCAAGCTGCTCGGGCGCATGGACGTGATCGAAAAACGCCGCCCGCAGGATGGCCGCATCAAGACGCGCACGGGCGACGGCCAGGAAGTCGAGCTGCGCCTGTCGACGATGCCGACGGCGTTCGGCGAAAAACTCGTGATGCGCATTTTCGATCCCGAAGTCGTCGTCAAGACGCTGCCGGAATTGGGCTTTCCGGCCGACGACGCCGCGCGCTGGGATGCGCTGACGCGGCGCGCGCACGGCATCATCCTCGTCACCGGGCCGACCGGCTCCGGCAAGACGACGACGCTGTACACGACCTTGAAAGCGCTCGCCACGAGCGAAGTCAACGTGTGCACCGTCGAAGACCCGATCGAGATGGTCGAGCCGTCGTTCAACCAGATGCAGGTACAGCCCGGCATCGACCTGTCGTTCGCGGACGGCGTGCGCGCGCTGATGCGCCAGGATCCGGACATCATCATGGTCGGCGAGATCCGCGACCTGGAAACGGCGGAGATGGCGATCCAGGCCGCACTGACGGGCCACCTGGTGCTGTCGACGCTGCACACGAACGACGCGCCGTCGGCCGTCATGCGCCTGCTCGAACTGGGCGTGCCCTATTACCTGCTGGAAGCGACGTTGATCGGCATCATGGCCCAACGGCTCGTGCGCACCCTGTGCCTGCACTGCAAGACGCCCGACGGCGAGCTTTCCGACGAGGTGTGGCAGGCGCTGGGCGGCGCCTGGAACCTGCCGAAGCCGGCGCCGGTGTACCGGCCGATCGGCTGTCCGGAATGCCGCCAGACGGGCTTCCGCGGCCGCACGGGCCTGTACGAACTCGTCACGGTCACCGAAGCGTTCGCAGCCCTCGTGCAGGAAGAGACCGACCTGGCCGCACTGCGCCGCCAAAGCGTGGCGGACGGCATGAAACCGCTGCGCATCGCCGGCGCGTACAAGGTAGCGGAAGGCGTGACGACCGCAGAGGAAGTGCTGAAGGCGACGGTAGCGCACTAGGCGCTACCGTCGGTCAGCGCACTAGGCGCTACCGTCGGTCAGCGCACTAGGCACGGTCGCGCGGCGCACGTCCGTTTGCGCAAAAATTTGCGTTACCTCTGGCCCAAATCAAAACGACCCGCTATAATGCATGCCCTCTTCGGGTCGTTAGCTCAGTTGGTAGAGCAGCGGACTTTTAATCCGTTGGTCGCAGGTTCGAGCCCCGCACGGCCTACCAGTTTCAAGCAAGAAGCCCACGCATTCCGGTGCGTGGGCTTTTTGTTTTCCGGTCGCCGCTGGCCGCTTCAAAGGCCAGGGCCGACGTGCTCAATACATGATCTGCCCGCCCTTCGAGATGATGCTGAGGTCCACGTAATTCGAGCCATTGTGGTTGCCCGGGCCGAACTTGACCGTATAGCCGCCGAGATCATACGAGCCCATGGTTTCCAGGGCCTGGATGAAG
>Ga0308166_1004774_pt1 | contig 10658 bp, 11 predicted proteins | sample PhyCR2_2_FD_202137 | JGI IMG/M metagenome (GOLD analysis project Ga0308166, IMG submission 202137) | Phyllosphere microbial communities from UC Gill Tract Community Farm, Albany, California, United States - DLSLCC.R2 | ecosystem: Host-associated > Plants > Phyllosphere > Unclassified | place... | reverse complement strand
GATAGCCTGAAAGGTGCGGGTTGCCGGATCCTTGCCTTTCTCCCGGGTTTTGACCGCGTTTGCCACGATTGCGGCAAGCTGTCGTGTGCTTGAAATTGGTTCGACTGCCCGGCCAGCAACAATCGCCTTTGCAATCTGAAAAGCAAACCGTTCTTCCCCATAATCCCGAATCACCTTTTCCAGTTGTCTCTCCGGCACTTCGGCCAGCCAGGCGGCGGCGGAAATGCCCCGTGTCGTATCCATCCGCATGTCCAGGGGACCATCGTTGCGGAAGCTGAACCCACGGCTCGCATCGTCGACCTGGGGCGAGGAGATGCCCAGGTCCAGCAGGATGCCGTCGACCTGGTGCACACCCCGTGCCGCCAGCGCTTCGCGCATCGTCGCGAAGCTGTCGTGCACGATCGAGAAGCGCGGATCGTTCATCTGCTCGGCCGTCGCGATCGCCTGGGGATCCTTGTCGAAACCGATCAGGCGCCCCTCGGGCGCCAGTTTCGACAGGATCAGCCGGCTATGACCGCCGCGGCCGAACGTGCCATCTATATAAGTACCCGCAGCGCGCTCGCCTTCGAGGGCGAGTGCATCGACTGCTTCATCCAGCAGCACCGTACGATGCTGCAAACCGGGCACCGGCTGAGTCACATTCATGCGGCGCCTTACTTAGAAGGAGAAATTGGAAAGGACATCGGGCATGCCACCCGCGACGGCTTGGGCCTCGTTTTCTGCCAGCTTGGCGGCGTCCCAGATCTCGAAATGGGTCCCCATCCCGAGCATCATCACTTCCTTCTCCAAACCAACTGCATTGCGCAGCTCGGGCGAAATGAGCACCCGACCCGCGCCGTCCATCTCGACATCGCAGGCGTTCCCCAGGAAAATGCGTTGCCACGCCCGCGCCGACATCGGCCAGGCGGCGATCTGTTCGCGATGCTCTTCCCACACCGGGCGCGGGAAGAACAACAGGCAACCATGTGGGTGTTTCGTGAGCGTCATACGGCCTTCACATTGCTGCATCAAGGCGTCGCGATGCTTGGCCGGTATTGACATCCGTCCTTTGGCATCGAGATTGATCGCTGACGCGCCCTGAAACACGTTGTACCTAGTTTTGGAGAGTTATCAGTCTGATTATTTTTAGGCGCCGGGAGATACACCGATCTCCCACAAAACTGCACTTTTTGCCACCGTTTCCCACTTTAGAGGAAGCGTTGTCTGTGGTCAAGCGAATTCACGTTTTGAAAACGGCGAAATTGCCAATGAAACCAATGACTTAGCGAACTTACTTGACGGAACCTCAAGTAAAAATGTTGAGCAAAATTAGGTACTTAGGTAAAACAATGCATGTGCCACCTCATCTGCACACATGTGTTTTACCCTTGATAAAAGACAAGACCTGACTATCGGTAGGTTGCCATATGGCAACATAAGCAACACGGCCGGAACGACGATTTCATCCCGTGCGCGTTAGAATGAAGACGAGGCGATCACCCGGCCGTTTCCGGCTCGCTTGACGGTTTTTTCGGGGAGCCCAGTAGTATAAGTGAGTCCGTACTATCGCGCAGGAGTTTTGCCATGAGCATTACCTTGGCCCGCAGCCGTGCCGTCTACGATCTCAATGAAGTACAGGGCGCGCTCGACCGTAGCCGCGGACGTTCGCCCGAACTCGAAGCGTTCTACGAACGCATGCTCGAGACCGGCGCCGAACGTTTCGTCACCACCCCCTCCTCCATCGACGCCCTCGACCCGCTGTTCGAGGAATGTCCGAATTTCGACGAAGTGCTGGACGACCTCGCGCGCTATTTGCGCCTGGCCCATGCCGGCGATAAAGGCTTCAACGTCATGCCGATCCTGCTGCTGGGCGGCCCGGGCGTAGGCAAGACCCATTTCGCCAAGCGCCTGGCGAAGGTCATGCACACGGACTGCGAGCTGATCAGCATGAATGCGCTGTCGGCCGGCTTCGTCATCACGGGCAGCTCGGCCAGCTGGCGCGGCGCCAAGTGCGGCAAGGTGGCCGAACGCCTCGTGCGCGGCCAGTTCGCGAATCCGGTGATCGTGCTGGACGAGGTGGAAAAGGCGACGGGCTCCTCGCAATCCGATCCGCTCGCGGCGCTGTATCAATTACTGGAGCCGGAAACGGCCAGCGCGTTCCGCGACGAATTCATCGACGTCGACATCGACGCCTCGCAGATCTTCTGGGTGCTGACGGCGAACTCCACCGAAGGCATCCCGCACCCGCTGCTGAACCGGATGGCCGTCTACGAAGTCCCGGCGCCGACGCCGGAACAGGCCGCCGGCATCGCCCAGCGCATGTATGCCGGGCTGCTGCGCGAGCTGAACCTGGCGGCGTTCGATCCGTTCCTGGGCGACGTCGTGCTGGACAAGCTCGCGGGCGTGTCGCCGCGCGACCTGCGCAAGACGTTACTGGATGGGCTTGGCTATGCGGTCGCGGATGGGCGCGCGCACGTGAAGGTGGACGACATCCGCCTCAAGCCCACGCCGGGCAAGGGGCGGATCGGGTTTTAACCAGGTATCAGAACTCTTCCCACTCGTCGCCCGCGCCGGCGCTGGCCAGATGCCTGGCACGCGGCCGCTCGGTCGACGCCCTGGCCGGCGCGGCCGGCGTCTTCCGCACCGGCGGCAAGATGGCCGGCGCCGCCTGTTTGGGCTGCACGGTGGGCACAGTCGCGGCCCGGTCGCGCGCACCGCCCAGCCGGAACACGGCGACGGTCTGCGACAGCTTGGACGCCTGCTCCCGCAGCTGCTCGGACGCGGCGGCCGCTTCCTCGACGAGCGCGGCATTCTGCTGCGTGGTCTGGTCCATCTGGGAGATCGCGAGCTGCACCTGCCCGATGCCGTCGGTCTGTTCCTGGCTCGCGGCGCTGATCTCGCCCATGATGTCGGCCACGCGGCGGATGCTTTCGACCACGTCGCGCATCGTCGCCCCGGCCTGGTCGACGAGCCTGCTGCCGTCGTCCGCCTTCTGGACAGAGTTGTCGATCAGCGCCTTGATTTCCTTCGCGGCCGCCGCGCTGCGCTGCGCCAGGCTGCGCACTTCCGACGCCACCACCGCAAAGCCCCGTCCCTGCTCGCCGGCGCGCGCCGCTTCGACGGCCGCGTTCAGCGCGAGGATATTGGTCTGGAAGGCGATGCCGTCGATGACCGCGATGATGTCGACGATCTTGCGCGCCGATTCGTTGATCGCGCCCATGGTGTCGACCACTTCCGCCATCACCGCGCCGCCCTTCTCCGCCACTTCCGATGCGGACACGGCAAACTGGTTCGCCTGGCGCGCATTGTCCGCATTCTGTTTCACCGTCGACGTCAGTTCTTCCATCGACGACGCCGTTTCTTCCAGCGACGACGCCTGCTCCTCGGTGCGCGACGACAGGTCGGCGTTGCCTGACGCGATCTGCTGCGACGCGGACGCGATGGTCTCGGTGCCGCTGCGCACCTCGCCGACGATATTGACCAGCGCTTCGTTCATGTCGCGCAGGGCTTGCAGCAGCTGGCCGGTTTCGTCCGTAGAATGGACCTCGATCCGCGTGCCGAGGTCGCCGGTGGCCACGGTGCGCGCCACGTCGACGGCTTGCCGCAGCGGCCGCGTGATCGAGCGCGTGATCCAGATGGCCACGATCGTGCCGAGCACGAGCGCGATGGTCGCCAATCCCATCAGCCACGCGATCGTCGACCGATAGGTCTCCTCGGCGCGTTGGCCGCTGTCGAGCACGCGCCTATCCTGAAACTTGATCAATTCGCGCACGGCATCGAAATAACCGCGCTGGTCCTTGCGCACCTGGGTCAGCAGAAAGGCCGCGGCTTCCGGCTTTTTACCGGCATCCATCATGTCGAGAAAGGCCTGCTGCGACGTGCGGTACACCTCCCGCGCATCCTGCACGGCTTTCAGCTTGACCTTGCCTTCGTCGGATTTGATCAGTGCCGCCAGCTTGTCGAGATTGACGGTGTTTTCCTGCCTGTTCTGGAGCACGGCCTGCCGTTCCCGCGCCACTTCCTCCGGTTTGTCCCACAACAGCATGTTGCGCATGGCGCGGGCATTGCGGTTCACGACATCCAGGCTTTCGTAGGCAAGGACCGTTTTCGGATAATCCTCGTCGACGATCTTCGACGTTCCATCGTTCAGCCGGTGCAGGCTGGCGATACCGAACCAGATGCATGCCGCCAGCAACACGAGCAGCAGCCCGAACGCGCCGCCCAGCCGGGTACCGATTTTCCAGTGTTTGATGTTCATGCCGCCTCCATTCATGGAACCAGCGGGCAGCTTACGTGATTGCACCGGAGCATTGTTTGATGTCGGTCGATGTTGCGGACACGAAAATCTTCAGACGCCGTCCCTCAAGACCGGTTCCCCCGTCCTGGGATTCGTCAGCGTGACGTTCTCGAGCGCTTTGATGCGCCAGGCGCCGGCCTGCCGCGTCAGCACGGCAAGAATCAGCGTGTCGACGGCGTGGGGACCGGCCGGATGCGCCGCACCGGCCGCGAGGCGGCTCCAGAAGTGCACGACCGCCGCATCGGCGCAGATCGGGATCACGTCGATCAACGCGTTGTCGAGCGTGGAATCGCTGTAGACGGTGGCGTGGATGGGCACGTGCATCTCGACGATCGCGTCGATGCCGCGTACGTAGCGGCCGAACCGGTTCACGAAGGTCGCATCGTCGTGGAACAATGTGCGCAAGGCTTCCATGTCGTGGCGGTTCCAGGCGGCCTGGAACGCCAGGGGGGCATCCTCGGGGCGGGTCATGATCGTCATTGGGTCCTCATCGATATTTATTAGTGCATTTCAATGTCCAGCCGAACGGCGCGCCGGGCGGTTGGCCGCGGCCGCACCAGCAAGACCACGATCGCGATCATCGCGACGACGCCCAGCGCGGCCACTCCCTGCACCGCCGCCAGCGCAATGGCCATGTCCTGCCAGCGTTCGGACAACGGCACGAGCAACGCGATGCCGACGGCACTCCCCAGCTGCTGGCAGGCCGAGGCTGCGCCGGACGCCACGCCTTGCCGGTGTGCCGGGACGCCCATCGTCGCCGTGGCAAACATGATCGTGAACGTCATGCCCATGCCTGCGCTGTACAGCAACAGGCCCGGCAGCAGCCCGGCATAACCGCTTGCCGCCGCCATCGCCCAGGCCGTCAGCAGCATGCCGACGCCCCCGGACACCAGGCCGATCAGCAGACCGTGCCGCGGTCCGAGACGGCCTGCAATGCGGCCTCCCAGCGATGACATCACGATGATGACGCAATACAGCGGTACGTAGGCAAGGCCGGCCTGCCAGACCGGGAAATGTAGCACCGACTGAAAATACATGGTCAGGAAATACAGCAGCGAGCCGAACGTGGCACTGAACAGCAGGATCACGGCGAGGCCCGGCGCCAGGCCCGGGGCTGCGAACAGGGACGGCGGCAGCAGCGGATCGCGGACGCGTTGTTCGATGGCGACGAATCCCGCCAGCAGCAGCACGCCCGCCAGACCCGCCGCGAGGATGGGTGCCGCGCCCCAGCCATGTTCGGGACCACGCACGAGCACGTAGACGAGCAGCGTCATGCCGAGCGTACCGGCGAGCGCCCCGGCCGCATCGACGTCGCGTGGTCCGGTGCGCGCCGGATCCGGTGCGATCACGAACCATGCGGCGAGCACCGCGGCAACGACGAGCGGCACGTTGACGAGGAACACGGCACTCCAGCCGAATGCCTCCGTCAGCAGGCCGCCGGCCAACGCCCCGAGCGCCATGCCGCTGCCGCCCACGCCGGCCCAGACGGACAGGGCGAAGTGTCGTTCATGCCCCTCCGCGAAGGTGACGGTGATGAGCGACAGCGTGGCCGGAAACAGCAGGGCCGCGCCGACGCCCTGCACGGCGCGCGCCGCCAGCAACAGCCCGGGGCCCGCCGCAAGGCCGCCCGCGAGCGACGCGAGTCCGAACAACGCGAAGCCGGCGACGAGCATCCTGCGCCGGCCGAACAGGTCGCACGCGCGGCCGCCGAGCAGCAACAGCCCGCCGTACGGCACGATGTAGGCGCTGACCACCCATTGCAATGTCTGCGGCGTGAAGCCGAGCGCCGTCCGGATCGACGGCAGCGCCACGAAGACGATCGTGTAGTCGAGCGAGATGATGAGGTGGGCAAAGGCCAGCAAGGCGAGTGCGGCCAGGTGGCGCCTGCGCGGCGGGGGTGCCGATAATGTCGTGTCGATCATGGTTCCTCCTGTTGACACGGGCATTATCGAAGCCGCGCGGGTGCCCTCGCCATCATCGATTCCGCATGCCCCGGCTACGCGCGCGCGGAACCGGCACCTCAGGATACGGCGGGCGCGAGCCGCGACGGCAACTCCGCCGCCAGGAAATCCACGAGCGCGCGCAGGCGGATGTTGTCGCGCATGTCGACATGGAAGCATAGCCGCAGGTCCAGCCCGGGGTCGGCTGCCGCGGCGCTCAGGCGGCGCAGGTCCGCGAACGATTCGCCCAGCGGACGGGGCAAGTGTCCAATCGCTTCCCCGGCCAGGGTCGTGGCGACCACCGTGTGCATGTCGCCCGTGCGCAGCGCGACATGCGCGTCGGGCAGTACCGCGCGGATCCAGGCGTCGTGCAGGAAGACGTCGTCCTGCGGTTCGATCAGCGCCACATGGTGGCCGCGCCCGCGCTGCGTCGGGTCCGGCAGGCCATGCCGTGCGATATAGCCGGGTGCGGCGAACAGGCTGTAGTCGACGGTGGCGAGACGGCGCTGGACGAGATTGTCCTGCTCGACGCGCCGGAACGCGACGCTCAGGTCGGCCTCGCGCGCGGCCAGGTTGAAATTGCGTTTCTCGTTGATGAGCCGCAGCGTCAACCGGGGATGCCGTGCGCCGAAGTGGGCCAGCAAGGGCGCCACGAAAGCCGCACCGAGCCAGTCGATGCTGGTGACCGTCAGCGTGCCTTCGAGACCGTCGCCGGCGGCCGCCAGCTTGCGCAGCACGCCTTGCGCTTCGGCGTCCATGCGCTCCAGGCCCGCCAGCAGCCCGGCGCAAGCGGCGGTCGGTACCATGCCGTACATGTTGCGGTCGAACAGCTGGATGGCGAGGCGCCCTTCGATGGCGGCCACGCGGCGGCTCACGGTCGGCTGGGTCAGGCCGAGGACGCGCGCGGCGCCGTTGAGCGATCCATGCCGCGCCACCGCAAGCACAACGCGCAGGTCATCCCAGTCGGGCTCGATCGTCATCTCGTTCAACACTCCTCAGGAAACCGATGCCAGCAGCAAGCCGCCGCAGACCGCCACATTGCTGAAGAAACCGTTTGCGGCGCCGACGCGCTCCGGCCCCGACAGGCGCCAGAAGTCGAGCAGGGTCACGCTTGCGCAGATCGTGAACGCGAGCAAGGCGATGGCACAGGCGTGGCGCGACGGGGACCACAGCAAGCCGAGGCCGGCCGCGATCTGCACGGCCGATCCGGCGGCGAGCATCGTCCGGGGCGCCGGCCAGCCGCGAACGGCCAGCATACTGCACATTGCGTGAAAACGAAGAAAGTGGACGCACCCCGCACGTACGAAATTCAGGGCGAGACACGCGAGCGCGACGGTCGATACGATGGACATGGGCATTCCCGGCAATGACGATACCCGATTCTCGGTACCGCCCGACCGGCATGCCATCATCGATTTTGCATGCCCGGTCTGCGCACGGCGCAATCACACCGCTGTCATTTCCTCGACGCGCAGATAATTCACCAGTTCATCGCGCTCGAACGATCCATCCCATTGTTTTTCGCCGAGCAGTTGCGGCAATGCGCTATGGGTCAGCAAAGCGTGGAATCTGTCCTTGATGAGTTGCGGCCGGATGTCGCGGACGCGCACCCGCGACACCTTGCGCGATAAATCCATCACGATCCCGAACAGGATCCAGTCCAGCTGCAACAGCAGCATGCTGGCCGACTGGATCGCCCGCGGCGCAATGCTCGTTTCGTACAGCCGGGCCACCGACGATTGCCGCGCCTCGGCGTCGTCGCCGGCATCTCCCGCCAATTCCTCCGGCCACCAGGCCAGGACCTGGTTCAGCAGGCACGCGAAATCGGCATGTTCGGGAAGGATGATTTGCCCATCAAACATAAAAGAAAGGTAAGAAATATTACCGGGCAGTATATCGATCAAAGTGAACGAAAAGCTCTCACAATTTCACATTAAAAGGAATCGCACTGTTCAGATCGCATACGGGGCGCCCCGGTTTTCCGGCGCGGCGCTGAACAGTCCTCCCTTGCCCCTGCTCGACCATCGCGCGCGACGCCGTCCGCTTCGGCTTCACAGGACGCGACGCCTGCACGGCGTATCTCGACGCGATGCTGGCGCGCATCGAGGCGGCGTTTCCGCTGGCCGCCGCGTGGCTCACGGACGACTGGCGCGCGACGCTGCACGCGCGGATGACGGCGAACCTCGCGATCCTGCGCGGCACGTAGCCCTACTCGTCCACCTTCGCATCCTCGCTCTTGGCCGCTTCCATCGCCTCCGGCTCGAGCACTTCCGCCGATTTGTTCATGCGGATGAACACGCCCCAGCCGGCCATCAGCAGCCCCGCCGCGACGAGCACAGACGCCGCGTGCGGCAGCAGTTCCGGTTCCTCGTGCAAGGCCTTGAACGTGCCGACCAGGCCTTCGATCGACAGTGCGACCACGACGACGACCATGAAGCGCGACAGGTAGCGGCGCACGCGCGTGGGTGCGCTGATGTGGGCGTCACGCACGACTTCTTCCTCGGTGATGGTCTGGGCGATCTGCAGCGAGACGACGGCGATGGCCAGCAGGCCGATCGCCTCGATGGCCAACTCGGCGCTCTCTTCGGCCTCGACGCCGACCGCCTGCCAGCCGGTCTGCACGGCCAATACCGTGATCAGCACGGACACCAGCACGAACAGGAAGCCGAGCACCGCGTGCGCGGTCGAAAAGAAAAACTTCAGGAATTTCAAGGACGCCTCCGGTCGCAACGCATCGATGACAATATTGCATCGATTGTGCCCGAACCGCGCCGGCGCGGCCGCACGCGAGCGTCAGTGGTGTTCCGGCACCGCCCACGCGCGCGCATGCGCGACCGCGCGCGACCAGCGCGCCATCATCTCGTCGCGCCGCGCGGCCGGCAGCTGCGGCTCGAACCGGCGCTCGCTCTTCCACTGCGCCGCGATCTCGTCGCGCGACGACCAGAAGCCGACGGCGAGGCCCGCCAGGTAGGCGGCGCCGAGGGCCGTCGTCTCCGTCACCTGCGGCCGCACGACGGGCACGCCCAGCAGGTCGGCCTGGAACTGCATCAGGAGGTCGTTGCGCGCGGCGCCGCCGTCGGCGCGCACTTCGTGCACGACGCAGGCGGCGTCCTTCTGCATGGCGGCCAGCAGTTCCGCGCTCTGGTAGGCGATGGCTTCGACGGCGGCGCGCGCGATGTGCGCGGCCGTCGTCCCGCGCGTCATGCCGACGATGGTGCCGCGCGCGTACGCATCCCAGTGCGGCGCACCGAGGCCGACGAAGGCCGGCACGAGCATCACGCCGCCGCTGTCCGGCACCGACAGGGCGAGCGCCTCGACGTCGGCCGACTGCTTGATGATGCCGAGGCCGTCGCGCAGCCATTGCACGGTGGCGCCGCCCATGAACACGCTGCCTTCGAGCAGGTAGTCGGTGTGGTTGCCGACGGTCCAGCCGACGGTGGCGAGCAGGCGGTTGTGCGACTGCGGCGGCGTATCGCCCGCATGCATCAGCATGAAGCAGCCGGTGCCATACGTGTTCTTGACCATGCCGCGCCGGTGGCAGGCCTGGCCGAACGTGGCCGCCTGCTGGTCGCCCGCGATGCCCGCGATCGGGATCGCGCGGCCGAACCAGGCCGGGTCGGCGTCGGCGACGATGCCGGAACTGGGCACCACTTCCGGCAGCATCGATGCCGGCACCCCGAACAGGGACAGCAGTTCCGGGTCCCAGCGCAGGCTGTTGATATTGAAGAGCATCGTGCGCGCCGCGTTGCTCGCGTCCGTGACGTGGCGCCCCGTCAATTTATAAGTGAGCCAGCTGTCGACGGTGCCGAACGCGAGCTCGCCCCGCTCCGCGCGTGCGCGTGCGCCCGGCACGTGCGTGAGCAGCCATTGCAGCTTGGTCGCGGAAAAATAGGCATCCAGTTCGAGACCCGTCTTGCGCTGGACAAGCGGGGCCTTGCCCGCCGCGCGCAGGTCGTCGCAGAGCTCGGCCGTGCGCCGGTCCTGCCAGACGATGGCGTGGCACAGCGGTTCGCCGGTGCGGCGGTCCCACACGACCGTCGTTTCCCGCTGGTTCGTGATGCCGATGGCGGCGACGTCGGCCGCATCGGTGCCGGCCTCCGCCAGCACCTGGCGCGCGCACGCGAGCTGGCTGTTCCAGATATCGAGCGGGTCGTGTTCGACCCAGCCGGGCTGCGGGAAATGCTGGGGATATTCCTGCTGGGCGATGCGCACGACCTGGCCCTGGCGGTCGAACAGGATGGCGCGCGAACTGGTGGTGCCCTGGTCGAGGGCGAGGATGTAACGCATCGTCGTCGAGCTCCCCGGGCCGTGAATCATGTGTAAAGCAGGCCGATAGGCCGGATTCTGTGTAACGTCCTTGCGGACGCTATGACAGCCATTCCTCTAGGCGCCGAATTACTCCGGCGCTCAAGCTTCCTACCCGCACGCTCCGCGAGCAACCT
>Ga0308166_1004766_pt1 | contig 10676 bp, 6 predicted proteins | sample PhyCR2_2_FD_202137 | JGI IMG/M metagenome (GOLD analysis project Ga0308166, IMG submission 202137) | Phyllosphere microbial communities from UC Gill Tract Community Farm, Albany, California, United States - DLSLCC.R2 | ecosystem: Host-associated > Plants > Phyllosphere > Unclassified | place... | reverse complement strand
GCATCGACCCCAAGGTCTGCCCGATCCACAACGACGAGAAGTTCGTGCTCGACCTGCTGCTGTCGGAGAAGCTGCTGGTGGTCCAGGGCACTGCGTTCAACTGGCCCAACCCGGACCATTTCCGCGTGGTGACGCTGCCGCGAGTCGATGATCTGGAGCAGGCCATCGGTCGCATCGGCCGCTTCCTGAAGAATTATCGCCAGTAAAAACCGAACGTATTCAAGTGTCCGTCTGCATATACACAGTTTGAAATAGTCCCCCGGTTGAATCGACCGGGCGCGCACCTTATATAGCGCATACGCAACACTTTTATCCGTCAGGAGAACGTTACAACCATGATGCGCATCTTGCTGTTTCTGGCCACTAACCTTGCGGTGGTGCTGATTGCCAGCATTACCCTGAGCCTGTTTGGCTTCAATGGGTTCATGGCGGCCAACGGGGTGGATCTGAACCTCAATCAGCTGCTGATCTTCTGCGCCGTGTTCGGCTTCGCCGGTTCGCTGTTTTCGCTGTTCATCTCCAAGTGGATGGCGAAGATGAGCACCGGTACGCAGATCATCACCCAACCGCGCACCCGTCACGAACAATGGCTGCTGCAGACCGTCGAGGAGCTGTCCCGCGAAGCGGGCATCAAGATGCCCGAGGTCGGCATCTTCCCGGCGTACGAGGCCAACGCCTTCGCCACCGGCTGGAACAAGAACGACGCGCTGGTAGCCGTCAGTCAGGGCCTGCTCGAGCGATTCTCGCCCGATGAGGTCAAGGCGGTCCTGGCGCACGAGATTGGCCACGTAGCCAACGGCGACATGGTCACCCTTGCGCTGGTGCAGGGCGTGGTGAACACCTTCGTGATGTTCTTCGCGCGAATCATCGGCAACTTCGTCGACAAGGTCATCTTCAAGAACGAACAAGGCCAGGGTATCGCCTACTACATCGCGACCATCGTGGCCGAACTGGTGCTGGGTATCCTGGCCAGCATCATCGTCATGTGGTTCTCGCGTCGCCGCGAGTTCCGCGCCGATGAAGCCGGTGCACGCTTGGCCGGCACCAACGCGATGATCGGCGCGCTGCAACGCCTGCGCTCCGAACAGGGTGTTCCGGTGCAGATGCCCGATTCGCTGAATGCGTTCGGCATCAACGGTGGTCTGAAACACGGCCTGGCCGGCCTGCTCATGACTCACCCGCCGCTTGAAGACCGTATCGAGGCCTTGCGCCGTCGCGGTTGAAAGCAACAGGCATGATCGAGGGCGACGAAAGTCGCCCTTTTTCATGGGCGTCGAAAATACGGAAGCCGATGCGCCGTTTGCATTGTCTGGTTTGCAACTTCGCCGCCCTCCCCCCATCAATAGATCATGAACCTACCTGAACAGCCCGATTCGCCACTGGCCCACTTCCACCCGGCAGTAAGCGCCTGGTTCAGCCAGCACTTCGCCGCCGTTACGCCTGCCCAGGCCCAGGCCTGGCCGTTGATCCAGCAGGGTCTTTCGACCCTCATCGCTGCACCCACCGGGTCGGGCAAGACACTGACGGCGTTCCTGGCCGTGCTCGACGAACTGGTAAAACGGGGCCTGGAGCACCAGGGTCAGTTGCCCCAGCGCACGACCGTGCTGTACGTCTCGCCTCTCAAGGCGCTGTCCAACGACATCCAGCTGAATCTGCAACGTCCGCTGCAGGGCATCGCTGAGCAATTGACGACCATGAACCTGCCCGTGGTGACCATCGTCGCCGGTGTACGCACCGGCGACACGCCGCAGAAGGAGCGCGCCGCCATGCGCCGGCAGCCTCCGCACATTCTGGTGACCACACCCGAATCGCTCTACGTGCTGCTCGGTTCGGATTCGGGCCGAGGCATGCTGGCGGATGTGCATACGGTGATCGTCGATGAGATCCACGCGGTGGCCGGCAGCAAGCGCGGCAGCCATCTGGCCTTGAGCCTGGAGCGTCTTCAGGCGCTGTGCAGCCAGCCTTTGCGACGCATCGGCCTGTCCGCCACGCAGAAGCCCATCGCCCAGGTGGCGCAATTCCTGGTGGGGGCGCAACGCGCATGTGCGATCGTCGACATCGGTCACGCGCGGCCTCGGGACCTGGCGATCGAAGTGCCCGCGGTGCCGCTTGCCGCAGTCATGCCCAACGATGTCTGGGAGCTGCTCTACGACCGCCTGGCAGCCCTCGCGCAGGCCCATCGCACCACGCTGGTGTTCGTCAATACGCGGCGCCTGGCCGAACGCGTGGCGCGGCATATGAGCGAGCGCCTGGGCCGTGAGCACGTCGCGGCCCACCATGGCAGCCTGGCCAAGGAGCACCGGCTGGATGCGGAACAGCGCCTCAAGCGCGGCGACTTGCAGGTATTGGTGGCCACCGCTTCGCTGGAGCTGGGTATCGATATCGGTGACGTCGACCTGGTGTGCCAGATCGCTTCGCCAGGCTCCATCTCCGCGTTTCTGCAACGGGTGGGTCGATCCGGGCACCATGTCGGTGGCGTACCCAAGGGCCGCCTGTTTCCCACGTCGCGAGATGACCTGATCGAATGCGTGGCGCTGCTGGACTGCGTGCGCCGCGGCGAACTGGACACCTTGCAGATTCCTCGGGCACCGCTGGACGTGCTGGCCCAACAGATCATCGCCGAGGTCAGTTGCCAGGAATGGCCGGAGCAGGCGCTGCTGCAGATGTTCCGCCAGGCAACGCCCTACGCCGGGCTCGACGACGCGCGCTTCGAGGGCTTGCTGCGCATGCTCGCCGAGGGCTACAGCGGACGTCAGGGCGTACGTGCAGCCTATGTGCATCGCGATGCCGTGACCCGCACCCTGCGCGGTCGACGCGGCAGCAAGCTGACCGCCGTCACCAGCGGTGGGGCGATTGCCGACAACGCCGACTACGCGGTGCTGCTCGAACCCCAGGCGTTGAGCATCGGCAGCGTCAACGAGGATTTCGCCGTGGAAAGCCTGGCCGGCGACATCTTCCAACTGGGCAACCGCTCCTACCGCATCCTGCGCATCGAAGGCGGCAAGGTCAGGGTCGAAGACGCCCACGGCCAGGCGCCGAACATCCCCTTCTGGCTCGGCGAAATGCCGGGGCGCAGCGCCGAGCTGTCGGCCGGCGTGGCGCGATTGCAGGCATCGATCGACCAACGCCTGGCGCGCAGCGAAGGTCAGGTCGAGTCGTTGCTGCCCTGGTTGCAGGACGAATTGGGCCTGGGCCGGGACAGCGCCGAGCAACTGCTCGATTATCTGGCGCGCACACGTCAGGCGCTGGGCGCCCTGCCCTCGCAGGACACCCTGATCATGGAGCGCTTCTTCGACGCCTCCGGCGCCACGCAACTGGTCATCCATACGCCCTTCGGCAGCCGCATCAACCGCGCCTGGGGTCTGGCCCTGCGCAAGCGCTTCTGCCGCACCTTCAATTTCGAGTTGCAGGCGGCCGCCAGCAAAGACGCAATCGTGCTGTCGCTGTCGACCAGCCACAGCTTCGAGCTGGAGGAGGTGTGGCATTACCTGCACAGCAACAGCGCTGAAGCGCTACTGATCCAGGCGCTGCTCGATGCGCCGCTGTTCGGCGTGCGCTGGCGCTGGAACGCGGCGACGGCCCTGGCCCTGCCCCGCTACAGCGGCGGACGCAAGGTGGCCCCGCAACTGCAGCGCATGAAAGGCGAGGATTTGATCGCCACGGTATTCCCGGACCAGATCGCCTGCCTGGAAAATATCGTCGGCGAGCGGGAGATTCCCGATCACCCGCTGGTCCAGCAGACCCTCGACGATTGCCTGCACGAGGCCATGGACAGCGCAGGCTGGCTGACCCTGCTGCGGCGCATCGAGAGCGGTCAGATCACCCTCGTCCAGCGCGATCTGCCCAGCCCTTCGCCATTGGCGGCGGCTATCCTCAATGCCCGGCCCTACGCGTTCCTCGACGACGCGCCGCTGGAAGAGCGACGCACCCAGGCAGTCCTCAACCGACGCTGGGACGAACCCCGCTCGGCAGACGACATGGGTGAACTGGACACGGACGCGATCGCTGCCGTGGCCGCCGAAGCATGGCCCGCCCCCGTCAACGGCGACGAGATGCACGAAGCCTTGATGAGCCTGGGCGCCTTGGCAGAGCGCGAGGTTCAGCCCAGCGAGCTGGCGCTGTTGAAGACGCTAGCGCGCACCGGCCGTGCTGCGCGCCTGACGCTGGGAGATGGCAATCACCTGTGGCTGGCCCTGGAGCGCGTGGCCTGCCTGCAAACCCTCTACCCCGGCGCCAAGCTGTCCCCCGCACTGCAGGTGCCGGCGCACCTGGCCCAGACGTGGACCCAGGAGAGTGCGACGCTGGAGCTGATCCGCGCCCGCTTGAGCGGATTCGGCCCGCAAAGACTGGGGGACATTGCCGCCCCGCTCAACCTGCATCCTGCCGTGGTGGAACTGGCGCTGCTGGAACTGGAATCCCAGGGTTACGTGATGCGCGGCCAGTTTCTCACCCACATCGAGGAAACCCAGTGGTGCGAGCGGCACCTGCTGGCGCGTATCCATCGCTATACGGTGAAGCGTCTGCGGCGCGAAATCGAACCGGTCAGCCTGCAGGTGTTCATGCGTTTTCTGCTCGACTGGCAGTGCCTGGCGCCTGGCACCCGCCTGCAGGGCGAGGCGGCCCTGGTCAAAATCCTGGAACAGTTCGAAGGGTACAGCGCCCCGGCTGGCGCCTGGGAGAGCGATCTGCTGCCCGCGCGGCTGCGTGGCTACGACCCATCGTGGCTGGACCGCGCTTGCCGCAGCGGCAAGACGGTCTGGGCGCGGCTGGCCAGCAGCGGCAAAGGAGCTACCCTGCGCGGCACGCCGATCGTGCTGCTGCCCCGCGCGCGCCTGCCCCTGTGGCGCAGTCTGGCGCCGACAGTCCAACCGCAGGAATTGTCCATGCGCGCGCAGAAGGTCGAACAAACCCTGGCCGCGCAGGGCGCGATGTTCTTCGACGATCTCGTACACGATGTGCGCCTGCTGCGCACCGAAGTGGAGAACGCGCTGCAGGAACTGGTCGCCGCAGGCCGCGTGAACGCCGACAGTTTCGCCGGATTGCGCGCGCTGATCACACCGGCCGGCAAACGTCAGGCGCGCAGCAGTCGCCGTGGTCGCGGTGCTTTCATTGGCGGCATGGACGATGCGGGGCGCTGGGCCTTGCTCCAGGCAAACGGCAGTGCCCCCGATGAAGCCGTCGAACAGATCGCGCTGGTGCTGTTGCGTCGCTACGGGGTGGTGTTCTGGCGCCTGCTGCAACGCGAAGCCGACTGGCTGCCCAGCTGGCGCGACCTGCTGCGGGCATTGCAGCGACTGGAGGCGCGCGGACAGATTCGCGGGGGGCGTTTCATCGACGGCTTGTCCGGCGAGCAATTCGCCTTGCCAGAGGCCATTCCAGCCCTGCGCGAGGTGCGCAAAAGACCTGTGGATGGCAGCCTGGTGTCCATTTCGGCCAGCGACCCATTGAACCTGGCAGGTACCCTGCTGCCATTGCCCGGCGCCGACCCCCAGCAGATCCACAAGACCGTGCCAGCGTTGCCGAGCAACCGTGTGCTCTACCGCGACGGACTGCCCGTGGCGGCCTTGATCGCCGGCAAGCCGGTGTACTGGAGCGAAGAAACCACGGAGCTACGCCAGCAGCTGATCCATCCCCCCCTGTAGCAGCGGCGCGAGCCGCGTCGGGCCTCACCGCGTCTGTTCAGGCATACCGTATGCACCGATGACGCGGCTTGCGCCGCTGCTACAGGGCTGCGGTAACTTGGCATTGTGACATTCCGTAATAGCCAAACTTTTGCAATTCATTGCGAAACCCGCCACCCTCCGCGCCGCTGGTCGATAATGGCCGCCGACGCGGAACTGCAATGCCCGCTGTCCCATCCCTACTACATCCTTCCTATTCGCAAGAGCCTGTCGCCATGACTAACGATCGAGACCATCGGATCGATTTCTATCGGGGTTTGGCGTTGATCTTCATTTTCTGGGATCACATACCGCAAAACCCGCTGGCCAGCTTCACGCTGCGCAACTTCGGCTTCAGCGATGCTGCAGAAGTGTTCGTGTTCCTCGCCGGCTATGCCGCCGTGCTGGCCTACGGCAAGATCGCCCTGCGCGACGGCTATCTGGTGGCCGGCATGCGCATCCTGCGTCGCGCCTGGGTGCTTTACGTGGTCCACATCTTCCTGCTGGCGGTCCTGATGGGCATCATCTTCGTCGCCAACAATCACGTCGAAACCCGCGACATGATCCAGGAGATGAACCTCACCTATTTCGTGTCCAACCCGCAACAGGCGATGGTCGACGAACTGCTGCTGCGCTTCAAACCCAACCTGATGGACCCCTTGCCGTTGTACATCGTGTTGCTGCTCGGCCTGCCGATCGTCCTGCCGTTGCTGATCAAGCGCCCAGCCCAGGCCATCGGCCTGTCGCTGGTGTTGTACCTGATGGTGCAATGGCTGGGCTGGAACATTCCTGCGCACGACAACGGCCTCTGGTATTTCAATCCTCTGGCCTGGCAGGTGCTGTTCGTCCTGGGTGGCGCCACGGCGCTGCATTCGGCGCGCGGGCAGGCCGCGCCGACCCGACCCTTGAGCCGCCAACCCCTGTTCCTGGCGTGCGCCACGCTCGTGACATTCAGCGCGCTGGTTGCCCTGGGATGGCGCTGGCCGATGCTGCACGAGGCACTGGTGCCCGGCTGGTTCAGCCAACTGCTCTACCCCATCGACAAGACCAACCTCTCGCCGTCACGCCTTCTGCACTTCCTGGCCCTGGCCTACTGTGTGGCCAAGCTGATACCTCAGGGCGCATGGGTGAATCACCTGTTGGCACGCAAAGTCGGGCTGATGGGACGCTATTCGCTCGAGGTCTTCTGCCTCAGCGTGGTGCTGGCACCGTTGGCCGACATGGCCAATGCCCTGGCGGATGACCAGCTCGCGATGCAGATCGCCAGCGCGTTGGTCGGCGCAGGCCTGATGCTGGCCCTGGCTGAATGGCTGGAACTGAACAAACGACTGGGCCGTCCGCGGCCTGAGCTGCCAAAGCTTGAGCTGCCGAAGCCCGAACGGCCCGTGGTCGCACTGGGCAAAGGCCTCTGATCAGGCGTTGCCAGCCACTTTCAGGCGCGCTGCCTGGGTAAAGTCCAGCATGCGCTTGAGCGGCCGAACAGCCTGAGGAATCAGCGCCGGATCCACAGTGATTTCGTTGCTGCCGGCGCGCAGGCATTCCAGCGTACGCTCCAGCGTGTTCATGGCCATCCACGGGCAATGCGCGCAGCTGCGACAGGCAGCGCCGTTGCCCGCCGTGGGCGCCTCGATCAGCGTCTTGCCAGGCACGGCCTGCTGCATCTTGTAGAAGATACCGCGATCGGTTGCCACGATCAGCGTCTGCTGCGGCAACGTACGGGCAGCGGCGATCAATTGACTGGTGGAGCCCACGGCGTCAGCCAGTGCGATGACCTCGGCCGGCGACTCGGGGTGCACCAGAATCGCGGCATCGGGATACAGCGCACGCATGTCGCTCAGTTGCCGCGACTTGAACTCCTCGTGCACGATGCAGGCGCCGTCCCACATCAGCATGTCCGCGCCGGTGTGGGTCTGGATGTAGCTGCCCAGATGCTTGTCCGGCGCCCAGATGATCTTCTCGCCGTTGTCCATCAGACTCTCGACGATCTCCAGCGCGCAGCTAGACGTTACCACCCAGTCGGCCCGCGCCTTTACCGCGGCCGAGGTGTTGGCATAGACCACCACCGTGCGCTCGGGATGCTGGTCGCAAAAAGCCGAGAAGGCATCGACCGGGCAACCCAGGTCCAGCGAGCAGGTCGCTTCCAGGGTGGGCATGAGCACACGTTTTTCAGGGTTGAGGATCTTCGCCGTTTCGCCCATGAACCGAACACCGGCCACCACCACGGTGCGAGCTGAGTGCTGGTTGCCAAAACGCGCCATTTCCAGCGAGTCGGACACACAACCGCCGGTTTCCTCGGCCAGCGCCTGGATCACCGGATCGCAGTAGTAGTGAGCGACCAGCACCGCGTCCTGAGCCTTGAGCTCGGCAGCGATGGCTGAACGGTAGTCGGCTTCCTGCTCCGGTGTCAGGGGCTTGGGCTGCTTGGCATCCAGGTGAGCCTGAACCAGAAGGCGTTCGGATATCTGCGTCATGGGGCAAGACCTGCGAGCGCTGATGCGCGAGAGTCGAGTATAGACCGGGCCGACAAGGGCCTGGGAGTATATGCCCTGGCTTTCGTGAGGCTTTTGAGGGCTGGCGCAGGCTACAGAGAAACGAGGTGTTAGCAAAGCCCTATCGCTGCAAGGATCCCCACCGAATCCCGGGCATAAAAAAACCCGCAGCTTTTGCAAGCTGCGGGTTTCGAAATGGTGGGTCGTGTGGGATTCGAACCTACGACCAATTGGTTAAAAGCCAACTGCTCTACCAACTGAGCTAACGACCCGTTTCGTGGGGCGTATAATACCGAATTCTTTTGGTAATTCAACACCCTACAGAAAAAAAATCAAAAATAACGTGTAGGGTCACTCACACCGGCAGCAGTGAAGCCTTCCGCGCGCAAGCGGCAGCTGTCGCATTTGCCACAGGCCTGGCCTTCGTCGTCAGCCTGATAGCAGGACACCGTCAGGCCGTAGTCCACACCCAGCGCCACGCCCGCCTTGACGATTTCGGCCTTGCTCATGTTCTGCAACGGCGCCTGAATGGTGAAGCCATTGCCTTCCACCCCGGCCTTGGTAGCCAGATTGGCCAGGCGCTCGAAGGCCTCGATGAACTCGGGTCGGCAGTCCGGGTAGCCGGAGTAGTCAACCGCATTGACACCGATGAAGATGTCCCGCGCCTCCAGCACCTCGGCCCAGCCCAGTGCCAGCGACAGAAAGACCGTGTTGCGCGCCGGCACGTAAGTCACCGGAATGCCTTCGCCCAAGGTTTCGGGAACGTCGATCGACGTATCGGTCAGCGCCGAACCGCCCATGCCGTCCAGATTCAGTCCAATGACCTTGTGCTGGACCACGCCCAGATCGCGAGCCACCCGCGCTGCCGCATTCAGCTCCGCGCGATGGCGCTGACCATAGTCGAAACTCATGGTGTAGCAGACGTAGCCCTGGTCTTTGGCCATCGCCACCACGGTGGCGGAATCCAGGCCGCCGGAGAGCAGAATGACCGCTTTTTTCTGGTGCTCGGTTGTGTGGTTCATGTCAGCGCCCCGGCTCGTCGTTCCAAAGAAGTTTGTGCAATTGCATCTGCAGGCGCACTGGCAGGTTGTCGGCCACGATCCAGTCGGCCAGATCGGTTGCCCGCAGTTGATCCTTGCTCGGCGAGAACAGCACTTCACCAGCGCGCTGGTCCAGACCGTACTGGATCAGCTTGGATACGGCCCAGTCGTAGTCTTCGCGCGAGCACAGGACGAATTTGACCTGGTCGTTGCGGGTCAGCAGCTCGATGTTCTCGTAGCGATTGCGATGGACCTCGAGGGAACCCGGGGTCTTCAAATCAAGCACCCGGCTGACTCGCGTGTCCACTGCGCTGATGTCGAGCGCACCGCTGGTTTCCACTGAAACCTCATAGCCGGCATCGCACAGGCGCTGCATCAATGGGATGGCATTGGGTTGGGCCAACGGCTCGCCCCCAGTCACGCACACATAGCGGGGCTTGTAGCTGGCCACCTGCTCCATGAGCGAGTCGAGGGTGCGCTGGGTACCCCCGCTGAATGCATAGGCGCTGTCGCAGTATTGGCAGCGCAGAGGGCAACCGGTCAGGCGCACGAAAACCGTGGGCAGGCCAGCGGTCCGCGTCTCACCCTGCAAGGAGTAGAAGACTTCGGTGATACGTAGTGTGTCTTGCATAGGGTCCACGGGCGTGACAGCGAAACAGGCTGACCGCCTCCGTTGGGCACTTCAGGCAGCCCGCGCTCGCGTGGCTTCAGGAAGCGTGTTCATAAAATGGCGGCAAATTCTAACAAAAAACCCGCGCCAGGCGCGGGTTTCTTCGAATCACACGGCAAGCTTCACAATCTTTGCAGGTCTTTCTGCGCCAATTGCGCCGCAGAAGTACCCGGATACTGGGTCACAACCTGCTGCAGGATGCCTTTGACTCGATCGGTATGACCGAGGCGACGTTCGACGTCGGCCAGCTTGTACAGCGAATCCGGCACCTTGTTGTGCTTGGGATAAAGCTGGCTGACCTTGGCAAAGGCTTGACCCGCGCCTTGCAGATCACCCTTGGCAAGGTTGACCTCGCCCAGCCAGTACTGGGCATTGCCCGCGTACTGGCTGTTCGGGTACTTGCGCAGGAATGCGGCAAATGCCTGGCTGGCCTTGTCGAAATCCTTGGCTTTGATCAAGTCGAAGGCTGCATCGTAATACAGCTTCTCCTTGGCCGGATCGCCAGGCTCTGAACTGGCTGTCGATTGACCGCCAGCCGATGAAGCACCAGCGCCGCCGGAGGCGCCGCTGGCTGAAGAATTATCCGGTTGGGCAGCGGGTGCAGGTGCAACCCCAGCGCCAATCCGACGATCGAGATCCTGATACCGCTCGAGCCCTTCCTGTTTCAGGCGCTGGATATCGTTTTGCTGGACTTCGACCTGACCTCGCAGACGCGCGATGTCTTCCTGCATTTGCTGCAGTTGCATGAACAGCTCGCCCTGGGCCGAGACAGGCGCTTGCGCACCTGACCCGGCCGAGGCGCCGTTCGTACCGTAAC
>Ga0308166_1004765_pt1 | contig 10676 bp, 6 predicted proteins | sample PhyCR2_2_FD_202137 | JGI IMG/M metagenome (GOLD analysis project Ga0308166, IMG submission 202137) | Phyllosphere microbial communities from UC Gill Tract Community Farm, Albany, California, United States - DLSLCC.R2 | ecosystem: Host-associated > Plants > Phyllosphere > Unclassified | place... | reverse complement strand
ACCCCAGCATCTGGCAGCGCCTGTTCGGCGAAACCGTCGACCGCGAATATGCCGACGTTTACAGCGAAGCGATGGATAAAGGCGGCGTGATTGTCTCATTGCGTGCAGCAGAAGAGGATGTCGCAAAAGCGATGACCATTCTCTACTCCCACGATTCGGTGGATGTCCCTTCTCGTGCACGTCGTGATGTGGTGGCTGATAACACCAGCCAGAACCGTGAGTTCGCCGGTGAAACCAATGACCGTGAGCCGCGTACCTCGCTGACCGGCGACGAGAGCGAAGAGGAGATTCTGCGCCTCGCCCAGGAAAAACTCGAGGTTGGCAAGCGCCTGATCAGCGAAGGTTCAACACGCGTCCGCCGCTATGTGGTTACCGATCAGGTCTCGGAAGATATTTCGCTGCACGAGCAGCACGCCGACATCTTCCGTCGCAGCGTCGACGAACCGGCTTACCACGGTGATATCGACTGGTCTGAGAAAACCGTTGAGATTGCGGAAAGCCATGAACAGCCGGTAATCAGCAAAACTGCCCGCGTTAAAGAAGAAGTGGTGGTGCGCAAAGATACCCGTGACCACGTTGAGACCATCAACGACACCGTGCGTCGTCAGGAAATCGATATCGATAAAACCGGCACGCCAGGCGCCGCTAACGTTACCGACCCAACCGGCACCGCGACAGCGAATACCGCGAACCGGACCGGCACGGCGAACGCCACGGCAACCACAGCCAACGCCGCAAATCTGACCGGCGGCGCGAATACCGCCAGCACGGCAAACACAACGGGCAGTGCATCACGCGATTTTATCGAAGCGGATAACGCCGGATTCAACAGCACGCGTACCGGCTCCGCACATGCCACCGGTAATGGCCAGAACAATGGCAAACCGGGCATGGCTGAAAAAGTCAGTGAGAAGGTCAGCGAAGCGAAAGACAAGGTGGAAGGCAAACTCAAGCAGCACGACCATAGCCATTAAGCCCGTGTGAAAAGTGCATTATCTGTCTGACAACACGTAACACTTTTCAGCGTATTTGCACTATCGACAAGGCCAGCCGCAAGGTTGGCTTTGTTGTGTTTGACGCGCGTGTGTCTGGCGTTTAAATTCTGTTTGAGCTGAGTTTGAGCTGAGTTTGAGCTGAGTTTGAGCTGAGTTTGAGCTGAGTTTGAGCTGAGTTTGAGCCGGTGCGGGTGGGCAGCCTCGATTTTGCTGTCGCCAGAACAAAACTGCGTAAGGTGATTTTTTCAGCACTTGGCGCACAGGCTGGTGGTTTAGACTTGCGCAGTTGGCGGGTAAAGGTATAATCCCCAACGTTTTCCGCATAACTCTTCGTGCCGAAGTGGCGAAATCGGTAGACGCAGTTGATTCAAAATCAACCATCGAAAGATGTGCCGGTTCGAGTCCGGCCTTCGGCACCACGGAAAGCAAATAAGTCACCCAAGGGTGGCTTTTTTTGTGCCTGAAAATTCAGTCTCTGCAAGGCTTTCTTCGCTTTTTACTCCGTTTTGAACAACCTGATTCAATCTACATCAACTTACTGATGCGGGTACAAATGCGGGTATATCCCGGTTCGATAATGTTTGTACCCACACAGAACCCTTGAAAGGATATTCATCATGGCTCTGAGTGATGTGAAGGTTCGTTCGGCTAAGCCTGAAGCAAAAGCCTTTAAGCTGACCGACGGTGAAGGCATGGTTTTGCTGGTTCACCCTAACGGTTCCAAATACTGGCGGCTTCGTTATCGCTTTGGTGGTAAAGAGAAGATGCTGGCGTTGGGGAAATATCCTGAAGTGTCATTGGCTGATGCCCGGGCACGACGTGATGAAGCTCGTAAGCAGTTAGCTAATGGTTTCGATCCTAGTGAGAACAAGAAAGCCGTTCAGATGGAGCAGGAGCAAGAAGCGATAACTTTTGAAGTGGTAGCCAGGGACTGGCACGCCAGCAATCAGAAGTGGTCTGAGTCTCATAGCGCTCGTGTATTGAAAAGCCTGGAGGATAATCTCTTTGCTGCAATTGGTAAGCGGAATATCGCTGAACTAAAGACCCGAGATTTGCTTATTCCCATCAAAGCCGTAGAGATGTCTGGACGTCTTGAGGTGGCGGCACGTCTACAACAACGAACAACAGCAATTATGCGATTTGCTGTGCAGAGCGGTTTAATCGATTACAACCCCGCTCAAGAAATCGCTGGAGCGGTCGCCACAGCTAAACGACAGCATCGTGCTGCGCTAGAACTCAATCGCATTCCTGAATTACTTCATCGCATTGATCACTACTCCGGCAGGCCATTAACTCGACTAGCTGTGGAACTCACTTTGTTAGTTTTCATCCGTTCAAGCGAGCTACGTTTTGCTCGCTGGTCAGAAGTCGATTTCGAAACTGCTATGTGGACGATTCCGGGAGAGCGGGAGCCACTTGAAGGTGTCAAACACTCCCAGCGCGGTTCTAAGATGAAGACCCCACATCTTGTCCCTTTATCGCGTCAAGCTCTCGTCATTTTGGAAAAGATCAAAAGCATGAGTGGAAACCGTGAGCTGATTTTCGTCGGCGATCACGATCCACGTAAGCCGATGAGTGAGAACACTGTCAATAAGGCTTTGCGGGTTATGGGCTACGATACGAAAGTTGAAGTCTGCGGGCATGGTTTTAGGACGATGGCGTGTAGTTCATTGATTGAGTCGGGGTTGTGGTCGAGGGATGCAGTAGAGCGGCAGATGAGCCATCAGGAACGTAGCTCTGTTCGGGCAGCTTACATTCATAAGGCGGAGCATCTCGGGGAGCGTAGATTGATGTTGCAGTGGTGGGCTGATTATCTGGATGCGAATCGGGAGAAGGGGATAAGTCCGTTTGATTACTCTAAAGACAAAAAACGATAGCAATAATTTGGTATAAGTTCCTGCAGTCCAAAGTATCACTAATTGGCATATGACCTTACTGGAACCTATGTCGGGTATTTATGCCCGACATGTATCCTGTACTTAAACATGTTGAATATGCATGTATTCCTGTCCATACGTTCAATGTTTTTCCAACTGATATAATTTCATTTGAGCTTGAATTTTTTTGTTTTTTTTCGCATGTTGGGATACGATTTGCATCGTTAAGCACAACGATAAGGACCATTATGATCCGTTGCCATCTTGCTCGGCTCATGGGCGAACATAAGATGCGAATAGCCGATGTTGTCAGGGAAACTGGCCTGAGTCGCAACACTATCACTTTGCTTTACAAAGAGACGGCTCAGAAGGTTGACCTGGATACATTAGAAAGGCTTTGCGTGCTTTTTGACTGTGAAATACACGATTTACTGCAAAAGGTTCCTGCTTCGCAGAATCGTACAGAGAAAAATTAATGACACTGATTAACCTAAAGGATCTCGAGGCCCATCTTTGGCATGCAGCCCATATTATCACTGGGCCTATTGATGCGTCAGATTACAAAACGTACATATTCCCAATCCTATTCTTCAAACGCATTTGTGATGTATATGACGAAGAATTTGCCGATGCGATGGAGAGCGTTGGGGATGCAGAGCTTGCCAAGGGCAATATGTTTCATCGTATTCAGATACCTAAAAATTGTCACTGGCGTGATGTTTTTGCCGAGACCAAAGACATTGGTCAGGCCTTAAAAGACTCCTTCCGTGGTATAGAACTGGCAAACCCTAAACTGCATGGCATTTTTGGCGATGCCAGCTGGACCAATAAAGAACGCCTTTCAGATGAGTTACTGGCTACGTTACTTAATCACTTCAATAAGGTGAACCTTGGCGTTTCTAATGTCCGTGACGATGATATGGGGCGCGCATACGAGTATCTGATCAAACGCTTTGCTGACAAAGCCAATAAGAAAGCCGGTGAGTTCTATACCCCACGTACTATCGTTCGTCTGATGGTTAACATTCTTGAGCCAAAAGCCGGTGAGAGTGTCTACGATCCCGCCTGTGGTACTGGTGGTATGCTGCTTGAGACTATCCACCATGTAAAAGAAAGCGGTGGCGATCCGCGCTTGCTAAAAATCAAAGGTCAGGAAAAGAACCTGACGACGGAAGCTATTGCGCGTATGAACTTGTTCCTGCATGGGCAGGAAGATTTCGATATCATTCGTGGGGATACGTTACGCGAACCTAAGTTTTTACAAAGCGATCGTTTAGAAACTTTCGACTGTGTTGTTGCCAACCCACCATTTAGCTTGAAGGAATGGGGATACGATCTGTGGTCGAACGATTCCTATGGCCGTAAGCAATATGGTCTGGCGCCCAAAACAAATGGTGATTTTGCCTGGGTGCAGCACATGTTTGCCTCACTTAACGACAATGGGCGCATGGCTGTTGTATTACCTCATGGTGTGCTATTTCGTGGCGGAGCTGAGGGGGAAATTCGAACCAAATTGCTGAAAGAAAATCGCATCGTGGCGATTATTGGTGTCGCTTCCAACCTGTTCTACGGCACTGGTATTCCTGCGTGTATTTTGGTGCTGCGCAAATCACGCCCGGCAGAGCATAAAGATCATGTTTTGATCATCAATGCTGAAGAAATCTATACCAAGGGACGTGCGCAGAATACGCTGTCCAACGGACAGGCCGATGACATATACCAAATCTATCATGATCAGGAGCAACAGGGGCCAGCCGCAAAAGAAATTGAAGGCGTTGCGCGCTGGGTACCTTTGAACGAGATTGAAGAAAATGACTTCAATCTTAATATTGCTCGTTATGTGCAAAAGCCACTCGAAGAAGAAACCACCACAGTGGAAGAGGTGCTCAAAGATTTTCAACGGAAGCTGGCTGAGCTGGAAAAAGCGGAGGAGGAGCTGGAAACCCTGCTTATCAAAGAAGGGTTCGAGGTATGAGTACTATGAGTAATAAAAAGTTGGAAGATCTACTTTGGGGAGCTGCTGAGTTTCTTCGTGGGCAAATTGATGCATCAGACTACAAGCAGTATGTTTTTCCCTTACTGTTTTACAAACGTCTGTCGGATGTTTATCTGGAAGAATATACCGAAGCGCTGGAACTCCATGAAGGCGATGCAGAATACGCCGCCATGCCAATGTTTCACCGTTTTAACATTCCTGCTGAAGCCAGTTGGGGAAAGGTGCGCAATACCAGTAAAAACATTGGTGAAGCGATCCAGAATGCGCTTCGATTGATTGAAGCCAATAATCCGCGTTTACATGGTGTTTTCGGTGATGCACAGTGGACCAATAAAGAGCGCCTGCCCGATCATCTGCTGGCAGATCTGATTGAACATTTCAGTAAAATTCCACTAGGCATTAAATCTGTCGCCCAGGATGATCTTGGTGAAGCCTACGAATACCTGATTAAAAAATTCGCTGATGATTCAGGCCATACGGCTGCAGAGTTTTACACTAACCGAACAGTCGTGCATTTAATGACGCGCATTATGGGCTTAAAACCGGGTGAAACTGCCTATGATCCAACATGCGGCACTGGAGGGATGTTGCTAAATGCAGTGATGGATCTTCGTTCAAGAGGGGAGGAGTGGCGCTCTGTGCATCTTTATGGCCAGGAAGTAAACCTGCTGACTTCCGCAATCGCCCGTATGAATATGTTCTTGCACGATATTGAAGAATTTGATGTGCTGCGCGGTGATACTCTGGCTGAACCTAAGTTTATTGAAAATGATCGGCTCAAGCAGTTTGATGTAATTTTTGCCAACCCTCCATATTCTATAAAAAAATGGAACCGTGACAAATTTGCCGCTGATCCTTATGGACGTAATCTCTATGGCGTACCGCCGCAGGGTTGCGCTGATTATGCGTTTTACACCCATATTATCAAAAGCCTGAAGCCAGATACCGGTCGTGCTGCCATGCTCTGGCCGCACGGTGTTCTATTCCGCGATTCTGAGCAAGCCATTCGTAAACAGGTGATTGAATCCGACATCATCGAAGCTGTGATTGGTTTGGGACCAAATCTGTTTTATAACTCTCCGATGGAATCTTGCGTGGTGGTCCTTAACTGTAATAAACCGCACGAGCGGAAAAATAAAGTGTTGTTTATTAACGGAGTAAAATATGTCACCCGTGAACGTGCACATAGTCGCTTGTCCGATGAGGATTTGGCTATAATATACGAAGCCTACTTTAGCTCTGAAAATATAAATAACATTTCGGCATTAGTGGATATCGAGGTTATTAAAGAAAACTTCTATAACCTTTCAATCCCTCTTTATGTGCAGAATCAAAATAACAGTGAAACGTATGATATTTCACATGCTATTGAATCTTGGAAAATCAACCGAGTGCTACTCAAAAAAAATACTAAAAGTTTACTTGGGAAATTATCCCAGTTGGGTTATGAGGTGAAAAAAAATGCCTGATAAAATAACTGTAAAACTTAGTGACATTTGTCGTGAGTTTAAACTATCAAGCAAAGATCCCATTGCTGATGGTTACAACCGATATGTTGGATTGGAGCACTTAGATTCAGGGTCCTTGAAGATTAGGCGTTGGGGAATGCTCGAAGAAGACAGCCCAACTTTTACGCGAGTCTTTAAAAAAGGTCATATTCTATTTGGAAAACGTCGTCCTTACTTAAAAAAGGCTGCTATAGCAGAATTTGATGGGGTTTGTTCTAGTGACATCATTGTTATAGAGTCTAAACCAAACACTATCGTTTCATCTGAATTATTACCTTATATAATTCAGTCTGAACCTATGTGGAATTGGGCTGTACTTCATTCAGCTGGATCTTTATCGCCCAGAACAAATTTTTCTTCAATTACAAAACTAAGCATTTCTTTACCATCAAATCCTCAGGATGGTTGCCTACCTGTTTTGCGTGCAGCTGAAAGGGCGGTTTATAGAACTGAAAATGTACTAACGCAGTTAAAGCAATCAAAAATTAAAACAGCATATTCTCTAATGTTGGCTAGAAATAATTATCAACAGCTATTTGGTAGAGAAAAAACTAAGGTTCCTAGTGGGTGGAAGCTTATTACTATTGGCGATGTGCTTACTGATACACAATATGGATTATCTGATTCGCTGGAGTCTTGTGGTCGTTATCCAGTGCTTAGGATGATGAATATTACCAATGGTTATGTTGATCCGAATGATCTGAAATATTTAGACTGGAAACCAGATGATGCGGAAAAATATATTTTGAAAAAAGGCGATATTGTATTCAACAGAACAAATAGCATGGAATGGGTTGGAAGGACTGGGATTTTTGAGCTTGATGGTGACTATTTATTTGCATCATATTTAATTCGTTTAATTGCAGATGAGACGAAGCTAACTCCCTATTACTTAACACAATACTTGAATCTTCCAATCGTTCAATATAGATTAAAAGCTTTTGCAACACCAGGAGTTAGTCAAGCCAATATTAACCCGGGCAGTCTAAAAAGCCTACCTATTTTAGTTCCTCCGTTGGGTTTCATTCAGGAAATAGATAAAGTATTACGAGAATTTGATAAAAATCACAATATTGCCAAAGAGTATCATCAAAGGATGAACAAACTTGTCGATACCATTAAGTCAACATATTTCGAATAGGTAACTTAATGTTTAACGAACAAACCGTTACAGAAAATGGAATTATCGATCGCTTAAAGGGCTTAAGCGGGGTCAAATGGGCTTACTGCCACGGCGAAAACCTGCCTAAACAAGCGCAGGATATCCTCGTTGATGAGTGGTTAAAAGAAGCGCTTTGTTCGTTAAACCCTGATATCGGCAGACAGCCTGACTATGCCGATGAGGTCATCTACAAACTGCGGGGAGTGGTTTTTGAAGCCCGCCATACCGGTTTAGTAAAGGCCAATGAAAACTTCCAGGAATGGTTGATGGCCGACAAAACCTTGCCTTTTGGCGAAAATGGCGACCATATCACCATCAATCTGATTGATTTTGACAATATAGAAAACAACCACTTTGTGGTGGCACAGCAGGTCCACTATATCGCGGCTACTGAAGTCTATTTTGATATTGTCCTTTATGTGAATGGTATACCATTGGCGGTGGGCGAAGTTAAAACTGCAACGCGCCCTAGCGTGACCTGGCAAGACGGTGCCGCCGACTTCATGGGTGGCAAGAAGTACTATTGGAAAAATGTTGAATCTTTCTTTGTACCTAACTTGATGTGTTTTGCCAGCGAAGGTAAAACCTTTGCCTATGGTGCCATTAATGCCCGAGTTAAAGACTGGGGGCCTTGGCATAATACTGAGCTTCGTGATGAGATTCTGCCGGGATTGGCCTCGGTACTCAACAGCTGCGAGAGTTTGTTAAATCCACAGACCTTATTGCAGCTGCTGGAATCTTTTGCATTATTTTCAACCGTCAAAACGGGCAAAAATACTCCACCTAAACGCGTTAAAATCCTGCCGCGTTATCCGCAATTTGAAGCAGCAAAACAAATCGTTGAACGTGTTCGTAGAGGCTATCCAAAGAAAGGTCTGATTTGGCATTTCCAGGGATCGGGCAAATCCTTGCTGATGCTTTACGCTGCTAAAATGCTGCGTGCCGATAATGCGTTAAAAAACCCGACTGTACTTATCGTTGTGGACCGGCGAGATCTGGACAGCCAAATTAACGAAACCTTTGGGGGAGCCGACGTCAAGAATCTGATTAAAGTGCAAAGCTGCAAAAAGTTGGGCGAATACATTGAGCAAGACAGCCGTGGCATTTTAATCACCACCATCTTTAAATTTAAAGATATCGAAATTGACGATAGCAACCCTAATGGATTGAACAACCGTGACAACATCATTGTGTTGGTTGATGAAGCTCACCGTACCCAGGAAGGTGGGTTAGGCGAGAAAATGCGCTGGGCATTGCCCAACGCCCACTTCTATGGCCTGACTGGCACACCGATTTCTGGCATTGATCGTAATACATTCAAGTTGTTCGGTGCTGAAGAAGATCCTGGTCGCTATATGAGTCGCTATAGCTATAAGCAGTCGATCCGTGACGGCGCGACTAACCCAGTGAAGTTCGAACCTCGGCTGGCGGAACTCCGAGTGGATCGTGATGCCATCAACGAAGAGTTCGAGCAACTCGTTAATGAAAACAATCTGGATGAAGAAGAAAAAGCAGCATTGTCCAGACGTGCCGGCAAGCTGGCTATCATGCTGAAATCCCCCAGACGCATGGCTGCGGTGAGTAATGATATTGTTGAGCATTTTACCAGCCATGTTATGCCGAAAAAGATGAAAGGCATGGTTGTGGTATACGATCGCGAAGCCTGCGTACAGATGTATTACCTGCTCGGGGAGAAACTTGGTTTTGATGCGGTTGAAGTGGTTATGAACGTTGACCAGGCTCCGGTTAAAGCTGAAGAGGGTGGTAAAAAAGATAAGCTCAACAAGGACTGGCTCAAATGGCATGACGAATTGGAGCTACCTGTTAAACAAGCCGATTTCGAACGCTGGCAGCACATTGATGCGGAAGAGCAGGTACAGAAGGATCTGATTGAATGCTTTAAAGATCCTGAGCATCCGTTACAGCTTATCATCGTTACCGCCAAGCTGCTTACGGGCTTTGATGCGCCAATTTGCTACTGCATGTACCTCGATAAGCCTCTACGCGATCATACTCTTCTTCAGGCCATGTGCCGAACCAACCGGTTGTACGAAACTGATGATGTACGCAAGGATATGGGATTAATTATCGACTACCTCGGCGTTTTCGAAAATCTGCGTACCGCTCTGGCCTATAACCCTGATGAAATTGAAGGGGTTGTGGAAGGAATTGAGGCATTTAAAGAGCTATTGCCGTTACAACTGAATAAATGTCTGTCCTTCTTCCCTGGTGTGGATCGGTCCATAGCAGGTTTTGAAGGTATTATGGCTGCACAGGAATGCCTGCCAACCAACGAGAAACGCGATGAATTCGCTGCCAGCTTTGGTGTGTTATCCAAGTTATGGTCAGCTATCAACCCAGATCTTTTTTTGGCCCCTTATCGTCAGGACTATAAATGGCTGGCGCAAATTTATGAATCGGTGCGTCCGGTGGGGCAGACAGGTGCGCTTGTTTGGGCTGCGCTTGGTCCTGAAACCATCAAAATGATCCATGAGCATACAGATATCAATCGTATTCGCGATGATATTGACGAGTTGATCATGGATGAGCACGCAATTTTTACCCTGACGGCTAAAGAACAGGAACAACGCGCAAAACGCCTGGAGATTGATCTTATGGGGCGTTTACGCGGTAGCCATGATCCTAAATTTGTGGCATTGGGTGAGCGTCTGGAAAAACTGCGTCAGGACTATGAAGCTGGTGTTATCAAGGCCATCGACTGGTTGAAAGGCCTGTTGGATGCTGCGAAAGATACAGTACAAGCCGAGCGCGAAACGGGCGAGCGCCCAGTAACTGAAGCAGATAATAAACAGGCTTTGACCAAACTTTTTCTAGAAACTCGCCCAGAAACTACCCCCAAGCTAATCGGTGATGTTGTAGAGCAAATTGATAAAATCGTCAAAGCTACCCGCTTTGATGGCTGGCAAAACTCCAACAGTGGCCCTCGTGAAATCCAAAAGGCACTATTGCTGACTCTGGCTCAGTTTGGATTAGGTAAAGATAAAGAGTTATTCAGGAAGGCGTATGGGTACATTGAGGAGCATTATTGAATTTATTCAATGAATTAACTTTATTCACTGATTACAGAATGCTGAATCGCCACGGGTTTAACAGACACCTCAGAGTCATTTAAGATGG
>Ga0308166_1004762_pt1 | contig 10681 bp, 11 predicted proteins | sample PhyCR2_2_FD_202137 | JGI IMG/M metagenome (GOLD analysis project Ga0308166, IMG submission 202137) | Phyllosphere microbial communities from UC Gill Tract Community Farm, Albany, California, United States - DLSLCC.R2 | ecosystem: Host-associated > Plants > Phyllosphere > Unclassified | place... | reverse complement strand
GACGGCGACTGGAAGACCGTCCAGAAGATCGCGAAGAAGCGCGGGTGGGGCAAGCCCGGCGCGAGCTGGGTCCCCGGCATCGACGATCTGGAAGCCTGACCTTCCCTCCCAGCCCGCTCACAGTCTTCTCGGAGTTGCATCACAGACTCCGGCCCGGATAGCGTGCTTGAGGTGGTATTTCGAGATATCACGCACCAAGAGGCTCTGGGAGGGGACATCATGATGAAACTGCGCACGCGACGCGCACTGGCGCTGGCAGGATCTGCTGTGGCGCTGTCGGTCGCACTGACCGGATGTAGCGCGCTGAACGGAATCCTGGGAGGCGGTTCGGGAGACGCCGATCGCGACGAGGACACCGGGCAGGTCACCGAAAGCTCGAACATCGACATCTTCGCGCTCAAGCTGGGCGACTGCAAGATGGCAAGCGCCACCGGCCTGATCGAGGATGCGGACGTCGTCCCGTGCGACCAGCCGCACGACGAAGAGGTCTACTACGAGATCACGATGGACGACGGCGAGTTCTCGGAGGAGAACGTCGATGCAGCCTCGCAGGAGTGCATCGGAGATGCCTACACGAGCTTCGTCGGGATCGCGTTCAACGACTCCGTGCTCGAGGTCTACCCGATCACCCCGACCCAGCAGACCTGGGACGAGCTGAACGACCGCATCGTGCAGTGCGTCATCTCGGACCCGGCCGGTCAGACCACGGGCTCGCTCAAGGGCGCAGCACGCTGATCCGACGCTGACACGAGAAGAAGGCCCCGTCATCGACGGGGCCTTCTTCTCGTGTGCGGGAGCGATCGCCCGCACATAGCCACGACCGTTCGCCGGAACGGAGAGTGGAGAAAAGGGAAAAGCCCCTCCGAAGAGGGGCTTTTCATTGGCTCCCCGGCTTGGACTCGAACCAAGAACCTGCCGGTTAACAGCCGGCTGCTCTGCCAATTGAGCTACCGAGGAATGTGCTCCGCTGCGCGGGCAACTCGTCAATCCTAGCAAACTCCGGAGCGTGCTCGTGACACGGGCCGCACATCGGGCGTGTCGCCCGCTGGCACTCTCAGTGCTGCGAATCCGCCTCCGCGTTCGGCGCCCACAGGAGGTCTTTTCCCACGCCGCGAGCGACGACGTGACCGCCGCGGAGCATGAGCGTCTCGGCGTTGAGCTCTCGGATGAAGTCGGCGTCGTTGGTGACGAGCAATGCACCCATCCCCTGCTCCTTGCGGCGCCGGGTGATCGCATCGAAGACGACGGGGCGAACCTCGAGGTCGAGGTTCGCGAGGATCTCATCGGCGATGAGCACGCGGGGTTCGAGCACGAACGATCGTGCTATCGCGACCCGCTGCCGCATGCCGGCGCTGAGCTCGTAGGGGAACTTCGCGGCGGTGCCCAGCGGCAGGTGCAGCTCGTCGAGCAGCGTCGCCACCCTGATCGACAGCGCCTTGGTGTTGACGCGCTTCTCGCGGATGAGGATCGGCTCGGCGATGACCTCGTTCACCGTGAGCTGGGGAGGCAGATCGGCTCCCGCACCCTGCGGCACGAACCCGGTGCGGTAGGTGAGCAGGCGGTGCTTGCGCCCAGGGCGACGGATGTCGACGTTGCAGACCTGAGCGCTGCCTCCGACGACTCGCACCGAAGGATCCGTGGAACCGGCCAGAGCAGCGACGAGCGTGGATTTGCCGGACCCGGTGGGCCCCGCGACGCAGATGAGCTCGCCGGGCGCGAGCGAGAAGCTCACACCGTCGATCGCGCGGGTGGCACCGCTGTGCCCGATACGGTCGATGACCAGGTCGGAGCTGTCGATCGCGTTGGTCGATTCGGGCCGGGAGAACATTCCTCCATCCTGCCCTGCCCTGCTGGGCAGCTGCCGTTACGACTCGGCGAACCGCTGACGCTCCACGTCGATGTCGCGCAGCCGCATGCGCAGCGCACGCCCTCCGTCGGAATCGGCGGGCACTCGCTGCACAGCGCCGAGGAGTTCCTGCTTCTCGTGCTCGAGGCTGCGCATGATGAGCCTGCGGGCGAGGTCGGTCGTCGATGCGACGGCTCCGTCTTCGTTTCGCGCGGGGAACGGTGTCATGAGCAGCTCGCCGGCGAGCGACCGATACGGCTCACGCACGGAGTTCACAGCATCCGTCACCCAGCCTGCGCGAGTGCGGTCGGGGGCGCTTGCGACGGCCTCACGCACGGCGTCGAGCCCGGGTGTGCGGAAAGGAGTGCCGAGCGCGCGGCCGAGCAGCGTCTGGTCGATCTGGTGTCCGTACTGAAGGGCACCCATCAGCGCATCGCGCTCGACGGCCACATCCGCGGTCCGCGGCAGGCTGGCCAGCGTCACCGGAGCCACGGCCGGCGCACCGGTCGTGGGGTCGATCGTCACATCGGGTCGAGGCGACTCGTGACGCGTCGTCTGCGATCCGCCGCGCGACGCACGCTCGACCTCGTTGTGCACCTCGGTCGGGTCCATGCCGAGGCGCCTGGCCAGCACCCGCTCGTATCCGGGGCGCAGGAGACGATCGCGGATCTCGGCGACGATCGGCGCCGCACCGCGCAGCGCCCCCACGCGTCCTTCGACGGTGGAGAGATCGAAGCCCGAGAGCTTGCGGTCGATCGCGAACTCGAACATCGGCTGCTTGGTCTCCATGAGCGACCGCACGGCGGCATCGCCTCGCTGGAGTCGGAGATCGCAGGGGTCGAGGCCGTCAGGGGCGACCGCGACGAAGGTCTGCGCATTGAAGCGATCGTCCTCGGTGAACGCGCGCAGCGCGGCCTTCTGCCCCGCCTCGTCGCCGTCGAACGTGAAGACGACCTCACCCGAGGCATTGTCGTCGCCCATGACCCGGCGCAGCACCTTGATGTGGTCGGTGCCGAACGCCGTGCCGCAGGTCGCGATCGCGGTCGTGAGACCGGCGAGGTGGCACGCCATGACGTCGGTGTACCCCTCGACCACCACGACCCGGCGCGGGTCGCCACGCGAGATGTCGCGCTTGGCGAGGTCGAGCCCGTAGAGCACCTGCGCCTTCTTGTATATCGGCGTCTCAGGAGTGTTCAGGTACTTCGGCCCCTGGTCGTCATCGAAGAGCTTGCGCGCGCCGAACCCGATCGTCTGACCCGACACATCGCGGATGGGCCAGACGAGACGCCCGCGGAATCGGTCATAGACACCGCGCTGACCCGTCGAGACCAGTCCCGCGGCGCTCAGCTCGTCACGCGTGAAGCCCTGCGCCGTGAGCGCCTTCAGCATCTTGTCCCAGCCCCGAGGCGCGAATCCCACGCCGAAGTGCGCTGCGGCACCGGCGTCGAAGCCGCGCTCCCCGAGGAAGCGGCGCCCTGCCTCGGCATCCGCCGTCAGCAGCTGCCCGCGGAAGTACTCCGCGGCGGCGGTGTTCGCAGCGTAGAGACGGCTGCGCCCACTCGTCTCGGGAGCAGAACCACCGTCCTCGTAGTGCAGGGCGTAGCCGATACGGCCTGCGAGGCGCTCGACCGCTTCTGTGAAGCTGACGTGGTCCATCTCGCGGAGGAACGAGTACACGTCGCCCGATTCACCGCACCCGAAGCAGTGGTAATAACCCACCTGGGGTCGCACATGGAAGCTCGGGCTCTTCTCATCGTGGAAAGGGCAGAGTCCTTTGAGGGATCCGACGCCGGCGGATTTGAGCGCGACGCGCTCTCCGACGATGTCGGCGATGTTCGTGCGGGCCTTGACCTCGTCGACGTCGGCCTGGCGGATGCGGGGCATCAGCCGGCCCCTTCGACGACCGCCTGCCGCGGCGTGTGCTGGCGAGCACCCGGTCGCGCATGACGCGGCGTCCAGATTCCCACCTCCGCGGGATCGATTTCGCCGACGAGCCTGTTGTGCCAGTCGATCGCACTCTGATCGGTGAGGCTCGCGATCTGATCGACGATGACCCGCGCGCGTTCGCCGTCGGTCGTCGCGGCACGGAAATCGGCGGAGAACGCGGGTTCGAGCACATCCGCTCCGGCGGACCAGAGCGTATCGGTCGACCACAGCGCGTCGGCGAGCCGCTTGAGTACGCGCCGCTGCTCCTTGTAGACGCCCTTGCGCGCATCGATCGTGACGATGGCCTGCCCCATGATGCCCTTGAGCACCGCGATCTCGGCCTCGATCACCCGCGGCACCACGACATGCGCGTTGTAGCGCACGAGCGTCGGCCCGGCGTAGGCCTCGCGAGTGGCCGAGACCGCGGCGCGCGCGAAGCGGCCGATGAAGTCGCTCGTCAGGTTCTTGAGTCGCGCCAGGTCGTGACGGGAGCGGTCGAACGACTGCAGCCACATCGGCTGCGAGGCGAGACGGTACAGCGCATCGGCGAGCTCGTCTCGCGTGAAGTCATAGCCGACCCACTGCTGGATGCGGTCGATCAGCGCGTCGTGCTGGCTCGGGTCTGAGAGCTGTGAGACGTCGACGTAGCCGTTGACGATCGCGTCCTCGAAGTCGTGCACCGAGTAGGCGATGTCATCGGAGAGGTCCATGATCTCGGCCTCGATGCACCGACGTCGTCCGGGGACCCCGTCGCGCATCCACCGGAAGACCTCTTCATCTTCGGGGTACACGCCGAACTTGAGCCGACCGCCGGGGTCGGGCACGGGGCTGTCGACCGTCCAGGGATACTTGCACGTCGCGTCGAGGCTGGCCCTCGTCAGATTGAGCCCGACCGAGCGCCCGTCGTCGTCGATGGCCTTGGCCTCGAGCCGACTGAGGATGCGGAGCGACTGCGCGTTGCCTTCGAACCCGCCGATGGGCTCTGCCCACTCGTTGAGCGCCCGCTCGCCATTGTGCCCGAAGGGCGGGTGACCGAGATCGTGGCTGAGGCATGCGGTGTCGACCACGTCGGCAGAGACGCCGAGCGCGGTCGCGAGCTCGCGTCCGACCTGGGCGACCTCGAGCGAATGCGTGAGACGGTTGCGTGCGAAGTCGGCCGTGCTGGCGGGGCTGAGCACCTGTGTCTTGGCTGCCAGGCGGCGTAGGGCCGCGGAGTGCAGCACGCGCGCGCGGTCGCGCGCGAAATCGTCGCGTTCGGATCGATGCGTCTCGGCGAAGAATCGCTCGGCGTCGCGCGGGTCGTATCCGTCCGAGCGCCCGCGCGCCGAGTCCACCTGAGGATCAGCCGCCACTGTTCTCGATCTCCGCCCCTCGCATCATCTCGGATGCCGACGCCGCGAGCTCGCGCGACTCCAGCCACTTGTCCGGCAGCGCCGGACGCTTCGGGCGACCCGAGCGACCACGCTGGCCCTCGGCATCCGCACCCGGGTAGGGCGCCGTGTGATCGAGCTGACCGAGCAGCTCGTCGATCTCGGCGAGGCTGGACGCCGTCGCGAGCCCGGTGCGGATGTCTCCCCCGACCGGGTAGCCCTTGAAGTACCAGGCGACGTGCTTGCGGACGTCGCGGCATCCGCGGTCCTCGTCCTCGAAGAACTCGACGAGGAGCTCGGCGTGACGGCGGAAGGCGTCGGCGACGAAGCCGAGCGTCGCATCGACCGGGTGAGATTCGGCGCCGAATGCTTCGGCGAGCTCGCCGAAGAGCCAGGGCCTGCCCAGGCATCCGCGTCCGACGACCACACCGTCGCAGTCGGTCTGCTGCATCATGCGAACGGCGTCGTCGGCGGACCAGATGTCACCGTTGCCGAGCACAGGGACGCTCGTCACCGCCTGCTTGAGTTCGCCGATCGCGTTCCAGTCGGCGAAGCCGGAGTAGAACTCGCTCGCGGTGCGGGCGTGCAGGGCGATCGCCGAGACGCCGGCGTCTTCGGCCGCGCGCCCGGCCTCGAGGTACGTCAGATGGTCGGGGTCGATGCCCTTGCGCATCTTGATGGTCAGCGGAAGATCCCCCGCAGCCTTCACGGCCTGGGTGACGATCTGCGAGAAGAGCGAGCTCTTCCACGGCAGCGCCGCTCCTCCGCCCTTGCGAGTGACCTTGGGAACAGGGCAGCCGAAGTTCAGATCGATGTGGTCGGCGTGGTCTTCGGCGACGATGATGCGGACGGCCTCAGAAATGGTGTGCGGGTCGACGCCGTAGAGCTGGATCGACCGCGGAGTCTCGGACTCGTGGTGGCGGATCAGTCGCATCGTCGTCTCGTTGCGCTCGACCAGTGCCCGCGACGTGATCATCTCGCTCACATACAGCCCTGCGCCGTACTCGCGGCAGAGGCGACGGAAAGCGGTGTTGGTGATGCCCGCCATGGGTGCGAGCACGACCGGTACGTCGAGTGCGATCGGACCGATGTCGAGGGTGCGAGCGGAGGCGGTGGCGAGAGTCATGGCCCTTCCATTCTCCCAGACACGGAGCCTGTCTCGGCGCATCGACCTAAGCTGTGAATATGACCGATCCCGCAGTCCGTTCCATCCCGTTCACCGACGCCGACGGCAACGAGAAGACCCTCGATGATCTGGGCGCCGATGTCGTCCTCGTGGTGAACGTCGCCTCGAAGTGCGGCCTCACTCCGCAGTACGAGCAGCTCGAGGAGCTGCAGCGCCTCTACAGTGATCGCGGGTTCAGCGTCGTCGGGTTCCCGTGCAACCAGTTCTTCGGGCAGGAGCCGGGATCGGTCGATCAGATCCTCGAGTTCTGCTCCACCACCTACGGCGTGACCTTCCCCATCAACGACAAGGTGAAGGTCAACGGCAAGAACGCCACCGACCTCTACAAGACGCTGAAGGAGACCCCGGATGCGGGCGGCAAGGCCGGCCGTGTCGAGTGGAACTTCGAGAAGTTCCTCGTGCTGCCCGACGGCGAGGTCGTCCGATTCCGCCCGAAGCAGAAGCCGAACGACCCCGAGATCGTCGGCGCGATCGAAGCCGCGCTGACCCGTTAGACCGCTGCGGTCTCGGCTTCCGACTCCGGCTCGGCCTCGCCGCGCTTGACCCAGAGGTCGCGGAGGACGTTCTCGAACGCCGCCGGCGGCTGCGCACCGCTGATCCCGTACTGTCCGTCGATCACGAAGAACGGGACGCCCTGGATGCCGTAGGCCTGTGCCTGCGCCTGATCCTGGCGGACATCCGCGAGGTGACGGGCTGAGACGAGAGCCTCACGGGTGTCGTCGGGATTGAGCCCGACCTCGACCGCGAGTTCGACCAGGTCGTCGATGCGGCCGACGTGCTTGCCCTCGGTGAAGTAGGCCGACATGAGGCGCTCTTCCATCTCGTGCTGCACGCCCTGAGCCTTCGCGAAGTGCAGCAGCTCGTGGGCTTTGACGGTGTTCGTGTGCTGCAGCAGGTCGAAGCGGTACGCGAGTCCGGCTCCCTCGGCCACGCCCGTGACGTGCGAGAGCATCTGCTCGACCTGCTCGCGCGGCATCCCCTTGTGTCCGGCGAGGAAGTCGATCTCGTCGCCGTCGAAGTCGACAGGGGTGTCGGGCGAGAGCTCGAACGAGTGGAAGGTGATGTTCACCTGTGGGGCGTCATCGTCGGAGGCTACGGCTTCGAGTCCCTTCTCGAGGTTGCGCTTGCCGATGTAGCACCAGGGGCAGGCGATGTCGGACCAGATGTCAATCGAGATGGCTTCACTCACATTGACATCCAACCGCATGCCCCTGTGGGCTATTCCGTCGGTAGGATTCTCGGATGCTCTCCGCTGACGACCCGCTGCCTCTCCGGCCCGAGCGGGTGCTGATCGCCGGGGTCACCGGATCGGGGAAGACCACTCTCGCTCGACGCGTCGCCGAGCGGTGGGATCTGCGCCACGTCGAGATCGACGGGCTGTTCCACGGCGAGAACTGGACACCGCGTCCGTCGTTCATCGACGACGTGCGAGCCCTCGCCGCAGAGGATCGATGGGTCACCGAGTGGCAGTACACGAGCAAGGGCACCGATGAGATCCTCGCTCCGCGTGCGCAGATCGTGGTCTGGCTGGACTACCCGTTCGCCCTCGTGCGCAGACGTCTCCTGCTCCGCACCCTGAAACGGCGCCTGCTGCGCACGCAGCTCTGGAACGGCAACGTCGAACCGGCGCTGTGGGCACGCGAGGGGTGGTCGGGCGAGAACGACATCCTGCGGTGGCAGAAGAACACGCGTCACAAGTGGGAACGGCGCATGCCGAGCATCGAAGCGACTCACCCGCACTTGCACATAGTCCGACTCGGCCACCCCACGGAACTGAAGAGGTGGCTCACGGGCTCAGATCGGGTCGGTGGGTCATGAAGGCTCGGATGCTCACTGCCGACGATCCGCTCCCGTTCCGCCCAGAGCGAGTTCTCATCGCCGGCGTGACCGGATCAGGCAAGACCACGCTCGCTGCCAGACTCGCCGGCCTCTGGAACCTCGATCACCACGAGATGGACGCCCTGCACCACGGCGAGAACTGGACGCCGCGCCCGTCATTCATCGACGATGTGCGAGCCTTCGCCGCGGAGGATCGATGGGTGACCGAGTGGCAGTATACGAGCAAGGGCACAGACGAGATCATGACGCCGCGTGCGCAGCTGGTCATCTGGCTCGACTACCCCTGGCCGATCGTCCGCGCACGCTTGCTGCGCCGCACGCTGAGCCGCAGCATCCTGCGCACCGAGATGTACAACGGAAACGTCGAGAAGCCGATCTGGCAGGTCATCTCGACCCGTGACCCTGCGCGGAGCATCCTGGCCTGGCAGACGAAGACCCGTGCGTTCTGGACGACCCAGATGCCGAGGAAACGAGACCTCTTCCCGCACCTGACGATCGTCAGGCTGCGTCACCCTCGGGAGACGGAGAGATGGCTGCGCGCTCAGGTCGGTGCGTCAGGCGTGTCGATCGCCCCGCCGAAGCGGCGGTCGCGCGACAGGTAGATGCTGATCGAGCGCCACAGCTCCTCGCGGGAGAAGTCGGGCCAGAGCGTGTCGAGGAACACCATCTCGGCATAAGCGGCCTGCCAGAGCAGGAAGTTCGACGTGCGCTGCTCGCCCGAGCTGCGCACGAACAGGTCGACGTCCGGCATGTCGGGCACGTAGAGGTTGCGGCGGATCATCTTCTCGCTGATCGCATTCGGCTTGACCTTGCCGGCCGCCACGTCGGCGGCGATCGACCGCATCGCGTCGACGAGCTCGATGCGCCCGCCGTAGTTCACGCACATCGTCAGCGTGAGCACGTCGTTGTTCTTGGTCAGCTGCTCGGCGTACTGCAGCTCCTTGATGACGCTGCCCCAGAGACGCGGCTTTCGGCCGGCCCAGCGGACACGCACACCCCATTCGTTGAGCTGATCGCGTCGGCGATGGAGCACATCGCGGTTGTACCCCATCAGGAAGCGCACCTCTTCAGGAGACCGCGCCCAGTTCTCGGTCGAGAAAGCGTACACGGAGAGGTGCTTCACACCGGCCTGGATCGCTCCGGCGACCACATCGAGGAGCACCTCCTCCCCCGCCTTGTGCCCCTCGACGCGATTGAGACCGCGGCGGTTCGCCCAGCGTCCGTTGCCGTCCATGACGATCGCGACGTGCTCGGGCACTGCACGGAAGGTCGGCGGATACACGCCCGTCCAGTCGAGCGGGCGGTACGCCACTGCATCCTTGTGCGTGTACGGCTTCGGGGTCACCGTGCTCCTTCTCGGGGGATGTCGGCCACGAGGTGCGCGAGCGAGCGGATGCCGCGCTCCAGGTGCCATTGGGCGTACGCCGCGACGAGACCTGACGCGGCGGCGTTGTCGGCGTGAGGCGCAGCATCGATGGTCTCCCAATCGCCGGCCATCAGTGAGCGGAGCAGCGACAGGGTCTTCTCGGCGACCTTCGGGCTGCCGGCGGGCGCGCAGTTCACGCACACCGCTCCGCCGAGCTGGCCGACGAAGTGGGAGTGGGGGCCGGGAGCGGCGCACCGGGCGCAGTCGCCCAGCGATGGCGCCCACCCCGAGAGCGCCATGACGCGCAGCAGGTAGGAATCGAGGATGCTGCGAGGAGAGTGCTCACCGCGCGACAGTGCCCGCAGACCGCCGACCAGGAGCAGATACTGATCGGGCGTCGCCTCGGAGTCGCTGAGACGATCGGCGGTCTCGACCATCGCGTTGGCGGATGTGAACCGGTCGTAATGCGCCGCGATGTCGGATCCGTAGGAGCCGAGCGACTCCGCCTGCTGCACGATGTCGAGCGTGCGGCCCTGGTAGAGCTGCACGTCGGCGACCATGAACGGCTCGAGGCGAGAACCGAACTTCGACGAGGTGCGGCGCACGCCCTTCGCGACGGCTCGGATCTTCCCGTGCCGCCGCGAGAGCATCGTGACGATGCGATCCGCCTCACCCAGCTTGTGGGTGCGCAGGATCACTGCTTCGTCTCGATAGGTGGGCACCGTTCGATTATCCTCCGTGCGGGAGAATAGGGGCGTGACCGAACCGCTCTTCATCATTCCGCTCTGGGCGGACCTGCTCGGCGTCGGCCTCGGAGGCGTGCAGGGCGCGATGTTCGCCTCGGGATTCCAGGGGCAGCGACGGCTCGACTGGCTCGGCGTCTCGATCATCGGGATCATGATCGGCATGGGCGGCGGTCTCATCCGCGACATCCTGCTCGGCCTGCCTCCGGCCACCCTGCAGTCGAACCTCTACCTGGTCGTCGCCATCGCCGCCGCCCTGGTCGGCATGCTGCTGGCGGGGGTGTTCCACAAGCTCAACAAGCTGATCATCCTGGCCGACGCCGTGCTGATCGGCCTGTTCGGGGCACTCGGCGTCAGCAAGGCCCTGGCGCTCGGCACCCCGGTCGTCCCGGCCATCGCGATCGG
>Ga0308166_1004759_pt1 | contig 10684 bp, 7 predicted proteins | sample PhyCR2_2_FD_202137 | JGI IMG/M metagenome (GOLD analysis project Ga0308166, IMG submission 202137) | Phyllosphere microbial communities from UC Gill Tract Community Farm, Albany, California, United States - DLSLCC.R2 | ecosystem: Host-associated > Plants > Phyllosphere > Unclassified | place... | reverse complement strand
GGAGGCTCAGCGGGCTTTTTTCGCCATGCATACCAGGCTGAGACCGTCACCCGCATCACCCGACAAAGCAGGCGAACACTGAAGTCTGTGGTATTGTCACGGATAAAGCGGTATCTCACGACATATGCTTCGCGAAGAAGGCACTCGCCTTTTTTAGTATTTCCTTCTCAAGGCGTAATTCTTTGTTTTCTTTACGCAATCGCTTTAACTCTGCCCGTTCATCATCACTGAGTACTCCGTCGCTCTGATTGCGTGCCAGCGTTACCCATGTATGCAGGGTTTTGTCGCTTATTCCCAGCGATGCTGCCGCTTTAGCTACCGTATAGCTTTGCTCTGTCACCAGGGCAATCGCTTCCTTTTTAAACTCAGGGGTAAATTTTCGTTTCTGGTTCACTAAACACCTCCATTTTGGATGTAAGTTTAGTGTCCTGATTATTCGACCACATCAGGACCAGCTCATCACGATAGTCGGAGTAAACGTTCGCGCCGGTCACGCATAGATCACCTGATTTCAATTCGCGGACCATTTGTGTACAGACACAAACCTCAAATTGCCGGCGGGAAAGCTGTTCAGGTGCTTTTCTTTGCTGATCGCCCGTGATTAATTTCCACCATTTATCAGGAACCCACGAAAGGTCAGATAAACTGAGATCGCTTTCAGTTCCTTTTTTTAGCGTGATCCACTCGCTTCGGCACCGACGTTGCGACAGCATCAATGCCAGAGCCCGTTCGAAGCTCGTATCTTGACTGGTTGAGACAAAATTCAGCGTAGACAGGATACGTAATAATTCAGCCCGGCGCTGACCGAACGCTTTCAGCATAAACCGGCATTCGTTCTTGCCGCCAAACTCAATATGAAGACGGGAAAACTCATACAAATCAGGGCGGGAAGATACCGTTTCACGAATTATCTTTAACTGATTATCTGCAGATTCAGTTGAATGAAGTACGGTGTTAAGCAAAGCATAGCGGCGGAGGATCTCGTCGGTTTTGCCCTGATTATCATCAAGATACTGTTGTAATTCAGCCTCTGCTGCGCGGGATACCTTATTCATTTGTTTACAGAAAATATCGCATAAGTCATCCGTTACTACACCTAGACGTTGCTGGATCACCGCGAGTGTTATCGCATACCGTCTTGCTGGCACCAGGTCTGCCATACTGGCCGCATCGAGTGCATTGCCTTCCAGCGCCCACTGGCTGATTTTGACGACGGGGAGGGTTATAAGCGCCCGGTTGTAACCCGCCAGGTCAGTTAAAAGTTTAAAGCGAGCCAGCAAATCCCTCATACCATATACGGTAGGTCTGGCCGGGTCTTGCTTCAGATCATTCCAGGCACTCACCCGCCTGGGATCGTCCCCGACGACAAACAGAGCGTCAAGAAAAGCGGCCCCCTCTTCACCCACGGCTGTCTGCACTCGTGAATAAAGTGCCTGATTAGCTTCCGCTCGCGCTGAACGGGCCGTCCGTACCAGAGAATCAAAGGCGGGTAATTCATAGCGGTGGCGTATCAGCACTTCAATGCCCACATTGATAATGTCCGCGACATCTTCCTTAATCAGTGCAGCATCGATGAAGGTGTTCCTGAGTAGCGATTTACCTGTTGCAGTGAGAGGATTTACATCGAGAAATCTACGTATTATGCCGACATGTTTTCGCCGGGCTTCCGAGTGATCATAGTGGTTTAAATTTCTGAGGTCGGCATTGCGCCCGATGGACTGAGCAATATGTCTGATGAGCGGTTCAGGAACCTGGCTGGACAGAACAAAATAGCCGAGCCGTTGAAACGTTTTCAGCAACACGACGAAACCCAGCCGCGCTGTGGGTGCCCGTGCCGCCGTGGCACAAAATGCCAGTTCATCTTCAGTTGGCGTATAAAACCGTTCCAGCTCTGAGGCTGTCAGGCGACTTTTAAACCTGGGGTATGCCGTATCGTGGGGTTGCACGTTTTTTTGACTCCTTGTCGAAAAGGGCCTTTCGTGTATCATTTAAAGTAAACTATAAAAGTACCGCCATTCTGTCACGCTGGAATGCGGGCTGCAGACCAGTTTTGTGAGGAGGGTTCAATTGGGACAAATTGCAGCGATATATTGCCGCGTATCGACGGGCGATCAGGATTGTCAGCGTCAGGAAAGGGATCTGCTCGCTCTGGCCGGTAAAGCTGGCTATACCATAGCCGGTATCTGGAAAGAAACAGCCTCCGGTAGTAAAAGCGATCGCCAGCAACGTCAAAAAATTTTGAATCTGGCACAGGCCAGAAAAATTGACCTGATTCTGGTGACGGAACTGACCCGATGGAGTCGCTCGACGCTGGATTTGTTTCATACACTGAATGATCTGCAATCCTGGGGCGTCGGACTTATTGCCCAAACAGGCTTACAGTTTGATTTATCCACTCCCCAGGGAAAGCTGATCGCTACCCTGATGTCAGGCTTTGCCGAATTTGAACGGGATTTACTGAGGGAGCGTGTCCGGTCTGGTATCCAGGCAGCGCAAGCCAGGGGAGTCATTTTTGGGCGAAGACCTGGGCAGCGGATAAAATCAGAAAAGCTAACCCCTAAAGTATTAGCTCTTATAGCTGAAGGTTGCTCCTACAGACAAATTGGACGGCAGTTAGACTTGAGTAAAAATACTGTGATGGCAATAGTCAAACGAGAACGAGAAAAGTTAAAAGTATGTTAATAAAAAAGAGCGGACTCTAATATCGTTAATTTAAAGGGTGATTTTTTGATGATAACAAAGATAAAAATACATGGCTATCGGATCTATAAAGAACTCATGCTAACGCCTAATCCAAGAATGAATATTATTGTGGGGGGAAACGAAGCTGGAAAGTCAACACTCATGGAAGCTATTACTCTTGCGTTAACAGGAAGAGTTAATGGGCGGAGTGCATCCGAAGAGCTCAATTCATACTGGTTTAATACTAACTTAATTTCAGAGTTTTTACATAAACGTGCTTGCGGTCAACGTGTAGCTTTACCTGAAATTCGCATTGAACTTTTCTTTGAGAATAGACCTGAATTACAGGTGTTGTGCGGGGCAATTAACAGCGATGTGCCAACAAATGCTTGTCCTGGTGTGTCGTTAAATATTATTCCTAACCCCGAATACGCTGACGAATTAGATGAATGGATGAAAAACCCTTCGCCATTACTTCCAGTTGAATATTATTCTGTGGACTGGCGTTCTTTTGCAGACAACAAGCTCACAAATCGGCCAAAACAACTTGTGACTGCAATAATTGACTCCCGAACAGTCCGCTCGTCATCTGGTATCGACTTTCATCTTCGCCAGATCCTTAGTGATCACCTTGAACCTGCCGAGAAAGCCTCAATTTCTCTTTTATATCGAGAAGTAAAAGCATCAATGTCCGATACTGCGCTAGCGGATGTAAATAAACGCATAGGTACACTACATGCATCTTTATATGATCAGTCAATTGCCTTAGCAATGGATCAAAGTTCACGAACTTCATGGGAAGCGGCCGTTACTCCACATGTCAATAACGTCCCATTCTCAATGTCAGGGCAGGGTCAACAGGCATCAATTAAGATATCACTAGCAATGAGTCGTCACTCAGGGCAGGCAAATTTTGTGATGATTGAAGAACCTGAAAATCACCTTTCCCATACAAGTCTGACGACTCTTTTGTCTCGCCTAGAAACTCTGGCAGGTGAACAACAACAATTATTCATCACAACTCACAGCACCTTTGTACTCAATAGATTAGGGCTAGGTTCCCTGCTACTTATTGGGCGCGACTCTGTGGGTAAAATATCAGAGCTGGATCCTGATACAGTATCATATTTTCAGAAGCTTCCGGGATATGACACTCTCAGAATGGCATTGGCAAATAAAGTTGTCCTCGTCGAGGGACCCTCTGATGAGATTGTATTTGAAAGAATTTTTCAGGACCTATATGGAAAGCGCCCAATGGAGTTTGGTATTGATGTTATTAGTATGCGAGGCTTATCTTTAGGTCGTTGTTTAGAATTATGTGCAGCGCTCGACAAAAACGTGGCAGTTCTCCGAGATAATGATGGTATTGACCCTATTTTATTACGTGAGCCAGTAGAAAATTGGCTTGCTACTGATCGTAGAGAGCTTTTTATTGGCAACGTGGAAAGTGGGACAACCCTTGAACCTCAGCTGGTACACCACAATAGCGAAGCTAGCATTCGGGCAATTTTGGGAATAACTCAAGTTTCAGATTTAACAAAATGGATGAATCGGGAAAAAACGGAAACAGCACTTCGAATTGCAAGTGCTTCTCAAAGCATTACACCACCAGATTATATGCAAAATGCTGCAAGGTTTATTCATGGCTAACCATCTAACACTTGCTGTTGCAGGTTCTCGTAAAACTCAAGGAATAGTTGATCATTGCACCTGTTTGCCAAAAAATCGACGAGCATTGGTGGTGACATATACTAAAACAAACCAAGATGAGTTAAGCCGCCGTCTGGCGAACTCTGTTGGTGATCATGCCGGAATTGAAGTAATGGGTTGGTATACATTCCTACTTCGCCATTTTGCCAAACCTTTTCTACCATTTAAATTTCCGAGTAAACGCGTTCTCGGATTCAACTTTGATGGTAGGCCAAATATGATGGCTAAAGGAGTTAACCGGTTTTTAGATTCAAGCGGAGCAGCATATGCATGTGAGCTTGGTCGTCTTGCTCACGAACTTATTTCAGAAAGTGGAGGAGCGTTAATACATCGATTGGAATGTATATACGATGAAATTTTGATCGACGAAGTGCAAGATCTCAGCAGTCATGATTGGGAGATAATCGATGTGTGTCTTCGCTCATCGGTTGATATTCGAATGGTTGGCGATATTCGCCAATCTGTACTCTCGACTAACCCACGGAGCTCTAAAAATAAAAAATACGCTTATGCGGAAGTAATAACCTGGTTTCGTGAACGCCAAGAAAAAGGACTAATAAATATTACAGAGAGTGCTACGACATGGCGTTGCCATCCCAGCATCGCTGCATTTTCTGACACTATTTTTGATAAAAGCTGGTTGTTTCCCGCAACTGACTCAAGGAACGAGATAGCCACAGATCATGATGGTGTATTCCTTGTGCCTAAAAGGTACGTTGCCGATTATGTAGCAAAATATCAACCTCAGTGTTTGCGGAGTACAGCTAGTTCAGGCAAAGACTTTCATCTTAACTTCATGAATTTTAAAATTTCCAAGGGTTCAACACATGAGCGGGTACTCATCGTACCTACTGCAGGGATTCTCAAGTTCATTCAAACTGGCGTTCCTCTGGAGCCAGGACCCGCAGCAAGTTTTTATGTCGCAGTCACAAGGGCAAAACAAAGTGTAGCCCTTGTAGTCGATAGCCCTGGCAGCTCATTACTTCCATATTGGAAACCATAAACTCATATATTGATACAGCCAGTGGCATGACGCTAGATTTTGACAGCGTAGATGTGGCAAGGGCTAGAGCGCGATATTACACATTTACGCACGAATCCTTACGCCTAGCCAATACGGTTCAAACGTGACGCTTACGGCAGTTACTGTGGCGTTACCGGATCAAACAGAGCATGAGCCGACGTGGAAACTGCTGGAATAATAGCCCGATGGAGCGGTTTTTCAGGAGCCTGAAGAATGAATGGGTACCAGTGACAGGTTACGTAAGCTTGAGAGATGCAGCTCGCGCCATAACGGATTATATCGTTGGATATTACAGTGCACTAAGACCGCACGAATATAATGGTGGGTTACCTCCAAACGAATCGGAAAACCGATACTGGAAAAACTCTAACGCGGTGGCCAGTTTTAGTTGACCATATATGGACGCCCCGGGTGTTACAAGTACTGGTTCGATACGGTTTGCGACCATATATCCGGCGTCGTTAGTGGGTTAATTTTCCTGCTTACAACCCCGAAACGGTGGGTGTATTAAAAGTTTTTACCGGCGATCGGCGCGGAGCCCCCGCGAGGTAAAATCAGTGCTAGCCGACGGCTATATGCTGGAATCACTGGGTGATGGGGGTGAAGTCATTCTGAGTCATGCCTATTTTTTGCCAGTAAAAGCGAAACTGGCAGAAATGGAGAGCTGGGAACAGGTTGTGGGGAGCACACTTTTCGGTGGAAGCACCTGGATGTTACGGCATAATCCTGATAATTAAGGGGATAATCCAGTAACCGGTTCATAATTTAAAAGTGACAAACGTTACAGAATTTTCGAGGGTTCCGGCGTAGAACCCCCCGTTGATGTTATTGCCCAGTGTGTTCGCTGGTATCTGGCATACTCACTCAGCCTGCGTAATCTGGATGAAATGCTGGCAGAGCGTGGGGTTGTTGTTGACCATTCCACGCTTCACCGCAGGGTCATTCGCCTCGTACCGTTGCTGGATAAGGCATTTCGCCAACATAATTGTAAGGGATCGCGTTTGAAATCCTGCGGGCTCGCCATCAGCGCGATTTTTGGCTCACACTAATTGACAATGAAAATCCTCCCATCGGCAGCCCGACCGCCCTCATCCTGTCGCGTAACCTCTGTTGGGCGGAGGGATAGCGCCCTCCTGCCGTCCCTAAACGTCGTCTGCTGACACACAGTCTCCTGGCACCGGCCGGCGCCGCACCCTGACGCCGGCCGCAACCGCGTCTAGGTCAGAACCGCCATCTAAACCCGGCACTCACGCTGTGGTCCTGCTGACGCGCCGACAGCCGGCCGCCGTAGCCCAGCGACAGGGTGGCGTTGTCATACAGCTTCGCCTCAACGCTTGCCCTGACCAGTGCACTGTCGCGGTCGACCGGCACGCTGCCGACGGTAAAGGCCGCCGCGTTGTTAAATTTCAGGTCCGCATCGCGTGCCGTTTTCCCTAACTGGTGTTGCCAGCCCAGTTCTCCGTACACCCCCATATCAACGGCACCGCCGGTCTGCCAGCGCTTTTCTGCCCGCAGGCCCGCCGTGGAAAACATAGCGTCCTGATGCTGCCGGTTACCCTGCAGCGCGGCGCCGCCGCCTTTCTCGGCAAACCCGCTGTTCGTTGTCCGCACATAAGCCAGACCGGCAAACGGCTCCAGGCTGACGCCCAGCGGCATATCCAGCCGATAACCGGCCTCGGCGAACAGCTGCTGTGTCTGAGCGGTATACCCGGCCTCCGCCCGGTCGGACTGGCTGCCGTACGCAATGTTGCGTCGGGTATCGATACGGTGCCAGGTGTTGGCCGCCCCGGCGCGCAGGGTCAGGTCACCCCAGGCAGCGCTGCCGTAAAGCGCCAGAGGAACGTTTTTACGGGTGGCTGAGGCCCCGTAGCCCCCCTGCAGCGTGGTGCGGGTATAGCCCGTGGCCACGCCCAGCCGCAGATGGTCACCCACGCGGCGGTCAGCGCCCAACATCACCCCGGACGTTGACGTCTGATACCCGGTGGCGTTGGCATCGCCGGTCGCCTGTCCCCAGCCGCCCAGCAGCGTTGCCCAGGCGCCATGTTCATCCGCCCTGATGCCGGCGGTGCCAGCCAAACCTTCGCTTTGGCGCAAACGTTCATTCAGGGTTTCCCGCAAGACGTGGCTGTCGTTTATCTGCGCCGCCAGAACATCGGCATGCACCTGGCCGGACAGCTGACGAAACGCCTGCCTGGCCTGAGTGGCAGTGTCCGACATCAGCACCGATTCGTACACCGGGTGGCCGACAGGCAGACGCTCTGCCGCCGCCGCCACGGCCCGTTCGTTAGCCGTGGCGGCCACGCCGGCAAACAGGGTGGCGTTGCGCCCCACGGTCAATTCCACCTGTTGCGGCCGGTAGCTCAGTCCGGTTCCCAGGAACAGGTAATTGGGCTGTACCGCAGTAAACTGCCCCTCAATCCCCTGTGCCGCTGTCAGGATGCTGTACCGCTGCCCCAGCAGGCTGCGTACTGCTTGTTGGCTCAGCAGGTTGCCCCGGTTTTCCAGCACTGTAACCATCTCTGCATTATTCAATGTAGCCTTACCCCCCACCTGAATATGGCTATTGCGTCCGTTTGCCGTGACGTCCACCGCGTAGTGGGAATCAGGGGAGAAGGTCGCGTTGTTCTCCACTGTCAGTGTGTTAATACCAGGGGCAATCGCTCCTCCCTTATCGGCAGTGAGTGAACCCATTATGCCCCCACCAGTCAGAATCCCCGGAGAAAGAACATTAATTGCCCCATCGACTTTACCGGTGAGGATAAATAGTCCGACGTTTGTTACGTTACCTGCCAGGGTGCCTGTCAGCTTCAGAGCTGCATTGCGTAATACCGTCGTCCCCCCGGAGAAACTCCCAGCGCCGCCGAGTTTCTGGTATCCCTGGATCTTCAGGCTCCCCCCCTGAGTGTGACCGTGGCGATCTGTATCCCGAATATTTCCCGTAAAATCACCACTCTCCCCCCCTAATACCAGCGTATTTTTACCCAACGACACAAAACCTGAGCCGTTGAGGTTTTGGATATGGGCATCAGCCACCCCGTCAGCCCCCCAGAACGCGAGGAGGTTGCCATGGCGAGATATGTCCAGGGAACCGTCATTAATCACGCCGGACGATGGCGCTATGCTGCCAGGGCCTGCGAGATAGAGATAGGCCCCGGGTTTTATACGCGTGAACCCCGTATAGGTGTTAAGACCGGAAAGCTGCACCACCGCATTGCTCTCCAGAGTGAGGCCATTTTGGCCCGATATATTGCCGGCAAAACCCAGCCACCCCATGTTGGCCGTGATCCGGCCTGTTTTTTGTAACTGCGGTTCATTATCGGTGGTGAAATTATTTGACATGACAAAAAAAGGTGTGACTGCCGTCAATTTTCTTTCTATGTCGAACATCACCGAGTTACTTTTGAAAAATGGCAGACCGAATATAGTGCCATTTTCTGGTTTATCCTTGCCGCCTGGCGCGGATATATGGGCATTCGTTATCTCTATATCCCCCCCTCCCATACCTTTCACTGTTACCGAGGGGATAATGAAGGTATCGTGCTTATCGGGGTGTTCGCCGCTTTTAAGCAGCAGATTGCGCATATCGTCACTGTATGACAGCAGGGTACCAGAGACGCCCGTATCCCATAGTGGGGTGGTGGTGATTTCCTCGGTATGCCCATTCTTCAATTTTATGATGTAGGTCCACTTCCCTTCATTGGATTCAGTACCATGGGGTGCATAGACATCACTCTCAGTGCGGTTCCCCCAAGCTATAGAATCAATAAATTGAGCACGCAGACTGGGGGGCAGATTCAAGATAACGCAGGGGGCACACCCTGGGGTTTGTTCACTGACATTGTTTGCCGCGACGATATAGCCCGTTTGCGTTTGCTTCCCCAACACACCTGTAGTATTTGCACCGAACACCCCGTAAAATGGGGGTTCCTCAGCAGGCAGCCCCTTGTGCATTTTCTCTCTCACGTCTATATCTTCGAAGAGCTCTTTTCCGGGCGCAATTGGCGTGGGGCTGACGCGGTGATTTTTTATGCCCTCTTTTGTATAAATCGTTGCCAGTACCTTTTTTACGTCATATTCCCTGTCCGGAGGTGAGGATCCGGGAGCCTCCTTGTTTTTCGGATCATAGTATGTCATTTTCGCGGTGGCATCCTGGATCCAAACACCATATGAACTATCTCCGTACATGTACTCACGTTCTGTGCCTGGTCTTGACGTATTGGTAAAGTCCTTTCCCGTGGACTCAATATTGAAGGCATCAGACCCGGTGTCAAACATGTATAATCTTGGTTTGCCCTGGTCAACCCAATTGACACCAACGAATATTCCAAGCCTATTTTCAGTAGTGTGGGTGAGTGGAATGTTTATTGGCTGAGATGATTGCAGCTTTTCCTCTGCATATGAGGTACAGGGTAGAAGCAGCCCGCTTATTATAGCCACGCATACCTTATTTAAGATAAAGGGATTTTTATTTGAATTTCTCACATCCTGTTTAGACATAGCTCTCCTATCATACTCTATTATCACGGCTCCTCATCTCTTGTCAGAGATGTCAGAGTCGCCCAACTGACTTAAAGGTCAAACCTTTCGGAGTCCCCGGCAGAGAAAGTGATTTTCGTTGCATGTTTTATCCTTAACACCGTGGTGACGCAGGTTTAAAATTTCCATTAACATCCTCCCGGACAGAGCAGGACATCGCGTAAATGTTACGCAATGTAATATATTGATATTTTTTTAACGAACGCTAAACCTTCTGTTTTTTTCTCACGGATAAAAAGTAAAGCCGCGTATTATTCCCTACCATCAATGTGCTGGGCTCTATGGCATAATCAGTAAAAATCCACCTCTTGAAGAGGTGGCTTTAAATGGGGCTTGAAGTGGTCAAGCAAAACTTGCCACGGTTTTAGAGTTTTTCCAGAACAATCGTTCTGATTCATTCGGCGTCAAACCACCATTATATTGATGAGGTCTGAGCTGGCTGTAATATCCTGTGATGTAATTCGTTATTGCTTTGCTGGCTTCGCTAAAATTTGCGTAGCCATTATCCGGTACCCACTCTGTTTTCAGGCTTCTGAAGAACCGTTCCATTGGGCTGTTATCCCAGCAATTTCCCCGGCGACTCAAGCTTTGCTTTATCTGATATCTCCATAGTAACTGTCTGAAAATCCTGCTGGTATAGTGACTACCTTGATCCGAGTGATACAGTAAATTAGCCGGTTTTCCCCGTGCTTCCCAGGCCATCGACAGGGCTTTACCTGTCAGTGCTGAATC
>Ga0308166_1004758_pt1 | contig 10686 bp, 9 predicted proteins | sample PhyCR2_2_FD_202137 | JGI IMG/M metagenome (GOLD analysis project Ga0308166, IMG submission 202137) | Phyllosphere microbial communities from UC Gill Tract Community Farm, Albany, California, United States - DLSLCC.R2 | ecosystem: Host-associated > Plants > Phyllosphere > Unclassified | place... | reverse complement strand
CCGCCGCTGTAGGGCGTCGTGTCCAGGCAGATGTCGACCTCGCGGTGCAGGTCCAGATATTCCAGCACCGACGTGCGGCCGGCCCAGCGCAGGCGGCCCGCGTCGATGCCCGCGTCGGCGAACAGGCCGGTCAGGCGCGGCTGGTCCGCCGCCAGGTCCACGCCGGCAATGAACATCTGCGCATCCGGCACCGCGTGCAGGGCACGGGCCCACAGCTCGACCGTCGAGCGGTAGATCTTGTTGGCGCGGTTGAAGCTGCCGAAGGTGACGAAGCCGCGCGCCTCGGCGGGGGCGGGGGCCACGTCCGGCGCGGCGCGGTGCGGTTCGTAGGTGGCCACGCCCGGCAGGTACGCCGGATGTTCGACGAACTCGGCGGCTGCCGTGTCCGGCGGCAGCAGCGTCTCGTCGGCAATGATGTAGTCGATGGCGCGCAGCCCCGTCGACGCGGGGTAGCCGATCCACGTGGCCTGCACGGGCGCCGGCTTGCGCGCCAGCACGGGCAGGCGGTTCAGGGCCGTGTGGCCGGACAGGTCGATCAGGATATCGATGGCGTCGCGCCGGATCGACTCGTCGAGCGCGTCGTCGGACAGGTGGTGCACGTTGCGCCAGTTCGGCACCAGCGCCTGCAGCGCCGCGGTGCGGTCATCCGTGATCGTATTGTTGTAGTACGCGAACAGGGACAGGCCCGGCCGTTTTGCCAGCTCGCGCAGCACGGGCTCGATGAAGCCGGCCACAGCGTGCTGGTAGAAGTCGCCGGAAATGAACCCGACGCGCAGCGGGCCTGTGGCGTGCGACGAGGACGTGGCCCACAGTTCCGGCCGCTCGAACTGCTGTGCGAACGCCTTGCGCACGTCGCGGGCGATGGCCGGGTCCGAGTCCGTATGGGACAGGCAGAACAGCAGGTTCGAATAGGCGTCGACGAAATCCGGTTCCAGCTGGATCGCCTTGCGCCACAACGTGATCGCTTCATCCGTCTGGCCCACCTGGCTGAGGAAATGGGCCAGATTGGAGCGGATATTGGCCGCCTTCGGGTCGAGCCTGGCCGCCTTGCGCAGGTTCGGGATCGCGCGCGCGGGCTGGCCCATCGCCGCCTGCGCATTGGCGAGGTTGAGCAGCAGTTCGGAATCGTCGGGCGCGAGCGACAGGGCGACGGCGCTGTACTCCAGCGATTCGCGGTGCCGCCCCAGCCGGCTCAGCACGATCGACAGGTTGCGGTAGGCGTCGACGTAGCTGCTCTCGACGGTCACGGCCCGGCGGAAATACTCCACGGCGCCCTCGTTGTTGCCCAGCGCCTGCAAGGCGGTGCCCATATTGTTCAGCGCGATCGCATAGTCGGGGCGCAGGTCCAGCGCATGGCGCAGCCAGGCCACAGCGTCCGCATGGCGGCCCTGTTCGATCATCAACCCGCCCAGGTTGCCGGCGGCCATCCACGATTGCGGATCGATGCGCAGCGCGTCGTGCAGGTGGGCGATCGCCTCGTCCGTCAGGCCCAGGTCGTGCAGCACGACGGCGAAGTCGATGTGGGCCGACAGGTTGTCCGGGTCCAGCAGCAGCGCCTTGCCGAAGTTCAGCGCGCTGGCATGCAGGTTGCGGGTAGCCATCTGCAGCGACGCCAGCTGGGCGAGGGCGGCGGGATCGTCCGGGACGAGCTTGACGACCCGCTCGCTGGCGTTCAGCGCTTCGCCCAGCCGGCCGCTGGCGCGCAGCGACTCGGAGCGGGCGTAATGCAGCACGGGCTCGTCGCCCAGCAGGCGGATGGCTTTCGACCACGCGGCCGTGGCCTCCTCGTACCGCCCGGCGCCGTGCAGCGCGGAAGCCAGCGACGGATACAGGTCGTGCAGCGATGGGCGGGCCTGCAGGGCCAGCTCGTAGCACTCGACGGCAACGCTGTCGTTGCCCATGCCCTGTTCGACGCTGCCGAGCTGGATCAGCGCATCCAGGTTGGACGGATCGATCGTCAGCGCCTGCCGATAGTGGCTGCCGGCCGCCTGCAAATCGTCGCGGTCCTGCAGCACCTGCCCGACCATCGCGTGGGCCATGGCATTGGCTGGCTCCAGCTCGGTCCAGCGCAGCAGCTCCAGCAACGGATCGCCGCCCGCCGCATCGGCGGCCTCGGCCTGCAGGCGCCAGGTTTCGGCAGGTTGCCCGCCGGCTTCCGTCAGGCGCCGCAACTGCGCAAGCGCTGCGTCATGGTCGCCGGCCGTCAGGGCTGCCGCGGCTGCCTGCAGTTCAGGGGAGGGAGTGGCTGCTGCGGGGGAGGAGGTGGTTTTCATCGGGGCGGATCGAATGACAATGCCTCATTCTACTTGCCCCGGGTCCGCTTGCAACGGAAGAACAGAACGGCAATCGGCCGCCATAGCGACCGATTGATTGCCTGCGAACTACATGTTCGGGTAGTTCGGCCCGCCGCCGCCTTCCGGCGTGACCCAGACGATGTTCTGTGTCGGGTCCTTGATGTCGCAAGTCTTGCAGTGCACGCAATTCTGCGCGTTGATCTGCAGGCGCTCGGCGCCGTCGTCGGCCTTGACGAACTCGTAGACGCCGGCCGGGCAGTAGCGCTGCTCGGGACCGGCATACTTGGCCAGGTTGACGTCCACCGGCACCAACGGGTTCTTCAGCGTCAGGTGCACCGGCTGGTCTTCCGCGTGGTTCGTGTTCGAAATGAACACGGACGACAGCTTGTCGAACGTCAGCTTGCCATCCGGCTTCGGATAGACGATCGGCGTGTAGTTCGCCGCCGGCTTCAGGCAGGCATGGTCCGGCTCGCTGTGGTGCAGCGTCCATGGGGCCTTGCCGCGGAACACGATCTGGTCGATGCCCGTCATGATGGAACCGTAGATCAGGCCCTTGTTCAGGTACTGCTTGACGTTGCGCGCCACGTGCAGTTCCTCGTGCAGCCAGGACTGCTCGAACGCGGCCGGGTAGGCCGTCAGCTCGTCGAACTGGCGGTTTTCGCCCAGCGCGGCAACCAGCGCCTCGGCGGCCAGCATGCCGGACTTGATGGCGGCGTGGCTGCCCTTGATGCGGCTCATGTTGAGGAAGCCGGCGTCGCAGCCGATCAGCGCACCGCCCGGGAACACCAGCTTCGGCAGCGACTGCAGGCCGCCGGCCGTGATGGCGCGGGCGCCGTACGAGATCCGCTTGCCGCCTTCGAAGAAGTGACGGATCTCCGGGTGCGTCTTGTAGCGCTGGAATTCCTCGTATGGCGACAGGTAAGGATTCTGGTAGTTCAGGCCGACAACATAGCCGACGACGACCTGGTTGTTTTCCATGTGATACAGGAACGAGCCGCCGTAGGTGTCGTGCGCCAGCGGCCAGCCGGAGGTGTGGATGACGAGGCCGGGTTTGTGCTTGGCCGGGTCGATCTCCCACAGTTCCTTGATGCCGATGCCGTACGCCTGCGGGTCCTTGCCCTTGTTCAGGTCGTATTTGGCCATCAGCTGCTTGCCCAGGTGGCCGCGCGAACCTTCCGCGAACAGCGTGTACTTGCCGTGCAGTTCCATGCCCAGCTGGAAGTCGGGGCCCGGCTCGCCGTCCCGCTTGACGCCCATATTGCCGGTGGCGACGCCCTTGACGGAGCCGTCGTCGTTGTACAGGATCTCGGCGGCAGGGAAACCGGGGAAGATCTCGACGCCCAGGCTTTCCGCCTGCTGGCCCAGCCAGCGCGTGACGTTGCCCAGCGAGATGACGTAGTTGCCGTGGTTCTCCAGGCACTTCGGCACCATGAAGTTCGGCGTCTTGTAGGCTTTCGTTTCGGTCAGGAACAGCACGCGGTCTTCCGTGACCTCGGTATTCAGCGGCGCGCCCAGCTCTTTCCAGTTGGGAATAAGTTCCGTCAGCGCGCGCGGGTCCATGACGGCGCCGGACAGGATGTGCGCGCCCAGCTCGCCGCCTTTTTCCAGCACGACAACGGAAATCTCCTGGCTCTTCTCCTGTGCCAGTTGCTTGATGCGAATGGCTGCCGACAGGCCGGCCGGGCCGCCGCCGACGATCACGACGTCATACTCCATCGCTTCGCGCGGACCGTACTGTTCAACGAGATTTGTCATATGAATTGTTATATTTAAGTGGAACGGGGAAAATTAGCACGAGTGTGCTTCTTTTTCCGCTCAAATGCAACGGCATTGTATTAGATGTTCCCGTCTAATACTGCTAATTGTGTAAGATGTGAGCCAAAGCGGTGCCCCCAGCTACCGGCACGCACCGCGTAACAACAGAACAGGAGTAGCCGTGGGTATCGAAGTCAATTTTGAAGGCAAGATTGCGCTCGTCACGGGCGCTTCCAGCGGCCTCGGCGCACGCTTTGCCAAGGTGCTGGCCAGCGCCGGCGCGCAGGTGGTGCTGGCGTCGCGCCGCACCGAGCGCCTGAAGGAACTGCGCGCGGAGATCGAGGCGGACGGCGGCGCGGCCCACGTGGTGGCGCTGGACGTGACGGACTACGCCAGCATCAAGTCCGCCATCGCCCACGCCGAAACGGAAGCGGGACCGATCGACATCCTCGTCAACAACTCAGGGGTTTCGACGACGCAGCGCCTGGTGGATGTCACGCCGGAAGACTACAGCTTCATCATGGACACCAACCTGCGCGGCGCCTTTTTCGTGGCGCAGGAAACGGCCAAGCGCATGATCGCGCGCGCCAAGGGCGACCCGAAGAAACAGCACCGCATCATCAATATCGCCTCCGTGGCCGGCCTGCGCGTGCTGCCGCAGATCGGCGTGTACTGCATGAGCAAGGCCGGCATCATCCATATGACCAAGGCGATGGCGGTGGAGTGGGGCAAATACGGCATCAACACGAACGCCATCTGCCCTGGCTACATCTCGACGGAGATCAACGAGGATTATTTCGCCAGCGAGCAGGGCCGCAAACTCATCGACCTGCTGCCGCGCAAGCGGCCCGGCAGGCCGGAGGATCTCGACGGGTTGATGCTGTTACTGGCCGGTGAGGAGGCGCATTTCATCAATGGGGCCGTGATTTCTGCGGATGATGGGATGACGGCGCAGTAATGTCCGCGACAGTCTGGTCGCGGACCTCACTCGCGCGGGAGCAGTGCCGCCACGCGACTGATTCCCGGCGAGCTTTCAAAATCTCTTTTTCTGTGTCAGGGTGCCCTTGTTCGCTTGTGCCGCTATTCTGCCGGCGATGGCGTACTGCAGTACATTGACGACTTCGTCCACCGGCACTCCGGCCTCGACAGCTTTAATTGCTACTCGTTGTTCCTGATCCGTCATCTTGTCGAGCAGACCAGCCTTCTTCAAAGCATCCAAAAGCGCCTCGACAGCGTTCTGCACCCGAGTGCGTTTGATCTCGCTTTCCACGACCGGTCCCGGCACCCCGTTCCGCAATTTCTCCCTTATCAGATTCTCCTCGTCGTGATCGCACCCACCTAGCCATCCCTTCACATTCTCCACACGAGCTTCGAACGCTTCGGCTTTGGATGATTCCTCGCTATCTACCATGTGTCACTCCAATTGAAAACTGCAAGTGTATTTCCAATCGTATAAATAGTCACCTGCGTCGGCACTGAAGGGGGGAAGTATTGGGAGCAACACGACTGCCATCGCGATACTGAACAGCTATGCCGTAGGCGGCTCATAGGCCCCGAGCAAGCCCACCATCCAGTCGATAAACACCCGCACCTTGCGGCTGACATGCCGGTTGGCCGGATACGCGACGTACATCGGCATCGGATCGACGTGCCAGTCCGCGAACAGCGGCACCAGCGCGCCTGCAGCGACGTGTCCCTGTGCCATGTACTCGGGCAGCCATAGCGCCCCCAACCCCGCCAGTCCGGCCGCCAGGTAGGCGTTGCCGTCGTCCGTGCGCAAAGCCTGACGGCCGCTGACCTGCGCCGTCTCGTCGCCACGCCGCATGGCGTAGGGCGCGCTCCCACCGGTGCGGGCCCAGCGAAAGACGACGGTGCGGTGCTGCGGCCCGGCGAGGTCGTCCGGGTGCGTCGGCGTACCCGCTCGCTCCAGGTAGGAAGGCGCCGCATACACGCCCAGCCGCAGGTCCGCCACGCGGCGCGCCATCAGCGAACCGTCCGTCAGCTCGCCGCCGCGCACGACGCAGTCGACGTTCTCGCCCAGCAGGTCCACCTTGCGGTCGCTGGCGCCCAGGTCCAGTTCGATGTCGGGATACAGCGCGTAGAAGGCGGGCAGGGCGGGGACCAGCAGCAGCGTCGCCAGCGGCGCTGGCACGTCCACCCGCAACTGGCCGCGCGGCACCAATGCCGCGCCGGGCAGGCTTGTTTCCAGGTCGTCCAGCTCGGCCAGCAGCCGCACGGCCCGTTCGTAATACACGGCGCCATCGGCCGTCACGGCGACGCGGCGCGTGGTGCGGTTCAGCAGCCGCACGCGCAGGTGCGCCTCCAGCTGCTGGATCAGCTGGGTCACGCTGGTGCGGCTCATGTGCAGGGTGGTCGCGGCCTTCGTGAAGCTGCCCGCTTCCACCACCCTGACAAACGCCTTCATTGCTGTGAATCGGTCCATTGTTTGGATTATACAAATAGTGTTGGCGCCATCTGCCGGTTTATCGGACAGATGGTCGGCATTAAAGTTGGCGTATCAACCAAAGGAGAACAGCATGACCCAACGTGACGTGGTATTCCCCGCCGGCCGCCAGGCCCTGTACGAAAAGAACCGCTACTCGCCGGCGGTGCGCTCGAACGGCTTCCTGTTCGTCTCCGGCCAGGTCGGCAGCCGCGAGGACGGCTCGCCGGAACCGGAACTGGAAGCCCAGGTGCGGCGCGCTTTTCAGAACCTGACGGCCGTGCTGGCCGCCGCGGATTGCACGTTTGACGACGTGGTCGACGTCACCGTGTTCATCGTCGATCCCGAAAACCGGTTCGAGCGCATCTGGGCCGTGGCGCAGGAGTACTGGGGCGAGGCGCCGTATCCGAACGTGACCGCCGTCGGCGTCACCTGGCTGTATGGGTTCCAGTTTGAGATCAAGGTGGTGGCAAAAGTGCCTGACTGACGCGTCACGGACGGTTTTTGCGCCCCGGCAAGCGAGCGCTGCCGTTAATAAGCGCGTGCGAGGATGCGTTTTTTCATTTGAAAGGACGCCATCGTATGCCGCAGAACCAGCCGCCACGTCGTGATTTCCTGCGCTATGTCGGGACACTTGCCGCGCTTTCGACCCCGGCCCTGGCGGCCGGCGCCGCCGAGAAGGACAAGGTCGAGTTCCCGCCCATCTATGACAAGTCGGAGAAGCCCGAGCGGACCGAGCCGCCGGCCGACCCGCGCGAGGCGCGCATCGGTATCGCCATCGTCGGCCTGGGGCGCATCGCCGTCAACGAAATGCTGCCCGCCCTTTCGCAGTGCCGCCATGCCAGGCCTGCCGCGCTGGTCACGGGCGACCGCGCCAAGGGACTGAAGATTGCCCGTCAATACAACATCCCGGACAGCGCGGTGCTGGACTACCGCGACTACGACAAGCTGGCCAGCATGCCGGAGGTGCAGGGCGTCTATATCGCGCTGCCCAACAGCATGCACGTCGAGTACACGGTCCGCGCGGCGGCGGCGGGCAAGCACGTGCTGTGCGAAAAGCCGATGGCGAACTCGGTGGCGGAATGCCAGCAGATGATCGACGCCTGCCGCAAGGCCGGGCGCAAGCTGATGATCGCCTACCGCAGCCAGTACGAGCCGCTGGACCGTGCGCTTGTCAAGCTGGTGCAGGACAAGCAGCTGGGCAGGCTGAAGGAATTCGTCTCGGTGAACTCGCAGAACATGGGGGATCCGCAGCACTGGCGTCTCAAGCGTGCGCTGGCCGGCGGCGGTGCATTGCCCGATATCGGCCTGTACTGCCTCAACGCGGCCCGGTTCCTCAGCGGCGAGGAGCCCGACGAGGTCATTGGCAACATCTGGTCGACGCCGGGCGACGCGCGTTTCCGCGAAGTCGAGGAGTCGTGCCAGTTCATCCTGCGTTTCCCCAGCGGCTTCATCGCCAGTTGCTCGACCAGTTACGCGGCACATAAATCGCAGCTGCTGCGCCTGAACGGCTCGCAGGCGTGGGCCGAGATGAACCCGGCGTATGCCTATCACGGCCTGAAACTGCGGGTGACACGTGTGGTGGACGGTAAGGAGCAGGCCAGCGACATCCAGATCGAGGAACAGAACCAGTTCACGCTGGAGATGGACCATTTCGCCCAGTGCATCCAGCAGAACAGGGACGTTCACACGCCGGGCGAAGAAGGCCTGCAGGACCAGCGCATCATGGAGGCGATCTACCAGTCGGCGCGCACGCGCCAGCCCGTCAGGCTCGCGCCGCCGGGGCGTACGCGGGGGCCGCAGCCGCAGATGGAAGCTTAGGAGACGCGCAGCGCTACCGCGTCACCCCCATCAGCTTATGCACCAGCTCGCTGGACGTGGCCGCGCCGAACTTGCGCATCAGCTTGGCGCGGTGCATTTCCACCGTACGCGGCGACAGGTCCGTCTCGCGGGCAATCACCTTGCTGGTTTTGCCCTCGACAAGGAACGCGGCGATCTCGCGCTCGCGCGGCGTCAGCTCGGCCGAGACGGGGCGCTTTTCACTGACGTCCTCGAACGTCCACACACCCGCGCCCAGCGGCTGCTGCGGGTCGAGCGCGCGGCCCGTCACGTGGCACCAGAACAGCTCGCCGTTGGCGCGGCGCATGATGCGCTCGTCCGAATAGCGGCCGCGGGCGTTCATGATGGGGATGATGCGGTGGCCGGTGCGCAGGAACTCGTCCACCGTCGGGTACAGGCGCTGGAACGATTCGCCGTCCAGTGCCCCGTGCGGGTAGCCGAACATCGATGTCAGCGCGTCGTTGCTCGACTGAATCACCCGGTTGACGGAGATGCACATGCCCACCGGCGCGAATCGGAAGATGGTTTCGTAGTCGATCTCGTAAGGTGCATTCATCGCTGAGCCATCCGTTCGTTACCTGAGGTTACAGGTAGTTCTACGGTATTGTACTTTCCAATTGTGTAATCTATTCTGGTACGCCATCTGTACGACAGAGCAGGACCCTGGTAACGCTCGCGGTTTTACTGCGCGGCGTGGCGACGCAGTTGCGCGCCATGCCGGGCCGAGCCGCGTGCTACCGGGGGAGCTTATCAAAAAATAGAGGGGTCACCAATGAACAAAATCTATCCCGATGCGAACGCGGCGCTGGCCGGCATCGTGCAGGACGGACAAACCATCGCCGTCGGCGGCTTTGGCCTGTGCGGCATTCCCGAGGCACTGATCGGCGCACTGCGCGATTCCGGCGTCAAGGGCCTGACGGCCATCTCGAACAACGCCGGCGTCGACGACTTCGGCCTGGGCCAGTTGCTGCAGACCCGCCAGATCAAAAAAATGATCGCGTCCTACGTGGGCGAGAACAAGGAGTTCGCGCGCCAATACCTGGCCGGCGAACTGGAACTGGAATTCACGCCGCAAGGCACGCTGGCCGAGAAGCTGCGCGCCGGGGGCGCCGGTATTCCCGCGTTCTTCACGAAGACGGGTGTCGGCACGATCGTTGCAGAAGGCAAGGAAATCCGCGAATTCGACGGCGAGCAGTACGTCATGGAGCGCAGCCTGGTGGCCGACGTGGCGCTGGTGAAAGCGTGGAAGGCGGACAAGGCCGGCAATCTCGTCTATCGCAAGACGGCCCGCAACTTCAACCCGAACGTGGCCGCCTCCGGCAAGGTCACGATCGTCGAGGTCGAACAGCTGGTGGAAATCGGCGAGATCGATCCGGACCAGGTGCATACGCCCGGCATTTTCGTGCACCGTATCGTGCTCAATGCCAACCCGGAAAAACGCATCGAACAGCGCACCGTGCGTTCGAACTGAGGAGACAGACATGGCATGGACTCGTGATCAAATGGCCGCCCGCGCGGCGCGGGAGCTGGAGGACGGCTTCTACGTCAACCTCGGCATCGGCCTGCCCACCCTGGTGGCCAACTACGTTCCGAACGATATCGAAGTGTTCCTGCAGTCCGAAAACGGCCTGCTGGGCATCGGCCCGTTCCCCACTGACGACGAGGTCGACGCCGACCTCATCAACGCCGGCAAGCAGACGGTGACGGCGCTGCCGGGCTCGGCCTACTTCAGCTCGGCCGACTCGTTCGGCATGATCCGCGGCGGCAAGATCAACCTGGCGATTCTGGGCGCGATGCAGGTGTCGGCCAAGGGCGACCTGGCGAACTGGATGATCCCCGGCAAGATGGTCAAGGGCATGGGCGGCGCGATGGACCTGGTGGCCGGCGTCAAGAAGGTGGTCGTGCTGATGGAGCACGTCGCCACCGCCAAGGACGGCAGCACATCGCACAAGATCCTGCCGCAATGCGACCTGCCGCTGACGGGTGTCGGTGTCGTCGACCTGATCATCACCGACCTGGGCGTGATCGAAGTGACGGAAACCGGCCTGAAAGTCGTCGAGCTGGCGCCGGAAGTGACGCGCGAGCAGATCGCTGCCGCGACGGGAGTGGAGCTGGATTTCTCGGCGGTTTAATCCCGCCCGTTCAAGCGAAAAAGCACGCCGCGGCGTGCTTTTTTTAGCTCATAAAAACGGGGTCAGGTCCAGCTGGCGGCGCTGGCGTACCGGGGACTGGCACCGTTCTGTGGTGCCTGTCCCCGACGTTTAACGTGCCCGGTCGACGGCGGACGCGTCTCCGAATCGTATCTGGCGAGCGCTGACCAAAGGTCGGGGACAGGCACCTCACGGGCCATTCGGC
>Ga0308166_1004757_pt1 | contig 10687 bp, 8 predicted proteins | sample PhyCR2_2_FD_202137 | JGI IMG/M metagenome (GOLD analysis project Ga0308166, IMG submission 202137) | Phyllosphere microbial communities from UC Gill Tract Community Farm, Albany, California, United States - DLSLCC.R2 | ecosystem: Host-associated > Plants > Phyllosphere > Unclassified | place... | reverse complement strand
GCCGACGCACTCGAAGGCATAGTCGGCGCCGCCGCCGGTCAGCTTCTTGACGGCCTTGACCAGGTCCGGCGTGGCGGCGTTCAGTACGTGGGTCGCGCCGAATTCCCTCGCCAGCTCGAGCTTGGCGTCCGACATGTCGACCGCGACGATCATCGCAGCGCCGGCGATGCGGCAACCCTGGATCGCGTTCAGGCCCACGCCGCCGCAGCCGAAGACCACCGCGATCGAGCCCGGCTCCACCTTGGCCGTGTTGACGGCGGCGCCGACGCCGGTCATGACGCCGCAGCCGACCAGGCAGGCGCGGTCGAGGGCGACGTCCTGAGCGATCTTGACCACGTTATCGACGTGCAGGGTGGCGTATTCGGCCATCACGCCGCAGCCGGAGAAGATATTGATAGGCTGGCCATCCAGACCGCGCGTGCGCACCGTGCCGTCGGGCAGGGAGATCGCGGCCTTGGCCGCCTGGTCGCACAGTTGCGGGCGGCCGGTCTGGCACCAGCGGCACTTGCCGCACATGCTCACGAAACTGCTGAGCACATGGTCGCCGACCGCGTATTCGGTCACGCCTTCGCCCACCTGCACCACCACGCCGGCGCCTTCGTGGCCGAGCACGAGCGGGGCCGGCATCGGGATGGTGCCGTTGGTGGCGGACAGGTCGCTGTGACAGATGCCGCAGGCGGCCATCTTGATCATCACCTCGCCGCGGCGCGGGTACTCGACCTCGATTTCCTCGACCACCACCGGCTCGCCGGTGGTGCGGCAGACGACCGCCTTGGCGCGCTGGTACTTTGGCTGGGTCTCGCTCATGTGTTGCTGTCTCCTTTTTCCGATGCGTTTGCTACTTCTGCACGCGGCATTGCAGCGATTTGTATTCGAGGAATTCGTCCAGGCCGTAGCGGCCCAGTTCGCGGCCATTGCCCGACTGCTTGTAGCCGCCGAAAGGCGCCTGGCCATTGAAGCCGCCGCCGTTGATGTCGACCTGGCCGGTGCGCAGGCGCCGCGCCACGGCGATCGCGCGCTCGTCGCTGCCGGCCCAGACCGCGCCGCCCAGGCCATACGGCGTGTTGTTGGCGATGCGCACGGCCTCGTCCTCGGTACGATAGGTGATGATCGACAGCACCGGGCCGAAGATCTCTTCCTGGGCGATGGTGCTGTCCGGGTGCACGTGGCCGAACACGGTCGGCTGCACGTAGTAGCCGGTCTCCAGGCCGGCCGGCGCCTCGGCGCCGCCGCACAGCAGTTCGGCGCCGTCCTCCAAACCGGCGCGGATGTAGCCGCGCACGCGGTCGCGCTGGGCATCCGACACCAGCGGCCCGAGGCGCACGCCGGGCAGCAAAGGGTCGCCCACGGTGAACGACTTCGTGGCTTCCACGGCCAGGCGCGCCGCTTCCTCGTAGCGCGCTTCCGGCACCAGCATGCGGGTGTGGGCCGAGCAGGTCTGGCCGCTGTTCAGGAAGCAGGCGTTCAGCGTGCCCTTCACGGCGGCGGCCAGGTCGGCGTCGTCCAGGATCACCGAGGCCGACTTGCCGCCCAGTTCCAGCGTCACGCGCTTGATGGTGCTGGCCGCGACTTCCGAGATGCGGCGGCCGGCGCGGGTCGAGCCGGTGAACGAGACCATGTCGACGTCGGGATGGCGCACCAGCGCTTCGCCGATGCCGGGGCCGTAGCCGCTCACCAGGTTGAAGACGCCCGGCGGCAGGCCGGCCCCTTCGATGACCTCGGCCAGTACGAAGGCGTTCAGCGGCGCCACTTCCGAGGGTTTCAGCACCACGGTGCAGCCGGCGGCGAGCGCGGCGCCGACCTTGGCGGCGATCTGGTGCAGCGGGTAGTTCCAGGGCGTGATGCAGGCCACCACGCCGACCGGCTCGCGCAACACGCGCGAGTGGCCGACCGTGTGTTCCCATTCGAATTCGGTGACCATCTTCGCGTAGCCGGCGAAGGTGGACACGGGCGACCCAACCTGGATCATGCCGGCCAGCTTCAGAGGCATGCCGACTTCGCGCGCGATCAGGTCGGCCAGTTCGTCGGCGCGGGCGCGCAGGCCGTCGGCGATCTTTTTCAGGTAGGCGCCGCGTTCCTCGGGGGAAGTGAGGCTCCAGCGCTCGAAGGCCGCGCGCGCGGCGGCCACCGCGGCGCCGGCATCGGCATCCACGCCTTCGGGAATGCGGCCGATGACGGCCTCGGTCGAGGACTGGACGACGTCGATGCTGCCATGGCCGCGCGGTGCGACCCACTGGCCGTTGATGTACAGGTGTTCGTGGACGCGCAAGGCGTCGCCGGATGGAGAGGAGGGGGCGGCCTCGCGGCCGTTCGTTTCAATCTTGCTCGACTGAACCTGAGCTAATGCCATGCTTCTGACTCCTGTGCGCGAGCCCCGGAGGAGCTCATGGGTATTCAGATCATTTGTTTTGCTAGGTGAAACAAAGCGATGTAAAATGGAACGAAAAAAGAATACGATACTTTTGCAACGGCAGCAACGATTTGTTCATGAGCGTGCGCGCCGCTTCGTAGGCTGGGTTCTCGAACCCACCGGCCGGGCGATGAACGCGCCGAACGAGCCGAACAAGCGCGAAACCAGTTTGCCACGCGGAACCCTTCCCGCATAGGGTCTTGCGTCCAATAACAAAAGAAATCGTCGGACCACCGTTTCCACACCTGGGGTAAGCCATGCAACTGAGCGAATCGCACCGCATCCACGACGATGCCGAACCGGCCGAAAGCCTGGACGCGTCGAAGAACAACGAGGACCGCTACTACATCACGGCCCTCGCGCGCGGGCTCGAAGTGCTGGCCTGCTTCCGCTCGGCCGACAAGGGCCTGACCAACCAGCAGATCGCCGAGCGCTGCGGCCTGCCCAAGTCGACGGTCACGCGTTTTACCTACACCCTCACCAAGCTCGGCTACCTGACCCAGGAAACGGGCGGGCGCTACGTGCTCGGCACCGCCACCCTCGGCCTGGGCAGCGCGATGCTGGCCCGGCTCGACATCCGCCAGCTGGCGCGGCCCATGCTGCAGGAGCTGGCCGATTTCTCGGGCACGACGGTGTCGATCGCCATGCGCGACCGCCTGTCGATGATCTACGTGGAGGTCTGCCGCAGCACGGCGGCGCTGTCGCTGTCGCTGCAGGTCGGCTCGCGCATGCCGCTGGCCGCCTCCGCCATCGGCCGCGCCTATCTCGTCAAGGCATCGGAACAGGAGCGCAAGGATATCCTCAGCCGCTGCCTGGAGCTCGACGAACTGGCCTTCACGGCCATGAAGGATGGCCTGGAAAAGGGCCTGCGCGACTACGCCCAGTACGGCTGCGCCACTTCCTTCGGCGAGTGGCAGAAGGACGTCAACGGCATCGCGGTCGGCTTCTTCCCGATCGGCGGCAGCCAGCTGATGTCGGTGAACTGCGGCGGACCGTCGTCGAGCGTGTCCAAGGAGTTCCTGCTGGACGAAGTGCGGCCGCGCCTGATCGAGATCGCGTCGCGGCTCGAATCCTGAACACCGTCTTTTATCCGAGGCCGAACATGCCGACTTACCCTCTCCAGCGTCGTGCCATGCCTTTGCTGGCCGCCTTGCTCGCCCTTGGCGCCGCGCCGGCGCATGCCAGGTCGCCGGTGTCCGTATCGGACGTCGCATTCGCCGAAGAAATCCAGAACGCCTGTTCCAGGATCAAGCCGCAACAGGCCGAAGCGTTCGAGAAAAAGAAGCGCGCGCTGCTTGCCGCGGTGCCGGCGCTGGTCGAGGAAGCCCGCAGCGCCCCGCAATACGAAACCTTCCGGGGTTTCGCGCGGACGGTGCTCGGACAACTGGGCGACGAACTGCCGCAGGCCTGCGACAAGTTCCTGGCCCAGGACGACCCAGGCGCCGTGCCAGACCACGGCAAACCGGAAGCCCCGAAGCCCGCCTCATGACAGCCGCTGTTCAGAAGCGGGTTTCCAGCGTCAGCCGGGCCATGGTCCGGCCGGGATAGATGCTGGTGCGGCGCAGGGTGCCGTTTTCGTCCACGTAGCGCGAGTCGCCGACAAAGTCCTGCGCAAGCAGGTTCGACAGCGCCATGCGCAGCTGGTATTGCGGGCTGAATTTGTACAGCGCGTACATGTCGAGGTCGCGCCGCACGCTCTGGTAGCCGTACTGCTCGACGTTGATGCGCACCGGGCCGCCGCTCTTGAAGGCGAAGCTCGAGCCAGCGCTCAGCTTGCCGCCACGCGCGCGCCAGTCGACGCCCAGCGTGGCGGAGAAGGGCGTCTGCTGGTCGAGGCGGTTGTCCGGCCCCGGCACCGCATCCACGCGCGACCAGTTGCGCGAGACGCTGGCGCGCAGGTCGACGTCCGGCACGTCCTTGCGCAGCGACGACAGCGGGAACTTCGCTTCCAGCTCGAGGCTGCGCGTAGTGGCGTTGCCGTCGTTGACCGGCGTCTGGATCCAGCGGCCGTTCTCCACGACCAGGCCCTGGCGCGTGTAGTCCTGGATGCGGCGCATCGATACGCTGGCCGAGAGCAGCGCCTTGTCGCCCCAGTAGTGCTCGTACGAGGCGTCGATGCCGGTTGCCAGCTCCGGCTTCAGGCCCGGGTTGCCGCGGTAGTCGGGATCGGTCTGGCTGTTGTTGGGCGTGGTGAAGCGGCGCGGGATCAGGTTGCTGGCCGACGGCGCCTTGTAGGTGCGCGTCAGCGCCAGGCGCAGCTGGTCGCGGCTGTCGGGCAGTTTGTACAGGGTCTGCGCCAGCGGGCTCCAGACGCTGCTGCGGTTGCGCGTGGTGCCGAAGGTGTTGCCTTCGCTGGTCGTCTCCAGCCCTTCCCAGCGCAGGCCGGCGTACATCGACCAGCGCGGCGTGATGCTCCATTCGTCCTGCGCGAACAGGGCCAGGCGTTCGATCCGCGACTGGTAGCGCTCGTCGGCAAAGGCGTCACGTCCAGCCACGGGGAAGGATTCGTCCTCGACGCGCGCATCGTTGCGGCGCGTGAGGCCGCCGTCCCAGCCGGCGGACAGCGCATGGCCGGTGCGCCAGGTGGTGGCGTACTTGCCGGTTGAGCTCAGGCCGCGCTCCGAGGTCTTGCTCCAGACCGTGGCGTCGCGCGCCAGCGGGCCGCCGGCATAGTCGAACTCGCGCCAAGTGCCGCGGTTGCGCATGCCGCTCGCGCCAACCTTGACGTCGAGCTTGGCGCCGCCCTCCAGCGCGTGGGTCCAGTTCAGGTCCGAGCGTAGGAAGGCGTTGTTGGCGCGGTTATTGGTGTCGCGTACGTCGTAGCGCGGTGGGCTGCCCAGCAGGGTGCGGGTGACGCCGTCGCCGTGGAAGCTGTTCTGGTTGAAGTTGAAAATGTTCTGCGAAGTGAGGGTATCGCCGTTCTCCCCGCTCCAGTTCAGGCGCGGCGCCAGGTTCAGGTTCTTCGAGCGGCCACGGTCGGCCTGCGCGGTGCGGCGCACCAGGACCAGTTCGTCGGCTGGGGTGAGCTGCGATTCCTCGACCGGCGACGCGCGGTCGAATTCGTAGGCCGAGGCATTTGCGCCCAGCGAGTACGACAGCTTGCCGGCGCGGTCCGACAATTGCAGGCCGGCGCTCGGGTTGGTCGTGTCCGCGCTTTTCCCCGCCCCGAGTTTCAGCTCGCGCTGGGCCTTGCGCACGGTTTTCTTCAGGACGATGTTGATGGTGCCGGCGATCGACTGGGTCGAGAACTCGGCGCTGGCCGCCGGCAGGATCTCGATGCGCTCGATGACGTCGGGCGAGAGCTGGTCGATCGAAAAGCCGGCCGGCGCGCGCTCGCCGTTCAGCAGGATCTGCGTGTAGCCGCTGCCCAGGCCGCGCATGCGGATCTCGCCGCCGCGCCCCGACGCGCCGCTGACGGTGATGCCGGGCAGGCGCTTGAAGACGTCGAGCACCGAGGTGTCGCCGTAGCGCTGGATTTCTTCGCTCGAGACCACGATGCGGCTGGCGGTATCGTCGCGCCGCGCGTCGTAGGTGGCCGCGCCCTTGACTTCGACGCGCTGGATCTTCTCGGGCTGGGGTGTCTTCTCCCCGGTGCCGGCCGGCCTGGCGTCGGTGGCGGTCTGGGCGAGGACGGGTGGGGTGGCGGCAAGGCAGAGAACGACGAGCGAGGGACGCAACATGGGGAGAACACGCGGGGATTCGAAGGTGCGATATTGTCGCCCAGTTCGCTCGCAAGCAGTTACTATTATTTAACTAAAAGGAGAGCCGTCCCATGCGTTTGCCCGTGTCCTTCGTCCCTGTGCTGGTCATCGTGACTGCCCTGGTCAGCCTGATGGCGATGCGCCTGTCCGGCGCCCCGAACGGCAGCCTGGCGATCCAGGCGGGCGCCTTCGTGCTGGCGGCGCTGCTGGCGGCGCCGAGGCGCACCGTGGCCCTGGTGGACGGCGTGGACGCGCGCTGGCTGTGCGGCGCCATGCTGCTGCTGGCCTGTGCGGTGCTGTTCGCCGGCGTCGAGGTCGACGGGGCGCGGCGCTGGCTGCGCGTCGGACCGGTGCTGGTGCATCCGGCCAGCCTGTTCGGCCCGGTCCTGCTGCTGGCCCTGGCGCGGGCGGCGGACAGCCCGGCGTGCGCCATGCTGGCGGCCGGCGCGATCGCCTGCTTCGGGATGGGGAACGACGGCGCGGCCAGCCTGGCGTTTGCCCTCGCCCTGAGCGGGCTGCTGGCGGCGCAGCGAACATACTGGAAAACCCTGTTGCCGTTGTGCGTGCTGGCCTGGTGCCTGGCGGCCTGGGGCTGGACGCGGCCGGACAGCCTGGCGCCGGTGCCCTATGTCGAGGAGATCATCGCGCGCGCCTGGGCGGGGTCGGCGCTGGTGGGCGCGGCGGCGGCCGTGGTGCTGGCCATGCTGCCGCTGCCCTTCGTGCTTGCTGTCCGCAATGCCGGCAATGCCCGCCAGCGCGGCGCCGCCAGCGCGCTGGCCGGTTTCTGGATCGGCCTGGTGCTGGCGGGCCTGGCGGGGAATTACCCGATTCCCGGCATCGGCCATGGCGCCTCGCCGGTGATCGGCTGGGTGCTGGCCCTGCGCCTGCTCAGCAGCCGCTAGCCTTGATGCGCTCGACTTCCAGCCCGAACAGCGGACGCAGGCGCGTGCCGAGCACGTTGCCGGCAAACGCGCACACCAGCCACAGCCAGCCGTGCAGGCTGCCCGAGATGATGCCGCTGAAGTAGGCGCCGATGTTGCAGCCGTAGGCCAGGCGCGCGCCGTAGCCCAGCATCAGGCCGCCGACAACGGCGGCAATCAGCGAGCGCAGCGGCAGGCGCCACACCGGGGCGTAGCGGCCGGCCAGGGCCGCGGCCAGCATGGCGCCGAGCACGATGCCGATGTCCATCACCGTGGTCACGTCCTTCGACAGCGGCGCGGCCAGCGCGGCGGCGTTCGCCTTGGTCGACCAGTAGGTCCAGCTGGCGACGTCGATGCCCATCGCGCTTGCCGCCTTGGCGCCCCACAGCGCAAAGGCCGAGGTCACGCCCCAGGGACGGCCGGCCAGCGCCAGCGTGGCGAAGTTCAAGACCACCAGGGCGATGGCGCCGGCCACCAGCGGCCAGGGTCCATACACCCACGACGCGCGGCGCGCGGCCGGCGTGCTGGGGTTGACCAGGCGGCCGTGGCGGCGCTTCTCGACGATGACCGTGATGCCGGCAATCGCCGCGAACACGGCGAAGTTCAGCAGCAGCGCGGGCAGCAGGCCGAGTTCGGTCACCAGCGAGATCGGCTTGAGCTGCGGCAGCGAGGTCCAGTAGGGCATGTGCGCGGTCGCGATCACGGAACCGACGATGAAGAACAGCAGGGTGACCAGCATGCGCGTGCTGCCGCCGCCCACCGTGTACAGCGTGCCGGAGGCGCAACCGCCGCCCAGCTGCATGCCGATGCCGAAGATGAAGGCGCCGACCACCACCGAGGTGCCGGCCGGCGACACCAGCCCGGAGACGGGCGTGCCGAACAGGGTGCCGCTGGCCAGGGCAGGGAAGAACAGGGCCACGCCGACGGCGAGCATGATCATCTGCGCGCGCAGGCCGGCGCCGCGGCCGTCGGCAATGAACACGCGCCAGGCCGAAGTGAAGCCGAAGGCGGCGTGGTAGAGGGCGACGCCGAGCAGGGCGCCGACGATGTACAGCGCGGCCTGGCGCGCGTCGACCACCTGCAGCAGGTAGAGGGCGCCCACCAGGATGAGGAACAGCGACGCCGCGAGCGGCTTCGGGTTGATGCTGAGCCGCGCAGGGGCGGACAAGGATGCGGATTGGGACATGGTTTGGGCTTGCGTGATTGCGTAACCCGCTATTTTCGCGCTTTTCGGCTTTCCTTGCTGGAGGCCGCCGGAAAAGCGCAGGCAAAAAATAGTTGAATCCGAACGGCGCGCCGCTGCGTACATGGTGTACGGCCCGCGCTCTCGTCCCTGACTGTTTCCGGAGCGACATAACACGCGTGGCCCATGCTGTTCCCGACGTCTCACCAACCGGAGAAATGCCATGACGGACACGAATCTCACCCTTGCCTTACTGGAATCACGCAAGCAGAAAATCGAAAAGCGCCGCTCCTTCTTCAAGAATGTCGGCGGCCTGAGTGTGGGCCTGGTCGGCGGCACCTTCCTGAGCGCCTGCGGCGGCTCGGTACACGATGCCATCGCGCAGGCCGCGCAGCCCACCGATACCGACATCCTCAACTTCGCACTCAACCTCGAATACCTGGAAGCCCAGTTCTACTCGTATGCGGTATTCGGCACCGGCCTCGCCGCCAACCTGCTCACCGGGAGCGGCAACCAGGGCGCCGTCACCGGCGGCAGGCAGGTGCCGTTCAAGGATCCGCTGGTCGCCCAGTACGCCAAGGAGATCGCCCAGGATGAAATCGCGCACGTTGGTTTCCTGCGCCGGGCGCTCGGCGCGGCCGCGGTGGCACAGCCGGCCATCGATATCGGCGGCACCGACCCGAACGGCGCATTTTCGAATGCGGCGCGCGCGGCGGGCCTGGTCGGGCCGGGCGTAGCCTTCGATCCCTACGCCAGCGACGAAAACTTCCTGCTCGGTGCCTTCATCTTCGAGGATGTCGGCGTTACCGCCTACAAGGGCGCCTCGCCGCTGATCCAGAATAAAACCTTCCTCGAGGCGGCGGCCGGCATCCTGGCCGCCGAGGCCTACCATGCGGGGCTGGTGCGCACCGTCCTGTACTCAAAGGGACTGAGCACGCCGTCGCTGCGCACGGCGGCGGGCGCCATCTCGGACGCGCGCGACAGCCTCGACAACGCGGGCGACGTCGACCAGGGCATCGTCATGGCGGGCGACAACACCGTCTCGAACATCGTCCCGCTCGACAAGGACGGCATCGCCTTCAGCCGCACCCCGGGCGACGTGCTGAACATCGTCTACCTCAGCAAGGAGTCGGTGACGATGGGCGGCTTCTTCCCGCGCGGGGCGAACGGCACGCTGAACATGAGCAGTGCCTACGCTTGACCTGCGAGCCCAGCCGTACGCGCCGCGTGCGCGGCTTGTGCTACTTTCGGTTACCGCGTGCAATCCGGCACGCGGCGTGACCGACAAGGCCCGCAGTGACCGACCCTCACCACCCTGACGCGGCGCAGTTGCGCGCCTGGCTGCTTGGCGCCGCCGGGCGCGATGCCGCGGCATTCCGCTGCCTGTACGACGCCACGGCGTCCAGGCTGTACGGTTTCGCGCTGCGTATCCTGGGCAAGCCGGAGCTGGCCGAGGAAGCCTTGCAGGACGGCTTCATCGCCATCTGGGACCACGCCGCCAGCTACGAAAGCGCGGTGGCGGCGCCGTTCACCTGGATGGCCGCGATCGTGCGCCACAAGGCGGTCGACCTGCTGCGCCGCAGCGGGCATGCGCTGGAAGTCGAGGCCGGCCGTTTCGACAGCGAGGTGCTGGAGGCGGCGCGCGATCCGGGCGCGACCCCGGCCGAAGCGCTGGCCGCGAGCCGGGAAGCGCGCCGCCTGGCCTGGTGCCTGGCCGCGCTGGAAGGCATGCAGCGCCAGGTGCTGGGGCTGGCCTTCTTCCACGATTTGTCGTACAGCGAAGTCGCCCAGCAGCTGGCGCTGCCGCTGGGGACGGTCAAGACCTGGATCCGGCGCAGCCTGGAGCGCCTGAAAGCCTGCCTCGCCAAGGGGGACCTGCCATGAATCTGCGCGACAAGCCGCTTCTGCGCGACAAGCTCGCGGCCGAATACGTGCTTGGCACGCTCAAGGGGCATGCCCGGCGCCGCTTCGAAGGCTACCTGCACGGCGATGCGGCGCTGCGCCGCCTGGTGCAGGAGTGGCAGGAACGCCTGCTGCCGATGGCCGGCCTGGCCGAGGCCAGGCAACCGCCCGGACGGGTCTGGCGCCGCATCGCGCGGCGCCTGGACCTGGACAGGGCAAGGGCCGGCTGGCGCATCTGGCGCAGCGAGTCCCTCGGCTTCTGGCGCGCGCTGGGCGGGCTGTCGACGCTGGCCTCCTTGCTGCTGGTGGCGGTGCTGGTGACGGGCGTGCCGCAGCCTGCGCAGCCCGACTACCTGGCCACCCTGGCCGACGACAAGGCGCAGCCGGTGCTGCTGCTGACCGGCGACAGCAGCCGCGGCGAGTTGAACGTGCGTTTCGTCGGCGCGGTGTCGGTGGCCGCCGACAGGAGCCTGCAGTTGTGGGCCGTGCCGCGGCAGGGCAGTCCGCGTTCGCTCGGCGTCCTGCCCGCCGCCGGTGCGGCGACACTGGCGCTGGCGCCGGGCAGCGCGGC
>Ga0308166_1004752_pt1 | contig 10696 bp, 4 predicted proteins | sample PhyCR2_2_FD_202137 | JGI IMG/M metagenome (GOLD analysis project Ga0308166, IMG submission 202137) | Phyllosphere microbial communities from UC Gill Tract Community Farm, Albany, California, United States - DLSLCC.R2 | ecosystem: Host-associated > Plants > Phyllosphere > Unclassified | place... | reverse complement strand
AAAAAGGACTTGCCGACCAGTGTCAACGGGCGCAAAGAACGTGACGCCCGCAAACACGAAATAATCACTGTTTTGCACCATTCCCCGCTCAACTTGTTGCGCCGTGATCGAACTTTGCAAAAAGTTGATTGGCGATTGATTGACACGACTTTTCGCTTTACTTAGGCTCGTGCCGAGTCGAAATCTGATCAAAGAATGACGATCAGGTCGGGGCAAATAACAACATGGAGACATGACGGATGCGCTTAAACCGCAGGAACTTCCTTTCGTCGCTGGCTGGGCTGGCAAGCCTGGCAACATTGCCGGCTGGCGCCGCGAAGACGACGCTCACCTACCAGCAGGTCTTCCAGCGGCCTCCCCGTCAGGCAAGGCCCTGGGTACGCTGGTGGTGGCCGGGTGGCATCGTGGACGACAGCGAACTGCGTCGCGAAATCAGGCTCTTGAACGCCGCCGGATTTGGCGGCGCCGAAATCCAGGCCTTCAATCCGGCGATTCCCGACCTTACCGTGCAAGAGCGCGCCCGCCTGAATGACTACGCCAACACAGCGTATTTCGAGCACCTGAAGGTCTGCACCGACGAGGCCCAGGCCCAGGGCCTTCAGATCGACACGACCTTCGGTTCGGCCTGGCCATCGGGTGGTGGTTTCGCGATCACACCGGAACTCGCGCTGATTGAACTGACGCCGGCCATCACGAGTGTTCAAGCCCCGCTGACCGGCCCCATCCAGGTAAAGATTCCGCCCAACACACGCAAGTTTGGCGCCATGTCGTCGCTGGACGCAAGGGGGAAAGACCCACGCGTCAAGGATTGGCGCGACCGCCTGGCCGCACGCCAGAAAATCGTGGCGGTCGTTGCCATCAAGAGCGCAGCGCCGGAACTGACCGACAACAAGAACTTCAGGAAAGCAGTGGTCAAGGCGTCCGGCAAGATGGACACGCCAAAAGGCATCATCCTGACCGACAAGCTTGGCCCGGACGGGAAACTCGATTGGGTCCCGCCAAGCGAGGGGACGTGGCAGATCGTCGTTTTCAAGCAATTCGTGGTCGACAGCTCCGTCATGGCAGGCGTGGGCGAAGGGCCGCAACTGGTCCTCGATCACTTCAAACGTGCCGCCTTTGAGGCACATGCGCGACGTGTCGGCGATCCGATGGCGCCAGGCGGCGTACCGGCACGCGCCCTGCGGGCGACTTTCGTCGACAGCCTGGAACTCATGCCGGACATGTACTGGTCCGAGGAATTGCTGGCGCAGTTCCAGGCACGCCGCGGCTATGACCTGACGCCCTACCTGCCCCACCTGCTGCAACCCGGATGGATGGAAGCCTGGAACCAGCATACCTCCCCGCCCTACTTCGACGCCGGCGATACCGGGGACCGGATCCGGGCCGATTATCGCCAGACCCTGTCAGAACTGTTTATCGAAAACTTCTTGCAGCCATTCGTCGAGTGGAACCATCAACATGGCCTGCAGGCACGCCTGCAGGCGCACGGCGGCCCGAGCGATCTGTTGCAGTCGTACGGGTTGGCAGACATCCCTGAAACCGAAGATCTCGAATCCGGCGGCGATACGCACTTCATGCGCCTGGCGCGCGCCGCCGCCAACCTGTACGGCCGCAAGCTGGTCGGGTGCGAGAGCCTGTGCTGGCCCGGCAAATCGTTCGAAATCACGCCCGCACAATGGAAGGCACGTGCCAACCTGTTGATCGCGAGTGGGGCGAACGCCCTCACGATGCACGGCTTTCCCTACGCACTGCACAAGGATGCCTGGCCCGGCTGGTACCCGTTCGCGCCCAGCCCCTTCCTGGCCGGATTCAGCAGCATGATCAGCGAAGCAAATCCGCTCTGGAACGCGATCGGTGAGCTGACCGGCTACATCGGCCGCCTGCAGGGCGTGATGCAGAACAGCCGCAACGTCGTTCCTGTCGCCGTCTATCTCGGCGAGATCGGCTATTTCCATGGTATCGAGCCAGCGTCCACCACAAAGCTTCTGGAGGACCTGCTGGAGAGCGGATACGACTACGACCGGATCAACGACGACAGCATCCTGAAAGGCCGCGTGACGGGCCGTACGCTGCGAACGGCCGGCGGCGCCACTTATGCCGCCCTGGTCTTGCCGGCGCGTGGCAACCTGCCCGCCGCGACGGCCGCGCAACTGGCCCGCTTTGCCAAAGCCGGGCTACCGGTTGTCTTTGTCGATCGCCCTCCTTCGCACGCGACAGGCTATGCCGACCACGAACGGCAGGACGGGCTCGTCAGGGAAGCCGTGCAATCCGCGCTGAACGCGGGCGCGCGCATCGTGCCAGCCGCAACGCTGCAACGATCGCTCCGTGAGGTCGGTGTTCCCGCGAACCTGACCTTCGCGGGGACCTCCTGCCTGTTCATCGAAAAGGTGCTCGACGGCCGTTCCGCATACTTCCTGCACAACCCGAAGGACCAGGCCATCAGCGTACGTTTCACCACGCGGGCCAAAGGTCTCCCGGAATTGTGGGACGCCTCGAATGGTACACAGGCAGGGCTGCCTTTCGAGCACAAGGACGGCGCAACGGAGATCCACCTCGACATCGCGGCCGGCGGCGCCGCGCTGGTCGTATTCACCGGGAAGCAAGCGCCGCCGGCGATGGCATGGACAGCAGTCGACGCCATCGACCTGGGCCGGCGCCAATGGACGCTGGATGTCCAGGGACATGGCCACAACGGCCGGCCGGTGAATACGCGCCTGATGCTCGACCAGCTGAAGGACTGGAGCGCCATCGACGGACTCGCCGATTTCTCGGGCCAGGCGACCTACGGGACGGAGATCATGCTCCCTGCCGCCTGGCTGGAACGAGGACACCGGGTGTGGCTCGAACTCGGCGCCGTGCATGACATGGCCACCGTTTCGGTGGTGGGCGGACCGCAGCAGACCCTGGTCGCCGCGCCTTTCGATGCCGACATCACGTCCCTGCTTCGCCCTGGGCTGAACAAGCTGGAAATCCGGGTCTTCAACAGCCCGAACAACGCGATGATCGATCCAAAGAAGGCGGGCCTGAAGAACCTGAAACAACAACCGGCCGGCTTGCTCGGTCCAGTACATCTCGTACGCAAACAAAGAAAGGCGGGACTGTGATTTACCCAAACATGAAGCGCCGGCTGATTTCGGCCGGCGTGCTGTGCCTGCTCGGCCAGGCATCGATAGGCCAGGCCCAGACCGACAATGTCGAGGCACGTGCTGCATCGATCGTCTCGCAAATGACGCTCGATGAGCAGATGAGCCTGTTGAGGAGCATGTTCCCGGCCTTCCAGAAGAAGAACGTGCCGGCGGACGCCATCATCGGCGCCGGCTATATCCCCGGCGTCGAGCGCGTCGGCATGCCATCGCTGCGCGAGTCGGACGCCGGGATGGGCGTCGCGAACCTGCTCAATAAACGGACCGACGATGTCGCCACCTCCCTGCCCTCGGGTCTCGCCGTTGCGGCGACCTGGGATACGCAGCTGGCTTACCAGGGCGGCGCGATGATCGGCTCGGAGGCCCGTGCCAAGGGCTTCAACGTGCTCCTGGCCGGCGGCGCGAACCTGGTGCGTGACGGCCGCAATGGCCGGAATTTCGAATATGCCGGCGAAGACCCGTTGCTGTCGGGGGTGATTGCCGGGCATTCGATCGCCGGCGTGCAGAGCAATCACATCATGTCGACCGTGAAGCACTTCGCGATGAACGATCAGGAGACCGGGCGCAATGTGTTGAACGCAAAGATCGGTGAAGCCGCAATGCGGGAATCGGATCTGCTGGCGTTCCAGATTGCGATCGAGATCGGAAAGCCCGCTGCGGTCATGTGCGCCTACAATCGCGTCAATGGCGTGTACGCCTGCGAGAACGAATTCCTGCTGAACCGCGTGCTGAAAGGCGACTGGAAATATCCGGGCTGGGTGCAATCCGACTGGGGTGCGGTACACAGCGGTGCGAAAGCGGCGCTGGCCGGCCTGGACCACCAGTCCGGCTACATTCTGGACGCGAAGCCGTATTTCGGCGAACTGCTCAAGAACGCCGTCGCCAGCGGCGAAGTGCCGGCTGAACGCATCCGCGACATGGCCTTGCGCATCGTACGCACTGCAGCAGCGACCGGATTGCTCGACCATCCGGTTGCGCCGACTGCCCAGGCGATCGACTACGCGGCGAACGACGCCATCAGCGAACGTGCCTCGACGGCCGGCATCGTGCTGCTCAAGAATGCCAGGGATCTGCTGCCGATCGCGAACCGCGTCAAGTCGATCGCGGTGATCGGCGGCCATGCGGACATCGGCGTGCTGTCGGGTGGCGGCTCGTCGCAGGTTCGTCCGGTCGGCGGGCCGGCACTGGAGATCAAGCCAGCGGGCACTGCATCGGCGTTTTCGCGCATCACCTACCTGCCGTCGTCGCCAATGAAAGCGCTGCAACAGCGCTTTCCGAAAGCGAAGATCACGTATGCAAGCGGCGATGACGTCAACGCCGCTGTCGAACTGGCCAAGGAAGCGGAACTGACCCTCGTGTTCGCAGATCAGTGGACCACCGAGAGCGAAGACGTCGCCAACCTGAGCCTGCCCGGCAAGCAGAATGAACTGATCGAGGCGGTCGCAGCGGCCAACCAGCGTACCGTGGTCGTGCTTGAAACGGGTGGACCGGTGCTAATGCCGTGGAAAGACAAGGTGGGCGCGATCATGGAAGCCTGGTATCCGGGTTCCGCTGGTGGCAAGGCGATCGCCAGCGTGCTGGCAGGCGACGTCGATGCGTCCGGCCGCCTGCCGGTGACGTTCCCGGCGAGCGAAGAACAACTTCCGCGCCCAACCATTCCCGGCTTGGCGGCAAAAACCAATGCCAAGGGCGAAGTGACGTACGGCCTGGCGGCAGGCATGAAGGAATTCGATGTGGACTATGACATCGAGGGGTCGGACGTTGGCTACCGGTGGTTCCAGCGCCAGCAGATCAAACCGCTGTTCCCGTTTGGCTTCGGACTCTCCTACACCAAGTTCAGCTATGAAAAACCGAGCTTCGGCGGCGAGGACGGCCTGACGCTCACATTCACTGTCAAGAATGTCGGGCGCCGGGCCGGTACCGACACGCCCCAGGTTTATGCTTCGGTCCCGACCCGCGTTGGCAAGGCGATCTCCCGCTTGGCCGGGTGGGGACGCGTGACCTTGAAACCGGGCGAGTCGCGCACCGTGAAGGTTCGCCTCGAGCCTCGCGTGCTGGCGAATTTCGATACCGCTGCGCAGAAATGGAAAGTCGCTGAGGGGAGCTACAAGGTTGCGATCGCACGCTCGGTAAATGATGCAGTACTGGACGTCAAGCTGAACCTGAAGGCGCAAACCCTGGCGCCTTGAGGCAGAGTCCAGGTCGCTGGATTGCCGGCGGCCTGGCGACTGCTGCATCGTGCGGCGCAGCAGTCAGCCGGCGGAGACGCAGTCGGCTTCCATAACCGCCAACAAGAGATTGACGATACGTTTTGACGCGACTTCATTGGAAGCGATGTCGTGACAGGGAGACGGCAACCTTGGCCGCGCCAGCGACCGCCCACACGACCTATGAACCCGGGTGTTCCCGCCACATCCAGTGCGCGAGCAACGTTAGGAACGGATAGTGCACGATGTACAGCGGATAGCTGCCTCGCCCGCTGACATCCGCGACAGCCACGCGCCTTTGTCGAACGGCATGGATGGGATAGTGGTGGACAGGTTCCGTTTCGTTTGCAGGCATTCCTTGCGAGCGATGAGAAAGTTACGTCGCCGCGGGCGCGACTCGATGCATTAATTATAATCGACGCATAGTTCTCAAATGAATAAATAGTTCCGTTCAAGCGGTTTCCGGGAACGCACACTCGACCATATTTGCGGTCGGTTGCCGGACCGGCGATAGCCCGTCCGAACGGACGATGCCTGCGCATGCCTGAGCAGTCCACAATGGAATCCCGGATGCTGCGGGTACGCCTCCCGGCTGTCGCGAATCCGGCCAACCCATTCCACCGGAGACCCAAATGGCTTTGACTCGCCGAAACTTCCTATCATCGCTAACGGCCATGGCCGGAGCGTCAGCGCTGCCGTTGGGCGTAGCGAAGACGGCAGACGCCGGCAAAACTTATCGACGGTTGTTTACCCATCCACCGGCGCTTGCGAAGCCATGGGTGCGCTGGTGGTGGCCAGGCGGCGCTGTCGAGGACGGCGAACTGCGCCGCGAGATCAAGCTCTTGAATCTGGCCGGCTTCGGCGGTGCGGAAATCCAGGCGTTCAATCCCGGCATTCCCAGTCTGAGCAAGGACGAACGCGCACACGTCAATGACTACGCTAACGCCGCATTTTTCTCCCACGTGAACACGTGTGCCGACGAGGCGGATCGACAAGGGCTGCACATCGATCTGACGTTCGGTTCGGCCTGGCCGTCGGGCGGCGGCTTCGCGATTACCCCTGAGCTCGCGCTGCTCGAACTGACGCCTGCCGTTACGAGCGTGCAGACGCCACTTGCCGCTCCAATCCGGGTCAGAATCCCGGGAAACACCCGCAAGATGGGCGCGCTTTCGCCACTCGATGCGCGCGCAAAGGATCCCCGCGCACAGGACTGGCGCGACCGCATCGCTGCACGCGAAAAGCTCGTAGCCATCGTTGCCATCCGGAGCGGCGCGCCGGTGCTTGAGAACGACAAGACCTTCCGGGCATCCGTAGTCAAGGCGGCCGGCAAGGTCGTCGACGGCAACGTCGAAGGCATTGTCGTGACTGAGAAACTGCGGCCGGACGGCATTCTCGACTGGGTCCCGCCGAGCGACGGCGAATGGCAGATCGTCGTGTTCAAGCAGTTCGTCGTGGACAGCCCCGTACTGGCCGGAGTGGGCGAAGGGCCGCAACTGGTCCTCGACCATTTCAAGCGTGCCGCCTTCGAGGCGCACGCGCGCCGCGTCGGCGACCCGCTGGCGCCAGACAGAAGACCGGGGCATGCACTGCGTGCCACGTTCATCGACAGCCTGGAACTCATGCCAGATCTGTACTGGTCCGAAGACCTGCTGGCCCAGTTCGCGGCACGGCGCGGCTACGACGTCACTCCCTACCTGCCCCATCTGCTGCAGCCCGGCTGGATGGAGTCTTGGAATCCGCACGTATCCCTACCGTATTTCGACGCGGGCGATGCGGGTGATCGGATCCGGGCGGACTATCGCCTTACCCTCTCCGAACTGATCATCGAGAACTTTTACCAACCGTTCGTTGAGTGGAACCACAGCCACGGCCTGCTGGCACGAGTCCAGGCACACGGTGCGCCCGCCGACCTGCTGAAGACGTACGGACTGGCCGACATTCCGGAGACCGAGGACCTGGAGGGCACCGGGAACCCGCATTTCCTGCGGATGGCACGTGCTGCCGCAAACCTGTACGGGCGCAAAATGGTGAGTTGCGAAAGCCTGTGCTGGCCCCTGAAGTCGTTCGAGATCACGCCAGCCCAATGGCAAGCGCGCGTGAACCTGTTGTTCGCAAGTGGCGTTAACGCGATCGTCATGCACGGCTTTCCGTATGCACTGCACAGGGATACCTGGCCGGGCTGGTATCCGTTCGCACCCAGTCCCTTCCTGCCGGGGTTCAGCAGCATGATCAACGAAGCGAATCCTCTCTGGAATGCGATCGGCACACTCAATCGCTACATCAGCAGCATTCAGGCGATCCTGCAAAACGGCGTCAACGTCGTGCCACTGGCCGTGTACTTGGCCGACAGCACCTATTTCCACGGTATCGAACCTGACACGACCGATGCGTTGCTGGAGCATGTGCTGGGCATCGGTTACGACTACGACCGGATCAACGACGACAGCATTGCGAAGAGCCACGTGGCCGGACGCGCGCTCGTGACGACCGGCGGCGCCAAATATGCGGCGCTCATCCTGCCCGCGCGGCCTGCGTTGACGGCGGCGTCAGCGGCCAAACTTGTGCAATTTGCCGAGGCCGGACTGCCGATCTTTTTCATCGATCGGCCGCCATCGCACGCGGCAGGCTATTTCGACCACGCGGCGCAAGACCGCATCGTCAGGGACGCCGTGCAGGCCGCATTGGACGCGGGCGCGCGCATTACCCGCATCGACGCGCTTGCTGACGCGCTACGCCAAGCCCGGGTCCGGGCCAACCTGACGTTCACCAGCGCGCCCTGCCTGTTCATCGAAAAAGCGCTGGATGGCCGCACCGCGTATTTCCTGCACAATCCGAAGGCGGAAGCGCTGACCGTCAGTTTCACTACCCGCGCGTCCGGCTATCCGGAACTGTGGAACGCGTACACCGGTGAACGGACCGGATTGCACACAAGGAGCAGAAACGGAGAAAGCGAGATCCAGGTCGATCTCGCTGCCGGCGCCGCCGCCCTGGTCGTCTTCGCCGATCATCGCCTGCCCGCGGCCGCGTCCTGGATACGGACGGATGCGGTCGACCTGACCGCCGGACAATGGACGCTGGAAGTCGATGGCCATGGACAGCACGGACGCGTTGTACGCCACCAGATGACGCTCGATCGTCTGCGCGACTGGCAGGCCGTCCCCGAGCTTGCTGACGTCTCCGGCCACGCGACCTATCGCATCAACGTGACTCTGCCCGCCACGTGGCTCGAGCCCGGCAACAAGGTCGTGCTCGATCTTGGCGCTGTACACGATATGGCGATCGTGACGGTGCGGGGCAAGCAACAGCTCACGCTCATCGCACCTCCGTTCGACGCCGACATCACGGCGATGCTGCGGCCGGGACTGAACCAGCTGCAGATCGGCATCTTCAACAGCCCCAACAATGCAATGATCGATTCGAAGAAGCCCGGCCTGAAGAACCTGAAGCCACAACCTGCGGGTTTGCTGGGTCCGGTGAAACTGGTACGCAAACAGCGCCGGCCCACACCATGACGGGCCGGGTGCCGGCGCACCGCAACGGCCGTCGGCACCCCGATTCAACGTCGTCACGCTTCGGCCCAGAGCCTGATCGGATTGTCCGGCACGATACGAGCGTCGAACCTTCTGTAAAACCAGATGACACCGAAGGCCAGGACGCTTTTCACCGTGGGCGATGACACTCTGTCCCGGCATATTCATACCGCCGGCGGCTCGGAATCCCTGCGGATCGCCCCCTCGGCGGCAGCCGCTTTCGACGGTCCACGATGGCGGACCGCTTCCGAAGCCGGTATCGCCTATCCGAGACGCCATGGCCTCTCGGAACATTTGCAGCGTGCCACGCACATCATCTGGACGACCGGTGGCGTGTTCGTTCGGGACGACGAATATCGATCGTTCATGGAACGCGGCGCCAACCAGATGCTCCGGCATGAATAGTGCGAGGTTGCCGGGAAACGGCCGTCGCCGGCGACAGGTCCACCGTCTCAACGAACAAGGACCTGGGCATGCCCTTTTGTCACGCCCTGTTCGTTGACGGCATCCACCGCCACGTAATACTTCTGCCCGACGTTCAGGCTGCCTACATCCGCCGAATGGACGCCGTCATAGACCTGGAAATTCTGGTTCATGAGCTCGGGGCGTACACCAAGCCGCACGATGTAAAAATCGGCGTTGCTGGTGGGCTTCCAGGAAATCGTCGCGCGCCGTGCATCGCTATTCTGACGCGCGGCCGTCACCCCGGTCACCGCACCTGGGCGCGGGCCCGATCCGTGTCCGAACACACGCAAGTCGTACAGGGAGAACTTGCCGTTGTCCGGCATGTGGACATTCCGCACACGGACGTAACGTGCACGCTCGGGGCGGGCCAGAACACGGTAGTCGTGCGGCGCGTCACGCCCGCCAATGGACTGATCGACGAAGGTCCGCCAATTCGAGTCATCATCCGAGCCTTCCACGACGTAACGATAGACGTCGCGGCTGATGCCCTTGCCTGCACTGTCCTGGTCGGCGAAATTGAGCTGGACCGCCTCGATCGTCTTGGTAGCGCCGAGGTCCATCTTCAGCCATTCCGTCGCCTCCCCCGTCTGCGCGGACCACCACGTCCGGATGTCTTCGTCCGCCGCATTCCCAGCCGGGTAACCATCCAGCGTCGACGACACCGTGACGGCCTTGCGGCGCGACAGCAGCATCCAGCCCGTCAGCTCGCGCTTGCCGTCGAGGTAGCGTGGATAGTCACCCAGGTAAGTGTCGACCATCAGCGCGCCGTCGTTCGAAAATGCGGCCGGAAAAAGGCCGAGACGACGCTCGAACTTGAAGCGCTTCGAGATCGTCATGGTCCCCATGTGCCACCACTGGCCGTCAATTCCCTGAAAGGTGCTGCTGTGTCCGGCGCCTGCTACGAAGCCTGTCGGCTTAAACGAAAACGGACTGTATGGCGCGTACTTGAAAGGGCCCATCGGGTTCGTCGATGTCAGCACGCCGTCCGCATACGTCTTGTATTCGGTCCCGGGCGATGCGTATTGGAGGTAGTAGATACCCTTGTGCTTCGTCATCCACGAGCCCTCCACGAAGCTCTCGGCACGCTCGATCTCGTTGTTGTCGCCGACGACCTCCCAACCGCGGTTCGCCTTGTCACGCGACGCCGGCACGTCAGCCCTGCGCAAGGGCTTGAAGGTGGCCGGATCAAGTTCGAAGACCCGCAGCGTGTCTGTGCCGCTCAGTCCCTCGTACATGTAAAGCCGGCCGTCGTCGTCGAGGAACAGGCACGGATCGTTGTAGCCGGGCCGGATGTCGGCAGCTTTCGTCCAGATGCCCGTCAATGGATCGTCCGTCGTCCACACGTCCGGCG
>Ga0308166_1004747_pt1 | contig 10705 bp, 8 predicted proteins | sample PhyCR2_2_FD_202137 | JGI IMG/M metagenome (GOLD analysis project Ga0308166, IMG submission 202137) | Phyllosphere microbial communities from UC Gill Tract Community Farm, Albany, California, United States - DLSLCC.R2 | ecosystem: Host-associated > Plants > Phyllosphere > Unclassified | place... | reverse complement strand
TGCTCGATTCACTTGGCAAAGCGGAAGGGATTCTGGGCACTATTGCCGGCGATGACACCATTTTCATTACGCCTGCGCGTGCTTTTACCGTTAAACAGCTTTATGACGCGGTACTGGTGCTGTTTGAACAGGAGCTGTAACGACTCTCTGCCGGCAGCCTGGCTGCCGGCTCCGTCTGGCGATGCCCGATGCCGCTGTACTCCCCCCCCTCTTTTCTTTATCGCAAAACGTTATCAAACCGGCCTGTATAGGTCCGACCTTTAAGCCTTTCCGATATCTATCCATATTTTGTGCTGCATAGAAGCAATATTTCACCCCTTTAAACTACTTTCCTCGCCAGCCTGTAGCGGCATCAACCATAAACTTTCGCACGAAAAGTTAATTTGACGCAGATCACTGTTTTTACGAAAAAAAGCGGCTCTGTGAATAAAAAACACCCGCTTTTAATAACTTAACGTTATAAAAAAGCATCATAAGGATAAAGGATAACAACGAAACATTATTAGCGAAGTATTAATTTCCTGCGTGATTAGATCTATACTTCTTTTCGTGACGCAAATCACACTAACTAAAAAGATAAAAATCACAGACGAGGAAAAGATCATGAACATTAAAGCGACTATCGCCACCCTTAGCATTCTCTCTGCACTGTCATTTGGCGCTTCTGCAGCAGATTCTGTTTCTGCCGATCAGGCAGCTAATCTGCAGGCAGCCGGCACTATCAGCGTCAGCGGCGTAGGCGGCTCACCGATGGATATCCATCAGCAGCTTAATGCTAAAGCCGATGCGCAGGGCGCAAAAGCATATCGTGTTATCGAGGCATATAACGACAATACGTATCACGCTACGGCTGAACTCTATAAATAACTGTTAACCGGCGTTATGAACGCCGATGCTCATCGACGACCCGCTTACTCTGGTGTAGCTGCAGGTTGTTGATACGAACGAGGAGATATATCATGAAAATCAAAACAACTCTTGCAACTGCTGGCCTGCTGTCTCTGTTTGCCTTTGGCGCCTCTGCGGCTCAACTGGTCACCAGCGAATCAGCACAACATCTGCAGCCTGTAGGCAGCACCATTTCAATCAGCGGTACCGGCGGTGCGCCGATGGATTATCGCGAGCAGCTTTCCCAGAAAGCTGATGCGCAGGGTGCCAGCGCTTACCGCGTTATTGAAGCGCGTACCGGTGACAGCTATCACGTAACAGCTGAACTCTATAAGTAATTCCTCGTCACCCCTGACGAACCCTTTGGCCCCGCTTTGCGGGGCCCTTTTTGGGTTGTATTACTGAGTTGTAAAGCGGAGCTGGCCTTCCAGCTCCTCTTCTGCTTTATCAAACAGCAGGATCAATGCGCTATACCGGCGTTTCTGCCCTCTCCCCAGATTAATGAAGAGGATCTCCAGCGGCAGCGGCAGCTGTTTACCGGTAATCACCCGCCAGAGATCGTCCAGATCGCGAATAGCGGCGTCTGCCAGCATAAAACGCTCGCCAAACTGACTATAGAAATGGGCCTGATCGACTATTTCATCAAAATCGAAACGCTCGGTTCGCATGCCTGTATCCTCCTGCTAAGAGAGACCGCCCAGATGCAGCGCTTTAACTTCCAGATACTCTTCGATACCCAGCACTGAGCCTTCACGCCCCAGCCCTGACTCTTTGATCCCGCCAAACGGTGCTACCTCGGTAGAGACCGCACACTCATTGATCCCGATCATCCCCGCTTCCAGCGCAGCAGAGACGCGGAACACCCGCTGCAGATTCTGCGTATAGAAGTAGGCAGCCAGACCATATTCGGTATCATTTGCCCGCCCGATGACCTCCTCTTCGCTGTTAAAGCGGAAACAGGCTGCGACCGGACCAAATGTCTCCTCCTGCGCCAGCATCATGCTCTCCTGCGCCTCTGCGATCACCGTGGGCTGCCAGAAATTTCCTCCCAGCCCATGCCGTTCGCCACCGGTTACTATCCGGCCCCCTTTGCGCACCGCGTCCTGCACATGCTCTTCAACTTTTTCCAGCGCGGAGGCAGCGATCAGCGGCCCGACAATTACGCCCTCGTCCATGCCGTTACCGACTTTTAGCTGCTTAACGGCCTCCGCCAGCTGCGTAACAAAGCGATCGTAAATCTGCTCATGAATATAAAAGCGATTCACGCTGACACAGACCTGACCGGCATTACGAAATTTATTGGCAATTGCACCCTGTACGGCAGCATCAATATCTGCATCTTCAAAGACGATAAAGGGTGCATTGCCGCCCAGCTCCATAGAGACCTTTTTCATTGTCTCAGCCGCATTACGCATCAGCGTTTTACCCACCGCCGTTGAACCGGTAAACGAGATTTTACGCACTGCGCGCGAGGCCATAATAGCGTCGCTGATCGCCTGCGTATCACCCGCCACGGCGTTGAGCACACCGTCCGGCACGCCAGCCTGCTGTGCCAGCGCGACCAGGGCAAACGCGCTGAGCGGGGTATTATTAGCCGGTTTAATGATACCGGTGCAGCCCGCGGCCAGCGCCGGTCCGAGCTTGCGGGTCAGCATGGCCATCGGGAAATTCCAGGGAGTAATGGCCGCGACCACGCCCACCGGTTCACGCGTGGCCAGAATACGCGACCCCGGTTTGGCGGGCGGGATAATCTCACCGTTAGCGCGCTTGGCTTCTTCCGCAAACCACTGGATAAAGCTGGCGGCATACTCCACTTCGCCCTCCGCCTCTTTAACCGGCTTGCCCTGCTCGGCGGTCATCAGCTCTGCCAGCCAGCGTTTGTTATCCATGATCAGCTGATACCAGCGCATCAGGATCCCGGCTCGTTCTTTGGCCGTTTTATCCCGCCAGCCGGGAAAAGCGCGCTGCGCGGCAGCAATCGCCTGTTCAGTTTCCGCTTTACCTGCTTTTGCAACGCGGGCAATCACGTCGCCGGTCGCCGGGTTGGTGACGTCAAACGTCGCGGAGGCAGAGTGCCATTGACCCGCAGCGAAGAAGCCGGTTTTGAAGAGTTCATGTTGCTGCAAAGAAGCGGACATCAATATTCTCCTGTCAGTATGCATCCGTCAGAAAAGTATAGATGGCAACGCGCAGCCGATTTGTGTCAGCGTGGCATATGCCTGCCGCCGCACAGAGCGGCGGCGGCAGATTTAAACCTGGATGAGGGTGTTCTGATATTTGTCCAGCATCTGCGTCAGGCGCGCGACCGGTTCAGTGACGCTGTCTGGCGCAGCATAATGCGCCAGCTTTTCCTGATAGATGGCCAGCTCCTGCAACAGCGTTCTGAACGCGTCGCGCCGCTTATCATCGCTGCTGGCCGAAATAACCCGATCGGCGGTGTGTCGCAGCTGCCGGTGATAAGCAGAGAGATCCGCATTGACCGGCACCTCTGCATTACGCAGCCGCTGGTGACCAATGATCAGCGTCAGGGCAATACGGTATTTGTCGATATCGCCTGGAAACAGATTCAGCAGCAGAAAAAGCTGCTGATAAAGCGCCGGCAGATGGTTTTCCCGGCGCCGGGCCTGATTCGTCGTCAGCGCCGCAACGGCGGCATACATCAGGCGATTCAGCAGCTTGCGGCCGGTACGCGCTTTGGATTTATCGCGAATCAGCAAAATGACCATCATGGCGACAAAGCTGCCGATCCACTGTCCCAGCGCATTATCCAGAAACACGTTGAATTCAAACTTCATTGGGTTATCCAGCACCAGCACATTGATGGTGCCGATCAGCGCACCCAGCGTGCCAATCTGCCGCCGCTGCACAAAGATACCGCCGACAAAGCCGAGCAGACCGATGGCGATACAGAGCAGCAGCGCACTCTGCTGCGTTGCGGGCAGGACCCAGGTGAAGTAGAACAACCCGAGCGGCACGGCGAACGCCATACCGTAAAAGAAATCTTTGGCCATCATCAGCGGATTAGGCATGCGCATCGCCAGTGCGGTAATCACCCCCAGCATGACCATGCAGCCGCTGCCGGAGGTCCAGCCGGTATAGAGCCAGAACAGGGCCCCCAGCGCGGTGGCGACAAAGGTGCGAATACCGTTGATCATCGCATGGTGAGTTTCAGCCGATCGGGCCTGAACGATGATCTCTCGCTGCAGGATACTCTCTTCCCGCGCGCTGATACGGCTGTTGCATTTAATCCCTTTGATCAGCAGCAGATATTCAGTTGCCGCCCCGGTCCAGCTGGCCAGCGTAACCGGGACCGTTTTGCTGCTGTCGCTGATAACGCGGCGTAATACCTTCGTGCGCTTATGAACCTCGCCGGCGCTGTTTGCCTCTTTCTCCAGCAACAGCCGAAACTGGGGCGGAATATAGTCAGGCCGGGAGTTCTGAATAAGAAACGTCTCTGCTGCCTGCGTAATCAGCGTCAGCGACAGGGTATTGAGCATCTGCAGCCGGCGGCTGCTGTTCTGCCAGCGCGACGACTCCATCATCAGCTGGCTGCGCATGCCGTTCAGCGCGGTGGTACGACGCACCAGCGCGCTCCAGGCTTTATCCACCTCATCTTTATCTTCGTGCGCAACGCAGAGCTGCAGCAATTTGTAGTGCGCCACCAGCAGCGCATCCACTTCTGCATCAATAACGTTTTTAATTGAACGGGGTGAAAACAGCATGTCTGCCAGAATCGCGCAGAGGATCCCGAGCACAATTTCGCTGCAGCGCTCTACGGCGAACTGGGGGGCCAGCGTCAGCCCGCCGGTCGCGTCAGCGGTGACGACGATAATCAGCGCGGTATAACCTGCCAGGCCAAGCGCGTAGAGCCAGACGCAGAAGCCGGCCCACATGCAGCAGAGCAGCAACATCACCACCGGCGCACGCACGGTGGTGATCATGATGGTCAGCGCAGCGATACAGCCAATGAAGGTACCGATGATGCGTAATACGCCGCGATAGCGCAGCGCACCGGAGTAAGGATCGCCACCTGCTGCAAAGGCGGTACCGCCAGCCACAATACCGGCGGTCATGACTGCCCAGCGCGGCGTTTCCAGATGAAAGTGAAAACCAATCATCAGCGCGGCCACCAGCGCAAACGTCAGCTTGACCGGGAAACGCAGAAACTCAATCATCACGCCCCCGCTTAACCAAACTCACGCAGGCGATTGAAGAACTGCGCCAGCGGCGAGACATTGGTCTGCCGGTCCTGCTCACCGGTGATCGTCACGGTCGCGGTGGTGCCTGCCGGGAAACGGTTGCCAGGCTGGGCATCAAGGCGGATACGCACCGGCACGCGCTGCGCCAGACGCACCCACTCCAGATTAGAATCCACCGTTGCCATGCCTTTGTTATCAATGCTGCTGCTGCTATTGGTCACCCCGGCGGCCACGCTGTCCACCGTGCCGCGTAACACGGTATTACTGCCCAGCGGGGTGACTTCAGCGCGAAAGCCCGGACGCACGCCGCTGAGTTTGGTCTCTTCCATATAAGCCAGTACGTAGAAGGAGTGCTGCTGTACCAGCGCTACCGCTACAGAGCCGCGCGTAATGAATTCACCTTCATACACATTGAGGTTGGTCACCCAGCCATCAGAGGGGGCTTTAATGGTGGTGCGGTCAAGATCGATAACCGCCAGATCGCGGGTGGCGATCGATTTCGCCAGCTGGTGTTCACTGGTCTGCAGATCGCTGTTGGCCTGTTCAATCGCCTCACGCGACATTGCGCTGGTACCGAGCTGATTACGGCGTCCCGCCTCGCGGCGTTTTTCACTGACCAGCGCCTGATAATAGTCCACGTCTGCCTGCGCCTGCGCCAGCGCTTTCTGATAGCGAGGACGATCGACGATAAACAGCGTATCGCCCTTCTTCACCAGCTGGTTGTCATGCACCGGTACGTCGGTGATCAGACCGGTGACATCCGGTGCAATAGCCACCACATCCGCAGAGAATTTAGCATCGCGTGTCCACGGGGATTCGGTATAGAAGACCCAGGCGCGGAAGACAATCACGACGGCGATGATAACCAGCAGGAGCGTAATCGCGTAACGCGCGATTTTTCTTATGAGCGCTTTCACTTAAAACCTCAGATGAATAGACGGGATACAAGATAAAACACACAGCAATAGAGGGCCGTGTTAAACAGTGCCGGATGCCACACCAGATCGTAGATCCCGCTCGGCGTCAGCACACGTTTCACCAGCCAGAACAGCGCCAGCGAAACCAGTAGTTCAATGAAGATGGGCGGAAAAGATAGCCCGAATACGACAAATACCGGAAGCACACTCATTTCGGTTCCTTAGTTCGACCTTGCCGGGGATCGCACCGCTTTTGCCCGCATGCTGTGCCGCACCAGGAGTGGCTAAGCAGGCAGCAGAAAAGTGGCAGTAACACTCAGGCCGCCCTGAGCTAATCATAGCGCATCATCAGCCTGTCAGGTCCATGACGGGGTGCGGTGCATAAACCCAGCGCGCGTATAATAACGTGCCTGACTATATGTTTTCTACAAATCGTGACATAAATCACTTTTTAGCCAGAATAAATAATCGAACGACTTAACGCGATGTCCATTTTGCCAAAGTGGCTGAATCGGGCGCATTTATAGCTGAAGCAGCCACAAAAAAGGCTGCCCGCAGGCAGCCTTTATAGTGACAGAGGTTCAGCCCCTCAGGCTGTGCCGCCTACGGTGATTTTGTCCAGCTTCAGCGTCGGCTGACCCACGCCAACCGGAACGCTCTGTCCCTCTTTACCGCATACGCCAACGCCTTTATCCAGCGCCAGATCGTTACCGACCATTGAGATCTGCTGCATCGCCTCAATACCGGAGCCAATCAGCGTAGCGCCTTTAACCGGCCGGGTGACTTTGCCCTTCTCAATCAGATACGCTTCTGAAGTAGAGAACACAAATTTGCCCGAAGTAATATCGACCTGACCACCGCCGAAGTTAGGCGCATAGAGACCATATTCCACGCTTTCGATGATCTCCTGCGGCGTGGACTTGCCAGCCAGCATGTAGGTGTTGGTCATGCGCGGCATAGGCAGATGCGCATACGATTCGCGCCGGCCATTACCGGTGGGCGGCACCCCCATCAGGCGTGCATTAAGCTTGTCCTGGATGTAGCCTTTCAGCACGCCATTTTCGATCAGCATGTTGTACTGACCCGGCACACCCTCATCATCCACTGCCAGCGAGCCGCGCAGTCCTTCCAGCGTGCCATCATCCACTACGGTACAGAGCTCAGAGGCAACCAGCTGCCCCATCTTGCCGCTGAATACCGACGTTTCACGGCGGTTGAAGTCGCCTTCAAGCCCATGCCCTACCGCTTCGTGCAGCAGTACACCCGGCCAGCCGGCACCCAGTACCACCGGCAGCGCGCCTGCAGGGGCTGCAACCGCGGAGAGGTTAACCAGCGCCATGCGTACCGCTTCACGCGCCCAGGCATCAGCGCGGACGTCACCGCTCTCATCGGCAAGGAAAAATTCATAGCCGGTACGCGCGCCGCCGCCGCTTGAGCCGCGCTCGCGCTTGCCCTGATCTTCCACCTGCACGCTGATTGACAGACGCACCAGTGGACGAATATCCGCCGCCAGCGTCCCATCCGTTGCCGCCACCAGCACCTGTTCGTAAACGCCGCTCAGGCTGGCATTGACCTCCTGCACGCGCGGATCGGCCGCGCGCGCTACGCGGTCCACGCGATGCAGCAGGGCGATTTTGTCTTCACGCGTCAGGCTGTCGAGCGGATTAACCGGCGCATAGAGCGAGCGATGCATGACCGCCTGCAGCGTATGTGCGGTGCCATTGCCCTGCTCGCGTACGATGCTGCGCGCCGCTTCCGAAGACTGACGCAGCGCGTTCAGGGTGATCTGGTCTGCATAGGCGAAGCCGGTTTTTTCACCGCTTACGGCACGTACGCCAACGCCCTGATCGATATGGTAGGAACCATCTTTAATAATTTTATCTTCCAGCACCCATGACTCATGGAAGCTGGACTGAAAATAGAGATCGGCATAATCCAGACGACGTTCTGAAAGCTGCCCTAACAGGGAATGAAGGTCCTGCTGTTTAATGCTGTTCGCAGTCAGTAACTGCTCACTTACCAGATTCAGAGTCATCGTTTCTCACTCATTATGTGCTCAGATAGTCATAGCCTGCGGCAATTCCCCGACGGCGTCAAATTCACTTGCTGCCGGCGTCGCGCGCTTTGCGCAACACTTCACTGATTTCTGGTTTATCCAGCGGGCCACTGATGTGATAGCGCAGCAGAGATATCTTGTTCCACAGCGGTCCCAGCACCTTGCTGGCGGCAAAAACGGCGGCACCAACCACCGGATTGATCACAAATGCCGTTGCCACACCGACTGAGGCGGAGATTTCCGGCGCCACAACCGCTTCCATATCAATTTGCCGCTGTACCAGATCGATCCGGCCCTGCATCGCGATATCCGCTTCCAGCCCATCGACCAGCAGGTTATCAGTGCGCATGACACCGTTTTCGATCCAGGCAGTGCCGTTGATTGAATCAAAATAGAAGCCATCGCTGAAGGTATCGCTGAAATCCAGACGCAGCTTGCGCAGCAGCGCATCAAAGCTCACCAGCCGCAGCAGCTGGCCCGCCCGTCCGGTATTCACATCTGCAATCTGTCCTTTGCCGAAATGTGTTTTCAGCGTGCCGCTCAGCGACGCTTCAGCAGGCTGCCACGGCGCAGCGCGCCAGTGCAGATCATAATCCACGTTAAACGGCGCATCGCGCAGCGGCGTATTCATACCAAACCAGTTAGTGGCATCGTTGATGTTGCTGCCGCTCAGGCGACCCTTCAGCGAGGTGCGCGGATTGCCCGGTGAGTTAACCCATTCGCCATTGACGCTGAGCCGGGCGTTGCCGCTATCCACAATACCGTTAGTGAGTGCTAACGTCTCTCCGTGTGGCGTCAGCGTCGCAGCCATCCGTCCGAACTTTTGTCCGCGCAGCCAGCACTCATCGCAGTTAAGCTGCAGCGCGGGCCACTGACTGAAATCGATGCCGCTGTCGCCGCTGAAAGGTGATGACGCCTGCGTGCTGCCGGTCTGTTTCCATTGCGGATTATAATAAAGGTAGTTCAGATTGATGCGCCACGGTGCACGCTGCGCTGTGGTCAGCGTGCCGCGCGCTTCGCGGCTCTCCAGCTTCAGCTGCGCATCACCACCTGAGCCCTGCAGCAGAGTGGCGCTGAGATCGTGCCACTGCTGCCCGCCCAGCGTCAGGGCTGGTGTATGCAGCGTGATATCCCCCGGCAGTCCGACGCCGCCCACCTGGGTGGCACCCTGTCCGCTGCCGCCTGCGCCTGCGCCTGCCAGCACACCGAGCCAGGCTTCCCCATCCAGCGGCGGCAGGTTTAATACCATCCCGCGCTGCGCCGGCAGTGCAGGGGTGGTCGTGATGTCGTTCTGCCAGATGCCGCGTTCGACGCGCAGCTGCGGCTCCAGCAGCCAGCGGCTGTTAAAACGGTGCGTTTCACCCACGCTGCCGCTGAGCATAAAGCCATTCAGATCGCCTTTAGCCCTGACCGTTACCGGCAGCGCTTCACCGGCAGGCTTTGTCAGCGGTGCGGGTAAGTGACTGCTTACTGCTTTGCCATCGCCGTTCAGATCGACGCTGTAGGTGGCGCCCCCGCTATGGGGCAGCGTGATATCTGCCTTGCCCTGCCAGGCGAGTGAACCACTGAGCTGGCGTGCCACCGCTTCCGGCATCACGCTGAGATGCGCGGGCTGCCAGTCGCCCAGCAGCCGGACGTTAACGCCAAAGTCCTGCGGATTCTCCTGCGTGCTAAAAGTGACCCCCAGCGGCTGACCAAACCAGTTCGCCTGCATCTCTTCGCTTTCAAGATTGCCGTTGTTATAGCGAAAACGTCCTGTCAGCTGCGTCAGCGTGCTTTTCAGCGGCTTAATATGCAGCGTGTTGTTATTCATCACCACGTTGCCGCTGGCGTGTACCTGCTCGCCATCCAGCGGGATCTCAAGATTGAGCGTGCTTTTTACCTTGCCGCCAACCTGCAGCTGCTGCAGCGCGGCACCGAGCGATGATTTCAGCGGCGTCTCATCAAAGTAGGCGCCGATATCCGCCCCCTGCCCGCTCAAATCGCCGGCGATAAGTAATTTCTCTTTGAGATAATCCGGAATGACGGCTGTGACATTGCGCGCCTCAACCTTACCCAGACGCGCGCTGTCGGCGCGCATCCACAGGCCGTCATTCACAAAATCGAGATCGATATCCAGATTCTGCAGAGCCGGCCAGCCAGGCTGAAAGCGGAACGCAGCATTGCGCAGCGGCACCTGAACTTCAAACATGCCGTCGTTGTGCTTAAACGGGAACAGGCGCGGATCGCCGGCAAACAGCAGCGTGGCATTGTCCGTTTCACCGCCTTTTATCGCTTCGCTAAGGTAGTGCGTCAGGTTATGTCCCATCAGCGGTTCCGGCAGATAACGCCACGCATCGCCCGCGTCGGTGACGCGAATGCCGGCCAGAATATCGAGCCGGGGGGCCGTGTCACTGTTTTGCTGATAGCGGAAGTCGCCGCGCGCCCACAGCGAACGCGCCTGCACATCCAGCTGATGCCCTGCCAGCGTCAGACCATGACGGTCACGCAGCCAGCTCAGCTGGCCACTCAGCTGATGAATATCCAGCGGCGCCTGGAACATATCCCCGTAGGGCACTTCAGCCTGCCCCATGCTGAGGTCCACCTGGCCATGGCTGACGCTGCCGCTGGCGCGCCCGCTGAGATTGCTGATGCCGGGCAGCAGC
>Ga0308166_1004745_pt1 | contig 10706 bp, 9 predicted proteins | sample PhyCR2_2_FD_202137 | JGI IMG/M metagenome (GOLD analysis project Ga0308166, IMG submission 202137) | Phyllosphere microbial communities from UC Gill Tract Community Farm, Albany, California, United States - DLSLCC.R2 | ecosystem: Host-associated > Plants > Phyllosphere > Unclassified | place... | reverse complement strand
TTATGACATTTTATTTACTAAATTTATAAAGCTGAATATCTCTTGCTAAAAAAACACAATTATGGACCAAAATATTCTGCTGTATGAAGTACAGCCCGGAGATACGCTAGGAAAAATCGGAAAAACGATCGGGATGACCGGTGACCAACTTAAAGATTTCCACAACAGCCATTGCGGTAAAATGGATAAAGTATGGTTTGATAATCTCTTTGGCATCAAGCAGATCATTATTCCTAAAGACTATAAAAGTCCGGAGCAATTGCAAAAAGAAAGAGCAACAGAGCTTCCCCCACTCTACCTTACTGAAGATTTCTATGCAGACCGTTATTTTGTGAAAGAAACTTTTTCGGACTTCTCCGGAAACATCCTTGAAATTGATTATCAGTTGGATATTCATTTAAAAACAAGCCAGGAAACCGGTATTTCAGATTATATAGCACATGTACGGTGTTATGATTTCAGAAAAAATAGAAACCATCCCGACGATAAGATCAGTGAGATCTCTTTGGCCTGTATGGAAAGCATCTCTCCTATTAATTTTACTTTTGCTTCTAAGGGAAAAATCTCCGGGATCTTTGAATTTGAAAAGCTGAAACAAAGATTTCAGGAAAAAAGACCCGATCTGGAAACCTTCTTTGTCGGCGAGGTTTACAAGGCTTATCTTGACAAGTTTGAACGAAATTTGGGCAATTTAGAATATATTTTAAAACAGTTCTCCTCTACCCTGCTCTGTCAGCTGATGTTTCCGAAGATGGAATGGTTTCATAAAACCGGTAACTGGCCGGAAGATTTCTATTTTATTCAGAATTCTTTTCCGGTAAAATGCAGAATGTCTGCGGAATATCATCATACGAAACCCGAAACAGTTGAAACTCTGCTCAAAGGTTATATTGAAGAACCTTTCAGTATCCGGGAAGTGTTGCGCGGGGTACGGTTTACCGAAGAACCTGAAGAAGAGGCAGACGGCGAAATAGAATTCCGTTACCGCACCGATAAGAAAACAAAAAAAATGCTTCAGGCAGAGGCTTCCGTTATTTTAAAGAATGAGGATGAACTTTACCGGAAACAAACCTTGAAACTGATCTGCAATGAAAAAATATCCTGACGAAAATAATACATCCGGAAAAGACCGGGCTTTTTTCCAACCCGGTTTTTCAACATTTCTAAATGACGATGATCTTGTTGACGGTGATATAAATGGTTTTGATGAAGAGGTCAGTAAAGAACCGGATGCCATCGATGAAAAAGATAAGGAGCTGATCGAGAAAAATGGAAACCGAAGAGAAGAAGAAGAAGATAGAAAGGCTGAAGACAGCTCTGGCGAACACGACGGAAAATATTTTGTGGTGCAGAGAGGAATGGCCTGCTGTGACAAGGGTTCTAAGTTTCCGAACTTTAAAGTGACCAGCCATCAGAAACACTATTGGAATGATGAGAAAGGCGAAGCTGATTACCTGGCTGTTACTGAAGACGACCTCGCCTTTAATCCTGCGGCAACACCATTCGGAACCTGCAGTGCAAAAAACGGAAATCCATGCGCTTATTCCCCTGCCGGAAAATGGAAAAAAACGTATGAAAAAGTAAAGGTGATGGGTAAAAGCGCGGTGACCGAATGCTCCGAGCTGATGTGCACCACAGGCGGAAAGATTACGGTGATGAAACACGGACAGCAGAGTGAAGCCGGAAAGAGCCACGTGAACAACGCAGATTCCCGGGAACAGCAGACCTACAATCCCGTGATGGATTTTGAAGAATTTAAGGAAGAAATTAATGAGTCGGATCAATTGTATTACGAATAGATATGGGAACAATTACAGGCAATCAAAATCCAATAGTCGGAGAGACTAATTCTTATGCGATCAATCTCTTTGGTGCTATCCCTTTTATAAGTACCAATGCCAGCTATGAATGGTATCTTTTCAAAAAGCAGAAAAGCGGAAGCTGGATCGATATTACGAAAAACGGCGTTCCGAAAAAAGGAACAAAAGTAGACTATAAATTCTTTGAACCGGTGGCCGGAGACCTTTTCGAGATACGGGTTTTTGAGGTTGTACAGGGACTTTTACCCAGTGTGGAACCATCAAAAAAGTTATTCGGCAAACTGGAAGCAAGGCCTACCGCCAGCAGAAACGTAGAGATCGACAAAGTCGTTCTCTTCAACAGAGGAAAAAAAGATATCAACAAGGCGAGTTACAGGGATACCCTGGTGGCTCAGGCTTTTTGCACAGGCTTATTCGGTAAGGAGATCGAATTCCAGCTTTGGGAAGATGATGCTCCCGGTAAAGGACATGATGCAGCGGTTAATAAAAACAATAAAATTCCGCATCCCTTTAAAGCGACAGTTAATGAAAAAGGAATTGCAGAAGTAAAGATTCCACTGAGTGCGGATGAAAAGATTATGCGCCAGATCGCTGACAAATTCCTGATGAGGGGAGACAGCGGCGAAGGGGCCAACCACGAATATTATGTCACCGCAACCTATTTTGGGAAAGGCAAGAAAGCAAGCCAGGTAAATGTACTCGTAGCCAATCCTGACTATCAGCCTAAACCAAAGACGGATTCTCCGAAATTCCAGGCCACTTTTACCGGCAAAACACCGAAACAACCCGATGCGAAAGGCAAAATTCTGGATGCCTATTTTGCAGATGCCGGTGGCGGCAAGTTAACAACAGTTCAGGTCGGAAAAAAAGTCCAGGTGATAATCAAGACGAGCGGAATGGTGGGCAAACATATCCAGTACAAAGTTTGGGAATACGATCTCGGGAATAATGACTTGGTCTACGAAAGCGGAAAAATCAAAGTCGTTAGCGATCTTATTCTTACCGGTGGCTTCACCATCAATTAGGGAACATTCGGGAAAGGAATAGATTTCGGAAGTATGGATTCCGATTCCGGAAAGCAGAATTATTTCCTTGAGGTAATCCCCATGGATGTATCGGCGGAATCTCAAAAATTCGGTGTAAATTCGGAAGGCTTGATGGAGGTGGAACATGTAAAGAGCCCAACAATGGTGAAAACACCAGAAACAAAAAAAGCGAATGGAGAAAAATGTTTCTGCAACAGAGATTTTGAAGAAAAAGATGTTCGGAAATTCGTTAAACTTTTAAAAGGATCAGAAATAATATGGGAAGGCCAAGCTGCAAAAGGCGGTAAGAGAATCACATGCAATATTGATGATAAATCTTTTTCAACTTTAACAAAGGGTCTTAATGCTGCTATCAATAAATACAAGATTAATACATGTGCGCAAAAAATGCATTTTCTCGCACAAGTATGTGAAGAGACAGGGACATTTGCCTTATCAGAAGAATCGAAAAGTATATTCGCATCCAGTGAAAGTTTCTATAAAGGGCGTGGTGTCTTACAATTAACAGGGGTTAGGAAAAAGGATAAAAAGTCTTATGATGCTCCGGGGCCATATCAAGATTATGCTGATTACAAAGGTGATAAGAATATTGTTAAAAATCCTGGTATTGTTGCCACTAACATAAACTATTGTATTGACAGTGGTGCTTGGATATGGAGCATTAATAAAAAAATGCCATCAAACAAAAAGTCGCAGGCAGTCATAAAATGGGGTAAAGAATCTGCCGGTAAATCATTGAATGAATTAGCCCTATATGTAGATAAATATCTGGAGCTAATTTCGGTGTTATTAAATGGACGGAATGCCAAAACCAATATGCCTAATGGTTGGGAGAAAAGAAAAAGTAATTATAATTTGCTTAAAACCGGCTTTTTCAGATATGATTATTTCCATGGAAGTAATAACAAACCTGTGGATGCTAAAAAGATTGTTACATTTCATATCTATCATGATGGTAAAATAGAAAAACATATTCCGAAAGAAATTAAAAAAGATTACGAAAACAAATACAGTTATATATATCATGATACGGCAGGAAAGGAGCATGACATTTGTACAGTAAATTTTGAAAAAGTACAAAACTGGATTGTTGGATCTAAAAAAGATGGAGGAAAAGGATGGGCCAAAAGAACCGTGGGAGGTAGAATAAGATATTATCAAATGGGCACAGGCAAAGCTGAACTTGTAAAAGTTGTATTACCTATTAATTATAGTAAAGATGGTGTAGTACTTAAAATTGGTGACAATACGACCAGGGAATATTTAAATCCGAAAGCATTTGCTTCGATGCTTGGTGCAGTTGCAAATTGTGGTTATGAAGATTTTAAATTTAACGGTTCGACTTCCAGTGATGGAACTGGCGCTCCAAGTTTAACCCATGTCAATGGTGTTTCTTTCGATTTCAGATACTTAAGAAAAGATAAAACAGGCAATAATTTACATATTGATACAGAACCAAATGCTTTAGACATCACAAGACAGGAAAAGTTTATAGATGAACTTATTAGATTTGGATATTCTCAATTTTATAGTTATAACATTATTATAAACAAAAAGAAATTTATTCTCAAAAACTCCACTCATTTAGCAGAACATAACCATCATCTACACGTCCGAAGGGAAGGATATAAACCAAATTTTAAAGAAATAAAATACTAATTATGAAACCATTATTTACCATTCTTTTTACATCATTTTTAATTGTTTCTTGTACAAAGCATGACAATGCCACGATTCTGAAAGATAAAAATATATCAGGAGAGAAACACAATAATTCAGATCATGAATGTCCTGTAGATTCCGTAGCGATGCAGACTTCCGAATATAAAGGAATTACATTCTACACTGAAAATAATTTAAGAGGAAGCGGTGTCATTACACTGTCTGTTACCGGAAAAACAGACATTCTGAATAATGATAAAACTACTTATGGAAGCATTGCATTAAATAATGATGAAGAAATGTCCTACGAAATCAAACTTCAAAAAAAAACAGTCGTCAGGGAAATTATTGCTGATTCAGAATTCAGAATATTCAATTTTGATGCTGAAAAACCTGATACTGATAAGGACTTTCTAATTGTTTATATCAACCGGGAAAAAAAACTTATTTCCAAAAAGGATAATCAGTTTACATTTGATCCATGGGATAAATATGCGCAATCAGCATTTGTAAAACTAACTCCGGAAGTGTCTAATACGACTAAAGATGAACAATTATATTGGTACAAAGCTTTGGTTGTAAAAGGCGATTCGATGAAAATTAAATCAATATCAAAAACAGATTGCGATTATGTTGAACATTATAAGCCTGTCACAAAATGGATAAAGTGGAGAACTGATTCCTGTAAACTTATTAATTTTAATTTTTGTTATTAGATATGAACAGATCCGGATTTATTTATTTGTTTATCAGCTTCACGATACTATTGGGGTTATCGTGTGAAAAACAAGACCTTGTTCCCAACAGACAAACTCAAAAGTATTTCATTGGTGATCAAAAACTTGCAGACAAACTGTATTTTAAGACTTTCAAGAATAAAGGAGGATATGCAATTTTAAAAAATCAGGCTGAGCTGTATGAAAAAAACTACTCCAATTTTAAAGACTTACCCAGTTATAGATCTGCCAACATCAAATTTGAAAAGCAGTTTTTAAACGGTGGAAAAAATTACAGAATCGTTCTTTACACCTTATTAAATAATAAAAAAACAGATTCAATTGAATTTTTCAGACATACCGCCGGTTTCAAATATGAGCCCAGCAATTATACCCATGTTTCTTATCTTGATCTTAAAAACAATAAAATATGGCAGTTGAAATATTTTTCATCTCCTGCAGCCCAGTCTGCTGACCCTGTTTCTTATGAGGTAAGTAAAATCGAAAATGGAAAAATCAAGCCGGATCATCTTTATTTTTTAGACGAGTCATTGGACGCTGAAATCGATAAAAGAAATCTTTACTATTAAAGTATTTAGTTACATGAACAAATTTTACGGAATGATAAGCATATTAAAACAGAATAATAAATGATGAGCCTTTAAAATTTAAATAAAACACTTATGATAAAACATTTTTTATTAACATTAACGTTCAGCTTTTTTATAAGTTCTTGTGCGAAACCTGCGGAACATCAGAATAAAATAAGCGACCCTCTTGATCATAAATCCATAAGCAAGACTCAAAATTCTGACAAGGATGATCAGACGCCTAAGGTAACCATAGAAGGTGATGATTTAATAGTAGTCTATAAAAATAAAAAAACCATTTATAAGAACTTTATTGTAAATGAGATGTCAGTTTCCACAGAACTGATCCAAAATACTGACAGCAGTTTTTCATTACTCTATGACCAAAATGCTTCTTCAACAAAAATCAAAGAAAAATATGATTTTATCTATTCGGATACAGGAATTCTTTTAGTAGATAAAGAAATTATAAAATTCGGACCGGACGGATTGATGATGAACAGGTTATACATGGATAACTTCAACCTTTTGAATAAAACTTATGAAGATCTACAATCATTAGGAGCAGAACTTCTGGATCATTTTGAGCAGGACTGTTCATCAATGTCCATTTACGATTCTGAAAATGTGCCTTTTGCAACACAAAATTTCCGATATTCTGCAGAGGATCTCTTTATCAGTTATCCTGATGTAAAAAACGGTGATCTCAAGATCAGTAATGTAGAATCAGCGAACAATCAGGCTTTCAATTTAGAAAAAACCGGAGCCAATCAGCAATCAAAAATTCTGTTGGAACAAATCATCCGTCAATTTCCGGACCGGATTGTTGCTTATCTTAATCTGGCAGATGTGCTCTGGAAAATTCAGGATCAGGATCGGGCGAAAATACATTATGCAGAATATTTATCATTAATGAAATCCCAGAATAAAAATCTGTCGAAAGTACCACAACGGGTTTATGATCGGATTAAATAACAAGATCAGATTAGTAAAAAATTTTAACTTTTACTTTTTTTTAAAGTGAATATAAAGTGAGATAATAAAGCTTTGAAAATAACCTGAACATGTAATCTGCTTTTCTACTTTAAATTTTATTAAATAGTTAGGGATCAAAATATTTTTTACGCTTTGGATCAGTGTGGAGATTTTTTAATATTACTGATGTTTTTTTTCAAGAATAACTCTGCTTTTTTATTATCAAAGCAAAAAACAGAATTAGAAATAGCTTTTTTACTTCCTCCAATAGCTTCTGATTCTCTTTTTATATTGTTTCTGTTGTGGCCTTTATTAAATTGTATAATGGAAAAATCTAATTCTTTACTATTGGTTTGCAGAAAATTCTGCAGGAAGTTCAAGATAAATAAACTACGGATAAAATGAAACAAATGACCAATCTCATTTTTACCTTTTTTATAATGATAAGCTACTCTTGTCAAAAAAAGGAAACAGACCATAAAATTAATGAACCTAAAAATAATGCTCCTGCAATGGATTATAACATTTTAAAAAAGCAAATTGAATATGGCGCTTCCCATTTTTTTCAGGAGGCCGGCGTTGAGATGCCAAAACCTGAGTTTTCTAACGATGAACTGAACGAAGTGGCAGTGATAGCCAGTGATGTTTTGAAAAAAAACGGATTTACAGAGATTTCAGATGAAAATTTTAAAAATAGGGTAAAAGATATATTCGACCGGACTTTAGAAATGAATTCTGATACGAAAATACTTTACTTGAATTTTCTTGATCCTTGTAACAGGGAAATCATCCGGTATCCGAATAATGGTACTGAACATTCAGGCACCTATATCTTTAAAAAACAAAAAATGATCACCGATTTCTATTATTTACCAGAGATAATTGATTACAAACAGACAAATCCCAGTATTTACGACTACGAAGCAAGTATACCGGAAACTTTTAAGGATAATGACGGAGATCCGGTTAAGATTCAAAAATGGCGCGATGTAGAAAAATTACCGGAAATAAGATCTGATAATATATTGAAGATCATCAATAGAAATAAATTTCTGTTCAATGACAACAAAGGGAGTTTCGCCTGGTTACAGATTCATGATCTATTATTTTTAAACGCATTGGTGAAAACCTTTGGCTACACGAAAGACAAAGACTTACTGGCATTTGTCCTGAGAAAGAATTATAAAAATGTCGATGAACTTCAAAAAATACTCTGGACAAAGAAATGCGATGGTAATATTGTTGTCAATAAAGAAGTCTTTACCATTATATCAGAAGCCTCCGAACAGGATCAGTCAGCCTATTTGAAGGCAATTTCCGAATATCTGATAAAAGAAGCGGACCGCGATGATGGAGCATTGACCAATGAGTCCGAAAAAATAAAAGTCCTGGGGTTAATTGCTTACTACAGTACAAAAACCGGTGAAAAAAGCGGCAAATATTATGACTTTTTCAGCATTTTCGGAAGTAAGGATGGGGGAGCCGGATATGCTGAAGAATTTAAAAAAAATAACTATTATCATATTCCTGATTTTAAAAAAGTTTGGGAAGAAACAAAAAATAGTGGAATCAGCTATCCCGGAATGGAATAAGAATTTTGATTATGGTATTAAAAAGTATTCGAAAATGAAATTATCTCAGGAAATGCAAAAGGTAAAAACAAACTGATGAAAGATATGAAAACAGCAATTTTCACCGTATTATTAATTCTGGCAAGTTGCAGTGGTGGTCCGAGAAAAGATACACCTGAACACAATGATTCCGTAAATACAGAGATGGCAGGAAAATCAATTGATATAGAAACAATTAAGAGTTTCATTGAAAAACAGAAAAATGTTGAGACTGAAGGAAACGAGCCTGAGCAACCCTACAGCCTTTCTAAAAAAGATTTTGATATTTCCAGGGATCTTGTAGCCAGTGGTCTCAAAAATTCAGGATACCGGTTTATTCCGGAAGAGGAATTCATTAAAAAACTGTTTGATATTTTTAAAATTACCAAGAATTCAAACTGTGATAGGGTTTCATCGACAGATCATCAGATCACTTTGTTCGGTAATGCCATGGACGGCTCAAAAAATACAAGACTACAAAACCAATACGATCTGTACAGCGATACCCAAAACCTTTTTATTGTGCCGGATGAGAAATTTTTAACCCAGACTTTTCTGGTAAAAGACCTTGTAAAAATTAACGGTAACGCATTCAGTATTAATCTCCCCCAATTTATCATTGCGAGAAATAAATATCTTTTTAATGACAGCAAAACAGATTTAACCTGGTTATTATTCAATGACAAAGAATTTCTGAAGAGACTGGTTACCGATTTCGGTTATGATAAAGAGGAGAAGATCAACCAGATGGTTTTGGAAGATTTTTATAAAAAGTATGCTGATCCGAACCATAATATCACTGAAAAAATGGGTGAACTATTTTTCAAGAAAGATTGTGAAGGAAAATTACAGATTCAGCAGGGTTTACTGGATTTCGTGTCACGGCATACAACCAAAGATGATGACCGGTTTATTTACGCATTAGGAAACTATCTGGATCACCTGTTTAAAGAAGATAGGGATAATATATTTACCGAATCTCCGTCAAAAAAATTCACCATCGATGAGAAAGCAAAGATCGTTGCCTTTGTAGCGAATATAGAGAGTCCGGCGTTTTATAAATTCAAGCCCATGAACAGCAGTACGGCATGGCACAATGCAGGAACCGCACTGTATAATATTACGGCTGCTCATCCGGAAATATTAAAGATCATAGAAAAAAATAATTACTATGGTCTTAATCCGTTGAAAGAGATTATGGAAAGCGTACAGTTTGAAGAAGAAGGTTCGGGAAGCCTTTAGTAATTAGCTGATGGCTATTAGCTTTTTGCTATTAGCTCTAAAATTAAAACTTTAAAATTCAAAAACGTATTATTAAATTATTTCAGGTACTAAAAATACGGTAGCCATAAAAGTATTATTAAATCGCTGAAATACTAATATCGTTAAGGATATACTTAACATCAAATAAAAATGAAAAATTTACATATTCATCCAATTTTTGGAATCTTGTTTTTGTTTTTGAGTACTTTTTATTCCTGTCAAAATACAGACCCATTGAAAAAATTGGTGCAAGACACGAAAAGCTCAATGCAGAAAGAGTACATCCTGGAGAAAGAGAAAACCTGTGATTTGAATAATGATCATAGAGAAGATATCGTTCTCGTATATAAACCGAAAAATGTTGATAGAGAAATAGAATCGTTTGACACACCTGTTATCGTTTTACTCAGTCAAAATAATAATTATATGAAAATGAAAAACAGCAATATCCTGTATTCTTACATACCTGATAATTCGGTTTTAGACAATAATTTAGTGATTAAAAATGAATTTTTCACATTAGAACAAACTGTGGGAAACGGCAATAATAAGAAGAAGACTTATACAACTTTTAAGTTTGACAAAAGCAGCAAGCATATTCTTCTTAGTAAGTATGGCGTCGAAACATCTTTTCCCGGTGGAAAAGGAATGGTTACCAAAACTCAGATATTTTCAGCCAAAGATTTTGGTCAAATAAGATTTGAAAATTTCGATTCTGAATCTATATTATCAGTTATCAAAACACAATAATGACCTATATATTTAAAAGAAAAAGAACACATAAAGACCCATCCGTTTATCAATTTTTGTATCTGCTTTATGATGAATGAGCTGCACGCACAGATATTCGTTATACTACAGACTTTACAGTTCAAGATATTGTTTGATGCCGGAAAGTCGGATACCAGTAAAAGAGTTATTAATTTTAATTTTTGTTATTAGATATGAACAGATCCGGATTTATTTATTTGTTTATCAGCTTCACGATACTATTGGGGTTATCGTGTGAAAAACAAGACCTTGT
>Ga0308166_1004744_pt1 | contig 10706 bp, 12 predicted proteins | sample PhyCR2_2_FD_202137 | JGI IMG/M metagenome (GOLD analysis project Ga0308166, IMG submission 202137) | Phyllosphere microbial communities from UC Gill Tract Community Farm, Albany, California, United States - DLSLCC.R2 | ecosystem: Host-associated > Plants > Phyllosphere > Unclassified | place... | reverse complement strand
CAGTGCCGAAGTGGCGAAATCGGTAGACGCAGTTGATTCAAAATCAACCGCCGCGAGGCGTGCCGGTTCGATTCCGGCCTTCGGCACCAGCAAGAGATACGAGAACGTCCGGGATAGTCCGTAAGTCCCTAAAATTAAAGCCGAAAGGCTTTTTTTTTTGTTCCAAATTCGTCCGGGCACGTCCGTTGCAATCCGGGTATTGGTGGGGGCATAATTAGGGGCACTTACACTTCGATAGGAAATGTGCCCCCAAAATGAAGCTGAACGCCCGCCAAATCGAAACCGCCAAACCTAAAGACAAAACCTACAAAATTGCTGATGGTGGCGGGCTGTATCTCGAGATCTCGCCTAAAGGTTCCAAATACTGGCGTATGAAATATCGCCGCCCCAGTGACAAAAAAGAAGATCGGCTGGCTTTTGGAGTATGGCCCACAGTCAAACTTGCTGAAGCCCGTGCTAAGCGAGATGAAGCCAAAAAGCTGTTAGGGCAGGGTATAGATCCCAAAGCAGAACAGAAAGAAGCGCAGGCAGTAATATCAGGTGCTTATACGTTTGAAACGATTGCCCGTGAGTGGCATAGCAGTAACAAAAGATGGAGCGAAGATCATCGCTTTCGCGTACTTCGTTACCTTGAAATCTATATTTTTCCTTCCATCGGAACGTCTGACATTCGACAGCTTAAAACTAGCCATCTTTTAACCCCCATTAAGAAAGTAGATGCAGCTGGCAAACATGACGTTGCTCAGCGCCTGCAACAACGTGTCACTTCAATAATGCGTTATGCCGTCCAGAATGATTACATCGAATCTAACCCAGCCATGGATATGGCTGGGGCGCTATCTTCGACCAAATCACGTCACTATCCGGCTTTATCATTTAACCGATTCCCTCAATTTCTTGAACGTCTGGCTGCATATCGCGGGCGGACGATGACTCGCATCGCTGTTGAGCTTTCATTGCTAACCTTTGTACGTTCAAGCGAGTTGCGCTTTGCCAGATGGAATGAGTTCGATTTTGACAGGGCTTGCTGGAGTATTCCGGCGAAGCGTGAAGAAATTGAGGGTGTGCGGTACTCGCATCGCGGTATGAAGATGAAAGAAGAACATATTGTTCCGCTAAGTCGGCAGGCTCTAGCTTTGCTTAACAAGCTAAAGCAACTTAGTGGTGATAACCCACGTTTATTTCCCGGTGACCACGATCCTAAAAAAGTGATGAGCGAAAACACGGTCAATAATGCATTGCGCGCTATGGGTTATGATACTAAGACTGAGGTTTGTGGACATGGATTTAGGACGATGGCGCGTGGTGCTTTAGGGGAATCAGGATTGTGGAGTGATGATGCTATTGAACGGCAGCTAAGCCATACTGAACGTAACAATGTGCGCGCGGCCTATATTCATACATCTGAATATTTAGATGAGCGCCGATTAATGGTTCAGTGGTGGGCGGATTTCTTGGATATCAATAAAAAAGAATATATGTCTCCCTATGATTTTGGGATTTCCTATAAAAGTGGAAAGGAATATAGATGATTTTATTTCTAGTGCTATAAAACTCTTAATTAAGCAATGTGTAATGTAATTTCTTACAGATGTTACTAATATTTGTTATTTTACTTTTACATATTCAGAAGTAAACCAAATAAGCTCATGGTTATCTATCAATACTTTCCCATCGTTTAAGTAAGGTGTTGCAGAAAAAGTAACATAGTATATTCCGGGAGATTCAACAGAAAGGCCATAAGGTATGGTTCTTTCCCCGTCAACTGGTACAGTCAACAGCGTAAATTGCTTGCTTTCTTCTTCATCATAAGTAGCTATTTTCTCAAAATAATGCGCATTATATTTTTTTTCAGTTGCTAAACCATCCTTAAGAAATTCAATTTTAGAAACAGTTAAAGTATCATTTTTTAATGCTAAAACTATTTGGTTCTTACCATTGTTTTTTATGGTAACCTTAGGTAGCAGTATGTAGGATTTGCTTTTTTTGTCATAACTGTATGAATTACTTATTGAAACGGTAGTCGATTCGGAATTCTTAATCCTTTGATGTATTTCATTAAGCTCCGTTTGAGCTTTGTTAAGCGCCGCTTCAGCTGTTTCTTTTTGTTTTAAAACTTCGAATGTAACCATACCCCATACCAAAGTTAGTACAGCAGCGCCGGCTATAATTAAATTATAAACAGCTTGATGTTTGACGAAGGGATAAGTTATAACTTTCCAAATCCATTTAATAGCTGCAATTATATAACCCATCAACGAACTCCATTTTCAGAATCACCAACCCTGGGAGCACGCTTGTTTTGTGAAAGTTTATTCACTACGACAGTATCTTGTTCAGGCATTTTTAGCTTTAGGTTATCTTTCGCTAAATCAATATTATTTTTCTGGGAAACTTCTTCAATTATTTTTTCTACACCCGGTCGAATATTTTTTGCCAAGTTTCATCATTTTCATTAGCAAAAACCGGCTCAATATTAAATAACGAGCATACACCTATAGTGAAGGCTAAAATTGCCACTCTTTTTTCTGATCCAAAACCTGTCCAATAATCTCCAGGTGACATAAATAACTGCTGAGTAGTTAATTTTAAGCTATCACCTAATGCAAGATCTTTTAATTTATTCTCTACCATTGTAAGAGTTATATTTTTTATCTCTCCATCAATGTATAGGTCTTCTATTAGGGTAGATAATGCTTCAATTTTATTTAAAGCATCGGCAAATTGAGTTACGGAATAGTGGTGAATATCTTCAGTCTGATTAATTTTGGCGCTTGAATAAACAACCCCATCAATAATAAAAACAGCATTAAGCCAATGATATATACTTTTTAAGTGTTCGGAGGCAGAAAAAACAGCTTGATTTGCCTTAAAGGATTTTTTTACGGCTAGAGGTATCTCATCTCTAGAGTGAGATTTACCCCATTGAACGCTTCTCCTGATTTTATATGGCATCTCCTTGTTTTTTTTCATCGTCTCATCGGTTTTGTAAACATCCTCCAAAGCATAATCAACTTCATCAATATAAGCATCTGAAGTTATAACGCCTGATATTATTCTGTTCTCTCCAATAGTGAAAATTAAATCTCCGACTTTCATTTCAAACAAAAATCTCCTAACTTGATTTATATTTGCGGAAATCTTATTTTTGGAGTCACCCTCATTTGCTCTATTTTTGTAGTAAATGTTTGCCTTTTTTTCAAAATTTAGTTTTTCAATCAGGAATTTTTCGTCTAAATATTCATCCAAATGTCCAATGGCTACGAAATTCCCACTTAAGAAATGTTCGTAATATTCGTAACTTTTCCCTGGTCTTACTACCCAACATGCGCCATTAGGGTCCAGCTCTAAGATTGTACGCTTATTAGCTAAATTTGATTCCATAACACTTTCCTTAGTAAAAAATGGATTTTAAGAGGATTCTTCTAAGATAATATATTTTAAAATTATACCAATAAAAACATTTTTTCACTAAATCATGATCAAGCGTAAAATACTAATACTAACAACGGTTTATTTTTTAAACCTTTTAGAAAAGTTAGAAAAAAGAAATCATGTTGACGATTTCGATAGTCCTTTTCCTGAACTCTGTATCGCGCGCTCGTACCCCCGCCACGCCTGCCCGCTTTATAGAGTGGTTTTCATGCGTCTGCATGAACAGCCTCATCGCAGGCCGCTACTGGCCTCAGCGAGGTAAAATTCGCTGCACTGAGTCATGCGTTTTCATGCAGCATGGTCATGCACTGCTTCTGAACGGCAGGCCAGCCAGAGAAAGGGCAAAAAAATCCCGGCTCGATGGCCGGGGGAGAATGAGTTGGAAATCTTTAAATGGGGATCTGCTGACGCTTTGACAGATTGCTGTTTGAACCATAGCGATTGAGTATATGCGCTTTTTTTACAGGGGGTTCAGGCAACTGTTCTGCGTCATCTGTCCGGGCAGGCTTCATAATAATTTTCTCCACGCTCTCCAGTGCAGTGAAGGTGCATGAACAGTCAATATTCCGGCACTGATACCAGGTACGTTTGACCGTGGCGGATTCATAGGCGCTGGTACGCGTGTAGGCTACCTCACCGCACTCCGGGCATTTGAGCGCCATATCAGGCCCCTCCCTGCGTGGCATCGAGCTTTGCCAGGCGTTGCCGGAAACGGAAGTGCTGTGCTGTTGTGTAACTCTGCTGGCAGTCTTCAGCCATATTTCTGTCGGGTACAAGTTCTGACCCGGCAATAATTTTCCGGTAAGCCTCTGCCGGTTCTGGCCTGTTGGCTTCTGTCTGCCGGGCGATGGCCGTACGTAATACCCGGGCCGCCACGTCAAGCCCGCCCCATCTGTTAAGTAAAGGAGCCAGGGCGGTTGTCAGGGCGGTGCCATTCGCTGCCATGAATGCATTCAGTCCTTCTTCCACACACGCATCCAGCACCATACCCTGGGCATACACGCCTTCACGCGCCGCGCAGTTAATCTGCCACTCCAGTACCTCCAGAAGTTCTCGCACCGTATCAAACTGCCCGGCGAAGTCCACGGGCCTTTCATCAGACGACAGCAATGCTGTCAGCTGCTGTCGTGCATCCTCGCGTTTCTTGCGCAGCGTCCGCCAGCCCTGTGCAGCGCTCAGGTAATGATTCAATGCTTCCTGTGGTTCAGTCATTGTGCCTTCTCCTCTTTAGTCCGTTGACGCTGAACGTGAAGTTTGTGAAGCGCTGCCGGGCTGGGCGCATTTTGAGCGCTGACAGAAGCTGCGTGTGCAGGATATGCGCCGGTCTGCTTCAGCAGCGGGTCATCCTCAGGCGACGAATCAAGTTTTATCGCAGGCCCAGTGATTTTTTCGGCGATGAACCGTTTAAGAACGGACTCCGGATCATTGACTGAATCCACCACGCCGGTCAGCTCGTTTGCCCGGCGACCAAGAGTGGTTTTAAGCAGGCTTAGTAATTGCAATAGCCCTTTGCCGTGAGCATTCATAAACTGTTCCCACAGATGGAGTGAATACGCCTCAATGAACGTGTTATGAGCCGTTATATACTCTCCCGCCCTGGTTGCCGTATCAGCCATGAGCGTTTTATTTTTATATTCCTGCTCAGCCATCAGGTCATCGAATTCGTCAAGCGTTTCACGGCCAAGGGCAATCTCAGGGCGTAGCTTCTTCATGCGGGGCGTCATGGCTCCGTTATTTTCCCGGAACAGCCTCCGCCATTCATTATTGAGCGCCTTTGCCTCTTCCTCTGTCTCCTGCCTGCGCTGCCGGATGGTAGTCAGCATAGCTTCGCCCTCGCTTTGCTTGCGGCGCGTATCAAGCCAGGCGGCTTTCTTGAGGTTCAGCCTGCTGAGCGCCTGCTGAGTGGGTGCAGGCAGTGAGGCGGTGATGTCAGAATCAGTAAGTGTTGTGGTGTCTGTCATAGTGGTTCCTGTCAGGTTCGTTTCGGCAGGTCAATTGTGCCGACGCTCACACAGCTGAACCATCAAACACCGTTGTCTCAGCCACCAGACAAAAAGACCTTCTTCTGGCCAGCCAGGAAAGGGCATCACAAACCCTTTAATGACGATTTTACTTACTCATATATCCTTCATCTTTCTTCACCCCTAATAAAAAGAGTTTAAATACAGCTAATTAAGTGGTGAACAGTTTAAAAATAATCCTTCATCCTCTGTTCACCACTCTTCACCCGGATTAATTAGAGCTGCCATTATCCTGACTGTTTATATCTTTTTATTTGCTGAATTGCATAGTCGATATCTATCGGTTTTTTATTGCTGAAACCGAATAAAGAGTAATAAGCACGAATATGCCTGTCAGGTCATAAAATGAGCAGCTTGCGTCAATCTCAGCACATTTTGGCCTTGTTGCGCTGCCGGGAAATATGCTGAGAATAAAGAGCTACCCGACGCCGTACGTACTCATGCGGCGCTTAATGGACACAGAAAGAGGTAGCTCATGCATACTGCTTTATCCGCACAGTCATCCGCCCCGGCGGCTCCCGCAATGCCCTTATCTTCCCCGGTGCAGGAACGTTTTATGCGCCTGCCGGAAGTGATCCACGTCTGCGGCCTGTCACGCTCAACGATTTACGACCTCATCAGCCGCAGCGCTTTTCCGGCGCAGGTATCGCTTGGCAGTAAGAACGTGGCATGGCTTGCCAGCGAAATCAGCGCATGGATGAATGAACGCATTGCCGCACGTCATCAGGGTCGTGCAGCATGATCCGGCTGAACATCGGCGGTACGCCGCACGACCTGTCAGCAGAGGAGGCAAAGCAGCAAGCACTGCCGATTGCCAGAGAATTTGACAGTCCAGGACAGCCACAGCGATTCAGTGGCACCCGTACCCGCTTCAGCGTGAACAGCCCCCGTCCGGCCCCCGGCAAAAACGAAAACAGGTCTTTTTCCCGCGCGGACATCCTCCTTACCGACTGCTGAGGCAAAAATGCTTTTTATCACTTTCCCCGGCTTGCACGGCGTGGCCATTCCCTGGTACAGTGTTTTTGCTGTCGCAAAATCGGCAGCCGGGCGTAGGAACCCGAGCGAAACAAAGGCGACACCAGACGCGCCATGCGTCTTTTTTTGTGTCTGTGCCCATGTGCACCCATTTTTCGGGCAGCGGTTCTGTTTCTGCTGTGCCGTCTGCGTAATGGTGGCCCGGGCGGGGCAGCCTTCGGGCTGGCCGGTTTCCTTTGTTGCCGGTATTCCTACCCCCGTCCGGGCTGCCACCCTTGAGCGTAGGAACTCTGGTGGTAGCTGTAAAAAGCTAACAAAGGAGTTTGCCCCTATGACTGCGGTTCTGAATTCCCCATACCCTCAGTTTGTTTTCGTCTTTGCCGCCGTGCGCCGTACCGAGCGCCAGCAGCGTATCCACATGCTCCGTACCGTTGCCTCTGATGAACGCGCCGCCCGCCTACCGCTGGCCCGCGATTACGTACTGTCCCTTGCTGCCCGCCTGCCGGTCCGGGAGGCGCGCGCATGACTCACGCCACCATTTCCCACGCCGACCTGTTACGCCTTGAGCACCTGCGTAACGCCGGGCGCTTTATCAGCGACATGACCCTGCTTCAGGAGTGCCACGAACAGCCACCGTCTTCACAGCTGGCGCAGCTGGCTTCGCTTGTGTTTCTTATCACTGAGCAGCTGGACGGGGTGGTAAACCGCTGTCAGGACGGCTGGATGAACGAAGAGGTTGAGCCATGAGCACACGCATCCTTTCAACTGAGTTGCGGTCCGCGCTGTCACGCCGCGCGGTGGCCTGCGCCTGGCTGACCGTCTGTCGCGAACAGAAGCGCTATCCCGGCCTGACGCTGGCGCGCCTTGAGAACGCCATTGAAACCGAGCTTGAGGGCTTCTACCTGCACCAGCACGGACGCCTGCGCGGCCAGGAAATTGCCTGCGCGCTGCTCGACGACCTGCTGGCCGCCGGACCGCTGAAATCGGCCCCGTGCCTGAGCTTTCTGGGACAGGTGGTGATGGATGAACTCTGCGGGCGCATCAAAGACGCGCCGGTGCTGCACTGAGGGGGAAAAAATAATGAAAATGACCGTATCAGACGCGGCAAAAGCCGCGCGGGGCCAGTGGCCCCGCATCCTGCCCGCACTGGGCGTTAAGGTGGTGAAGAACCGCCATACCTCCTGCCCGGTATGCGGTGGGACCGACCGCTTCCGCTTTGACGATCAGGAGGGACGCGGCACGTGGATTTGTAATCAGTGCGGTGCCGGTGACGGCATGGACCTGGTGAAAAAGGCACTCTCACTAAGCCTGACCGAAGCCGCTGCGCGGGTAAACTGCCTGACCGGCAGTCTGCCACCGGTGGACAACACGCCTGCCGCCAGCGCGGGCGAAGATAATGAAGCCGCACGTGCCGCAGCCGTGAAGCAGGCACAGCAGCTGGTCAGCAGCGCGCAACAGGCAACCGGCAATGCTTACCTGTCCCGCAAGGGCTGGCCGGAGCAGTCCTGCCTCACGCTGTCAAAGCCGCAGAAAGTCGCGCTCACTGCCTATCATACCGGTGATGTTGTCGTTCCCCTGCATGATATCGGCGGCCAGCTGGTGAACGTGCAGCTTATTAACGCTGCCGGCGAAAAGCGCACACTGAAGGGCGGTCAGGTAAAAGGCGCGTGCTACATCCTCAGCAACGGTAAACCGGCAGCGCGCATCTGGCTGACGGAGGGCTACGCCACCGGTCTGACGGTGCATAACCTGACCGGGGATGAGGTGTGGATTGCCCTGTCGTCCGTCAACCTCCTTTCTCTGGCTGGCCTTGCCCGTGAAAAGCACGCCACGCTGCCGCTGCTGATTGCCGCCGACCGTGACCTGAACGGCGACGGTCAGGCGAAAGCAAAGCAGGCCGCCGAAGCCAGCCGTGCAGCCGTGGCCCTGCCGCCGGTATTTGGCGACTGGAATGACGCCTTTATGCAGCACGGTGAAGATAGCATCCGACGGGCGCTGGCCGAAGCCGCCACGCCGCCCGCCGCCAGTCCGTTCGACGTGATGAGTGAGGCGGAATTTTCGGCCATGAGTGCCAGCGAAAAGGCGGAGCGTGTGGCGGAGCACTATCGCAGCGCGCTGGCCGTAGACGCCAGCGGGGAAATTCTATCCCGCTACCGTTCCGGCGCATGGAAGGTGATTTCCGGGAAGCAGTTTGAACGAGATGTGGCGAAGCTGTTCCAGCGCCTGCGCGCGCCGTTTTCGGCGGGCAAGATTTCGGGTGTGGTGGACACGCTGAAGCTGATGTTGCCGCAGCAGGCCGACCCGGCGCGCCGCCTGATTGGCTTCCGTAACGGCGTGCTGGACACCCGCACCGGCAGCTTCAGCCCGCACAGCAAAGACTTTTGGCTGCGCACGGTCAGCGAGGTGGACTATACAAAGCCTGTTCAGGGTGAAACGCTGGCGAACCACGCGCCGCACTTCTGGCAGTGGCTCGACCGCGCCGCCGGACGGGACCCGGCTAAACGCGACATTATTCTGGCCGCACTGTTTATGGTGCTGGCGAACCGCTACGACTGGCAGCTGTTTCTGGAAGTCACCGGACCCGGCGGCAGCGGCAAAAGCATTATGGCGGAAATCGCCACCATGCTGGCCGGAACGGACAACACCACTTCAGCAACCATCGAAACGCTGGAGTCGTCGCGCGAACGTGCGGCGGTGATTGGCTACTCGCTGATTATCCTGCCCGACCAGGAAAAGTGGAGCGGCGACGGCGCGGGTATCAAGGCTATCACCGGCGGCGATGCGGTGTCCGTCGACCCGAAGTACCGCGACGCCTACTCAACCCACATTCCGGCAGTGATTCTGGCAGTGAACAACAACCCGATGCGCTTCACAGACCGCAGCGGAGGCGTGTCGCGCCGCCGGGTGATACTGCACTTCCCGGAAATTATCCCGGCAGACGAGCGCGATCCGCAGCTGAAGGAAAAAATCAGCGGTGAGCTGGCCGTTATTGTGCGCCAGCTGATGCAGCAGTTCAGCCAGCCACAGCAGGCCCGGTCGCTGCTTCAGTCGCAGCAGAACTCTGACGAGGCGATGCGCATCAAGCGTGATGCGGACCCGATGGTGGACTTCTGCGGCTACCTGTTCACCACGCCGGAGCCAAACGCGCTTTACATGGGGAACGCCAGCATCAGGCCGCTTCAGCCCAGGCGTTACCTTTACCATGCCTATCTGGCCTATATGGAGGCCAACGGCTACAAGAATCCGCTCAGCATGAAGATGTTTGGCCTGTCGCTGGAGAGCATCATGCGGGAATACGGACAACACTACATGAAACGCCGGACAAAACTGGGGATGCAGACCAACCTTGACTTGACGGAAGAAAGCAGCACCGACTGGCTGCCAAAGTGCGATGACCCTGCAGTAGCCTGACCATCCGAACCGGCGAAAGCCGGTTTTTTTACGCCCATGCTTCACCAGTGGTGAAGGATATTCGTCATCAATCACCCATTCATCACCACCTAACAAACTGTTAAATATGCATAAAAATGAAGGGTGAACAGTGTGAAGGATCTTCCATAAAATCTTTTTTTACGCCAATGCTTCATTGGTTAGATGCTTAATTACACCTGTCTTGCCGACCCGTTTGCATTTTACTTGATCACCGATGACAAAATCTGGCCGTATAGGGTTGAAGGTGAAAGGGTTTCGTCTTAGCGTCTGCTATTTACCAGGAGCGGACTTTGATATAACAGTCTCTGTTAATGAGCCGAGAGATAGGTCATAGCTGTTTATGATACTATATGTATCCCAGCGTGACTTATGGTATTTGTATCTTGCTCATCAAAATAAATTGATCGGGGTCAGCTAAATAAAAATGAAAAACAAAACAAAAATGATATTAAAAAAAATTAAAGAAAATTTGACTCGGGCTTGGAACTGGAAGAAGCGTGATAACCTTCCACTTCCCACTATAAAAGAGCAGATCACGAATGTAGTGCAATTAACAAAAAAAATGAGTGGTAGCGTGTCACTCTCTCGCATTTACTTCCCTGAAAACACAGGTTATCTTGATAAATTAAAAATAGAAGGGATCGCATTTACAAAGTGTATTTTTTCTAAAGCCACTATTCAGAAATACACTTTTAATAAATGTTCATTTGTTGATTGCATTTTCAATGGTGCGCAGATTAGTGATTGTGAGTTCCACAAGTGTACATTTATAGAATGTAGCTTTAATAAAGCAAAAATAACCAGAACCTACATCGATCCAGCGTCGTTTTAGTTTTGTTGATT
>Ga0308166_1004743_pt1 | contig 10706 bp, 8 predicted proteins | sample PhyCR2_2_FD_202137 | JGI IMG/M metagenome (GOLD analysis project Ga0308166, IMG submission 202137) | Phyllosphere microbial communities from UC Gill Tract Community Farm, Albany, California, United States - DLSLCC.R2 | ecosystem: Host-associated > Plants > Phyllosphere > Unclassified | place... | reverse complement strand
AGGCGCTCGTCGACGACCAGCTGTTCGTCGTCTACCAGCCGGTCGTCGGCCTGGGCCCGGACGGCGCGACCGACCACGCGGCCGGCGTCGAGGCGCTCGTGCGCTGGCAGCACCCGACGCGCGGCGTCGTGCCGCCGTTCGAGTTCATCCCGGTGGCCGAGGAATCGGGCCTGATCGGCGCGGTCGGCGACTTCGTGCTGCGCCGTGCCTGCGCCGACTTCGCCGCCTGGCAGGGCGCGCTGGGCGCGCGGGCGCCGCGCCTGCTGGCCGTGAACCTGTCGCGCGCGCAGCTGACGGAGCCCGGCTGGGCCGACGTCGTGCGCGACGTGCTGCGCGAAAACGGCATGCGTCCGGACCAGCTGCAGCTGGAAGTGACGGAAAGCCTGGCCGCGCAGGACCAGCAGGTGCAGGGGCGCCTGCACGAACTGAAGGCGGTCGGCGTCGCGCTCGCGCTGGACGATTTCGGCACCGGTTATTCGTCGCTGTCCAGCCTGCACCAGCTGCCGGTGGACACGGTCAAGATCGACCGCTCGTTCGTCTGCCAGGCCGACACCAGCCACCACCACCGCGTCCTGATCGAAGCCACGGTGAAAGTCGCGCAGAGCCTCGGCATGAGCACGGTCGCGGAAGGCATCGAGACCGAGGCGCAGGCCGCCGCCGTGCGCGCGCAGCTGTGCGCGAAGGGCCAGGGCTACCTGTTCAGCCGGCCGCTGACCTCAAGCGCCCTGCTCGACTGGCTGGACGGCCACGCGCAGCGTACCGCCGCCGACGCGGCAAGCCGCTAGCGCATCGCCAGCGAACGCTTGCGCGCCGGCGGCGGAAAGCCGGCATCCAGCAGCGCCATGTCGTCCGGCGTCAAGCGCGGCGCCAGGTCGAGCGCCGCGCGGTTGGCGCGCACGTGCGCCGGCTGGACGGCCTTCGGGATCGTCACCACGCCGTCCTGCCGCAGCAGCCACGCCAGCGCCACCTGGGCCGGCGTGACGCCATGGCGCCGCGCCACCTCGGCCAGTTGCGCACGGGCGAGCAGCGGCCCCTGTTCGTCGGGCGTCGACTCCAGCGGCGAATACGCCATCACGGGAATGCCGCGCGCGCGGCACCACGGCAGCAGATCCCATTCGATCCCGCGCTGGATCAGGTTGTACAGCACCTGGTCGGCCGCGACGTGCCGGCCCTGCGCGAGCGCGGCCGCTTCTTCCATGTCATCCGTGTCGAAGTTGGAGACGCCGTAGTCGCGGATCTTGCCTTCCTCGCGCAGGCGCTCGAACGCCTCCAGCGTCTCCGCCAGCGGCACGTTGCCGCGCCAGTGCAACAGGTAGAGGTCGAGGCATTCGGTGCGCAGGCGGCGCAGGCTGCGCTCGCACGCGGCGCGCACGCCCGCGCGCGAGGCGTTGTGGGGATAGACCTTGCTGACCAGGAAGACCTCGTCGCGGCGCCCGGCGATGGCCTCGCCCACGACTTCCTCGGCGCCACCCTCGCCGTACATCTCGGCCGTGTCGATCAAGGTCATGCCGAGGTCCAGGCCGAGCCGCAGCGCAGCCACTTCGGCGGCGCGCGCGGCCGGGTCTTCGCCCATGTTCCAGGTGCCCTGGCCGAGGATGGGGATGGTGCGGCCGGACGGGAGCGGGAGGTGGGTCATCGTGGTCTCCGGTGTCGAAAACCACGACGATACAACAGATTGCGGCGGACCCCATGCACCGTCATCCCCGCCCTCGCCGGCCGCCTTGGCGGGGACCCAGGTGAATTGCTGCGACTACGGATGCACACTGAGCCCCTGCCTGCGCAGGGGCGACGGCAATTCAGCGTAACGGGGTGCCGTTGCGGCGACAGGCTTACCGCGTCGCCCGCGCCGCCGCGATCTGGTCCAGCACATGCTTCGGCACCGCCGCGTAGTGCTTGAACTCCATCGTGTACGTCGCGCGGCCCTGCGTCAGCGAGCGCAGCGTCGTCGAGTAGCCGAACATCTCCGCCAGCGGCACGACGGCGTTGATCAGCTTGCCGCCGCCGCCCGGGATCTCGTCCATGCCCTGCACCACGCCGCGCCGCGTGGACAGGTCGCCCATCACGTTGCCGGTGAATTCCTCCGGCGTCTCGACCTCGACCTGCATCATCGGCTCCAGCAGTTCCGGCGCCGCCCTGCGCATGCCGTCCTTGAACGCGATCGACGCGGCCATGCGGAACGCGTTCTCGTTCGAGTCGACGTCGTGGTACGAACCGAACGTCAGGGTGGCGCGCACGTCGACGACCGGATAGCCGGCCAGCACGCCGGCCGGCAGGGTCTCCTGGATGCCCTTGTCGACCGCCGGGATGAACTCGCGCGGCACGACGCCGCCCTTGATGGCGTCGACGAACTCGTAGCCCTTGCCCGGTTCGAGCGGCTCCAGCTTCAGGACGACGTGGCCGTACTGGCCCTTGCCGCCCGACTGCTTGACGAACTTGCCCTCGACGTTCTCGACGGCCTTCTGGATCGTCTCGCGGTACGCCACCTGCGGCTTGCCGACGGTCGCCTCGACGCCGAACTCGCGCTTCATGCGGTCGACCAGGATCTCCAGGTGCAGCTCGCCCATGCCGGACATGATGGTCTGGCCCGATTCCTCGTCCGTGCGCACGCGGAACGATGGGTCTTCATGCGCCAGGCGCGACAGGGCGATGCCCATCTTTTCCTGGTCGGCCTTCGTCTTCGGCTCCACCGCCTGCGAGATCACCGGCTCCGGGAACACCATCTTTTCCAGCACGATGACCTGGTCCGGATCGGACAGCGTGTCGCCCGTCGTCACGCCCTTCAGGCCGACGGCCGCCGCGATGTCGCCGGCGAACACTTCCTTGATCTCCTTGCGCTCGTTGGCGTGCATCTGCAGGATGCGGCCCAGGCGTTCCTTCTGGCCCTTGGTCGGGTTGTAGACGGTGTCGCCGGAATTCACGACGCCCGAGTACACGCGGAAGAACGTCAGCTGGCCGACGAACGGGTCGGTCATGATCTTGAAGGCGAGCGCCGAGAACGGCTCGTCGTCCGACGGATGGCGTTCGAGCGGTTTGTCGTCCTCGTCATGGCCGGCGATCGCCGGCACGTCGACCGGCGACGGCAGGTAGTCGACGACCGCATCCAGCATCGCCTGCACGCCCTTGTTCTTGAAGGCGGAACCGGCGAGCATGGGCACGATCTCGCCCGCGACCGTGCGCGCGCGCAGCGCGGCCTTGATCTCGTCCTCGGTGAACGCTTCGCCGTTCAGGTATTTCTCGGTCAGCTCGGGCGTCGCCTCGGCCGCGGCCTCGACCATCGTCTCGCGCCATTGTTCGGCGAGCGGCACGAGGTCGGCCGGGATGGCTTCGTACGCGAAGCGCACGCCCTGGCTGGCGTCGTCCCAGCGGATCGCCTGCATCTTGACCAGGTCGATCACGCCTTCGAAGTGCTCCTCGGCGCCGAGCGGGATCTGGATCGGCACCACATTGCCCTTCAGGCGGTCACGGATCTGCGCCTGGACGCGGAAGAAGTCGGCGCCCACGCGGTCCATCTTGTTGACGAACGCGATGCGCGGCACCTTGTACTTGTTCGCCTGGCGCCACACGGTTTCGGACTGCGGCTGCACGCCGCCGACGGCATCGTAGACCATGACGGCGCCGTCGAGCACGCGCATCGAACGCTCGACCTCGATCGTGAAGTCGACGTGGCCCGGCGTGTCGATGATGTTGATGCGGTGTTCGGCAAAGTTGCCGCCCATACCCTTCCAGAAGGCCGTCGTCGCGGCCGAGGTGATCGTGATGCCGCGTTCCTGTTCCTGTTCCATCCAGTCCATCGTGGCCGCGCCGTTGTGCACCTCGCCGATCTTGTGATTGACGCCGGTGTAGAACAGGATGCGTTCCGTGGTGGTGGTCTTGCCGGCATCGATGTGAGCGCTGATGCCGATGTTGCGGTAACGCTCGATGGGGGTCTTACGGCTCATCACAAATCTCCTGTGGATATGGAATGCCAATGTAAGTGTATATACCCTTATTTTCAAGGCCGGGCTGCGCCGACCGGTCTTAAGACAGGGCGCCGGGCCCGCCACGTGCGCGGGTATGGCTGCACAATGTAACTGAAGTGCGGCGTTCGTGCTGGAGATGAACCGATTCCGGCAACACAGCGTCGCTGCGCGAACGATGACCGTCGCCCCCGCGCAGGCGGGGGCCCAATCTCGATGCTCCACGTCTGCGCATGAACTTGGGTCCCTGCCTGCGCAGGAACGACGCGGTATGGGTACCGCCGCCCCGTCACCCGACGATCGTCTGCAGCGCCCGCCCCGGAATCTCGACCGTCACCTCGCGCCCGTCGACGAACAGCCGATACAGCAGCGCCGCCTCGCCGCGGTTCATGACGACGACGGCCAGCGAGCCGTCGGCATTGCGGAACGCCGTCGCGTCGAGCACGCTGCGGCTGGCGGCGGCGCTCACGCGGCGCGCGCGCGGACGGATGTAGCGGCTGAAGTGGCCGATCGCCGTGTAGATCGGCGTGAACACGAGGCCGCCGCCGGCGTCGGCGTGCAGCGGCGCGAAGCAGAAATTGTTCTTGTGGTTAGGCCCGCCGCGGGCGTCGAGCAGCATATTCCAGTCGACCCAGCCGCAGGCGCCCGCGTTCAGGTCGGCGATCATCTCGCGCCCGTAGCGCTCACCGTTGGCCCAGTCCTGCAGCCGGGCCGGATCGAACTTTTCGATGCAGCCTTCCGTCATCAACAGGTTCACGTCCGGCCACGCCTCGTGCACGGCCGCGACGTTGCCGTGCATCGGCGCGCCGCCGGCCCAGGTCTCGTACCAGTGGTAGCCGACGCCCCAGACATACGGCCGCGCCTTCGGATCGGACAGCACGTGGGCGGCGCGCTGCGGCAGCAGGTCGCGGTTGTGGTCCCACACGAGGATCTTCTTGCCGCCCAACCCGGCCGCCTTCAGGGTCGGGCCGAGATGGTCGGCCAGGAAGCGCGTCTCCTCTTCCGCGCTGAAGATCATCGATTCCCAGGTCTGCTTGGCCATCGGTTCGTTCTGCACCGACAGGCCCCACAGCGGGACGCCGGCCGCCTCGTAGGCCTGCACGAACTTGACGACGTAGCGCGCCCACGTGTCGCGGTACGCGGGCAGCAGGCTGCCGCCGCCCAGCATGCTGCCGTTCGACTTCATCCACGCCGGCGCGCTCCACGGGCTGGCGAACACGCGCATGTCGGTGCCGTGCGCGCGCCCGGCCGCCAGCGCCGCGCGCAGCAGCGGCACGCGCAGCTTCAGGTCGGGCGCGATGTCGAACGACGCCAGGCCGGCGTCGCCGTCGCGCACGTACGTGTAGGTGCGGCTGCCGAAGTCCGAGCTGTGGATCGTCGTGCGCAGCACGCTGTAGCCGAGACCGGCGCGCGGATCGAAATACGCGTCCAGGAACGCCTGCCGCGCGGCCGGGGTCAGTGTCGCATGCACTTCCGCCACCGCATCCGTGACGGCGCCGCCGAAACCGAACACTTCCTGGAAGCGTTTCGACGTATCGACGAACACGGCGACGTCCGTCTCGGGCGGCTGCCCGCCCGGCTGGAACGCCCCCAGCGCGCGCGTGGCGAAGCGCGCCGCGCCCGGGGCCGAGGTGACGACCTGCCAAAGCGCGCCCGGCGCGCGCGCGGTGGCGCCGGCCTCGTCCGCGGTGGCGCCGGCGCCGGCATCGGTGCTGCCGGCCGTGTCCGCCGCCGCGGCGCGGCCGCTCGCGGCCAAATGCCCGCCGGCCAGGGTCGCGGCGCCCAGCAGCCGCATGGCGTCTCGTCTCGTCGTCATCGTGTGTTTCCTTCCATGGTAGTGTCGCGGCGCGATTGGAAACGTTACCAACCGCAGTCGGACGACTATATCACCGGGGATTTCGGGATGTCAAAACGATTGGCCGCGTGCGCGGTCGCGCGGTTCCCGGCGAGCGGGCCCCGACAGCGGCAAGGCGGACCGGCGCGCAAGCCGCCGCAGGATGCGGGACGCGCGCGCCGGAGGGCGGGTTACTGCTTGACGAGCTCGACGCGGCGGTTCTTCTCGCGCCCGGCCTCGGCATCGTTGGAGGCGACCGGCGCATACGACGCGACGCCCTTCGCGCTCAGGCGCTTCGGATCGACCTTGTAATCGGCGGCGAGGGCCTTCGCGACGGCTTCGGCGCGCCGCTGCGACAGGTCGAGGTTGCGCGCGAGCGCGCCCTGGTTGTCCGTATGGCCGACGATGTAGACTTTCAGGCGCGGGTCCTGCTGTAGCAGCTTGGCCATCTGCGCGAGCGCATCCTTGGACTCGGGCTTGACGTCCGATTTGTCGGTATCGAAGAGCACGCCGTACACGGCCACCTTGCCTTCGCTGGCGATGGTTTTCGCCATGTCGGCCGCCGTCAGGCTCGCGCTCACCTTGCCCTTGTCCATGTCCTTGCCCTCGACGATCTCGAGGTAGACGCCGCCGTTGTTGTTGTCCACCGGCGCCACGACGTACACGGCCACGTGGACCAGCGAGCCGTCCGGCCGCTTGCCCGCCGCGAGCACGTAGCGCTCATCGTCGCGGCCGTAGTTGAACGGGCTCCAGTACTCCGAGCTGCCCTGGACGAAGTTATTGCCCAGGCGATCGTCCAGCCAGTACTCGCCGAAGTTCTGGCCGCAGGCTTCCTTCGCGCACGCGAACAGCGTTTTCAGGCCGGCCTTGTCGAGCGCGGCCTGGTAGTTGCGCATCACTTCCAGCGACGAACGGTTGCGCGGATAGTTGTAGGCGATGCGCGTATAGCGACCTTCGAGCGCGACCGTCTTGTCGAACACGGCCTTGTCGTTCTTCGTTCCTGTGCGCTTGCCGGCCGGAAGCGTCGCTTCCTCGTATTCCTTGCGGTCGTACCCGACCAGCCGCGCGCCCTCGAAGCGCGACAGCAGCGGGTGGTCCTTGGCGCCTTTCACGGTGTCCTGGGACGGCATGTCGGCCGCGGCGGCCGGAAGGACGGCGCCGGCGGCGATGGCGAGGGCAAGGGCGAGCGAGCGTGGATGGCGCATGGGGTGTCCCCGAAAGTGGAAGTTGCCGGAATTGTAATGAACAAGTCCGGCCGCTTCAACGCTTGCTTTGCAATTATGTTAATTACAAAAAAGCAAGTTCGGCGGCCCGCCCACGCGCGCCCGTTACACCCGGCCGATGCGCATGTTGATCGGCCACGCCACCGTCCGCTTCGTGTCCGGCGCACCCCACGCCCGCGCGAGGTCGTCGGCGAAGGCTGTCAGCAAGGCGTCCCGCCCGGCTTCGCGCACGCTGCGCACGGCCGACCACGTCTGCACATAGCCGAGGAATGCGGCCAGGTCCCAGTCGACGCGGATGGTCATCGGCGGATACGGCAGTTCCGCGAACGGGAAGTCGAGCGTCGCATACCCGGTGTCGACCAGGCCGCGCTCCGGCGGCCAGTACGGGCCGATCTCGTCGCGGTAGAAGCGCTGGAAGCGCGCGTCGAGCGCCGGTTCCAGCGCGAGCACGCCGTAGCTGACGAGCGCGACGACAGCGTCCGGCCGCGCGACCCGGCGCACTTCGCGGTAGAACGCCGGCAGGTCGAACCAGTGCGCGGCCTGCGCCGCCGTGATCAGGTGCGCGCTAGCATCGTCCACGGGCAGGTGCTCGGCCGGCGCGCGGCGGTAGTCGATGCCCGCGTGCGGCACAGCGTTCGCGATCTGGTCCGCGCTCGGATCGAGCCCGATCACGCGCTCGAAGTGCGGCGCCAGCAGGTGCGTCAGCTGGCCGTTGCCGCAGCCGACGTCGACGGCCAGTCCCCGCCCCGGCGCGACCCCGGCCAGGAAGGCCGCGAGGGCGGGCGGATATTCGGGCCGGAAGCGGGCGTAGTCCTGGCCGCCCTGGTCGAACCAGTTGCGTCCCGGCGGAATTGCATGCGTCATCGTCATGTCCTCGTGATCGTGATCGTGGCCGCCGTGCGGCCGTGCCGTGCGAGCTTACCGCAGTGCCGCCCCATCGACAAACGCCGCGGGCGGCAACCTCGACCGGCGTACCGCACGCTTGCGCGCAGCACCTTATTTCGCATCAAACGTTCGATTGAGGCAGGCAGCCGCGCAGTTGCGCTCGTACGGCACACTGGCGCCGTCAGCCAAAGGATACCGACTGCCATGCGCCTGCCCTGCCTTGCCTCGAACGCGGCCTCGAACGCGGCCCCGAACGCCGTCCCGCCCGCCCCCCTGCGCCGCGTCCCGTGCGCGCTTGCCCCGTACGCGCTCGCCTGCGTGCTGCTCGCGGCCTGCTCGTTCGACGACTCGCCGCCCGAGACCGTCGTGCCGGAAGTCGTGCCGACCGAACTGTATGTCGCGCCGGACGGCCATGACGGCAACCCGGGCACCCGCATCGCGCCGCTGCGCTCGCTCGAACGTGCGGCCCAGCTCGTCACGCCCGGCGCCGTCGTCAACGTGCTGCCGGGCACGTACCAGGGCGGCTTCCGCACGGCGGTCGACGGCCGCCCGGACGCCCGCATCGTGTTCCGCGCGACGGAGCGCTGGCGCGCGCGCATCGTGCCGCCGCCCCTCTCGACGAGCGCGCTCGGCTGGGACAACCGCGCAAGCTGGATCGACATCGACGGTTTCGACGTCGACGGCAGCATGGCGACCGACGGTCCGGACCCCGCCGCCGGCATCCGCTGGACCACGGGCATCTACAGCGGCGGCTCGAACGTCCGCATCACGGGCAACCACATCCATCACGTCGCCGTCACCGGGCCGTGCACGAACGGCGGCGGCGCCGGCATCGGCGTCGACAGCTACTACAAGGGCAAGGATTCGGAGGTGACGGGCAACAGCGTGCACGACATCGGCCCGCCCGGCTGCCGCTGGGTGCAGGGCATCCACGTGAGCACGCCGGCCGTGATCCGCAACAACGTCGTGTACCGCGTCGCGGCGGCCGGCATCCTCCTGTGGCACGACGCGCACGACGTCGTCGTGGCCAACAATACCGTGACGGCGTCGGACACGGGCATCGTCGTCGGCGCCGGCGACTTCCATCACACGAGCGGGCCGAACGACCATACCCAGGTGATCAACAACATCGTGTACGACAACCGCCGCGGCATTGCGGAACAGGGCGCGACGGGGCCGCACAACACGTACCGCAACAACCTCGTGTTCGGCAACCCGGACGGCGACTGGCAGCTCGCCGACGGCATGACGCAGACCGGCACCGTGGCCGCCGAACCGAAGTTCGTCGGCGCCGCCCTCGACGGCGCGCCGGACTTCCGCCTGAGCGCGGCCTCGCCGGCCATCGGCACCGGGCTCGCCGACGGCACCACCGAGCCCGACTTCAACGGCAAGCCGCGGCCGGCGCGGGACGCCGTCGACATCGGCGCCTTCCAGCACTGACGGTGCCAAAGGCGGCGAAGGCTTACAGGATCTCCTGCACCTGTTCCGCCGGACGGCACAGGCGCACGCCCTTCGGCGTCACGACGAACGGGCGGTTGATCAGGATCGGGTGGGCCAGCATGGCGTCCAGCAGCGCCTCGTCGGTCGTGTCCGGCGCATCGAGGCCGAGTTCCGTGTACAGCGCTTCCTTGCTGCGCACCGCGTCGCGCACGGACAGGCCGGCGCGCGCGATCATGTCCTGCAGCTCGGCGCGCGCCGGCGGATTGGCGAGATAATCGACCACGCGCGGCTCGACACCGGTGGCGCGGATCGCGGCCAGCGTGGTGCGCGACGTGCCGCAGCGCGGGTTATGGAAAATCGTGATGTCCATCTTGAAAGTCCTTGTTTTGGAGGCAAGGATGATACCGACGCGGCCGCAACGCTTCCAGTTTTTTCGCTTGTCCGGCGCCGGGACGCGCTATAGAATGCCCGGTTTGCTTGCCGGGATGCAATCCAAATTGTACGGAGACGGCCCGGTTGACAGCCTGTCGAATCAGAACAGAGGCCGCCCACGGCCCCGCCGCATGGAGAGAACATGGACGAATACCTGGCGCGCCCCGACGCGCTGCCGACCTGGCGCCAGCGCGCCGCGCTGCGCCTGCTGAACGCGCTCGGCTGGAACTATCGCTTCAAGCCGCTGCCGGGCCCGCACGGCATCGTCGTCGTGTACCCGCACACGTCGAATGTCGACTTCCCCCTCGGCCTCCTGGCCAAATGGGCCATGGGCCTGCACTTCCGCTGGCTCGCCAAGGACTCGCTGTTCCGCGGCCCGATGGGCGCGCTCATGCGCTACTGGGGCGGCGTGGCCGTCGACCGCAGTGCACCGCAGGGCGCCATCGTGCGCCTGGCGCAGACGATGCGTGCGGCCGACTGGTTCTGGCTCGCGATCACGCCGGAAGGCACGCGCGGCTACCGGCCGTACTGGAAGAGCGGCTTCTACCGCATCGCGCTGGCGGCCGACGTGCCCGTGCTGCTCGTGTCGATGGACTACGGCAAGAAGATCATCGACCTTACCCACTCGATGAAGATGACGGGCGACGAGGCGGCCGACATGGCCGCGATCGCGCAGGTCTACGAAGGCGTACGCGCCAGGTACCCGAAGGACGCGTCGCCGATCCGCCTGGCCGACCCGTCAGACGACGCCCGCAAGCAGGCATAAGCCGGCCGCGCCGATCGCGGCGCCCGCCATGCGGCGCAGCCGTGCGCCCGGCAGCGCGCCCAATCCCATCAGCAGCGCGCTGGCCAGCAGGAAGCCGGCGCCGCTCGCCATCCCCGCCAGTTCGCGCCCGTGCGCGACGCCGTGCAGGAACGCGCAACCGCCCACGACGA
>Ga0308166_1004742_pt1 | contig 10707 bp, 9 predicted proteins | sample PhyCR2_2_FD_202137 | JGI IMG/M metagenome (GOLD analysis project Ga0308166, IMG submission 202137) | Phyllosphere microbial communities from UC Gill Tract Community Farm, Albany, California, United States - DLSLCC.R2 | ecosystem: Host-associated > Plants > Phyllosphere > Unclassified | place... | reverse complement strand
ATACAGCCAGCCGAAAACAACTTCGCCCGGCACAAGAACCGGGCGCAAACGGGCGAAAGGGATTTCGCCGCGGGGAGAACTCAGGCCGCGACCGCGACCGTCAGGGTGGCGACGTAGCCGTCGGTGGGGTTGCCCGTCATCGTGGCCAGCTGCAGCGAATAGCCGTCGGAGAAGACGTTATCGGTGGCAAAGCTCATCTGAGCAAGATTGCGCACGCTGGCGCTGTAGCCGCTGCCGGCATACACCTCGTTGCAGGTCGCCAGCGGGAACGTGAACTGCGACGTGCGGATCCGGTTGGCCGCGCTGGAAGCTTTCGCCAATGTCGGATACACCTCGAAGTGCACGTGCGGCATGCGCCCCGCGTAACAGCCGGGGAAGATCGTCATGAACGTGATGTCGCCGTTGCCATCCGCTGCCTGCACGCCGCGCAGGTAGTTCTCGTTCGTCACGCCGTTCGAATACAGCGAATAATTGCCGTCGCGGTCGCAGTGCCACAGGTAGACGGCGAAGTTGCCGGCCGCCGCGCAGCCGCTGTTGGCGTTCACGATGTGCAGCCTGATCGTCAGCGGCACGCCCTGCGCCGTGGCGGTGGCGCCGCCAAAGCTGGAGCGGATATCGCTGCGCACCACGCCGCTCTGGCTGAGCACATTGACGACGCCGCCGTTATTGCTGTTCGTGCCGTCGGCCGGGTACGGGCCGCCCGTCTCTTCCGGGATCACGCTGCAGCTGCCGGAAGTTGTGCCGGTCGTGCCGCTGCTGCCGGTCGTGCCTGTCGTGCCGCTGCTGGCGGTGCTGGCGGTGTCGCTGTCCGACGAGCCGCCGCAGCCGAGGATCGGCAGCACGGCGGCCGCGCCGAACAGCCAGCGCAGCGACTGGCGCCGGCCCGCCTGGGTGCTGCGCATCGCCTGCAGGTCCCGCTCCAGGCTGTGGTCGTGATGGTCCATCGTCTCTCCTCTCAGCGGGTGAATGGGCGGGGCGGACGCGCCTTCGCGTCCTCGACCTGCCGGCGCTGCTCGGGCGTGAGCACGGCCAGCACCTTCTGCTCGGTGCGCAGGTGCTGCAGCGTGATGTTGGCCATGGCCTGGCTTGACGCCTGCGCCAGCTTGACGGCGGCGGCGTCGTCGTACTTCGCCGCGCCATGCAGGTCGAACAGCGCGCGCTCGGCCTTGTCGCGCGCCTTGTGCTGCTCGCGCAGGTACGGCACCTGGCCGTGCAGGATGGCGAAGACCTTGTCCTGCTGCGCTTCCGTCAGCTCGACGCCGCGCAGGAACGGGACGTCGCCCGGCATGCCGAACGCCGGACCGTGGGGACCCGGACGGCCGGGTCCGCGCGGGCCGTCGCCATCGTCGCCATCGTCGCCATGTCGGCCGGGCGGGGCCGGGTGCATCGGCGCGCGCGGCGGACCGGCCGCATCGTCACGCGCATTGTCTTGATCGACGGCAGCGTGGCCGGCCATGGGCAGCGCCAGCCACGCCACGGCCAGGGCACAGAGAAGCTTGTTGTTCGTCTTGGTCATCATGGTTCCCTTCGATTACGGTGAGCGGCCATTGTCCGGGCGGGGCCTGTAAAGCGCGGTTAGCGCCATGTAAATCCACGTAAAGAGCCGCCTGTAAAACGGCGTAAAAACCGCCAGCGACGGGGGAACGCTGCGTTATGATGGCTGCCGACACCACTAATTAGTCCCCGCAATGAGCAAGGTTCTGCTGATCGACGACGACGTCGAACTGGTCGCCATGTTCCAGGAATACCTGGAGCAGGAAGGCTTCGAAGTAAAGACCGCCAAGGACGGCGTGACAGGCACGGCCAGCGCGCTGACGGGCGAATACGCCATCGCCATCCTCGACGTGATGATGCCGCGCATGAACGGGCTGGAGACGCTGCGCCGCATCCGCGCGGCCAGCCGCATGCCGATCCTGATGCTGACGGGACGCGGCGACGACACCGACCGCATCGTCGGCCTGGAACTGGGCGCGGACGATTACGTGACGAAGCCGTGCACGCCGCGCGAGCTGACGGCGCGCATCCGCGCCATCCTGCGCCGCACGCAGGGCACGCCGATGGACCAGCTGGCGTCCGCGCCGCTTGTCGTCGGCCAGCTGACCATGTGGCCCGAGCAGCGCCGCGCCAGCTGGGCGGGAACGACGCTGGAGCTGACCAGCACGGAGTTCAACCTGCTGGAAGTCCTGGCGCGCAACGCGGGCAAGCCGGTCTCGAAGAACACGCTGTCGGAACAGGGCCTGGGCCGGCCGATGGCGCGCTTCGACCGGAATATCGACGTGCACCTTTCCAGCCTGCGCCACAAGCTCGGCACGCTGGCGGACGGCCGCTCGTGCCTGCAGACGGTCTACCGGATGGGCTATCAGCTGATCAAGGACTGAAGCATGGGCCGCCTGTTCTGGAAGTTCTTCCTGTCGATTTTGCTGGCGCAGATCGCCGCCACGGTCGGCATCGGCGGCGCCATCTGGCTGAAGAACCGCGCCAGCGCGCAGGAGCGCCGGCTCGACATCGACACGGGTCCGCCAGCGGAGATCGCGATCGACGCCGCCGCCGCCACGCTCGACGCGGGCGGCCCGACGGCGCTGGCCCGCCTGCTCGACACCATGGGACGCCACCGCGTGTTTGCCGTCGACGGCGCCGGCAAGGAGCTGCTGGGCCGCATCGTCGATCCGGCCATGCTGGCCGAGGCGCGCACGCTGCTGCGCCAGGGCGACGTGCGCGTCGTGCGCAAGGTCACCGTGGCCGACGGCCGCCAGTTCCTGCTGTTCCTGCCCGCGCGCCAGCGCCAGGCTGGCCTCCATGCCCGCGACCCGAACCCGCTGCTGGCCGGCGCCGGGCTCGCCGGCATGGATGGCCGGCGCCCGCCTCCCCCGGAAGCCCGGCCGCCACGCGACGGCGATCCCGGCATGCGCGGGCCCGGCGATCCGGGACGTCGGCCACGCCCGCTCACGCCGTTCATCCCGCTGGCGGCCGCCGTGCTGGCCAGCCTGCTGTTTGCCGCGCTGCTGGCGTGGTATTTCTCGCGTCCCATCCGTTCGCTGCGCCAGGCGTTCGAAGCCGCGTCAAGCGGCGACCTGGCGCCCCGCTTCGCCCACGCCCGCATCGGCGGCGACGAACTGAGCGACCTGGGACGGGACTTCGACCGCATGACGGCCCGGCTGCGCAGCCTGATGGACGGCCAGACCCGGTTGCTGCACGACGTGTCGCACGAGCTGCGCTCGCCGCTGGCGCGGCTGCAGGCGGCCATCGGCCTGGCGCACCAGAAGCCGGAGCGCATGGCCGCGTCGCTGGAGCGCATCGAGCGTGAAAGCATCCGCATGGACAAACTGGTGGGAGAATTGCTGACGTTGTCGCGGCTGGAGGCAGGCGCGCTGGCGACCGACCGCCAGGAGATCGACGTGGCGGAGCTGGTCTGCCAGATCGTGGCGGACGCGCAGTTCGAAGCGGCCGCGCAAGGGCGCAGCGTCGTCCAGCAGGGAGAAGCGGAAGTGACGTTGCTGGGCGAGGCGGACCTGCTGGCGCGCGCCATCGAGAACGTCGTGCGCAACGCGATCAAGCATAGTCCCGCGGGCGGGATCGTGCTGGTGGAGGTGCGCACCGTCGGCGCGCGCCTGACCGTCAGAGTGCTGGACCGCGGTCCCGGCGTGGCGCCGGCCGACCTGGCGACGATCTTCCAGCCGTTCTTCCGCAGCAGCGGCACGGAAAAGGACGTCGAGGGCCATGGCCTCGGGCTGGCCATCGCGCAGCAGGTGGTGCAGCAGCACGGCGGCACGATCGCAGCGACGAATCGCGACGACGGCGGCCTGTGCGTGGAGATCGTGCTGCCGCTCGACTAGCCGGCAGCACCTGTCACGGCAGGCTTACGCCCTTGGCAGCGTCACGCCGTGCTGGCCCTGGTACTTGCCGTTGCGGTCCTTGTACGACGTTTCGCATTCCTCGTCGCTCTCGAAGAACAGCACCTGTGCGCAGCCTTCGCCGGCGTAGATCTTGGCCGGCAGCGGCGTCGTGTTGGAGAACTCCAGCGTGACGTAGCCTTCCCATTCCGGCTCGAACGGCGTCACGTTGACGATGATGCCGCAGCGCGCATACGTCGACTTGCCCAGGCAGATCGTCAGCACGTTGCGCGGGATGCGGAAGTATTCGATCGTGCGCGCCAGCGCGAATGAGTTGGGCGGAATGATGCAGACGTCGCTCTTGACGTCGACGAACGAGTTCGAATCGAAGTTCTTCGGATCGACGATCGTGCTGTTGATGTTCGTGAAAATCTTGAACTCGTCGGCGCAGCGGATATCGTAGCCGTACGACGACGTGCCGTACGAAATCACCTTGCGGCCGTCCTGCGCCCGCACCTGGCCGGGCTCGAACGGCTCGATCATGCCGTGTTCTTGCGCCATGCGGCGGATCCATTTATCGCTTTTAATCGTCATTGTTTTGCTCTCTGCGTCGACGACGGCATGCTCCCGTCATCGGAAAATCGGTTCTTCAACTGGCGCGCGGCCGTTCACGGCCGCCGCTTCGCCCGCGATTTTACGCGATCGGCGCGTGCGAATCTGAAAATTTTGACGGATTACCATGCTCTGCCGGCGTTTCGCCCAGCAGCTCGGCGATCATCTCGCGGATCGCACTGGCCGTCAGCGCGGGCGACTCCATCGGGAACAGGTGCCCGCCCGGCATCATGCGCAGGTGTTCGCCCACCAGCGCGCGCGTGGGCCCCAGGCCGGCCTGGCGGTTCTCTTCCGACGTGCGGCCGGCCAGGTAGCCGGCGGGCACCGTGAAGCCGCGCGCCAGGATGGCGCCGATGTGGTGCGGCAGCGTGCGATACACGGCCGTCTCGATCTCGCGCGTAAAACGCAGCCGCAGGCCTTCCGGACACGGTTCGAGCCCCGCCTCCAGGTAATCGCGCAGCACGCCCGGCGCCCAGGCCGCGAACATCGGCTTGGCGGCGAAGTGGCGCATGGCATCGTCGAAGCTCGGCCACGTGTTGCGGCGCCTGGCCGACAGCCGCGCCGGCGACAGGCGCTCGCGCAATCCCAGCAGCTTGGCCAACTGCCAGACCCGCGCCCGCCACCCCGCCACGACGGGCGAATCCAGCATGACGACGCAACGCGCCAGGTCCGGCCGCCGCGCCGCCGCCATGAGGCTCAGCATCCCGCCCAGCGAATGGCCGACCAGGATGACCGGCTCGCCTTTGTAACGCGTCTCCAGCTCGGCGATCAGTTCGTCCACCAGCGTCTCCCAGCCGTCGCGCACGGGAAACGTGGGGTTGTGGGCGTGCATGTCGAGCGCGGCCACGTCGAAATGGGCACCCAGCAGCTCGAACAATTGGCGATAGGTACCGGCCGGGTAGCTGTTGGCGTGGGCGAAGTGCAGTTTTGGTTTCTTCATGAGCGCCGATTGTAGGGGTAATGGCGGCGTAATATTGGTGGGGGCATTCTAATCGGCGCGCACCGGTAGCTTTCATTACCGATACCAGTAGCGCGGACGCGCGGCGCGATACTCGCTCACTACCAGGCCGGAAGTGACATCCACCGTGACCGCCCCCGCCACGTCGGTACGCAACCGCTCGATCCCGAGCTGCCCATACCGTTCGTACACAGCCGCCTTCGGGTGCCGATACCGGTTGCGGTACCCCACCTGGAAGATCGCCAGCGACGGCCGCACGGCAGCCAGGAACGCGGGCGTGGACGACGTCCCGCTGCCATGATGTGGCGCCAGCAGCACATCCGCATGCAAGTCGGGGCCGGTGCGCGCCAGCAGCTCGGCTTCTTGCGCCGCCTCGATATCGCCCGCCAGCAGCACGGCGCCGCCCGCGCTGCTGACACGCAACACGCAGCTGCGCGCATTCGATTTCAATGTGCTGTCGGCATGGCTGGCGCTTGATGGGTGCAGCATGTCGAAGCGGATGCCGTCCCACGTCCAGTGCTGGCCGGCGACGCAATGCCGGTGCAGCGGCGCGGCCAGCGCGATCGGGTGCGCCGGCGGCAACGACGACAGCAGCCAGCCCGCTTTCACACCGGCCAGCAGCGACAGCGCGCCGCCGGCGTGATCGGCGTCGCCGTGGCTGACGATCACGCCATCGAGCCGGTCGATGCCGCGCATGCGCAGGTACGGCACGATGACGCGGCTGCCCGCATCGGCATCCGGGCCGTAGGCCGGCCCCGTGTCGTACAGCAGCCGATGGCCCGCCGTCTCCACCAGCACCGCCATCCCCTGGCCCACGTCGAAGGCGACGATCCGCAACGTTCCGGCCGGCGGCAAGTCCGGCTGCGCCCCCAGCAGCGGCAGCCACGTGACGACGCCCAGCCAGCGCGCCGGCCAGCCGCGCGGCGCCAGCAGCCACAAGGTGCCGACCAGCGCCAGCGCGAACGCCCACCACACGGGCGCGGGCGCCGTCCACACGGCCAGCCGGCTGGCGCTGAACCACTGCAGCAGCCCGGCCAGCGCCATGACGATGCCGTGCGCACCGAGCAGCAACGGCGTGGCGAAAGGCTCGGGCAGCAGGCCGCCCGCCAGCGCCAGCGGCGTCACCAGCAGGCTGACGACGGGAATCGCGACCGCGTTCGCCAGCGGGCTGACGATGGACACCTGCGCGAACAGCAGCATCGTCAGCGGCACGAGACCGAGGGTGACGGCGTATTGCGTCACCGCGGCGCCGTGCAGCGCCTGCGCCAGCCGCTGGCACCGGGTCAGCGGCCGGCCGCGGCGCGTTTCCGCTTCGCTCGCGTCGAGCGCGGGCGCCTGCTTGTGGATGGCCGTGCGCCCGACCGTCGCGTACAGGATCAGCGCCACGGCGCCGAACGACAGCCAGAACCCGGGCCACAGCACGGCCCACGGGTCGAGCAGCACGACGACACCGGCGGCCAGGGCCAGCACGTGGGTGACGCCGGCCAGGCGGCCAGTCCACAGTGCGACCGCGACGACGCACAACATATATAACGTGCGCTGCGCCGGCACGCCGAAGCCGGCCAGCAGCACGTACAGCAGCGCCGCCAGGCTACCTGCCAGCGCGGCCACCTTCTGGGCCGGAAGCCGCAGCGGCAGCGCGGCGCCACGGATGAAGAACGAATGCCGCCACAGCCAGGAGGCGCTCCAGGCAACCAGCCCGGCGATCATCGTGATGTGCAGCCCGGAGATGGAAATCAGGTGGCCGATGCCCGTGCGGTTGAACACCTGCCAGTCCGACTGGCCGATGGAACGCTGGTCGCCCACCACCAGGGCCACTATCACGCCGGCATACTCCCGGCCCGCCAGCGCCGCCAGGATGCGTTCGCGCAGCACGGCGCGCGCGCGCTCCACCACATTGTGCGGCGTCACGACAAAGGCATCGAGCCGCTCGTTGCGGCCCTCGCCCCGCACATAGCCGGTGGCGCGCACGCCCTGCTCCAGCAGCCACAGTTCGTAATCGAAGCCGCCCGGATTGGCATTCCCGTGCGGGCGCTGCAACCGCACCTTCAGGCGCCAGCGTTCGCCGGGACGTACCTCCACGGGCGCGTCATCGGCATACCACGACAGCGCCACGCGCGGCGGCACGCGCATCGCTGCCGGCGCGATGACTTCCTCCACCGCGAAATGGAAACGGGTACTCCTGACATTCTCGCCCGGCAAGCTGTCGACGGTGCCGACGACCACCACGTCGCGGCCCTCGTCGGCCTGCGCCAGCGCCGGGGCCAGCGCGCGGCCCGCGACAAACGCGGCCCAGCAGAAACCGGCCAGTGCGCCGGCAATCACTGCCGCCGCGGCGCGCGGGCGGCGCCGTAACAGCATTGCCACCAGCGCGGCCACGAGGGCAAGAGCCGCCAGCGACAGCAGCACGCCCGGCGCAGGCAACGCGGCATGCGTCTGCAACAGCGCCGCACCGCCGACAAATGCCAGTATCGCGCAACGCATATGCCGCCCCCCGGCCAGGAAAGCCCCACGATAGGCCAGCCGCCGGCCGGCATGCCTTGCGCCGCGTCAGGCGCGGCGCATTCAGCGGCGCATCACGAGCGCTCCACCACCACCTCGCTGACCTGCCGCACCGGCGTCACATTGGTGAAGTTCGGGATGTCCGCCGCGAGCGCCGCAGCGTGTGGCGCCAGCCCCGCCATCAGCGTTTCGAGGGAGTCGCTGTAGACGTGGCACATGGCGATGAACGGCGGCGTGCTGCCCGGCGCGACACTGCCGACGCCCTTGTCGATGGTGTAATAGCGGCAGTATTCGCCCATCAGTTCCTTCAGCATCGGCAGATGCTGGTCGCGGTAGTAGGCGTGGTCGAAGCGGGCTTCGGGGCTGTACGGATACATGACGCTCAGTTTGATCATGGTGTGCTCTCCTGTGGGTGTGGTTATTCGGGGGACGCTTGCGGCAGCACCAGCCGCACGACGGCGGCCACGCGCTGCGCCAGTTGCTCCGGTGTTTGCGGTGCCGCCATGCCGAGCGCGAGCATGCGTTGCCGCTCCGCCGCGACCATCGTCAGGGCGAATTCGGCCGTCATGGCCGGGTCCTCGATTTGGAAATAACGCTTGGTCCGCATGCGCGCCAGCCAGGCCGTCAGCTGCTGCAGGCCGTGCTCGTTGCGCGACCGGTAATAGGCCGCACCGATGGCGGGATAGCGGCTGCGCTCGCGAATCGCCATGACATAGATGGCAATGGCCCGGGGACCGCAGGCAAACGTCTCCCACTGATGCAGGAAGCGCGCCAGTACGTCGCGCGCGCTGGCCGGGTCCGGCACGGGCGCCTCCAGGATGGCCGTGACCGACTCGGCGCCGCGCCGGACGATGTGCGAGATCAGCTCCTCCTTGCTGGCGATGACGGTGTACACCGTGCGTTTCGATACCTTCGCCCGCTCGGCGACCTGCGCCATGCTGAAATCGACGTCCGCCGCCTGCTCGTCCAGGATCTCGGCCGCCGCGCTGATGAGCCGGTCGAGCACCTGGTCCGGCGTCTGGACCGGGGGGCGGCCGATCTTCGCCCGCGCGCCGCCCGGCTGCTCTGGTTTTTCCATCCCCTGCCTTTGAAAAGCGCCTGTCTGCAGCATGGCGCACAGTTAAGAAACTCATCGGTTTACAAAGTCGAAGTGCGAGCATATCATACTGACTGTAACTTTCAACCGATTGGACACCCCATGTCTTCCACATCCCGATCCGGGCCGTTGCTGGCCATTACCGGATCCATCTTTGCCCTGCTCGGCCTGGTGCTGCTCGGCGGCGGCATCTACCTGATGAGCTTTGGCGGCTCGCCCTACTACCTGCTGTCCGGCCTGGGCCTGCTGGCCACCGGCGTGCTCGTCTTCAAGGGCCGCCGCGCCGCCCTCGGCCTGCTGGCCGTCATCCTGCTGGCGACCGTCATCTGGTCCGTCATCGAAGTACGCTTCGACTGGTGGCAGTTGCTGCCGCGGCTGGACATCTGGTTTGCCGCCGCCGTCTGGCTGCTGTTGCCGTTCGTGAATCGCCGCCTGGGCGCGCCGCCGCAACGTGGCGACACGGGCCGTGTTGCCCTGCTGGGCGCGGCCGTGCTGACCTTGCTGGTCGGTGTCACGGCGCTGTTCCATGACTACCATGACCTGCACGGCGAAGTGCCGGCGCAGAACATGGCGGCGGCGACCACGCCGGACGTTGCCGGTGTCGCGCATGGCGACTGGTCGGCCTATGGCCGCTCCGGCCTGGGCGACCGCTATGCCCCGGCGGCGCAGATCACGCCGGCCAACGCCGGCAAGTTGCAGCAGGTGTGGAGCTTCCATACGGGCGACGTCAAGGGCCCCAACGACCCGACCGAAATCGCCAATGAAGTCACGCCGATCAAGGTCAACGGCATGCTGTACATGTGCACGCCGCACAATATCGTCATCGCGCTGGACCCGGACACGGGCAAGGAGATCTGGCGCCACGACCCGAAAATCAACCGCGACGCGGCCGCCTACCAGCACATGATCTGCCGCGGCGTGTCGTACTGGGATGCCAATGCCGGCGGCGCCACGCCAGCCACGGCCGCGATGGAATGCCCGCGCCGCATCTTCGCGCCGACGATGGACGCGACCCTGATCGCCGTGAACGCGGACACCGGCGCGCCTTGCAAGAGCTTCGGCGACAACGGCGTGATCGGCCTGTATCACGGCATGGCGATGAAAAAGCGCGGCTTCCTGATGCCGACCTCGCCCCCGGCCGTGTCGCAGCACATGATCGTGATGGCCGCCAGCGTGACGGACAACGATTCCACCAACGAGCCGTCCGGCGTCATCCGCGGCTACGATCCCGTCACCGGCAAGCTGGTGTGGAACTGGGATGCCGCGCGTCCGGACGAAACCAATCCGATCGGCACCGGTCAGACGTACGTCAACAACTCGCCGAACTCGTGGGGCGTCTCCAGCGTCGACGAGAAGCTGGGCATGGTCTACATCCCGATGGGCAACGAAACGCCCGACACGTGGGGCGGCAACCGCAACAAGAACGGCGAACGTTTCAACAGCGCCATCGTGGCGCTGGATCTGGCGACGGGCAAGCTGCGCTGGGTCTACCAGACCGTGCACCACGACATCTGGGACATGGACATCGGCGGCCAGCCGACGCTGGTCGACATCGACACGCCGAAAGGCAAGGTGCCGTCCGTCGTTGCGACAACGAAACGGGGCGACATCTACGTGATCGACCGCCGCGACGGCTCGCTGGTCGTGCCGGCGCCGGAAAAGCCGGTCCCGACGACCAATGTGGCCGCGGGCGACCACGTTTCGCCGAC
>Ga0308166_1004741_pt1 | contig 10709 bp, 10 predicted proteins | sample PhyCR2_2_FD_202137 | JGI IMG/M metagenome (GOLD analysis project Ga0308166, IMG submission 202137) | Phyllosphere microbial communities from UC Gill Tract Community Farm, Albany, California, United States - DLSLCC.R2 | ecosystem: Host-associated > Plants > Phyllosphere > Unclassified | place... | reverse complement strand
CCGAGCAGTACGGCGGTCAGAATCCGGACATAAACATTCTTAAAGGCAATTTGAAGTCGAGCAAAATTGGGCATATCGGTACTCTTACAAGGTCGAAGGTGCGTGATACGGCATGTGTTATTACGTGCCTTCCGGAGTGCCGAGTGGACGCGAAAGGCGGCGGTGCGGGGACCGCGAGGTATTCAAACGTGTGCGTTTGATATTGTTTTGATGCCCGAAGGCAATGGGGATATGGAGACTATACTCGCAAAGAAAAGCGACGTGTATACCGTGCGGTGAAAAAATTTTGAATCGCAACACGAGTAATCAAATTGACATCGGTTTTTATTGTCCATCTCATATGTTCAATAAATAAATCGTAATAAGTTGTCTTGTATTTGGCGTTTTATCAATGGCAAATCGATTAATTGATTGCATTTGTTTTATTTAAAAATGATTAACTTTGCCATCTGTTTATCGTGCTTTAACGGCACGTAACGGACGCAATGCATGGCGCATTTTTGCTATGCTGGGATCATCCGCATGACGCCGCCAACGGTCTTGCGGGTTACGTACCCCACAGTCAGACAATGCATGGATAAGGAATGACCGTGAAACGATACGCACTTGCCGCAACGCTCAGTCTTTTGATGGGTGGCGCCGTCCAGGCTGCCGCCATTGACCTTGACAACAGCCACGCCGTGCTGCGCATGCGGGGCATGACCGATCTGTCGACGGTAAATCACAACGAAGTGGTGGCACCGCCTTCCCCTTCGATGTCCGAACTTCCGGAACCGGAAGTGTTTGCCATGATGCTGGTCGGCCTGATCCTGATCGGTTACCGGGCCAGCCGTGACAGCAGCGAGAAATTCAAATAAGGAAAAGAAAGACTTTTCCGCATGACGCGGAAATGTTGATCGACGGCGCCGCAAGGCGCCGTTTTTCCTGGCCTGCAGCTCAGGCTGGCAATTCCTGGCACAGCGTATGAAGCTTGCTCAGCGTCGCCCAATTGCGCGTCGTCGTCGCATCGCCCAGCTTCTTGCCCAGTGCAGCCACGACCGGACTGTCGAGAATGCCCTCCGGGCACCAGACATAGGCCGCCCGCTCGCCCAGCGCCATCGCGCCCGGCCGCCAGTCCTGGCCGCACAGCGTTTCGACGGCCTCGCGCGAATGGGGTCCGGCGAGAATGAACGTCAGCAGGCGGGAATGGTCCGTCGCCTGGTCGAGCAAGGGATTGGAAGCAATGATCGCATCGAGGTCATCGCAGCTGAGCACGACGGTGCGGGACGCGACACCGAGCTTGAGCACAAGCGCCTCCTCGATCTCGGCCGCGACCGTGTCATGCGGCTTGGCCGGACCGGTGAACACGACGTTGCCGCTGTTGAGGAGACTGCGCACGTGCTCGTAGCCGAGATCCGCGATCAGTTTGCGCAGGTCGGCCATGGCGATGCGTTTCGCCCGCCCGACATTGACGCCTCTTAATAAAACAATGTAGCGTTTTCTAGTCATCCAGGCATGGTACGGCGCCCGAATTAGATAAGCATTAAGACACCGGCTTACAACACCCAGGCCCGCGGGCGCTCACACCCTCCTTACCGGATGGTAATATTCAATCCATTGTAAAAATTAAATTAAATGAGGGAAGCATGAGCGGTCCTTTCCACCTGACGCCGCTGGCCGAGACCCGACCGGGCATGGTGTTGTCCGACGTCGTGCGCGACGGGAAAGGCAATGTGTTACTGGCACAGGGTATCGTGCTGACCGAATCCATGCTGGCATCGCTGGCACGGCATGGTATCGACATGCTGCCGATCCTCCAGGCGACACCCGAACCGCTGCCCATCGATCCGGAAGCGATCCAGGCACGGCTCGATCACATCTTCCGCAAGCACGACCGCGACGACCTCGGCGACTGGGCCACGGGCATCCTGCGCCGCTACGTGGAAGACTACCGCCTGCAGCGCGAGGTGAACCCATGAACCGTTTGACGCCCGAACAACTGGCTGCCGGCGTGCAAGACTTGCCGTCGCTGCCCGCCGTCGTCATGGAATTGCTCAGCAGCATAGAGCAGGAAGACATCGACATCTCGGTGCTGGCAAAAAAGGTGTCGTACGACCAGGCCCTGACGGCAAAAACGCTGCGCCTGGCCAATTCCTCGACCTACGGCCTGCAAGTGAAAGTCACGACGATCCAGCAAGCCATCACCTTCCTCGGCTTCCAGACGACGCGCAACCTGATCACGGCGGCCGCCATCACGGGTTGCTTCCCGAGCGGGCGCTGCGAGGGCTTCCACGACAAGGCGTTCTGGCGCCATTCGATCGCCACGGCCGCCTGCGCACGTGCGCTGGCGCGCCGGATGCGTTTCAACCAGGACATCGCCTTCACGGCCGGCTTGCTGCATGACATCGGCCGGCTCGTGCTGGTGACCGGTCATCCAGACGCCTATGCCCAGGTCGTGGCCTGGCACGCGCAGCACGGCGGCGACTGGCAGGACGCCGAACAGGCCGTCCTCGGCATCGACCACGTCGACGCGGGGGTCGCCCTGGCCGACCACTGGAATTTTTCGAGCACCATGCGCCAGGCGATCGCCTACCACCACGCGCCCGACATCCACGGCGCGGGGTTCCTGGCAACGATCGTGCACGTGGCCAACGCCATCGTGCACGCGCTCGACCTGGCCGGCGAAGACAACGAACTGGTGCCGCGCGTATCCAGCGTGGCCTGGGATGCGATGGGATTGAACGAAGAAGCCTATCTGCACCTGTTCCGCGAAACGGAACTGCAGTTTGGCGAAATGTCGACCATCCTGATGGCTTGAAAAGGGCCGATCAAGCCCAGGATGATCGATAGTGACAGCAGCGAAGTGGTGCTTCGCTGCCGGGTCTGTCCGAAGGCATGACAGGACCGGCTGTCATGCCTGCGGCATCAGTGCGCATAGTTGCCCGGCGACTTGGTCGAAGACGATGCGTCGTTCGATTGCGACGGTTGGCCTTGCTGAGCTTGCGACTGAGCTTGTTGCTGTTGCGCAGCCTGCTGAGCAGCTTGCTGTGCAGCTTTTTCCTCGGGCTTCGGGCGGCCCTGGGCATCCGACAAGCGATATTTGGTGCGGCGATCGCCCATCAGGTCACGCAGGTCGCGGATGCTCATGCCGGTCACTTCGTGCATGCGGATCAGCAGCGAGGCGCCGACCGGCAGGCGGTGGTGGCGGATCTTGCTGATCACCGGCGGAGCGACTTCCAGCATGCGCGACAGCGCAGCGTCGTTCTTCAGCTGCATCTTGCCCAGCAGAATGTCCAGCAAATGGTTCGGGTTGTAGCTTTCCTGTGATGACAAAGCGTGATGTGCCATGATGACCTCGTAAATGGTTAAAATAGTTCTCTTACGAACCGTGTTTAATGACTAAGTTTCATCAACATAAGTTCCCGGATTGCGAGACCGACTGACCAGGCATCCACCTGACATATCGACCGGCGCATCTCCAGACCGCGTGCGCTCCCTTGGCGGGAAGCGAAAAAACGAATGCAGCGTTGGAACCCTGTCCGGGCGCCGCGACCGAACTGCCGTCGCCGCTGCGGTTTTTGCACTCCCCGCTTCCCACATGCACTTGTCTTTCGGACAAATTATCAAACTCATATGTCGGGCTCACACTCGACCTGAGCACGAAATTCATTGGCCGATATCAAGCTAACTTGTGGAAAGCTTGTCACATAGTCATTTCAGCACATGGTGACAAATTGTGGCGCACGCAAGTGTTTTTTTAGACTAATTTTGCAATTGCCGAGCTACACGAACTTCTTGATTTACAAGGAGAAACTAATTCGAGTCGAATCGGCAACTTTAAAGATAACAGCTAGAAAGAAAAATTCAAGATTTAACAATGTAACCGACTGTAGAAATATTTCCCTCGGAAAATCCTGAATTCCGCGCAGCACGGAATGTCGGCGCGCACGGCCACACGCACCCGCTTTTCCGGCGTGTTTCCGATTTACGGTAAACTGGACTACCACTTGTCAAAGCATCAGGAAACGTCGAAAAACCTGCTGCGCGTTGCGCTGGCGCACTGCGATGCTCGCTGTACTCTCGTACAGCTGCGCTTCTCCTGCACCAGCGCGGCCGCTCGTGACGGCTTTTCGAGGTCCCCCAACAGCACTTAGAAGCATTCCATGCAGAAAAAAGTATTCATCAAGACCTTCGGTTGCCAAATGAACGAGTACGACTCGGACAAGATGGCGGACGTGCTGGGCGCGTCCGATGGGCTCGTACGCACCGACACGCCGGATGATGCCGACGTGATCCTGTTCAACACCTGCTCCGTGCGTGAAAAAGCGCAGGAAAAAGTGTTTTCCGACCTCGGCCGCCTGAAGGAACTCAAGCGCGCCAAGCCCGACCTGATCATCGGCGTGGGCGGCTGCGTGGCGTCGCAGGAAGGCGCAGCCATCGTCAAGCGCGCGCCGCACGTGGACATGGTGTTCGGCCCGCAGACCTTGCACCGCCTGCCGCAGATGATCCAGCTGCGCCGCCACACGGGCGCGGCCCAGGTCGACATCAGCTTCCCGGAAATCGAAAAGTTCGACCACCTGCCGCCGGCCAAGGTCGAGGGTCCGGTGGCCTACGTGTCGATCATGGAAGGCTGCAGTAAATATTGCAGCTACTGCGTGGTGCCCTACACCCGCGGCGAGGAGGTCTCGCGCCGCTTCGAGGACGTGCTGACGGAAGTCGCCGGCCTGGCCGCGCAGGGCGTCAAGGAAATCATGCTGTTGGGGCAGAACGTCAATGCCTACCGCGGCGCGATGGAGTCGGGAGAAATCGCGGACTTCGCCCTGCTGCTGGAATACGTGGCCGAGATCCCCGGCATCGAGCGCCTGCGCTTCGTCACGAGCCACCCGAAAGAATTCACCCAGCGCCTGATCGACGCGTACGCGAAGATCCCGCAGCTCGTGAACCACCTGTACCTGCCCGTGCAGCACGGCTCCGACCGCATCCTGCAGGCGATGAAGCGCGGCTACACGGGCCTGGAATACAAATCGATCATCCGCCGCATCAAGGCGGTGCGCCCGGACATCTCGATCTCGTCCGACTTCATCGTCGGCTTCCCGGGCGAGACGGACGCCGATTTCGAAGCGATGATGAAGCTCGTGGAGGACGTCGGCTTCGACAACAGCTTCTCCTTCATCTTCAGCAAGCGCCCCGGCACGCCGGCCGCCAACCTGACGGACGACACCCCGCACGAGGTCAAGCTCGCGCGCCTGCAACGCCTGCAGGCGCAGATCGACGCCAACACCCGCAAGACCAGCGCCAGCATGGTCGGCACCGTGCAGCGCATCCTCGTCGAAGGTCCGTCCAAGAAGGGCGAGGGCGAACTCCAGGGGCGTACCGAGAACAACCGCGTCGTCAACTTCTTCCCGGGCGACGACAGTGCTGCGCTCATCGGCCAGCTGGTCGACGTGCGCATCACCGAGAGCCTGGATTACACCCTGCGCGGCGACCTGGTCGTCCGCATTGATACGATTGCCAAAGCCAGTTGAAAACGCCTACCCAGCCTTCGTACTTCTTCCCCGAGCCGCTCGATAACACGCGGCTCGCCCACCTCTGCGGCCCGCTCGACGAAAACCTGCGCCAGATCTCGGCCGCCCTCGACGTGACCATTTTCCGGCGCGGCGAGAAATTCATCGTCAGCGGGACCAATGCCGAACGCGCCGTCGAGCTGCTCGAACGCTTCTACGCGGTGGCCGACAAGGTCGTGCCGATCGAGGAAGTGCAGCTGGCGCTGGTCGAACAGCGCGCGGGCCTGAAACCCAAGAACGCGGATGCCGAAGCGCCGCCGCCGAAGGAACCTGGCGCTGCCGTCACGGAGGAAGCCGACGAGGTCGACGACGAGGAACTGGTGAGCCCGATGCTCAAGACGCGGCGCCACGACCTGCGCGGCCGCACGCCGCACCAGATCCAGTACCTGAAGGCCGTGCTCGAACACGACATCAGCTTCGGCATCGGCCCGGCCGGCACCGGCAAGACCTATCTCGCCGTCGCCTGCGCCGTCGACGCCCTCGAACGCGACGCCGTCAAGCGCATCATCCTGACCCGTCCGGCCGTGGAAGCGGGCGAACGCCTGGGCTTCCTCCCGGGCGACTTCGCGCAGAAGGTCGACCCGTATCTGCGCCCGCTGTACGACGCGCTGTACGACCTGCTCGGCTTCGACCGCACGCAAAAGCTGTTCGAGAAGCAGGTGATCGAGATCGCGCCGCTCGCGTTCATGCGCGGCCGTACCCTGAATCACGCGTTCGTTATCCTCGATGAGGCCCAGAACACGACGGCCGAGCAGATGAAGATGTTCCTGACCCGGATCGGCTTCGGCAGCAAGGCCGTCGTCACGGGCGACGTCACCCAGGTCGACCTGCACAAGACGCAGCGGAGCGGCCTCGTCGACGCCATGCACGTGCTGAAGGACGTGCGCGGCATCGCGTTTACCCAGTTCTCCAGCGCCGACGTCGTGCGCCACCCGATGGTGGCCCGCATCGTCGACGCCTACGAAAAGGCCGCGTCGGTGCAGGAACTCGGCGCACTCCCTGGCACTTTGACCAAACCAGCCGCTACCCGCCATGCAAGAAAAAAAGCATAACCTCGAACTGGACGTCCAGTACCCCGACACCCGCCTCGAAGCGGACCTCACGCCCGAACTGGTGGAGCGCTGGGTTCGCGGCGCCCTCCTCGGTCCGGCCGAGCTGGCGATCCGCTTCGTCGACGCCGAGGAAGGCCAGACCCTGAACCGCGAATACCGCGGCAAGGACTACGCCACCAACGTGCTCACCTTCGCGTACAACGAGGGCGCGGAAATCGCCGACGACGAACCGACGCAGGCCGACATCGTCCTGTGCACGGACGTGCTGCAGCGCGAAGCGGACGAGCAAAAGAAGACGGTCGAGGAGCACGCGGCGCACCTCGTCGTGCACGGGGTTTTGCACGCGCAGGGCTTCGACCACGAGACGGATGAGGAAGCCGAGGAGATGGAGCAGCTCGAGCGCGACATCATGGAAGCGCTGGGGTATCCGGATCCGTACGCGGAGAACTAATAGGGCCGTTGGCCGAGAAACCGTCGTTCCCGCGCAGGCGGGAACCCAATCTGCACGATCTGCCGGCAAACTTGGATCCCCGCCTGCGCGGGGACGACGTTGTTTTAGGTCACTTGGATCCCCGCCTGCGCGGGGATGACGTTGTTTTAGGTCGCGGAACGTTCAGGCCTTCTTGAGCTGTTCCGCAATCGGCAACTTTCTCACCCGCTTCCCGGTCGCCGCGAACACCGCATTCGCCAACGCCGGCGCGATCCCCGCGGTCCCCGGCTCGCCGATCCCGCCCGGATCATCGTGGCTGTTGACGATATAGACTTCCACTGCCGGCGATTCCGGCATGCGCATCACGCGGTAGTCGGAGAAGTTCGACTGCTGCACCCGCCCCTTCTCGACCGTCACCTCGTCCCACAGCGCCGCGCTGGCGCCGAACACGATGCCGCCCTCCATCTGCGCGACGATGGTGTCCGGGTTGACGTTCTGGCCGCAGTCCACCGCGCACACGACGCGGTGCACGCGCACGTCGCCGTCCGGTCCGACCGACACCTCCGCCACCTGCGCCATGTAGCTGCCGAACGCGAACTGCGTCGAGATGCCCCGCCCCAGCTTGCGCCCCGCGACCGGTTTCAAAGGCTTGCCCCAGCCGGCCTTCTCGGCCGCGAGATTCAGCACGGCGAGCGTGCGCGGCGATTTTTGCAGCAGCGCGCGGCGGAACGCGACGGGGTCCGTCTTGCTCGCGTACGCCAGCTCGTCGATGAAACTCTCGACGACGAACACGTTGTGCGTGGGGCCGACGCCTCGCCAGAACGCGGTCGCGAGGCCCGGCGGTTCGTGCCTCACGTATTCGACGCGGATCGCCGGAATCGAATACTGGATGTCGGCCGCCGCTTCCACCGCATCCGGGTCGACGCCGTTCTTGACCATCGGCGGCGCGAAGCGCGCCATGATCGAAGACCCGGTCACGCGGTGGAACCACGCCACGGGCATCCCCTTGTCGTCGATGCGCGCCGACATGCGGTCGACGTAATAGGGTCGGTACATGTCGTGCTGGATGTCTTCCTCGCGCGTCCAGACGATCTTCAGCGGCCCCTTGGCCAGCTTGGCGAATTCCACGGCCTGGATCACGTTGTCGACTTCGAGCCGGCGCCCGAAGCCGCCGCCGATGTAGTGGTTGTGCACGCGGACCTTCTCGAGCGGCAGCCCGGTGAGCTTCGCGGCCGCGCCCTGCGCCAGCGCCGGCACCTGCGTGCCGACCCAGATGTCGCAGCCGTCCGGCTTCAGGTCGACCGTGCAGTTCATCGGCTCCATCGTCGCGTGCGCGAGGAACGGGACTTCGTAGATGACGTCGATGCGCCGGCCCGGCCCGGAATCCAGCGCCTTCAGCGCATCTCCCTTGTCGGTGGCGATGGCGCCCGTGTTCTGCGATACCTTCATCATGTCCGCGACGATGCCGGCCGTGCTGACGTTGGCGTTCGGACCATCGTCGAAGCGCGGTGCGGCGGCAAGCAGGCCCTGTTTCGCGGCCCAGAAGTGGTCGGCCACGACGGCCACCGCCCCTTCGATGCGCAGCACCTGGCGCACGCCTTTCACGGCCATGGCCTTCTGCTCGTCGACGGCGGCGACCTTGCCGCCCAGGACGGGCGACGCCGCCACCGCGGCGATCCCCATGTTGGGCAGGCGCGCATCGATGCCGAACTGCGCGGAACCGTTCACCTTGGCGGGCGAATCGAGGCGCTTGATCGCCTTGCCGACCAGCGTGAACTGGGCCGGGTCCTTCAGCTTGACCTCGGCCGGGAAGCTCAGCTTCGACGCGGCCTCCGCGACTTCGCCGAAGTGCACCTGCCGGTTCGACGCGTCGTGGCGGATCGTCCCGCCCACCACCTTCAGGTCGCCCGGCTCCACGTTCCAGTTCTTCGCGGCGGCCTGCACGAGCACCGTGCGGACCTTGGCGCCCGCCTCGCGCAACGGTTTGTAGGTGGCGCGGATGGATGTCGAGCCGCCCGTCACCTGGCCGCCCAGCAGCGCATCGGCGTACAGCGAGTTGTTCGCGGGCGCCTGCTCCAGCTTCACTTTCGACAGATCGGCGCCCAGTTCCTCGGCCAGCAGCTGCGGCAGCGACGTGAACGTGCCCTGCCCCATCTCGACCTTGTGGATGATGAGCGTGACGATGCCTTCGCGGTCGATGCGGATGAACGCGTCGTGCGCAAGGCCCGGCTGCTCGTTCGTCATCGCGGTCGACGCCTGGCCGACGGCCTTTTCGGACGGCGGTTCCTTGCGGTCGTTGGCCGGCGCGTCGCCCTGTTTCGTACAGCCGAACAGCGAGAAGCCGAACAGCAGGCTGCCACCACCGGCGGCACCCGCTTTCAACAACTGGCGGCGTTTGTTCGAGAGCTGGTCCATGCGGTCATCCCCTTTCATGCCTGACCCGATGCGATCTTGATCGCCTTGCGGATGCGGTTGTACGTGCCGCAGCGGCAGATGTTGCCGGCCATGGCGTTGTCGATGTCGGCGTCGCCCGGCTTCGGCGTCGCGTGCAGCAGCGCGGTGGCGGACATGATCTGGCCCGACTGGCAATACCCGCACTGGACGACGTCGATCTTGCGCCACGCGTCCTGCACCTTCGCCCCGACCGGGTCGTTGCCGATCGCCTCGATGGTCGTGATCTTCTTGCCGGCCGCGGCCGACACGGGCGTCACGCACGAGCGGATGGCCTGGCCGTCCAGATGCACGGTGCAGGCGCCGCACAGGGCGACGCCGCAGCCGAACTTCGTGCCGGTGAGCCCCATCACGTCGCGCAGGGCCCACAGCAGGGGCATGTCGTCGGGGACGTCGAGGTTGGTGGTGGTGCCGTTGACGTTCAAGGCGGGCATGGGGATTCCTTTCCTTAGCGATTGAGCAACTATAGGACGAAGACTAGCAGCAATGGCGCACGCCTGCTTGAACCCGGATGCTGCATAAAAATCAGGCATTCCGGCTTTTGGTGTATCCTATGGCCCATCGTAATAACGGCTTCACGCCAACTATGCCCGAGCACCCTGCTGACGTCCGTTCGGACGTTAAAACCCACCGGTCGCTGTTCGAACGGTTGACCGCACTGATTTCCCCCGAGCCCGAAAACCGCGCCGAACTGCTGGAAGTTCTGCACGACGCCCACGAACGCAACCTCATCGACGCCGACGCGCTCTCCATGATCGAGGGCGTGTTCCAGGTGTCCGACCTGTCGGTGCGCGACATCATGATCCCGCGCTCCCAGATGGACGTGATCGACATCACCAAGCCGATCGAGGAATGGCTGCCCATCGTGCTGGAAACGGCGCACTCGCGCTTCCCCGCCATCGAGGGCGAGCGCGACAAGGTGGTCGGCATCCTGCTCGCCAAGGACCTGCTGCGCTACTACGCGGAAGAATCGTTCGACGTGCGCGACATGCTGCGCCCAGCGATCTTCATCCCGGAATCGAAACGCCTGAACGTGCTGCTGCGCGACTTCCGCGCGAACCACAACCACATGGCCATCGTCGTCGACGAGTACAGCGGCGTGGCCGGCCTGATCACCATCGAGGACGTGCTGGAACAGATCGTCGGCGACATCGAGGACGAGTACGACTTCGACGAGGAAGAAGACAACATCCTCTCCATCAGGGAAGGCCAGCACGGCTCGCGCTGGCGCGT
>Ga0308166_1004738_pt1 | contig 10713 bp, 10 predicted proteins | sample PhyCR2_2_FD_202137 | JGI IMG/M metagenome (GOLD analysis project Ga0308166, IMG submission 202137) | Phyllosphere microbial communities from UC Gill Tract Community Farm, Albany, California, United States - DLSLCC.R2 | ecosystem: Host-associated > Plants > Phyllosphere > Unclassified | place... | reverse complement strand
ACAACCACCTGCTCGTGATCGACAAGCCGGCCGGCGTGGCCGTGCACGGCGGCTCGGGCGTGTCCTACGGGGTCATCGAGCAGTTGCGCGCGGCCCGGCCGGACGCCAAGTTCCTGGAACTGGTGCACCGCCTCGACCGCGAGACCTCGGGATTGCTGTTGCTGGCCAAGAAACGTTCGGCCCTTACCAACTTACACGAGCAAATGCGCGACGGTCATACGGACAAGCGCTACCTGGCCGCCGTGACCGGCGACTGGGTCAACAAGCGCCAGCACGTGAAATTGCCCTTGCATAAATACACGACGCCGGACGGCGAGCGCCGCGTGGTGGTGCAGGCCGGCGGCATGGAGTCCCATACCGTGTTCAGCCTGCTGCGCAAGTGGCAAGACTTTGCCTTGCTGGAAGCCGAACTGAAGACCGGCCGCACCCACCAGATCCGCGTTCATCTGGCTTCGTCCGGCTTCCCCATTCTTGGTGACGAGAAGTACGGCGATTTTGCGTTGAACAAGCAGCTGCAGAAAGCCACGCAAACGCGCGGCGCGCTGCGCCGGATGTTCCTGCATGCCTACAAGATCACCTTCACGCATCCGGACACCGGCGCGAAGATGAGCTTGCAGGCACCCTTGCCCGCCGAGTGCGATCGTTTCTTGGTAAGCTTGGGCCAGCCGCTGAATTAATCAGATTAACCATACGGAACACACAGGAGCCGGCCCGGCCGGGAGAAATGCCAAGAAAGCAATTTGATCTGATCGTGTTCGACTGGGACGGCACGCTGATGGACAGCACGGCGGCCATCGTCAAGTGCATCCAGGCGGCCGCTCGCGACGTCGGCCTGCCGGTGCCGAGCGACGAGGCGGCTTCGCACGTCATCGGCCTGGCCCTGCCCGAAGCGATGCAGGTGGCGGTGCCCGACATGGAAGCCTCGATGTACCCGCGCATGGTCGAGCGCTACCGCTACCATTTCCTGACGAAGGACCATGAACTGGTGCTGTTCAAGGGCGTTCGCGAGATGTTGAGCGAACTTTCGCAACAGGGATACTTCCTGGCGGTGGCCACGGGCAAGAGCCGCGTGGGCCTGAACCGGGCCCTGAACGCGGCCGGCCTGCTGTCGATGTTCGACGCCACCCGTTGCGCCGACGAGACGTTTTCGAAGCCGCACCCGGCCATGCTGCAGGAACTGACGCGCGAACTGGGCCAGGACATGCGGCGCACCGTGATGATCGGCGACACCACCCATGACCTGCTGATGGCCAACAACGCGGGCGCGGCCGGCATTGCCGTCGAGTACGGCGCCCATCCGGTCGACCAGCTGCAGGCCTGCCATCCGGTGTTTTCCGCGAAAACCGCGGTCGAACTCCACGCCTGGCTGGCCGAGAACGCATGAAGGATGTGTTCATCTGCGATTCGCACGAACTGGTCGACGGCGGCCAGGGCGTGCGTTTCCCGGTGCTGGCTTTCGGCGACCCGGCGAGCGGCTTCGTCGTCCGCTTCGGCGGCAAGGCCTATGCCTACCTGAACCGCTGCGCCCATGTCCCGACCGAACTCGACTGGATACCGGGCCAGTTCTTCGAGTCCAGCGGCGAATTCCTGATGTGCGCCGTGCATGGCGCCGTTTACCGTCCCGAGACGGGCGTCTGCGCCGGCGGCCCCTGCCGCGGCGCACGCCTGAAACCGATTGCCGTGCACGAAGTCGACGGCAAGGTGCTGTGGCAGCCGGACGAGCGCATCGCGGTGCCGGCATGATGGCGGCACGACAGCAAGCCCTTGATTTCCTAGCAGGCACTTAACTCTCACTATTTGCTTATGAGCGACAACATCAGGAACGATGGCGAAAGCCGGCTGACAGCCAACCCGACCACGAGCAACTGGGAACGCGAGACCCTGGAGAAGCTGGTCTTCGCCACCATCAAGGAGCGGCGCGCGGCGCGGCGCTGGAGCATCTTCTTCCGGCTCGCTTTCCTGGTCGTGCTGGTCGTCGGCCTCTGGACCTACCTCGACCTGAGCTTCGGCAGCGACGACGAAAACCTCGGCCGCCATACCGCCCTGATTGAAATTAACGGCGAGATCGAAGCCGAAGGCAGTGGTTCGGCCGATAATGTGATCCCTTCGCTGAACAAGGCCTTCGCCGACCCCGGCTCGGCGGCGGTGGTGATGCGCATCGACAGCCCCGGCGGCAGCCCGGTCCAGGCCGGCATCATCGTCGACGAGATCCGGCGCCTGAAGAAAGGGTATCCGGACAAGCCGCTGTACGTGGTGGTCGACGAAATCTGCGCCTCGGGGGGCTATTACATCGCGGCGGCGGCCGACAAGATCTACGTCAACAAGGCCAGCATCGTCGGCTCGGTGGGCGTGCTGATGGACAGTTTCGGCTTTACCGGCACCATGGAAAAACTGGGCGTCGAGCGGCGCCTGATGACGGCCGGCGCCAACAAGGGCTTCCTCGATCCTTTCAGCCCGCAGTCGGAAAAGCACCGCGAGCACGCCCAGGAAATGCTGAACGAGATCCACCAGCAATTTATCGCGGTGGTGCGTTCCGGACGCGGCGCGCGCCTGAAGGAAACCCCGGAAACCTTCTCCGGCCTGTACTGGACGGGCGCCAAGGCGGTGGACATGGGCCTGGCCGACGGCTTCGGCACGGTCGACACGGTGGCGCGCGACATCGTGAAGGCCGAGGACATCGTCGACTACACGGCCCACGAAGGCTTGCCGGAGCGGGTACTGAAGAAGTTCGGCGCCTCGGTGGGCGAGGGGGCGGTGAAGACCATGTCGCACACGGTGCTGCCGCAGCTGAAATGATGCGTTGTCCGTTCTCGATCAATTGTTCCTTGAAAGTGCCACAAAGTGTCCTATAGTGACTTCGTGGTTCTTTCCAGGGAGGGCGACCAATAACACCTGCCAACCTGTTCGCAATGTTTCATCTGGTGACGCTCGCGCCGCATGCGTGCGGTATTTGAGAGAATTCGATTCCTCACTCTACCTGCCCTCCGGGGAAGTGAAAACGACGGCGCAAGCCGTCGTTTTCTTTTGTGCGGCAGGCGGGCAGGCAGGGCAGATTCAGGCGCGGGCGTCGTCGGACTCGAGCGCCCGGGGCAGGGCTGCGCCGTCGTCGTGCTGGACGAAGCCGCCGGCTTCGAGCCAGGCCTGGAAATCGCGCTGGGCGCGGGCGAACCAGGCGGCGCGCAAGGGGGCATGGGTCTGGCCATGCAGGTGGGGGACGTTGCCGCCGCGCGTCCAGCGGGCAAAGGCGAGGCGGGTCGGGAACATGACCGTGTGCGAACGTGCCAGCGACAAACGCATGGCTCTCACGGAAGCCGGGGAGCGTGGTGGACGCGTATCCAGGGGTGGTTTTATGGGTTGCATCGCGTAATCCTCTTAATAACCTGCCATTTATTCCTACCGCATCCCTCATCAATTCTGCTGGTTGCGTTAGGCCGATTCCTAATGGAATTGAAGTCTATCAACGGTTGGTCTGCTTCGATTGATCTAGCTCAAACCAGCGCATCCATCTATAGTCGAGTGGTAATAGCTATCAGTCTGGCGGCGCATGGGTGCCATCTGGTACAGTCTCGCCCATGAGTAAATTATCCCTGGACCGTATCCTGCAATCACAGGGTTTCGGTACCCGCAAGTATTGCCGCGCCCTGATCGAGGACGGCGACGTCGCCGTGAACGGCGTCATCGAAGACAACTACAAGGCCACGATCGATACCGCCGGCCTGGTCCTGACCGTATTCGACGAGGAATGGGTGTACCGAGAACACGTGTACATCGCACTCTACAAGCCGGCCAATTTCGAGTGCTCGCGCAAGCCCAGCCACCATCCGGGCGTGCTGACCCTGCTGCCGGAACAGTTCGGCTGGCGCGAAGTGCAGCCGGTCGGCCGCCTCGACCACGACACCACCGGCCTGCTGCTGATGTCGGACGACGGCCCCTTCATCCATGCCCAGTCCTCGCCCAAGCGCCACGTGCCCAAGATCTACCAGGCCACGACGGCCGAAGCGGTCACGCCCGAATTGGTCGAGCAATTGCTCACCGGCGTGCAACTGCATGACGAGCCGGCGCCGCTGAAGGCCGTGTCCTGCGTGCAGCGCGGCGACCACCAGCTGGAAATCGTGCTCGAGCAGGGCAAGTACCACCAGGTCAAGCGCATGCTGGCCGCCGCCGGCAACCACTGCGGCGCGCTGCACCGCTCGGCGATCGGCGGGCTGACGCTCGACGCGCTCGGGCTCAAGGAAGGGGAATGGTGCTTCCTGGAGCAGGAGCACCTCGACTTGCTGGTGCCGGCGGCATAAAGCACGGAAAAGTGTCACGATGTGTAGCGTGCGACAACGAATCTGATCTTCTTGCAAACTCGTATTGACTCGCGTCAGATCGTGGTCGGCGCGAGTTCGCCCCGACGGATGCGACGACGCCTTTTTGCAACCGTTGATTTCGCTTCCGCTCCATGCCGCTTTCATATCGCCCCCTCCTGCTCACCCTGCCCCTGATCTGCGCCGCCGGCGCCCACGCCCAGGACACCCCGAAAGTCATCGCCGACTGCGCCAATATTCAGGACAACACCGCGCGCCTGGCCTGTTTTGATACCCTGGCCGCCACGCCGGCCCCGCGCACCGAGGCGGCGGTGGTGGTCAATCCGGTCGACGGCGCCCCGGCCGCCACCGTGCCCGTGGTCACGGCCCAGCCCTCGGCCGAGAGCAGCGCCAAGTTCAGCCAGCTCGACCATTGGGAACTCGACGGTCCCTACCGCCGCGGCGTATTCAAGTTCCGCCCGCACTACGCGAACTACCTGATCGCGACCCGCAGCTACCGTCCGAACGACGAGCCGTATGCGCCTTACCGCGAGCTGAACGACGAAGCCGATTTGTCGAAGGCCGAGCTGGCCTTCCAGCTCAGCTTCAAGCTGAAAATGATCGAGGGCGCCTTCGGCAAGCCGGTCGATCTCTGGTTCGGCTACACCCAGAACAGCTTCTGGCAGGCGGCCAACAGCAAGGCCTCGAGCCCTTTCCGCGAAACCAATTACCAGCCCGAGATCATGGCGATCGCGCCGCTGGCCGTGAACCTGGGCGGCGTCGACCTGCGCTTTGCCGGCCTCGGCTTCGTGCACCAGTCGAACGGGCAGTCCGGCACGCTGTCGCGCAGCTGGAACCGCGTCTATGCCCAGCTGGGCGTGGAGAAGGAGGGCTTCTCGGCCACCGCGCGCGTCTGGAAGCGACTCAACGAAAGCGACGACGACAATCCGGACATCGTCGACTACATGGGCCGCGGCGACCTGGCGCTGGCCTACCGCCGCGACGGCCACATCTATTCGTCCACGCTGCGCTACAACTTCCACACCGACAAGGGCGCGATCCAGGCCGGCTGGGCCTTCCCGCTGGCAGGCAACCTGAAGGGCTACGCCCAGGCCTTTGCCGGCTATGGCCAGAGCCTGATCGACTACAACTACTTCCAGCGCTCGATCGGTTTCGGGGTGCTCGGCACCTTCTGACGGCGGACCGCGGCAGGGTGGTGCACTACAATGGCGCACCATCATTTCCTGACCGCCAATGAAACTCGCCACCCTCCACGACGGCAGCCGCGATGGCCAGCTGGCCGTCGTGTCGCGCGACCTGAAGACCGCGCACATGGCCGACGCCATCGCGCCGACCCTGCAGGCCGCGCTCGACGACTGGGCCTTCATCGCGCCCCAGCTCGACAGCCTCTACGCCCAGCTGAACCGCGGCGAAGCGCGCCGCGCCTTCGATTTCGAGCCGCAGCGCTGCATGGCGCCGCTGCCGCGCGCCTGCCAGTGGGTCGAGGCGTCGGCCTACCTGCACCAGGTGGAACTGGAAAGGCGCGCCCGCGATGCCGGCATGCCTGCGCAGTTGCCGATGCGATTGTCGGACGGGTTGTCCGACGAGCCGCTGCTGCGCCAGGGCGCGGGCGACGATTTCCTCGGCCCGCACGACGACATCGTGCTGGCGCACGAGGAATGGGACATCGATTTCGGGGCCGGACTGGCCGCCATTGTCGACGACGTGCCGATGGGCGCGACGCCCGACGAGGCCCACGGCCGGATCCGCCTGCTGATGCTGGCCAACGCCGTCACGCTGCGCAAGCTGGTCCCGGCCGAGCTGGAGCAGGGCTGTGGTTTCCTGCAGTCGGCGCCGGCCACGGGCTTTTCGCCGGTGGCGGTAACGCCCGACGAGCTGGGCGAGCACTGGCGCAGCGGCAAGGTCCATTTGCCGCTGCGCGCGACCTGGAACGGCCACCTGGTCGGCCAGCCCGACGCCGGCGTCGACATGGCCTTCAATTTCCCGCAATTGATCGCGCATCTGTGCCGCAGCCGCCGGGCGCGCGCCGGCAGCATCGTCGGCTCCGGCCCGGTGTCGAACCGCGACACCACCAAAGGCAAGGCGCCGCCCGGCTACGCCAGCATCGCCGAGCAGCGCAGCCGGGAGACGATCGCCGACGGCGCGCCCGCCACGCCCTACCTGCGTTTCGGCGACGGCATCCGCATCGAGATGCTGGACGAAGCGGGCAAGACGGTGTTCGGCGCCATCGAGCAGGCCGTGCGCAAGGCCTGATCCGCAGCGGCGCCGCGCGCCGCGTCAGCGCCGCGCCTGGGGATCGTCCCAGAACGGGCCGTCCGCCGCCTCGCCCCTCAGGTCGACCTCGATCGGCCGCGCCACCCGGCGCAGCGTGTTCGCCAGCAGCAGGCTGCCGTCCGGCGCATGCACGCGGTACCAGAGCAGGGCCACGCCGGACAGGCGCAGCTTTTGCCCGGTGAACAAGTTGTCATGCACGATGCCCAGCCCTTCCAGGCGCAGGTCGAAGTCGAGCACCGCGGCGCCGGCGGTACGGTTCGCATAGCCGAGGTAGCGCGCCGCGTTGTAGAGCGGGCTGCGCTCGCCGGTTTCGCCCGCCTTCAGGGACTCGATGAAGGCGTCGACCGCCTTCAGCGCCGTGCCGGCGGCGCCCGCCATGGCGGCCAGCTCCTTCTTTTCCTCGCCCTTGGCCGCGTCGGCCAGCTTGAGCAGCTGGGCGATGCGGTTGGCGTAGTCGGCGCGGTGCAGCGCCAGCGCGCGCAGCCGGCCGAGCAGGCGTTCGTGCTGCACGGTGTCGAGTTCGCCGAGGTAGCCGTTGCCGAGCCCGGCCAGCTGGCGCGGGCAGGATGCGGCCAGGGCGCTGGCGAACAGGGCGCGCGCGCCCTCGCCATAGGCGATGCCGGCGGCGCTGGCGTCGGACTTGAACAGCGAGGCGGTATCGGCGCCGGCGCGCAGCAGGGACGGCACCACGGTCAGCGCGGTCGACAGGGTCGACAGCACCGCGCCGGGCGGCGTGTGCGCATCGATATAGGCCTGCATCTCCTTGTTGCGGCGCGACATGTCGTCGCCCATGCGCACCAGGGTGTCGTGTACGGTGCGCGCCGCCAGCACGCCCTGGCTGGCCAGCGGGTCGTACAGCACCACCCGCTCACCGGCGGGCAGGGCGGCACAGAGTTCGCGCGCCAGGGTGCGCGCCAGGTCGAAGGCCTGGACCAGCCCGGCGGCGCCGAACTGGCGCGTCTCGACACTGCCGGCCAGCGCGCGCACGTTCGCGGCCGGCAACTGGGCCAGCAGGGCGGCACGCTCGGCCTCGAGCCGGGCCTGGCGTGCCTCGGCCTCGCGCTGGGCCACGACGGCATCGCCGGCGACCTGGGCAATGCGCAACTCCAGCGCGTATTTGGCCGCATCGAGCTCGTCTTTGGTGACCTGGGCCATGGCAGGCGATGCCAGAATACCCATCAACCATAATGTGGTGTATGCAATTTGGATGCGCGGAAATAAAAACATCGTGGACACGATTTGAATGTTGTTACGAGTTGTAAAAGTCGGGCTTTCAACGTGGCGGAAATACGTCAAAAAATGTAACAAAGTGTCTGGGAATATTAGGAAAATTGCGCGGAATTTTTTTTGCCAAAAATCAATTCACATCAAAAACCGAATAAATCATCAGGCAAATCATCGGCTTAGCATAAAGCCGTTGTAATCGATCGACACCTCATGCTGCTACGCACGATTGCCAATGCGAGGATGCTTTCTTCAGAGAAATGAGATAGAATTGCTAAGTTATTCAAGTGTCATGTGGATCGATTGGAAACTCATTTCATAGTCTCTGAAGTCGGCTTGACGGTATCGCTGGTCTTCTCGCTGGTGCTCGTTGCGACGACGCGCTGGCACGGCCGGTTTACGCTGGATGCAACACGCGGCGTACAGAAGTTCCACAGCGCACCAACGCCGCGGATCGGCGGACTGGCCATCATCTTCGGCCTGTTCGTGGCCTGCGCCTTGTCGTCGGACGCGCAGCAGGACCTGTTCGCGCCGCTGCTGCTGGCTGCCTTGCCCGCCTTCCTGTTCGGCATCGCCGAAGACCTGACCCGCCGCGTCTCGATCGGCGCGCGTCTGCTCGCGACCATGGCCAGCGGCGTGCTGTGCTGGGCGCTGACCGACGTGCATATCGTGGCGACCGGCATCGACTCCTTCGACGCGATGCTGGCCTGGCTGCCGCTGTCGGTGCTGTTCACCGCCTTTGCGGTGGGCGGCGTGGCGAATGCGGTCAACATCATCGACGGTTTCAATGGCCTGGCGAGCGGCACGGTGATCATCGGCCTGGTCGCGCTCGGCTTCATCGCCGACGGCTGCGGCGACGCCGAACTGGCGCGCCTGTGTTTCCTGATCTGCGCCGTGACGGCTGGCTTCTTCCTGGTCAATTTCCCGTTTGGTAAGCTATTCCTGGGCGACGGCGGCGCCTACCTGCTCGGCTTCCTGCTGTCCTGGCTGTCGGTGATGCTGGTCTACCGCAACCCGCACATTTCGCCCTGGGCGCCGCTGCTGGCCTGCGCCTACCCGGTGTTCGAAACCGTGTTCACCATCGCGCGCCGCCTGTGGTGCCGCCGCCATCCGGGCCAGCCCGACAGCTGCCACCTGCACAGCCTGGTCAAGATCGCGATTACCGGCCGCTATTTCCGCGCCTTCAGCGCACCGCTGCGCAACGCCTTCGTCTCGCCGTTCTCCTGGGCGATCGCGGCGGTGCCGGCCTGGCTGGCGGTGCGTTTCGCCGACAACACCCCGGCGCTGTTGCCGGCCACGCTGGCCAGCTTCGCGCTGTACATCGGCTTCTACTGGTACGTGGCGCATGCCGCCCGTGCGCGCCGCCGCCGCGCCATGCGCAGCCAGGCGCGCGTGGCCGCCGCCATCCCGGCGTTGGCCGCGGAACCCGAACCCGTCCAATCCTGATACCGGGCCGGTCGCGGGCGTCATTCCTGCGATAATGCGAAGCTCTTTTCCCGTTCGCCATGACCATCCTCGTTACCGGCGGCGCCGGCTTCATCGGCGCTAATTTCATTGCCGACTGGCTCGCCGCAAGCGACGAGCCGGTCGTCAACCTCGACAAATTGACCTATGCCGGCAGCCTGGCCAACCTGGCCGCGCTGGAGGGCGACCCGCGCCACCGTTTCGTGCGCGGCGACATCGGCGACGGCCCTTTGGTGGCGCGCCTGCTGGCCGGGCACGAGGTCCGGGCGGTCGTCCACTTTGCCGCCGAAAGCCACGTCGACCGCTCGATCGCCGGCCCCGCCGCCTTCATCCAGACGAATATCGTCGGCACCTATGCCCTGCTGGAGGCGGCGCGCGCCTACTGGAGCGCCTTGCCGGGACCGCGCCAGGCGGCGTTCCGCTTCCTGCACATATCCACCGACGAGGTCTACGGATCGCTGGCGGCCGATGCGCCGGCCTTTACCGAGACCAGCCGCTACGAGCCGAACAGCCCCTACGCCGCCAGCAAGGCCGCCTCCGACCACCTGGTGCGGGCCTGGCACCATACGTATGGCTTGCCGGTGCTGACCACGAATTGTTCGAATAACTATGGCCCCTGGCAATTCCCGGAAAAACTGATCCCGCTGGTGATCCGCAACGCGCTGGCCGGCCAAGGCTTGCCGCTGTACGGCGACGGGCGCCAGGTGCGCGACTGGCTGTACGTGGGCGACCATTGCAGCGCGATCCGGCGCGTGCTCGAGGCCGGCCAGCCCGGCGCCGTCTACAACGTCGGCGGCGCCAGCGAGCGCGCCAACATCGAGGTCGTGACCCTGCTGTGCGCGATCCTCGACGAACTGCGGCCGCGCGCCGATGGCGCCTCGTATGCCAGCCAGATCGCCTTCGTTGCCGACCGTCCGGGCCACGACCGCCGCTACGCCATCGATGCCGCCCGGCTCGAGCGCGAGCTGGGCTGGCGCGCACGGGAAAGCTTCGACAGCGGCATCCGCAAGACGGTGGGGTGGTACCTCGACCACCAGGACTGGGTGCGCCAGGCGGGCGGCGGCGCCTGAACCGTCCGCGGCCCGCCGGCGCAGGCGCCGAATTACCGGGCTTTCCCTGTTTTGTTTCGACTATGGCTCCACGGCAAGAACGGCGATAATCGCCTATCGTTATCGTGAGGGAGGGAGCCGGAGATGTCGGAAGACAGCGACGCAGAGAAGACAGAAGACGCATCGCCCAAGAAGATCCAGCAGGCACGCGAGCAAGGCGACATTCCCCGGTCGCGCGAACTGTCCACCTTTGCCGTGCTGATGACCGCCGGCGCCGGCCTCTGGATCACCGGCGGCGGCCTGATCGGCCGCCTGGAAAGCGCGCTCGCGTCCGGCCTGACGCTGGACCGCGCACAGATCCAGAACCCGACGGTGATGCTGGAACGCATCGC